>JGI12367J12837_1000274_pt1 | contig 22116 bp, 17 predicted proteins | sample TtaePargueraPR_11_FD_12837 | JGI IMG/M metagenome (IMG submission 12837)
AAAGAACTCTAGAGCCGTAGCCCTCTACCTCCAAGTCCGCGTCGCCGTCTTGCTGGCGCCGCACCCCGTCGGTGGAGGCGGGTTATAGGGCCCCTCGCCGAGCCTGTAAACACCTTTTTTAAGAAAAAATGACAGAAAGCGCGAGACGCAAAATTTTTGCGCGAAACCACATATAGGTTTCACTTTTATGACCTGCAAGGCCGAGCCTGACGCCAAAATCCGGGTGCGGCGCTATTGCGCGCATGTTCAAGGCCGCTAAGATAGATATGTCCTGCCAGACAAAGCGCCTGACTTCAGCCGGAATCCGCCCCTGAATTTCCTTTAAAAATTTGCAGAACACCAAAATGAGTCGCCAGATGACCTCCAAATCGCCCCTGCCCAACCGGAAATCCCCTATTAAGGTCATTGATATGCATACCGGCGGCGAGCCGCTTCGGATCATCACATCGGGTTATCCGGCGATTCCAGGCGACGATATTCTGGCCAAGCGTCGATATGCCCGCGACAAACTTGATCATCTGCGGCGGTTTCTGATGTTCGAGCCGCGCGGTCATTACGATATGTATGGCGCCATTCTGGTCGAGCCCAGCCTCCCCGAAGCCGATCTGGCGGTTCTGTTCATCCATAATGAAGGCTATTCGACCATGTGCGGCCACGCCATCGTCGCCCTTGGCCGATATGCCGTTGATTACGGATTGGTCGCGCCTGTCGAACCGATAACGCCGGTTAATATTGAATGCCCCTGTGGGCTGGTACGTGCCGAAGTATCGGTGACCAATGGGAAAAGTGGTGCCGTCCGTTTCAAATCAGTCCCATCCTTCATGTTTGCTGCCGATGTTGAATTGGCGCTTGCCGACGGCCGGGCATTCAAAACAGATATCGGATATGGCGGTGCATTCTATGCCGTTCTGGATGCCGGACAATTCGGCCTTGAGGTCGGGTCTTCACCGGTGCGGGACCTGATCGATCTTGCGCAGTCCGTATGCAGCGCGGTGAATGCCAGTATCACGCTAAACCATCCCGATCATGATGACCTGGCATTTCTGTATGGTGCCATCCTGACCGATGGCAAAGATGCACCTGCCAAAGAGCCAACACGTAATATATGTGTCTTTGCCGACAATCAGGTTGATCGCAGTCCAACCGGGTCGGGCGTCAGCGCGCGGCTTGCCATTCAACATGCCAAGGGGTTGATCCCAAATGGCGTAACGCGAACGTTTGAAAGTGTTATCGGGTCAGATTTTGAGGGTCGCGTTTTTGACACAACCAGATGCGGGCCTTATCCGGCGATCATTGCCGAAGTATCGGGCAAGGCACATTACAGCGGTGAAGCCAGTTTCTGGCACGATACTGATGATGAAACCGGTCGCGGTTTTATTGTCCGGTAGTTCGCAAATTTCTTACGACTGAAACTGCAAAGGGACGCGGCGAAAGCCTGCGTCCCTTTGTTATAGAATACAATGATCTTGTCGTCAGTTCGGAGAGCCTTCGCTGGCACGTGCGCCGCGCAGGCATTCGATCAGGCTGTTTTTCGAATTTTCGATATGGGCTTCGAGGAGTTCGACCGCATAGTCGACATCCCGCGCCTTGCAGGCATCAAGAATATGGTGATGTTCACGTTCTGCCCGATCAGTTGCCCCGGAAAGTGCAAGCTGTGCCTGTGTAAAGCGGACAGTATTGTTGCCAATCATGCGGATGATTTCGAGCGTCTTGGGCCGGTTCGACGCACGATATAGCCGATCGTGGAATTCGCGGTTAAGTTCGCCCCATTTCGAAATATCACCCGATCGGAAAGATTCGTCGTAAACAGCCAGAATATCTTCGACCGATTTGATGTCTTCGGGTGTCAGTCGCGGCACCGCATGACGCAGCAATTCACATTCCAGCATTTTGCGAACTTCAAAAAGCTCTTCGATCTCGTCAAGCGAGAGATGAGCAACAATCGCGCCCTTATGCGGCTGGAACGATACCAGACCTTCGGCATCCAGACGTTGCAAAGCCTCGCGAACCGGAATGCGTGAAACATTATATTCGCTAGCAATCGCATCCTGACGCAACTGGAACCCGGCCGGGAAATCACCCGACAGAATGCGGGCGCGCAAATCTTCGGTTACCTGATCGGTAATGGTGCGGCGGGTAAAACGCGGTGATGCGGTCATTTTGGCTCTTTTTATCTGTCCTGTGCGGTATCGGGCCCGGCTTGATATCCCCAAACGTCACCGCCCCCTTTTTCTAGTCATACCGATGCGTTGGTTTAGGCGCAATACAATTGCAATCATGCCGCTACGGTATCAGGGGTTTGCCAATAGAAACCGGACCCGATCAAACGCCTATTTCACGATAAATCCATGCGCGTAAGGATCACGATCATCGATGAAAATCGTATTGTAGCCATGCTTGCGTGCCCAGCCTTCGATCCCCGGCACCACCGCGTCATAGTCGCCGACTTTTGTCTGTTCGACGACGGTAACACGGAACTGCGACCCGATAATGCTTTCATGGACCAGCTCATGCGCCGGATCCCATTGCCCCTTGCCGACCAGTTGTGCCAGGCGGGCGGAGGAGCCGGTTCCACAGGGTGAACGGTCAATCCCCTTGTCGCCATAAAACACCGCATTGCGATGGGTGCTGTCAGGCTGGGTCGGCTTGCCGGTCCACTGTATATGTGACAGGCCCTTGATATCGGGGTGAAGAGGATGAACGAACTCGGCAATCTCGTTCAGACGGCGACGAAGTTCCGGGCTGACACGCTGAAAATCACCCACCGTGTAATCGGCCATATCGCGGAAGTTTTCCTGCGGTTCGACAATCGCATAGAAATTTCCACCATAGGCAACATCAACCTTGATCGGGCCAAGATCGGGACAATCGACTTCGATATCCGTTTTATAAAGGAAGGATGGCACATTGGTCAGTTTGACCGATTCCACGTAATCGCCAACCTGTTTATATTCGGCAATCACAAGACCGGCCGGTGTTTCAAGGCGCAGCACGCCCGGGGTCTTAGGCTTTACCAAACCTTCCTCAATCGCCATGGTGACAGTTCCGATCGTGCCATGACCACACATCGGCAGGCAGCCGGATGTTTCGATAAACAGGATGGCAACGTCACAATCGTCGCGCGTCGGTTCATAAAGAATCGAGCCCGACATGATGTCATGGCCGCGCGGCTCGAACATCAACCCGGTCCTGATCCAGTCATATTCCGCCAGAAAATGCGCCCGTTTTTCGAGCATGTTTGCACCTTCAAGCTTTGGTCCGCCGCCTGCAACCACACGCACCGGATTGCCGCAGGTATGTCCATCAATACAGAAGAAGCTGTGTTTTGCCATTTGGTGCGGCCTTATCCTTGGAAACGATCAATACGATACGGGGTCATGTTAATGGGGGCAGTCGCATCACTCACCAAATCGGCAATAAGCCGTCCGGTGGTGGCCGCCATGGTCAGGCCAAGATGACCGTGACCGAATGCGAAGAAGACATTTTCATGTTTGGGGCTTGCCGAAATCACCGGTTTGGAATCCGGCATTGAGGGACGGAAGCCCATCCATTCGGTGCCGCCTTCGGCGCTGAGCTTCGGAAGAACTTCTTTGCCTTTGGCAAAAAGAGCCTTGGCGCGATTATAATTGGGGGCGGCAACCAGCCCGCCAAGTTCAACGGCCCCCCCCACACGAATACCCATTTCCATCGGGGTCAGAACAAAGCTGTCATCAGCACAAATGACCATACGCGACAGCCTGACACCATTATAAGGCACTGTTGTATTGTAGCCGCGCTCGGTATCAAGAGGCACAGAGGAGCCAAGCCGTTTGGCCAGCGTTTTCGACCATGCGCCACAAGCAATGACAATCTTGTCGAAGGTAATCTGATCGCCTTGTACCGTTATCGCGGCACGCGGTTTGCCGTCGCGGTAAACGAAATCGGTAACCTCGGCATTCTGGAACTTCCCTCCACGTTCCAGAAAATGCTTGTAAAAGCCGGTAACAATCCGGAACGGGTCAAGAACCCGGCCCCAGTCCTCCTCCATCACGCCGCAGGCGAAGATTGGGGCAAGATCAGGCTCAATATCCATGACCTCATCCTTGGTTAGGTCACGAATTTTGACACCATTACGACGGCGAAGATCAATTCCATATTCGGCATCGCGGCGTGTTTTCTCGCTGCGATAAACACCCATGGCGCCTTCTTTTTTAAATACAACATCGGAAAGACCTGTTTCTGCGATCACCGGATCGTAATCTTCCCAGGCCCGGTTAAGAATAGCGGCAAGTTCGCTCGCAATCTGCTCCACCCGGCTTTTCGGACTGGCAGCCAGAAAACGGATCAGCCAGGGCATCATTTTAGGCAAATAGGACCAGCGCACCGAAAGTGGCCCCAATGGGTCCATAAGCCAGCCGGGCACATTTGCCCAAACACCCGGCATGGCGATCGGCGCACATTCCGTAACCGCAATTCCGCCAGCGTTGCCAAAAGATGCTCCCATCCCCGGCTCCGCGCGATCGACAATCGTGACGTCATAGCCTTGCTTCAAAAGAGCCAAACCAACATTGACGCCAATGATCCCTGCACCAACGACAACAACATGCTGGCTTGCCTGCGCGGAAGATTGTGAAGCAGAAGAAGGTTTTGGCATATTCTGGAGCCCTGCCTTTTGGTGTGCGCTTTTATCTTTGTTTTTCGTCTGGTATCAGATGGCAGCAAACTCCCCTGCGAAAATCGGAGGGGAGTTCACTGTTGCATGCAATCACGCCTTGCGGGTCGGATGCAATGAATGCGTTGATTGCAAACCGAATTAAAGTTTCGGGCGTGTATCGATAGCTTTCTGGATCGTTGCGCGGATACGCTCCATTTCCTCGCCAACCAGCGGCAGACGCGGAGCACGGACATGGGCCTTGCCCACACCGGTCATTTCCTGTGCCAGTTTAATATACTGAACAAGCTTGGCATGAACATCCATGTGCAGGACCGGGGTAAACCAGCGATAGATTTCAAGAGCTTCCTTGTATTTTCCTTCGGAAAGCAGTTTCCAGAGTGCTACCGATTCCTGCGGGAAGGCGTCGGTAAAACCGGAAATCCAGCCAACAGCCCCCAGAACCTGGGTTTCCATGACAAGGTCATCCATGCCGCAGAACAGAACGAAACGATCACCACAGGCATTATAGATGTCGGTAATACGACGCGGATCGCCTGAGCTTTCCTTGATCGCGACCAAGTTTTTCACATCGGCAAGCTGGTTGAATTCTTCCGGCTTGATATCGATGCGATAGGCACCCGGGTTGTTATAGATCATGATCGGAAGCTTGGTCTTGGCCGCGACCGAACGGAAATGCTCGATATTTTCGCGCGGATCGGCGGTATAGATCATGCCCGGCAGAAGCATCAGACCGTCAGCGCCAAGTTCCTCGCATTTCTGAACATAACGAATGGCAGCCTGGGTCGAGTTTTCAGCAACACCCGACAAAACCGGTATACGACCATTGGTAACTTCAACAGCAAGCTTCAGAACCGCGATTTTCTCTTCCGGCTCAAGGGCTGCGTTCTCGCCAACCGAGCCCAACATGACGAGGCCGTCAACACCGGCCTTGATCAGTGCTTCAATCTGGTGAGCGGTCATATCGTAATCGATTGAACCATCTTTATTCATCTGGGTGGCAACGGCGGGGAATACGCCAGTCCAGTTTACCTGCATGGAAAGTAACCTCCTGATTTGGTCGCGTGCCCCACTATCGGGTCAGACCGTTTGATCACCAAAACCCGTATATTTACAGGCCTCGATTGCATATATGTATATTGTATACAAATTTCAAATCCGGAGGGCAACCACTAATTTGAAACAAAGAAAAAAGTCCAAATCAAACACGTGATCAGGCGATAGCAGCATCGACCTGCACAAACCGATATGATTTAATTCCTGCATTATATTTCATCCATAACGTGTATCGGGACGATATTATGACAGACATGCGGGCATTGTTACGCTTTCCCGGTGAAAGACGAATTGCTGTTACTGATTTTCCCATACCCGCTCTGTCGCCCGGCACCATCATGGTCCACACCGAAATATCCGTCATCAGCACAGGCACCGAAAGGCAGCAGGCAGACGAAACCAAAGCACCCCTTATACGCAAGGCATGGCGACGACCGGATCTGGTGGCATTGACCATTGAAAAGTTTCGCCGTGACGGGGCACAGGCAACGATCAATGCTGTAAAGGGGCGGCTCGGCAGGCCGATGGCAACCGGATATGCCAATTGCGGGGTCGTTGTGGGGGTAGCTCAGGATGTCACTGAATTTGATATCGGGCAGCGTGTTGCCTGTGCTGGTTTGGGCCATGCGAACCATGCTGAATACAATATTGTCCCGCGCAATCTAGCATGCCCTGTCCCAGATAACGTGACCGGCGAAAAAGCCGCCTTTGCCACCCTTTACGCCATTGCCCTGCATGCCGTTCGGCAAGGCGAGCTTGTTATCGGGCATAGGGTTGCGGTGGTCGGATGCGGGCTTATCGGCCAGTTAGTGACCCAAACGGCAATTGCGGCTGGTGCAATTGTAACCGCGATAGAACCCGCCCCGGAACGCCGAAAAATGGCGATGGCAAGCGGAGCCAGCAACTCGTATGCGGAAATCCGGAACGCGCCAGCGGATCAATTTGATGCTGTTTTGATCTGCACCAGCGGCAATGAAACCAGCACCATAATTGAAGCTGCGGCGCGACTTTGCCGGGATCGCGGCATCATTGTCTGTGTCGGAGACATCACCCCGAAGGCATCCCGGAACATTCTATATCGCAAGGAAATCACCATACGGCAGGTGCGATCCTATGGTCCGGGCCGATATGACCCTAACTACGAGCAATTAGGACAGGATTACCCGATCGGCCACGTGCGCTGGACCGTGAAACGTAACATGCAAGCGGCCCTCGCCCTTCTTGAAAGCGGCAAACTGGATCCGACCCCGCTTGTTTCGCAGCAGATTGATCTGGAAGATGCCGCCGATTTTCTTGGCTCCCCGTCAATGATGGCAACCGTCATCCAGTATCAGAATGTCGATAACCGCCCCAAAGCATATAAACCGGCAGCGCAGATCAATACCGCCAGCAACAGCACAATCAGAATTGGATTGATCGGTGCTGGGAATTATATGGTCAATACCTTGCTGCCGCGACTAAGACGACAAGAGGACATCACAATCAAGGCCGTCGTTTCGCAGTCCGGCCTCTCGGCCCTTGCGATTAGGCGTCAATTTCCCGATGCAACCGCACTCTCCGCTGCCAAAGACATTCTTGCGAGTCCGAATATCGACACGGTTTTCATTGCCACCCGCCATGACAGTCATGCCGACCTTGCCTGCAAGGCATTGAATGCAGGGAAACATGTCTGGCTGGAAAAACCGCTTTGCGTCAGCCGGGAACAGCTTGAAGCCCTGAGGAAAGTTGCGAAACAAAATAGCCCGCAAATCTTCATGGTCGGGCATAACAGGCGCTTCACCCCCATGGCGGCAATGCTGAAAAAGCATCTGCCAAAAGGTAAAATACAATTTCGCTATCAGGTTCGTTCTACTCCTATCCCCACCGACCACTGGCTTAACCGACAGGGACAGGGCGGACGAACAATCGGCGAAATCAGCCATTTCATCGATCTGATTTCAACCCTTGCCGAAACTGAACTGCTCCGATTGCAATGCGACTGGATTGACCGCGAAGCCGGAGACAGCATTTGGCATCTGACCTTCGCCGACGGATCGCGCGGCGAAGTTTCCTATCTGCGTGCCGCCCGAAGGAATACGCCAAAGGAAGTTCTGGAAGTATCTGCACCGGGCTTTGCCGCAATCATGAACGATTGGCGAAAACTGGTGATAAATGGCACGACAATCCTGCGAAAACCATTATTCGCCAGCCCGGACAAGGGCCATGACGATGCCATTGCCGCCTTCCTCGATACAATTAAGTCAGGAATCCACGATCCTCGCATCCCCGGTATCGACGCAGAAATACATCTGATGGATCAGATCCTTGGTGCCGCGAGTGGTGATAATCAATACGGGCCGGCGTAAAGCACAATAAGCGGCAGTGTGATCACACTAATCAGCGTTGTAATCAGGATCGTGGTCGAAGAACGGTCGATACAGATATTATAGCTGCCGGCAATGATTGCCACATTGGCTCCGGCGGGAAGGGCCGCAATCAGCACCACAATTGTCAGCCACAGCGGCTGCAGATCGAAAACAAAATGCGCAACCAGGAACACCAGAACAGGCTGCACGAACATTTTTGCAACCGTGCACAACATGCTTGCAGACATATTGCCGCGAACCGACTGACCATAAAGCCCGGCCCCGACCAGCAACAATGCAATCGTCGGGCCCGCGGTCCGGAAACGTTCCAACGTTCCATCAATCATTTCGGGCAATCGAAGATCAATCAGGGACGCCAGCACACCCAGAATAATCGCAACAATAATAGGATTACGCAGCACCCTAGCCACACTGCCAGCGACATTTGGTAACCAATGCCCACCGCTGGAACGCGAACCTTCAACGATCATCACAGTCAATCCCAGCAAAGTCAGCGGATGGATCGACAGGATAATCAGCAGCGGCACAAGCCCTTCTTCACCGTATACAGCCTGAACCAGCGGGATGCCGAGCAACACAATATTGGAAAAAACCCCACCCATTGCGGTGATTGCCGCCTCGTCCGTTCTGGCCTTCAGCCATGCACGCGCAACCATAAACACCAGAACAAAGTTAAGCAGGGCTCCGGCATAATAACTGCCCCATAAACGTAAGTCGAAATGTGCGCTGATGTCCGATTGCGACAGGGTTTGAAACAGCATTGCCGGGATAAAGGCGCTCATCGCAAGGCGGGCAAGGAACGGGATTCCCTCGCGGCTGATGACGCGAAACCGGGTCAAAAGATAACCGCACAGGATCGTCAAAAAAACAGGTCCGACTTTTCCAACGATCAGATCAAGCATCTTTTCCCCCAGCCGCCTGATGACGGCCCCAAAAGGTCGCGCCAGCAATCAATAGCAGCAGTTCCATGAAAGTACGGGGAACATCCCGCAAAAAGAAAGGACGGTACCGCGCGGTACCGTCCCGATCTTACAAAGCAATTACGGCAATGACCAGCCTGTAAAACCGGCTGATGCAGCCCTGCCGGATCAACCCTGATCCGTCATCACCCGTTTGACCGCGTTTTTCCATCCCGCCAAAAGATGATTGCGACGACCCCCTTCAAGTTCCGGTTTGAATTCCGCGTCCATGTGCCAGTTTTCGGCAATATGGCCGAGATCGCGATAGATACCCGCCTGCAACCCCGCAAGATAGGCCGCACCAAGCGCCGTCGTTTCCGTCACCACCGGGCGCTGAACCGGAATATCAAGAATGTCGGACAGATACTGGCACAGCCAGTCATTGGCGACCATACCACCGTCAACCCGAACGGCTTTGGGTGAAACACCGTCTGCGGCCATGGCTTCGAACAGATCAAAGGTCTGATAACAAACGCTTTCAAGTGCAGCTCGGACGAATTCGCGCGGACCGGTATCGCGGGTCAGCCCGAAAATGGCACCGCGCGCATCCGGATCCCAATAAGGTGCGCCAAGTCCGGTAAAGGCCGGGACAAGATAAACCCCGTGATTGTCATCAAGCGATTTGGCCAACCCTTCGCTTTCGGCGGCCGACTTGATGATGCCAAGTCCGTCGCGCAACCACTGCACCGCCGCTCCGGCAACAAAGATCGCCCCTTCGATGGCATAGCTGGTTTTGCCATTCAAACGATAGCCAACCGTGGTCAGCAAACGGTGCTGTGACGTCACGGCCTCGTCCCCGGTATTGAGGATCACAAAGCAACCGGTGCCATAGGTACTTTTGATGTCGCCCGGTTCAAAGCAGCATTGGCCGAATGCTGCCGCCTGCTGGTCGCCTGCCATACCAAGCACCGGGATTTCACACCCGAAGATATCGGGATCCACCATTCCGAAATCGGCAGCACAATCCTTGACTTCCGGCAGCATGCGCTTGGGAACACGGAAGATTTCGCACAACCGGTCATCCCAGGCATTGTCGCGAATATTAAAAAGATTGGTACGCGCGGCGTTGGTCGCATCCGTCGCATGCGACTGGCCCCCAGTCAAACGCCACAACAGGAAGGAGTCGACCGTACCGAACGCCAAGTCGCCCTGTTCGGCGCGGGCCCGCGCACCGGTTACATGATCAAGTATCCACGCAACCTTCGTCGCCGAAAAATAAGGGTCGATCAAAAGCCCGCTTCGATTATTCACATCCGTTTCGAGTTCCGGATCGCGCCGTTTCAGATCATGGCAAAGTGCGGCGGTACGTCGATCCTGCCAGACGATGGCATTATAAACCGCCTTCCCGGTTTTACGATCCCAGACCACCGTGGTTTCACGCTGGTTGGTGATGCCAATCGCCGCGACATTGGCAATATCGACCCGTGACAGGGCTTCGCGACAAACGGCGACAACTGTATCCCAAAGGTCTTCGGGATCATGTTCGACCCAGCCGCTGTTGGGGAAATGCTGCGGGAACTCCTGCTGCGCGACGGCCACGGATCGGCCATTGGCATCGAAAACGATGGCGCGTGAACTGGTGGTTCCCTGATCAATCGCCAGAATGTAGCGTGTATCGGTCATTTTGTTTCCTCCCAAGCCGACAGTTGGTCTGCCGTACCCTCACAGCCCTTTGCGGCACCTGATTGTCACCGCGCATTCGGCTGGTTCAACTGATTTTGTGTTTCTATTTAGAAAAAAATCACACCAAAAAACAATTCGTTTTCGAAAATTTTATCAGATTTTTTGTCATCCGCCCTATCCCATTTGGCAACAGTTTCGTCAAAATGATATAGAAGACAACACCTTACCACACGCCAACCCGGTTTGAGCATTCATCAGGAAAAACGCCGCAATGATCATCGATCTGGTCTATGGTACCCGGCCCAATCTGATCAAGGCTGCGGCTCTTTATCTGGCGTGGCAGAAAAAGCGTGACGACCTGCCCTTTATCCTGCGTCTGGTTGATACCGGCCAACATTGGGATTCCACCCTTTCCGAAGGCTTGCGACTTTCGCTTGGTTTACCACCCCCTGAAATCCGGCTTGGAATCGGGCAATCCGGAAATAGCCGGAATATGCTTGTTCAGAATACAGATGACACCTATTGTCGGATGCTTTGCCAGTCACCAGCACAGGCGACAATTGTCATTGGCGATGTTAACGGGTCTTTGGGTGTCGCGCGCGCCGCCAAAAGGAGTTCCGTTTACCTGATTCATCTTGAAGCCGGATTGCGCGGTGGGTTTGATGCCGTTGCCGAAGAAGCCAACCGGACAGAAATTGACAGCCTGTGCAATATGCACTGGGCCCCGGATGAAGCCGCAGCCAACAACCTTCATGAGGAAGGCATCAATGCTAAAGGCATTTATAATGTCGGTAATATCGTAATTGATGCGATGCTTCGCTTCGGCAGATCAACAACGGCGATCTGGTCTCCATCGGTGCAAACGGGTCCGATTCTATTGACGCTGCACCGTGCGGAAAATATCGACAATATTGTGCGGTTGTCTTCGATCATTGATGCAATCATCGACCTTGCCCGCGAAACACCAATCATCTGGCCGCTTCACCCGCGGGCACAAGGCGCCCTTGCACAAAGCGGCCTTTGGCGTCGCATCCGTGATGCCAGAAACATCAAGATCGTAGCGCCGATGCTCTATCCCGATTTTCTGGCGGTTCTTGTTACTGCACGCTATGTGATAACAGATTCCGGCGGAATAATTGATGAATGCGCCTGGCTCGGCAAGGCGGGATGCATTTTGCGACCGACCACGGAACGCGCGACTGCAATTGAAGCGTCCGCGCTGGAACTTTGCGAACCGGCAGATCTGGTCCGAACTGCCACCAACCTTACCAACAGAACAGCACCACCAGTTCCTTTCCGACCTGTCGGTTGGGACGGCAAGACGGCTAACCGAATGCTTGATACGCTGGTTGCCCTTGACCGGTAAAGTTTTCCGATAAATCGCGGCACGAGATTTGCAACCTGCGATCCCATGATTTCGTTTTACCGGCATTATTTTCCCATGGAGGATCGGGATGGCGATATATGACACCCTGATGAGCATCAGCAACATCGCATCCAGTGCGAAAAGCACCTATGCGGCGGCAAAAACCATTGCCTCGAACAGTCAGCCCCTGCCCGAAGAGGACAAGGAAAAAAATGCCGACATCGCCTACATCAAGGAACATGGCTTCACAACCTATGTGAAGGAAATTGAAGAGCGCAAGATCGAAGAGATGCGCCGCAAGATCCTGCAATCGATGGGCCTTGATGAGGAAAGCGTAGCAAAGATGAATGCAACCGACCGTCAGGCAATCGAAAAATCCATTTCGGACGCGATCGAACAGAAGCTGAATGGCGCGACGCTTGCCAACAAGCAAAATGACGGTGATGAAACCCCGTCAGAACGGCGTGATCGCATGCAGGCAGAAATCGCATTCAACCCGCGCATGTTTGACGTTTTCACCGCTCTTCAGTCGGAATTGTCAGATGGCTCGGTCCAGTCGATCACAGCCGATGACAAGAAAAAGCAGGATAACGCAGCATAACATTGCGATTTCATGCAGAAACAAAAGGCGCTGTCGAAGTGACAGCGCCTTTTTCGTTTCGGAAATCCGAAAATGCCTTAATCATCGATCCCTGCCATGCAGACATATTTGACTTCAAGGTAATCCTCGACCCCGTATTTCGAACCTTCGCGGCCGATGCCTGACTGCTTGTAGCCGCCAAACGGGGCAACTTCGGTCGCAATCACACCTGCATTGACGCCGACCAGACCGGTTTCAAGGCCTTCGGCAAGCTTCCAGATACGGCTGATGTCACGCGAATAGAAGTACGATGCCAGGCCGAACTCGGAATCGTTGGCCATTTCAAGCACTTCATCATCACTGTGGAAGCGGATCAGCGGTGCCATCGGACCGAAAGTTTCCTCGCGGAAGACCAGCATGTCGCGGTTGGCATCCGCAATCACGGTCGGTTCGAAGAAACTGCCGCCCTTTGCGTGGCGCTTGCCACCGGTCAAAACCCGACCACCCTTGGAAAGCGCATCGGCAATCTGGTTTTCAACTTTCTCGACAGCCTTTTCCGTAATCAGCGGCCCAAGAACAACGCCTTCTTCGGTGCCATCGCCCACTTTCATTGCCGATGCCTTGGCAGCGTATTTTTCGGCAAATTCGTCATAGACGGCGTCATGAACAAAGATACGATTGGCACAAACACAGGTCTGGCCGCTATTGCGGTATTTCGAGGCAATCGCCCCTTCGACCGCAGCATCGACATCTGCGTCCTCGCAAACGATAAACGGCGCATTACCGCCAAGCTCAAGACTGATTTTCTTGACCGTGTCGGCGCACTGACGCATCAGCAACCGCCCAACCGCGGTTGAGCCAGTGAAGGTCAGCTTGCGAACCGTCGGGTTTTCGGTCATTTCGGCACCGATGGTTTTGGCGTCCCCGGTCACAATCGACAAAAGCCCCTTGGGCAAACCGGCGCGTTCGGCAAGGATCGCCATCGCAAGGGCAGAATACGGGGTTTCCATCGCTGGTTTGACAACCATCGCACAGCCAACGGCCAATGCCGGTGCGGCCTTGCGGGTGATCATCGCGGTCGGGAAGTTCCAGGGGGTGATCGCGGCACAAACCCCAACCGGTTCTTTCAAAACGACAACACGGCGCCCCGGTGCGAAGGTCGGAATGACGTCACCATAGATGCGTTTGCCTTCTTCGGCGAACCATTGCAGGAAGGACGAGGCATAGGCAATTTCACCGCGCGATTCTGCAAGCGGCTTACCCTGTTCGGCCGTCATCAGGCGCGCCAGGTCTTCCTGATTTTCCATCATCAGGTCGTACCATTTCATCAGAATGGCCGACCGTTCCTTGGCCGTGCGTTTCTTCCACTGCTTTTGCGCCTTTTCGGCAACTTCAATCGCGTGGGCAACTGCATCACGACCCAGAACCGGCACCGTGCCAAGCACTTCGCCCGTCGCAGGATTGGTAACCTGTTCAGTTTTGCCGTCTGGGGCGTCAACCCATTCACCGCCGATATAAGCCTGCTGAGTGAATAAGGACGGATCTTTTAGAGAAACCATGGGAATGCCTCCGGAATTTTGCTTTGGGATCGAAGCATGAAAGTCATGACCATCATCTAGTTCGATCCGTGGTGGTTGCCACATCTTCGCAAGGAAAAAGCCCATTTGGCAATCGCAAACACCTTGCGTGCAATGCTTTGCAACAAGATTGCGTCTGGTTTCTGATATGGCGCGGTTTTTCGCAGAACCAGCCGATAAACGGTTGTTTTCCCCATCCACCCCACTCGGGTAAGACAAGTTTCGCGTGATTTAAGGCCGCAATCTTATGCCTTGGGGGAACAGGTGGCCGCATTCATTTTTTTCGGTTTCAAACGATTCTGGTCAATTTCCCGGAGCAAATCGGTTCGAGCTGATCATTCCGCCGGAAACAAAATAAATCTGTCAGCCACAAAGAACCCATATATTACAACCCATTATAACCCTGCATCCTTATTTCGTTATCGAAAATTAAAATTCTTCATAATTTTCGCTTGCAATTATTTTGGGCGGTTCGTAACGTTTTTGAAAGAACAGAATGACAGTTGAGAACATCTGTCACAAATCAGAGCAATCAGGGAGGAAGCGGTTGCTCAATTCAGAAACATACGACATTGCCATCATTGGCGGTGGCATCAATGGCGCAGGCATTGCGCGTGATGCGTCCGGCCGTGGCCTCAAGGTCTTTCTTTGCGAAAAGAACGACCTTGCAAGTGCGACTTCATCGGCCAGCACAAAGCTGATCCATGGCGGGTTGCGTTATCTTGAGCATTACGAATTCCGCCTTGTGCGTGAGGCCCTGATCGAGCGCGAAGTGCTTTTGAACGCCGCCCCGCACATTATCTGGCCTCTTCGTTTCGTTCTGCCCCATGTCAAAGGATTGCGTCCGGCCTGGATGATCCGGCTGGGCCTGTTCCTGTATGATCACCTTGGCGGCCGCGAAAAACTTCCCGGTTCGGAAGGTATCCGCCTGAAGCAGCATGTCGCCGGTGCGCCGTTGATTGCGGGCATGGAAAAGGCATTCGTCTATTCCGATTGTTGGGTGCAGGATGCTCGTCTTGTCGTCCTTAACGCGATGGATGCACGTAACCGTGGTGCAGACATCCGGGTCGGAACCGAATGTGTTGCCGCCAGACGCGAGGGCGATCTGTGGTCTGTCACCGTTCGGGACAATGCCGGCGAACATACAGTCAAAGCTAGGTCGCTGGTCAATGCCGCCGGTCCTTGGTGTGCGGAAATCCTTGAAAAACGTGTCGAAGCCAAAAAGAAACAGGGCATTCGCATGGTTCAGGGCAGCCACATCGTGGTGCCAAAGCTGTTTGACCATGATTACTGCTATATTTTCCAGAATCCGGATGGCCGTATCGTTTTTGCCATCCCCTACGAACAGGATTTCACCCTGATCGGCACCACGGACCGCGATTATAAAGGCGATCCGTCAAAGGTTGCGATCAGCGCAGATGAAATCAGCTATCTGTGCGAACTCGCCAATACCTATTTCGCGCATAAAATCTCGCCAACGGATGTCGTCTGGTCCTATTCCGGCGTTCGTCCTCTTTATGGCGACGGCTCCGAAGATGCATCCCAGGTCACGCGCGACTATGTTCTTGAAATTGATAATGGCGACAAGGGTGCACCGCTTCTGAACATTTATGGCGGCAAAATCACCACCTATCGCAAGCTAGCTGAATCAGCGATGAGCAAACTTTCCCCCTATCTCGGGATTGCAGATGATCGCTGGACCGATAGCGTCGCCCTTCCGGGCGGCGACATGCTAAATGGCGATTTCGAAAGCTACCTTGCTGCAATGCAAAAGAAATTTCCGTGGATTCCGGCGGCTCAACTCTACCGCTACGTGCGAAACTACGGCACACTAACCCACACCATCATTGGCGATGCATCCGACCTTTCCGGGCTGGGTACGCATCTTGGCGATGATATTTACGAATGCGAACTGCGCTATCTGGCGGATCAGGAATGGGCACGTACTGCCGATGACGTATTGTGGCGCCGATCCAAACTCGGCCTGCATCTGTCAAAGGATGCCCAGACCGCCATTGCGCAATGGTTTGCAACTGAAACCAAATCGAATAACGCCGTGAAAACGGGCGAAGGAACAAATGTGAAATGACCCTTACGCTTGAAAACATAACCAAGACCGTGGGAGGAGAAACCCACATCGACGACGTGTCGATGTCGCTGGAGCCGGGATCATTTAACGTCCTTCTCGGGCGGACCCTGGCGGGCAAAACGACGCTGATGCGCATTATGGCAGGTCTTGAACCACCAACCAGCGGGCGCATCCTCGTCAATGGCAACGATGTCACCGGCATGCCCGTTCAGAAACGCAACGTCGCGATGGTCTATCAGCAGTTCATCAATTATCCGTCGATGAGCGTCTATGACAATATCGCGTCCCCCTTGAAATTGCAGGGTGTCGACGCGGCTGAAATCGAACGTCGCGTAAAATCCACCGCCGAACTGATGCATATCGAACATCTGCTTGATCGTCTGCCGCAGGAACTTTCGGGCGGTCAGCAACAGCGCACTGCGATGGCGCGCGCCATGGTCAAGGATTGCACCCTGCTTCTGCTTGACGAGCCGCTGGTCAACCTTGACTACAAACTGCGCGAAGAACTGCGTGAGGAAATCCCGAACCTTCTGGCGGAACGTGACACCATTGTCGTTTACGCCACCACCGAGCCGATGGAAGCCCTTTTGCTGGGTGGTAAATGTGCGGTGATGCATGAAGGCCGCGTAACCCAGTTTGGCCCGACAACACAGGTTTATCACAATCCGGCCTTTGTCGAGACCGGCCTGATCTTTTCCGATCCGCCGATCAATCTGGTCAAGGCCGAGGTCCGTGATAGTGCTCTCTATCTGGCAAGCGGCCATCAGGTCCCGCTGAGCGGCCATCTTTCAGCCCTTACCGATGGACAATACACCATCGGAGTTCGCGCCAATCACCTGTCGGTCGATCAGACCAGTGCCGAATGCGTTGCGATGCAGGGCCAGGTTGAACTGGCTGAAATCACCGGCTCGGAAACCTTTGTCCATGTTCATTTCAACGACGTTTCCTGGGTGATTCAGGAAGAAGGTGTGCACAACCCGCGGCTTGGCGAGGCGGCCACCTTCTATGTCGATCCCAAACGTCTGTTTGCCTATGACGCCAATGATCGCCTTGTGGCGGCACCGCCTGTTGAAATTCAAAACGGCAAGGCCGCCTGAGGTTGGAGAACTAAAATGGCACGTATCGATCTTAAAAGCCTTGCGCATTCATACTTCCCCGAACCCAAAGGGGATGAGGATTACGCCCTTCGCCGCATGGAACATGTCTGGGAAGATGGCGGGGCCTATGCCCTTCTTGGCCCATCGGGCTGCGGCAAGACGACTTTACTTAACATCATTTCCGGCCTTCTGACCCCGTCCGAGGGACAGGTCCTGTTTGATGGCAAGGACGTCACCAAACTGGCCCCCGAAGAACGCAATATCGCGCAGGTTTTCCAATTCCCGGTCATTTACGACACCATGACCGTTTACGAAAACCTTGCCTTTCCACTGCGTAACCGCGGTGTTGATCCCAAACGGGTTGATGAACGGGTGCGCGAAATTGCCGGAATGCTCGACCTGACCGGCAAGCTGAAGCAAAAGGCGCGTGGTCTGGGTGCGGATGAAAAGCAGACGATCTCGCTTGGCCGCGGGTTGGTTCGCGACGATGTTTCGGCCATCCTGTTTGACGAACCGCTGACCGTGATCGACCCGCATCTGAAATGGGTCCTGCGCCGCAAGCTCAAGGAAATTCACAACAAACTGCGCCCGACCATGGTCTATGTGACCCATGACCAGGTCGAAGCCCTGACATTTGCCGATAAGGTCGTTGTCATGTATGGCGGCAAGGTCGTGCAGCTTGGTACCCCGCAGGAACTGTTTGAAAATCCGGCCCATACATTTGTCGGCTACTTCATCGGAAGCCCGGGCATGAATATCATGCCGTGTAATATCGATGCCGGTGCGGCCTGGATTGATGGCAAACGCATCGCCCTTTCGGATCGCCACATGGAAGCCGTTTCCAGGGCATCCGGGCAGATTGAACTTGGCATCCGTCCCGAATTCCTGCGCATCGAAACCGACAGCGGTTCCGAAGGCGATAACGGGATCGAAGTCAATATCGTCAAGGTCGAAGACCTCGGCCAATACAAGATCGCAACCACCCGGTTCGGCTCGTCCGAAATGAAGGTCAAGGTCAGCGAAGATCAGCAGATCACCGGCCAAAGCGGCATCCTCCGGTTCGCACCGGAATGGACCAAGCTTTACGCCGACAGCCAGCTGGTCGCTTGAGGGGGATGGGGAAATGAACAAGATTACCAACAATAAGGCATGGTTCCTCGTCCTGCCGGTCTTCTTTATCGTCGCAATCAGCGCAATCATTCCGCTGATGACGGTTGTGAACTATTCGGTTCAGGATATTTTCGATCCGCAAACCCGTTTCTTTGTCGGGGCGGACTGGTTCCGTCAGGTCCTTGAAGACAGCCGCCTGCACGATGCCCTGATCCGTCAGATCATCTATACCGGCAGTGTGCTGTTCATCGAAATTCCGCTGGGTATTGGCATAGCGTTAACACTGCCACGCAAAGGCTGGGGCGTTTCGGCCTGCATGGTTCTTCTGGCTTTGCCGTTGCTTATTCCATGGAACGTGGTCGGCACCATCTGGCAGATTTTTGGTCGTGCCGATATCGGTCTTGGCGGTTATGCACTCAACATGATTGGCATGGACTATAATTACAGCCAGAACCCGATGGATGCCTGGGTGACAGTTCTTGTCATGGATGTGTGGCACTGGACCAGCCTGATTGTCCTTCTGTGCTATGCCGGTCTTCGTTCGATCCCCGATGCCTATTATCAGGCTGCCAAGATCGACGGTGCATCAAACTGGGCCGTTTTCAGGTTTATCCAGCTTCCGAAAATGCAGTCGGTTCTCGTGATCGGTGTTCTGCTGCGCTTTATGGACAGCTTCATGATCTATACCGAGCCTTTCGTGCTTACGGGCGGCGGGCCAGGTACGGCTACCACATTCCTCAGCCAGTTTTTGGTCACGATTGCTGTGGGTCAGTTCGACCTTGGTCCGGCTGCGGCATTCTCGCTGATCTACTTCCTGATCATTCTGCTGGTTTGCTGGGTTTTCTATACCGTCGTGATGAACGCCGGAAAGCGGGAGGAACAATAAAATGCGGTTCCAGAAACGTCATATCGCACTTCTTCTTTATATCGTGTTCCTGTTGCTGCCGATCTATTGGCTGTTCAACATGTCGATCAAGACCAATTCAGAAATCCTGGGCGCAATGACCCTGTTCCCGGAAAATCCGACGCTGGCGAACTATGCGACCATCCTGACCGATCCGGCATGGTATTCAGGCTATATCAACTCGATGATATATGTCGGGATCAACGTTGTGATCTCGCTTCTGGTTGCCCTACCCGCAGCATATGCTTTTTCCCGCTATAACTTCACCGGTGACAAGCATCTGTTCTTCTGGCTTCTGACCAACCGCATGGCACCGCCTGCCGTGTTCCTGCTGCCGTTTTTCCAGCTTTATTCAAGTGTCGGCCTGTTTGACACCCATATCGCTGTGGCGCTTGCACACTGCCTGTTCAACGTGCCGCTGGCCGTCTGGATCCTCGAAGGTTTCATGTCGGGCATTCCAAAAGAAATCGATGAAACCGCCTATATCGACGGTTATTCCTTCCCACGCTTCTTCACCACGATCTTCATTCCGCTGATCCGTTCGGGCATCGGTGTGACGGCCTTCTTCTGCTTCATGTTCAGTTGGGTTGAACTGTTGCTGGCCCGCACCCTGACGTCGGTCGATGCCAAACCGATCGTGGCCACCATGACCCGTACCGTTTCGGCATCGGGGCTTGATTGGGGTGTTCTGGCGGCTGCGGGTGTTCTGACAATCGTGCCTGGCGCGTTGGTGATCTGGTTCGTTCGCAACTACATCGCCAAGGGCTTCGCGATGGGTCGCGTGTAATCGGAAAACAGGAAGGAATAAAACAATGACTTGGATGGCCTGGACCCCGATTACCGCCGTGTTCTTTTCCTGCATCATCCTGATGCTGATCGGAATGGGAATATGGCAGGCAGTCTCGCCGACTGTTCCACGCCGGGGCTTTTTACCCCTGACGACAACCCGCGGGGATCGCCTTTTCATCGGTTTGCTTGGTGCGGCCTATATCCATCTTGGTTTTATGGCATTTAGCGATGCCGCCATCTGGATCGCATCAATCGTTGCCCTTTTCTGGCTCATCATCGTGATGCGCTGGGGCTGAATAATCCGGAACGGTACCGTGTCCTGCAACGGTGCCGTTCCTGTCGTCATTCACCACGACGGGTACTGTCTTCCCCCATCGCTGGTGAACCGGATTTTTCCGGAAGTGCAATGGAAGACAACCAGGGAGGAACGACATGATCGTCAAAGCCAAAGGCTCCTCTGCCATTATTAAAGGCAGTGCAGTTGCGGTCGCACTCGGTCTTGCAGTCTTTGCCAATCCGGCAGCAGCAGACCAGTACACCGACGCGGCGAAAAAATGGATCGATAGCGAATTCCAGCCGTCGAGCCTTGATAAAGATGCCCAGATGGCCGAACTCGAATGGTTCATCAAGGCAGCCGAGCCGTTCCGCGGCATGGAAATCAACGTGGTGTCCGAAACCATCACCACGCACGAATATGAAAGCAAGGTTCTGGCCAAAGCCTTCTCGGAAATCACCGGGATCAAGCTGACCCATGACCTGATCGGTGAAGGCGACGTGATCGAAAAACTGCAGACCCAAATGCAGTCCGGTCGTAATATTTATGACGCCTACATCAATGACTCCGACCTGATCGGCACGCATTCGCGTTACGACGCGGTCGTTCCGCTGACCGACTTCATGGCAGGCGAAGGCAAGGACGTTACCTCGCCGACACTCGACCTTGAAGACTTCATCGGCCTGTCCTTCACCACCGGTCCGGATGGCAAACTTTATCAGCTTCCCGACCAGCAGTTCGCGAACCTTTACTGGTTCCGTTATGACTGGTTCCAGCGTGAAGACCTGCAGAAGCAGTTCAAGGACAAATACGGCTATGACCTGGGTGTTCCGGTCAACTGGTCGGCATACGAAGACATCGCCGAATTCTTCACCAATGACGTGAAAGAAATCGACGGTAAAAAAGTCTATGGTCACATGGACTACGGCAAAAAAGACCCTTCCTTGGGTTGGCGCTTCACTGACGCGTGGCTTTCGATGGCTGGCGCTGGTGACAAGGGCATCCCGAACGGTCTTCCGGTTGATGAATGGGGTATTCGCGTTGAAGGCTGCGCACCTGCAGGTTCCAGCGTGACCCGTGGTGGTGCGGCAAACGGCCCGGCGGCTGTTTACGCTCTGACCAAATACATCGACTGGCTCAAAGCCTATGCCCCGCCAGAAGCGGCCGGCATGACCTTTGGCGAAGCCGGCCCGGTTCCGGCACAGGGCCAGATCGCCCAGCAGATCTTCTGGTACACCGCCTTCACCGCCGACATGGCGAAAAAAGGCACCCCGGTTGTGAACGAAGATGGCACGCCGAAATGGCGTATGGCACCTTCGCCGCACGGCCCGTACTGGGAAGAAGGCATGAAGCTCGGCTATCAGGACGTGGGTTCCTGGACTCTCATGAAGTCCACCCCGCCGGAACGCCGTCAGGCAGCATGGCTGTACGCACAGTTCGTGACCTCGAAAACAACCTCGCTGAAAAAGACCCTGACCGGTCTGACCCCGATCCGTCAGTCTGACCTGGATACCCAGGCCATGAGTGACATCGCGCCGAACTGGGGCGGTCTGGTTGAATTCTATCGTTCCCCGGCCCGCGTCCAGTGGTCGCCGACCGGTACCAACGTTCCGGATTACCCGAAACTGGCTCAGCTCTGGTGGCAGAACGTTGCCGAAGCTGTAACCGGCGAACG
>JGI12367J12837_1000300_pt1 | contig 20869 bp, 15 predicted proteins | sample TtaePargueraPR_11_FD_12837 | JGI IMG/M metagenome (IMG submission 12837)
TGGCCGGTTTTGTTGGCTCTGCCAGTTCGTTTGCGGTTGTGCTGCAAGGCCTTACCGGCGTTGGCGCCAGCCCGGAACAGGCGGCATCGGGTCTGATGGCGCTTTCCATTTCAATGGGCCTGTGCGCGATTGTTTTATCCCTTAAGACCCGCCTTCCGATCAGCATCGCCTGGTCAACCCCCGGTGCGGCCCTTCTTGCGACATCTGGCGCAATTGAGGGTGGCTTTGCGGTTGCTGTTGGTGCGTTCATCGTTTGCGCCATCCTGATTATCATCAGTGGCGTTTGGAAGCCGCTGGGCCGTGCGGTTGCTGGTATCCCGGCCCCCTTGGCAAACGCGATGCTGGCCGGTGTTTTGCTGGGTCTGTGTCTGGCGCCGGTGAAGGCGGTTGCCTTTGATCCGTTGCTTGGTCTTCCGATTGTGATTGCATGGATTGTGATGGGCCGGTTCAACCGTTTGCTTGCCATCCCAGCAGCCCTATTGGCCTTTATTGCCGTGATGGTGTTCGGCATTGAGTTCCCTGAAAATGCGCTTGCCGATCTGGGTGGGGCAATTGCGCCGCCCGTTGAATTCGTCATGCCGGAATTCACATTGGCCGGACTGGTCGGCATTGCCTTGCCGCTTTTCATCGTCACCATGGCATCGCAAAACATTCCGGGTACGGCGGTTCTGCGCGCCAATGATTATGACACCCCACCGGGGCCGTTGTTTACCGTGACCGGGATATTCTCGTTACTCTCAGCCCCGTTTGGTGGCCATGCGGTCAACCTTGCTGCCATCACTGCGGCCCTATGTGCGGGCAAGGATGCCCATCCTGATCCAGCCAAACGGTATTGGGCCGCTGTTTCGGGCGGTGTTTTCTATATCGTGTTTGGCCTTTTGGCCGGGCTGGTTACGGCGTTTATCAGTCTGGCACCGGGCATCCTGATCGAGGCGGTCGCAGGTCTTGCCCTGATTGGGGCGTTTGCCGGATCCGCCGTTGCGGCCTTCAAGGACGAAGACGGACGTGAAGCCGCCGCCGTGACCTTTATCGTCACTGCGGCTGGCCTGACATTTTATGGGATTTCGGGGGCGTTCTGGGGCTTGCTTGCCGGCGGGCTGATTTACTTCCTGACCCATCTGCGCAATGGCAAAAAGAAACCGGACTGAAAACTCAATCCGGTTTCGATCTTCGGTCTTAGACCAGTTTGATTTTGGGTTCGGTGCTTGGTGGTGTTTCTGCCCCCTGCCCGTCTGTCAGTTTCGAAACAGCTTCGAACTGGGACAGGAAAACCTCGCCGGTCAGTTCATCAAGGAAGTGGGTCTTTTTCAGGCGATCCATTACCGGGCCTTTGACCTCGGACAGATGAAGCGAAATGCCCATTTCCTCAAGCCGGTGATTGATCGCCTCAAGCGATTCAAGCGCGCTTAGATCAATCTCGTTCACGGCCGAGCACATCAGAACCACATGTTTGAGGTTCTTGCACCCGACAACCCGGTCATAGAGGTAATCCTCCAGATACCGCGCATTGGCGAAATAAAGGCTTTCATCAATCCGGATGGTTAAAACCGACGGATGGGTGATGACCTTGTGGCGCAGTATGTTGCGGAAATGCTGGGTGTCGGGCACAAGGCCGACCTCGGCAATATGCGGGCGTGATGTTTTATACAAAAACAGCCCGATCGAAAGCACTACACCGGCGGTCACCCCGACCTCGACCCCAAGACCAAGGGTCAAAAGGATGGTTGCCAGAACCGCAATGAAATCCGCCTTGGAATATTGCCAGCTGGTTTTCAAGATCGAGAAATCGACCAGCGACAGCACTGCAACGATGATTGTCGCAGCAAGGGTTGCCTTTGGCAGGAAATACACCAGCGGGGTAAGCGCCACGGCGGCAATCGCCAGACCAACAGCGGTGAAGGCCCCGGCCGCAGGTGTTTGCGCGCCAGCATCAAAGTTCACGACCGAGCGGGCAAAACCACCCGTTACCGGATAACCGCCCGTGAAGGCCGCCCCGATATTGGCCGCCCCCAGACCAATCAGTTCCTGATCCGGGTTGATGCGTTGACGGCGTTTTGCGGCAAGTGTTTGGGCGACAGAGATTGATTCAACAAAGCCGATCACCGAAATCAGGATTGCTGGTACCAGAAGGTCTGCCATCAGCCCCGGGCTGAAATCGGGCATGGTCAGCGGCGGCAGACTTTGCGGCACATCACCAACAATTTTGACCCCCTTATCGGCCAAACCAAGATACCAGGTCGCCGCCGTGGTGGCGAAAACGGCAAATACTGGGCCCGCCTTGGTCAGGACATCAGCCATCCTCACGCCAAGGCCCAGTTTGCGCAAGGCGGGTTTAAGACCCTTGCGCACCCAGAACAGAAAGCCCGTGGCGCAAATGCCGATGATCAGGGTCGTCTGATTGGTTTCAGGAATATGGGCAATCAGGGACGTGACAATTTCCCAAAGGTTATGCCCGCTGGCGTCAACCCCAAGAATATGTTTGAGCTGGCTGGCGGCAATGATCATCCCCGATGCGGTGATGAACCCGGCAATCACCGGATGCGACAGAAAGTTTGCCAAAAAGCCCAGCTTGAATACGCCAAGCGAAAGCAATATCACCCCGGACAGGGCCGCAAGCGTCAAGGCAGCTAACGCATAGCCCATGGTCCCGGTTTCGGCAATATTGCCAACTGCGCCTGCTGTCATCAACGACACCACCGCTACCGGCCCGACCGCAAGCGCGCGACTGGTGCCAAAGATGGCATAGAGAATAATCGGCGCGATGGAGGCATATAGACCCGCCTCAGGCGGCAGACCAGCTAGAAGCGCATAGGCAAGCGATTGCGGGATCAGCATGATCGTTACGATCACGGCTGCAATCATGTCATTGCCAAAGGCCATCCTGTCATAGGTCTGTCCCCAGTCAAAGATCGGGACATATTTCCGGAGCATGTTAAGGCGCATTCGTCGATCTCTTGGATAAGAGTTGGCCCAAGGCAGCATTCATGTCGCCTTGGGCAAAGGGTGTTTTAGTTGCTGGTGACTTTTTCCGGCTTGNCCAGCCATTCCTTGCCCCGCAGCATCGCCTTCCAATAGATCGGCGGCAGGAGTTTTTCCTTAAGCAACCAGGCAAGATGCGATGGTTTGGTGCCGTCAATCAGCCATTTCGGGAAGGACGGCAGAAGCGTTCCGCCATACCCGAATTCAGCCAGAACGATGCGGCCACGTTCCACCGTCAACGGGCAGGATCCATAGCCGTCATACTGTGCGACCGGGGATTTGCCATCGATATCGGCCACAACATTCTCGGCTACAACCGGGGCCTGTTTACGGGCGGCAGCAGCCGTCTTGGCATTGGGCGCATTCACCACATCGCCCAGCGACCAGATATTGCTAAACGACTTGTGGCGAAGGGTTGCCTGATCGACATCGACCCATCCGGCGGCATCCGCCAGCGGTGAAACACGAATGAAGTCCGGTGCCACCTGCGGCGGGCAGACATGGATCATGTCAAAGGACTTCTCGATGCGTTCGACCTTGGTGTCGGGCCTGGCAACATCGAACCAGGCCTTTTTCGCCTGACCGTCAATTGCCACCAGATTGTGGAAGAAGTTCAGATGGGCGTCGTACTTCTTCACATAGCTTTCAAGGGCCGGCACATAGTCCTTAACGCCAAACAGCACACCACCGGCATTGCAGAAATCGATATCAATGTTCTTGAGAACACCGTTGCGATACCAGTGATCGGCCGACAGATACATGGCCTTTTGCGGGGCACCGGCGCATTTGATCGGCATGGGTGGCTGGGTAAAGATCGCCTTGCCTTCACGCATCGAGGAAACCAGTTCCCACGTGTACGGGGCAAGGTCATAGCGATAGTTCGATGTCACGCCATTGCGGCCAAGCGTTTCAACCAGACCATCAACCCGGTTCCAGTCAAGCTTAAGCCCCGGGCAAACAATCAGACGGTCATATTTGACCACCCGACACCCATCGAGAATGACGGCATCGTCTTGCGGTTCGAACGCAGCGACTGCGGATTTGATCCAGTGCACGCCCTTGGGAATCAGCGACCCCATCGTCTGGGCCGTGGTGCTGACTTCAAATACGCCGCCGCCAACCATCGTCCAGCCCGGCTGGTAATAGTGAATATCGGCCGGGTCAATCACGGCAATCTCAAGCCCGGAACGTCGGGCGATAAAGCTGGATGCGACGGAAATACCGGCTGCACCGCCACCAATGATCACGATGTCATATTTCGCATCGCCCTGATCGGTAGGTGTCTTCCCACCATTGACGATACGGCGCACGACACCGCCCATGTCATAACCCGCCGCCTTCGTGGCGCGCAGGATTTCACTGGTATCAAGCTTCCCGGCCTGGCTCAGTGACCAAAGCGTTGTAGATCGCGTGCCCGTCCGGCAATAGGCAAAGATCGGTTTGGGCAGTTCATCATAAAGGCGACCAAAGTCACGCGCATCGTCATCACTGACCTTGCCCGATACAATCGGTTGATAGCGGATTTCAAGCCCGGCTTCCTTTGCCGCGTTTGAAATTTCTTCAAATGTTGGCTGATCCGCACCCTCACCGTCCGGTCGGTTACAGACGATGGACCGGAAGCCAAGTCTGGCGATTTCCTTGACATCATCTGCAACAATTTGCGGACTGACGGAGAAGCCGTTGCTTATTGTTTTCGTTTCCATGGCGTTTCCTCACCTGAGTATTGATCAGAGCCCGTTTACCGGGACTTTCAGCATTTTTTTGCCGCTGCTATCAGTTGGCACCTGACCGGCGCGCATATTGACCTGAAGCGACGGAATGATCAGGCGCGGCATATCAAGCTCTGCATCACGCTCGGTGCGGAACTTGATGAAGTCTTCGCGGGTCTTGCCTTCGCCAACGTGGATGTTGTGCTTTTTCTCTTCGCCGACGGTGGTCTCCCACTTGATCTCGCGACCATTGGGTCCGTAGTCGTGGCACATGAACAGACGCATATCGTCCGGCAGCGCGAGGAGCTTTTGGATGCTGTCATACAGCGTCCCGGCATCACCGCCCGGGAAATCCGCACGGGCCGAACCGCCATCGGGCATGAACAGTGTGTCACCAACAAAGGCAGCATTACCCATGACATGCACCATACAGGCCGGGGTGTGGCCCGGAGTATAGATGGCAAAGCAGGTCATATTGCCGACCTGATAGGTATCCCCATCTTCAAACAAACGATCAAACTGGCTGCCATCGCGCTGGAATTCGGTACCTTCGTTAAACACCTTGCCAAAGGTGTCCTGCACCACGGTGATCTTGCTGCCGATACCAAGCTTGCCGCCAAGTTCCTGCTGGACATAGGGGGCAGCAGACAGGTGGTCGGCATGGACATGGGTTTCGATGATCCATTCCAGCGTAAGACCCTTGTCCTTGATAAAGGCAATGATGTTGTCGGCATGGGTAAAGGTGATGCGTCCGGCGGCGTAATCGATATCCATAACGGAATCGACAACGGCACAAGCGGTACTGTCAGGATCCTTGACCACATAACTGATGGTGTTGGTGTCTTCGTCGAAAAAGGCCGTAACTTCCGGTTTTACGGACATGTTGACCGGATATGCAGACATGAATTCCTCCTAAACAACTGTTTCCGGGCGGCCTTATCACCGGCGCGCAACGGATAGGATCAAGATGCCCTATGCACAGGCCTTTCGGCTGTGTGGCTTTGCGGGCAAAAATTCTGGCTATGATCGTTAGTTTAGGAGTTCGCGAATTGTGCTTCAGTGACGATGTCACCAAACATTGGAATATTAACAACTATTAATTCCAAAGTCGTAGAAGCGCCGGACTTTCGGCCAAGAATCTAGCTCTGCGCCAGATTTTTCAGCGGTGCGCGATCAATCAGGCGAATTGTCCCGCGTGATTGCTCGATCCAGCCTCGGCGCTGGAATTCCTGAAGCTGGCGCGAAATGACTTCACGTGCCGTGCCCAGTTCGACGGCCAGTTTCTGATGGGTGGCAGAAACAGTGTCCTCCCCGCCTGCCAATTCAAGCAGCTTGTGGGCAAGACGGATATCAAGCTTCTGAAAGGCGATCTCTTCGATCACCATGAACAGGTCGGTTATGCGTTTTGAATAGGCGGTAAAAACGAACTGGCGGAACTCGATTGAGTCCGAGACAAGCTTGTCAAACACCTTGCGCGGGATCGCCACCGCACGGGTTTCGGTTTCGGCGATGCCTTCGGCAGAGTAATCCTCATAAGCCAGAAGGCAAGCCGTGGTCAGAACACAACTTTCCCCCGCATGAACGCGATAAAGAACGATTTCGCGCCCGGCATCGGATGTCTGTTGCACACGAACAGTGCCATCAAGCAACAGCAACAGGTGTTCCGGCGACTTGCCCGGCCCGAAAATGACGGTATTGGCCGGTACGGTAACGATTTTGCTTTCTGCAAGAAGATAGGAGCGGATGGCATCGGGCAAACGTGACAGCCCCGGAAACTGGTCGATCCAACTCAAAACCCTATCCCCCAACGCACCGATCAAAAACTACATTGCATTCGATGTAAAAGGAAATCACCCCTGACGCAACTGTACTTTGGAATATTTCCGAAAACGGGCAGCTCCATGCTGCCCGTTGGCTCGGCGGCGTTTTCTATTTGATCAATCGGCTTACTTGGATGGAATATGCAGGTTACCGCTTTCATCAATCGTCCAGAACGGATTAAACGCCACTTCCCACGCATGGCCATCCGGATCACGGAAATAGCCCGAATAGCCGCCCCAAAAGACCTTCTCGGCAGGCTTCTGGATTTTGGCACCAGCCGCCTTGGCCTCTGCCATGACCTGATCGACTTCTTCTTCACTGCGCGCGTTATAGGCCAGGGTCAATCCGGCAAAACTTGCACCGGTATCGTCATCAAATTGACCATCTTCCTTAAGCGCGTCGCGCCCGAACAGGCCAAGGGCAAGACCGTTGGACAACTGGTAAAACACCACCTGCCCTTCGACCATTTCGGTCATCTGCCAGCCCAGCCCGTCTTCGTAAAACCGACGCGACCGATCCAGGTCCGCAACACCCAGAGTAATCAGCGAAACACGCTGTTCCATTTCACGCTCCTTGCTGTGCGCACCCGAAACCCGACTAATACTTAACACGCCAGATTTTCACCGCCGAGCATAGACTCGGCCCTATTCGCAATTTCGCAGCGCAACAGGGCCGCAATTTTATTGCGCGCAAATCGGTACCGGAATAAGTAAATAATAAGTTGACCTTACGTCAACAGATGCAATCAGGCGTTTTACATAGTGCGATGCGACTTCGCTTTGAAAAAAGGTCAGTCTTTATTACCATTTCAAGATCAGGCAATGGTCCCGCAAACCGAACCTGACATATAAATTACAGGTCATACCGAAACGCTGCACCAACACCCATATCAATAAAAGCAGTGCATTCGACCCGAAATGACCCCGCATATCAGAGAGATCTCAGGGAGACCGGTCATGGCACAACAATTGGCGGCAGTCCAACTCGACGACAAATATACGCTTGAGGAAGGCCGGGTTTACCTGACAGGCATTCAGGCACTGGTCCGCTTGCCCCTGATGCAGCGCCAGCTTGATGCGCGCGCGGGGCTTAATACCGCCGGGTGCATTTCGGGTTATCGCGGATCGCCGCTGGGTGGACTTGATCAGCAACTTTGGCGCGCCCAAAAATTCCTGACCAAGCAGCAGATCGAATTTCAGCCGGGCGTGAACGAAGACCTTGCCGCCACCGTCGTCTGGGGCAGTCAGCAGGTCAATATGTACAAGGATGCCAAATATGATGGCGTCTTTGGCATGTGGTATGGCAAGGGCCCGGGTGTTGACCGGTCCGGTGACGTTTTCAAACACGCCAACCATGCCGGCACATCCAAGCATGGCGGTGTTCTGGTTCTGGCAGGCGACGACCATTCCTGCAAATCGTCCACCCTGCCCCATCAGACCGAATATGCCTTTATCGACGCGCAGATCCCGGTTCTGAACCCGTCCGGAGTTCAGGATATTCTGGATTATGGTCTGCATGGTTGGGCGATGAGCCGTTATTCCGGTTGCTGGGTGGCGATGAAAACCATCGCCGAAACGGTGGAAAGCTCGGCCGCGGCCGATGTTGCACCGGATCGCATCACCCCAATAATCCCGACCGATTTCGATATGCCCGAGGGCGGCCTGCATATCCGCTGGCCCGATACGCCCAAGGAGCAGGAACATCGCCTGATGAAATACAAGCTCTATGCCGCTTTGGCATATGCGCGGGCGAACAAGCTTAATAAAACCGTGATCGACAGCCCGAATGTACGGCTTGGCATCATCACCACTGGCAAGGCCTATCTCGATGTCATGCAGGCCTTCGATGACCTTGGCATTTCCGAAGAGGACGCCGCCAAGATCGGCATTCGCGTGCTTAAGGTCGGCATGAGCTGGCCGCTTAACCGTGATGACGTGCGTGAATTCGCCCTAGGGCTTGAGGAAATCATCGTCGTCGAAGAAAAACGCGCGGTGATGGAAAACCAGGTCAAGGAACAGCTTTATAACTGGCGCGAAGACGTCCGCCCGACCGTGATCGGCAAGTTCGATGAAAAGGGTGAATGGATCCTGCCATCAATGGATGAACTGACCCCGGCCCGCGTTGCCGTGGTTCTGGCCGAACGGATCAAGCGGTTCTATGACAGCCCGGCCATTCATGAACGCATTGACTGGCTTGCCGAAAAAGAAAAGGAAATTGCCGAACCGCGCCCGGATGTTGCCCGCATTCCGTGGTTCTGTCCGGGTTGCCCGCATAACAGTTCGACCAAGGTGCCCGAAGGCAGTCGTGCGATGGCCGGTATCGGGTGCCATTACATGGTCAACTGGATGGATCGATCCACCGAAACCTTTACCCATATGGGCGGCGAAGGTGCGACATGGATCGGACAGGCCCCGTTCACCCATACCAAGCACGTTTTCCAGAACTTGGGCGATGGTACCTATTACCATTCAGGCTCCCTTGCCGTGCGTGCCGCCGTCGCGTCGGGTGTGAACATCACCTATAAAATCCTGTTTAACGATGCGGTCGCCATGACCGGCGGGCAGCCGGTTGACGGGCCACTGACCGTGCCGCAAATCACGCGCCAGATGTTTGACGAAGGTGCCAAACGCATCATCGTTCTGTCAGACGAGCCTGAAAAATATCCGATGGGTGCTGACTTTGCGCCGGGTGTCGATATCCGCCATCGCGACACACTGGAAGACACCCAGAAAGAATTGCGTGAAATCGAAGGTGTTTCGATCCTGATCTTTGATCAGACCTGTGCGGCCGAAAAACGCCGTCGTCGCAAACGCAAGCTGATGGTCGATCCGCCCAAGCGCGTGTTCATCAATGATCTGGTCTGCGAAGGTTGCGGTGATTGTGGCGAACAGTCCAACTGCCTTGCCATCGTGCCGGTCGAAACCGAGTTTGGCCGCAAACGCGCGATTGATCAGTCGGCGTGTAACAAGGATTTCTCCTGCCTTAAGGGCTTCTGCCCAAGCTTTGTCACCATTGAAGGCGGCGAACTTCGCAAACCCGATGCCGCCGCCAAGGGCGATACTGGCACGGACGCTGTTTTTGCCAGCCTGCCACGCCCGACCCTGCCTGAAATTGACGAACCCTGGTCTGTTCTGGTCACGGGTGTTGGTGGCACGGGTGTTGTCACCATCGGCGCATTGCTTGGTATGGCAGCCCACATCGAGGGCAAAGGCATTGTCGGCCTTGATATGGCGGGCTTGGCACAAAAAGGCGGGGCTGTTGTCAGCCATATTCGCTTTGCCAATGACCAAAACAAGCTGCATGCCGCGCGCATTCCGGCCGGTGAAGCCAATGTGGTTCTGGGCTGCGACCTTCTGGTTGCGGCAAGCTATGAGGGGCTTGCCAAAATGCGCCGCAACTTTACCCAGGCGGTGATCAACACCCACGAAACCGTCACCGGTGCCTTCACCCATAACCCGGATTTTGAGCTTAAAACCAACGAGCACATGAAGGTCATCAGTGATGCCTGTGGATCTGATGCGGTTCATTTCGTTGAAGGCAGCGACATAGCGACCCGGCTGATGGGTAATTCGATTGCAACCAACCTGTTCATGCTGGGCGTTGCCTGGCAGCGCGGCCTGATCCCGATCAGTGAAGAGGCGCTTATGCAGGCGATTGAGCTTAATGGCGTGTCGATTGACATGAACAAGCAGTCCTTCCATTGGGGCCGCCTGTATGCTCATGACCGCGACCGCGTGATCGGGATCGTCGGCCCGAACGAGGCCGAAGCCCATCCGATTGCGACCGAGCTTTCCGATATCATCGCCAAGCGTCGTGCCTTCCTGACCGATTACCAGAACGCGGCCTATGCCGATCGCTTTACCGCGCTTGTCGATAAGGTGACGGCTGCCGAGAAACGCCTTAATGATCAGGATGATCTGGCACGAACGGTTGCGAAGTATTACTTCAAACTGCTGGCCTATAAGGACGAGTATGAGGTTGCCCGTCTTTACACTGATCCGGCGTTCCTTAAAAAGGTTACCCAGACCTTCACCGGTGACTACAAGATCAACTTCCATCTGGCACCGCCGTCACTTGCCAATGCCGATCCCGAAAATGGCAAGCCGCAAAAGTCGGTTTACGGTCCGTGGATGATGTCGGCCTTCCGCATGCTGGCGAAATTGAAGTTCCTGCGGGGCACCAAACTTGATCCGTTTGGCCGCAACTCGGAACGCAAGATCGAACGCCAGTTGATCACGGATTACGAGAAACTGGTAACCGAGGTCCTTGACGGCATTAACCACGAAAATGTCCGCATCGCCAAGGCGTTGCTGGCCCTGCCCGAACACATTCGCGGTTACGGCCACGTCAAGGAAGAACACATTGCCAAGGTCAAGGTGCGCGAAGCCGAACTGCTTGAACAGTTCCGCAACCCGCCCGAACATCTCAAGGCGGCGGAATAAGCCAAAAATCAAAAGGGCCGCATGACGCGGCCCTTTTTTGTTACTCAGACAAAGCGCGGAAAACGGCTTTGGAATTCAGGCAGAATGCGCATCGCCCCTTCGCGCAAACTTTTAACAGACTTTTCCTGACGTTTGCGTTGGCGGTAATCCGCAATCATGTGATCGGTTGACTCAAAACCATCCTCGATCCCGCGATCAAGGTTTTCCCAGGTCCAGTCATAATTGATATGCGGGGAAACCGGGATTTCAACAATATCGATCTTGCGGCCACTTTCAGCGACTTCACGTTTGAAGGCTGCAACAGCGTCTTCGCTGGCCGATGCGGCAAACAGCATGATCAGATTGTTCAGCGCGTCATAAAGGTTTTCAGGCTGACGCACTTGCTTAAGATCAAGAATACGGCTGACCCAGACTTCATCGACGTCCGGATGCAGACGCAGGAAGTCAAAGAAGTTGACCGTATCGACAGTCGCACCCTCGCAATAGGTATCGCCGTTGATTTCGACCGGCTCTTCGATAAACGGCAAGGCAGAACAGGCACACAGCGTCTGCGCGTTCATCTGTGGCAGGTCGTAGTGATCCGGTTTGTTGGTGAAAAGTTCAAGCCGCTGCTTGGACAGGTTATAGGCGTTGTGGAACATCGCCGGCTTGTCAGGCTGATACAGCCGATCAAAGTTCAGCCGGTCCAAAAACATGCTGTCGGGTGAATAGATCTTGGCCAGTCCCTTGGTCTGGGTCTGATAGATCGATCCGACCAGAAGACGCGACAAGGGATTTGCCGCCAGAAAGCCGTTTAGCAAAACATCGTTGAAATTGTGCGGCGTCCAGTATTTCGGATTGCCCACGAAATGCTGCACATGTTCAACGGCCTCGCCGATGGCGTCCGGCACGATCAGCCCCTGATAACTGTTCGGGTTAAAGAAGTAATTGAGTTTGTTGGTGAAATCAGAAAAGAAGTCTGGTGCAAAGGCCGATGCAATCGGGAACCGTTCATAGACACTTGCGGGCCGGAAAATTTTACGAAAGAAGGCGATGGTCTGGTCAAGTTCCTGACCCTCGTCTGCCTGATGCCAGGCAACCGAGAGCCAAGCGCCGATACAGGCAGACGACCAGATATCAAATTTTATATCCGGTTCCTGCTGCAGACGCTTAAGCACCCCGATGCTTAAGCCGACAGCAGGCCCGCCGCCTGACAGAAAGATAGCTCGTTTGATCTTTTCCACGTCGCGATCTCCTTGTTGAAAACCGAATGGTTCGGTCCAAACAACATGGCGCAAACGATAAAAATGCCATCGCGTGCACCACCGCTCACCCCCAGGAGATACCAGCCCGTCTTTGCGGACCTGCAGATACAGCCATCATTATAATGATTTTAAGCCGCTACATTTGATCCAATTATTCAATAGTGATGTGACAAAACACGCGAATACATATACTCAGATATATTAAATATATTGATTTATATACTAAATCGCACTTTTGATCAGAGTTATTTTAAGAATTTTCTAAAATATACACCCAAAACCCTAATCCATTAACTTAACAAATATTTTACAAATCAATCAATTTTACTTGAAACACAAAAACCGCCCGAAGGCGGTTTTTGATTTTTGGATATTATTACTTCTTATTCGTAATAGCCCACCATGAAAATCTTGCCGTCATGGGCTTTCACCCAGGTTTTCTTTTCGGCAAGTTTTTTGGTCTGCGGATGTGTCCAAGTGTAGTTGGACCAACCACCATCCGGCGATGCCTTTCCGGTTTCGACCATGTCACGAATGATGAACTTGCTGTTCACATCCTGAAGATCCCAAAGGCCCGGGTTGTTGACAAGCTTCGGGTTGATCGCGTGTGTCAGGAAGGTGCCTTTTTCGCCATCAGCAACAATGACGTAAAACTCGTCAAATACGAATTCACCGGACTTGTCGTTGAACATGTCAAAGGATTTCTCCTGCCCGACGTCGTCATAAAGGGCGATTGCCTTATCCACCAGATCCTTGGCGGTTGCTTCCTTATCCTGAGCCATGGCCGACGATACACTCAACACCATCAGCAACGACGCCAGAACCGCACCGAAAGAATGCAAAACCTTATTCATCCTGAATTTCCCTTGTTGATCATAGATAGATGTCGTGATTGACGATTGATTGGTTGAACCAAATGAATACAAAGGTCCGTCAGACGGCGCGCAGCCGTGCAACAAGACCATCAACCGAACTGCTTAGCCCTGCCATTTCGCGGCTAAGTTCAGCGGTTGCCTCGCCCACGCTTCCCGCAGAATCACGGGTCGCCCGGGCAATGTCGCGCACATCACCAATGCCGCCTGACACGGTTTCCGCATAACCGGCAGCCTCGGTGATACTGGTGCTGATCTGGCCTGTCGCATTGCCTTGCTCCATGACAGATTCAGCCGTCAGTCTCAGAATTTCGTTGATGCCCTGAACGCTTTCGACAATCGTTCGGATCGCCTCGACCGCCTGTCCGGTTTCGGCACGGACATTGGCAATTTCAGATGCAATTTCCTCGGTCGATTTCGCCGTCTGGCTGGCAAGGTTTTTGACCTCGTTGGCAACAACAGCGAACCCTTTGCCGGCCTCACCGGCACGGGCCGATTCTATCGTGGCGTTAAGGGCCAGAAGGTTGGTCTGTTCGGCAATATTGCCAATCAGGGCTGCGACATCCTCGATGCGGATGCTGGCTTCTTCAAGACGGCGGATTTTCTCATCCGCGTCGCGGGCCTGTTCGCTGGCCTCCTGTGCCTGTCGGCTGCTTTTCTGGATTTCCTCGCTGATATTGGCAATCGCCGAGGCCAAGCCGGATGCAGCCTGGGCGATCTCGCCCATGTTGTGGCTGGACTTGCCGGATGCATCAAAGGCGTTCTCGCTCTGATGATCGGTGCGCTCGGCATTGTCGAGAAGGGCCGATGCAGATGCGCCGATCTCCTCGATCGCGGCACTGACAGCCGTTGCTGTACCCTGTACGGACGTTTCAATATCGCGCGCCAGTTCCTGCATGATCTGGCGTTTTTCTTCGATTGCGCGGGCTTCATCCTGCAGGCGCTGTTCTTCGGCGACTTCAAGGCTTTCGGCGTTCTGGCGGAACACCTCAACCGCGTCGGCCATCTTGCCCATCTCATCCTTGCGTGCGGTATAGGGAACCGAAATATCGGTTTTGCCTTCGGCAATTTCGCGCATGACATGGGTCAGCTTTTTGACCGGCACCCCGATCAGGCTTGCGATGACAAAACTGATCACCGCCATGGCGATGGATGCCGACACGGCCGCAATAATTGTCTGATCCTGTGCAGAACTGCCAACCGCCATGGCCGCACCGCTCGCACTGTCCATTCTGAGTTCTGCGGTTCCGCGCAGCTTGGAAAGAATGTCCATAAGTGCTTCATAGTCGGACTGTGCAGACCAGGAAAAACTGAGCGCCCCAGTATAATCAATGTCGAGCATGCCAAGGACCTGATTGACCTTGCCAAGGTAGCCGTTAAAGCGTTCCTGCGCATCAACCGACATCTGGCGACCGGATTCCGGGAGACTTTCGTTTTCAAGCAACGTAACAAAGGACTGACGCGCTTCTTCGATCTGGGTTTCAAGATCCTGGGAAACGGCTTCCATCCGATCCCCTTCAACACCGGCAGCAGACCACGAAAGCATACGATAAAGGGTCTGGTGCACCCGGGTCACATTGCGGTCAATCTCGCCAATATCCTTGACTTCGGGATAGGCTTCGCTGACAGCAAACTCCAGACCATCAGAAAGTGACATGATGGCCCGCCCGCCAATCAGGCTGACAGCGATGATCGCAATAACCGCAATTACCGGCAAAATCGAAAGTTTGGTCCCGATATTCAGATTCGCAAAAGTCTTCATTCTTTGGATATCCAAAATTGACATTCACAGATGACATCAGGCGGCGTCGTTACTTGCCGCCAGAAGTTTGGCAACAGTCACGTCGCCGGTGGTATTACGATATGCAGAAAGAACACCGTTGGTCGCGCGATAGCCGTCCTCGATACTTCGATCGAGGTTTTCCCACGTCCAGTCGTAGCTGATATTGGCTTCAACCGGGATTTCGATGATCCGGATATCGCGCCCGCTTTCGGCGACCTTGTATTTGAAGAGCTTGACGTCATCTTCGCTGGTGGTTGCGGCAAACAGCATCACCAGATTGTTCAGCGCGTCATAAAGATTCTCGGGTTGGCGGATCTGTTTGATGTCAAGGATACGGCTGACCCACACCTCGTCGAGATCGGGGTTCAACCGCAACAGATCATAGAAATTGACGGTATCGACGGTCGCACCTTCGCAATAGGTATCGGCACCGATCACCACCGGTTCCTCGATATAGGGGAGTGCGGAACAGGCGCATAATGTCTGCGCGTTCATGCCCGGCAATCCATAGGCAAGCGGCTTGTTGGTAAACAATTCAAGCCGTTGACGGGTCAGATTATAGGCATTGTGCAGGATGGCCGGTTTGTCTTCGGCATAAAGCCGGTCGAAATCCAGCAAATCAAGGAACGCACTGTCGGGATAGTAAATGCGTGACAGCCCCCTGTTTCGCGACTGATACATCGCCCCCATCATGAACCGCGACAGCGGGTTGGCAACCATAAAGCCGTTCAAGATCAGGGAATTGATATTGCCTGACGTCCAGTATTTCGGCTTTGCAAGGAACTCCTGCACATAGGATGCCGCCTCCATAATCGCTTCGGGCACGATCAGTCCCTGATAGCTTCGGGGATCAAGCATGTAGGCGATGGTATTTGACGTCTGGGAAAAGAAATCCGGGGCAAAGGCCGCGGCAATCGGGAACCTGTCATAAACTGATTCCGGTCGGCAGATGCGCTTGAAGAATTCGACGGTCTGCTCGTATTCGCGGCCGGGATCGGACTGGTTCCAGGCAACTGCAAGCCACGCACCGATACAGGCTGTCGACCAGACATCGAATTTGAGATCGGCTTCCTCGTACAACCTTTTTAAGGCACCGATGCTCAAACCAACTGCTGGTCCACCCCCAGCCAAAGCGATCGCACGTTTCTTTTCCGCCATGTCGTCGTCCCCCGATGAAGGAACCGGGCATTACACCCAACACGGGCCAGTCGACACAAAGGTCAAAGACAGAAATCGAAAACTGCTCAGCCTGGCCCAAACGTTCTCGCAATGCTTATATTGCATCGCACAAACACAACCCTTAGACCAGTGCGCTTCGTCACACTTAAACCTATACGTTTTGATGCTATTCAGATGTATATCACAAGTTGAAATCTATATTTTTAATTAAATAACAATAACTTACGTACATCCATAAATATGAAATAATAACAGGAAACTATCCTTTCGAGAGCCTATCCCAATACATTTTCCTTTGAAGAAAACTTGTTTATTCGCCCAGCCGCGGTCTGTCCGAAGGAGATCAGGAGCTTTTTTCGACGCGCTGCGGAAAGCTTTTTTTCCGCACTTGCGCGGATGATCGCGGCCTCAAACCGGTCGGCAACGATCAGTCCGACATCATCAGGAATCAGATCCTTGGGAAAGTGCATCGGAACGGCAAAAAAGAAGCGATCACAGTAATCCAGATAGCTCTGCCATTTTTGGTCGACACGGAAATCCTCGACCGATGACTTGACCTCGACCGCCCAAAGCTCCCCTTTCGGGCCAAGGGCGAGCACATCAAGCCTGCGACCATTGCCCAGACGAAGCTCCGTCAGGCAGGCCATTTCATGATGATATAACAGCCGACAGACACCTTCGGTGACCTCGGCAGTGATTTCGGGGCGGGATGCGGTTGTCATGCGCCAAGATTACAAAAGCAAAAGCCCGCTTGAAAGCGGGCTTTTGGTATTCTCGACAGGTCTGCTGACAGGATGGTGTCAGCTCATACCCAGCGCACGTTTGTAGACTTCCAGGATTTCTTCCTGTTCGGTGCGCTCGTGGTCTTCCATTTTGCGCAGACGAATGATCTGGCGCAGGATTTTCACGTCATAGCCAAGCGCCTTGGCTTCGCCATAGACTTCTTTGATGTCAGCCATCAGGTTGGCTTTTTCTTCTTCAAGGCGTTCAATACGCTCGACATAACTCGCAAGCTGATCGGCTGCGATACCACCGACTTCGGTCATCAATTCTTCTCCGATGATGGATTGCACAGCGGATATCCGATGCGCGGAATTCAAAGGGCCCAAACCCGTTTCGGCGCGACGATACTCAATGCACCGGTCGCTGACAAGCCCGTTAGGTATCCGATCTTGCGCTGGGATCCGTCCGTTCAATCAGCACATCGGCAACCGCGATCAATGCGTCCTTTGACGAGGCGCCAAGTTCGATAGCTGCGTCATAGATTTCGCGCTGTCTNCGCGCACTGGTGCCGCGTTTTATGATGGTGCGNGCATGTTCGACTTCATCAACACANCCAAANAATTCGGCGTCGGGCCGGATCAGNTCCAAGATTTCTTCAAGCAGATCGGCATAGGGCACGATTTCACCCCGGCCAAAATCGATCAGCCCNGCCTTCTCGCCCGGATCACTGCCATAACGNCANGCCCGCCAGCGGTTTTCNCGCACCAGCATGTTGGCATAAATNCGCCAGCGTTGATTGTTGCGCCGCAAACGATACAGCATGCGCATCAGGCATCGCGTAATTGATGCAACACAGACCGCGTCTTCCAGATCAGTACAAACATCGGCGATCCGCATTTCAAGCGTCGGCCAACGATCAGAGGGCCGCAAATCCCACCAAAGCTTTGTGCCATCTTCGATCACACCGGCATTGATCAGCATATCGACATGGCGCCGATATTCCGCCCAGGATCCAAATACTTCCGGAAGGCCGGTGCGCGGCAGGTTATCAAACACAGACAAACGGAATGTCTGAAGCCCGGTCTCCTTGCCGCGCCAGAATGGCGAGCTTGTGGTCAGTGCAAGAAGATGCGGCAAGAAATAGCTCGCCTGCGCCATCAGTTCGATGCGCAAGTCATCATCTTCGATCCCGACATGGACATGCATGCCGCAAATCAGCAACCGGTCGACCACGGTGCGCAGATCGCGCGCGATGGTGTTGTACCGTTCGCCATCGGTATGTTTCTGATCGTCCCATTGGGCAAAGGGATGGGTCGATGCCGCCAGCAGCGCCATATCGTATTTCGCCGCCACTTCGGAAAGCGTGCTGCGCATTTCAATAAGCTGCTCGCGGGCCTCAAGTGCGTTGTTGCAAACCTTGCTGCCAGTTTCGACCTGACAGCGCATAAACTCGCTGGAGACCTGGTCGCCAAGCTTTGCCTTGGCATCCTTAAGGAATTCGGCAGGCGGGTCTTTGGCAAGATCGCGGGTTTCACGATCCACGAGCCAGAATTCTTCTTCTATGCCGATGGAAAATCCCGGCTCGCGCGCGTTGGCCCCTGCCAAATCAGTCTCTCCTGATCTTGTAAAGGTTCGGATCCGCAAGGATGTCGGCAAAGGCATCGCCAAGGATTTTTGCCCATTTTTCACATCCCGCATCAGTATCAATCAGATCCTGACGGATTTCAATCGACACACAGGGAAGACCAGCCGCCTCGCCGTGATGGTCAATCGTGTAATCGGCCAAATGACGCCCGGAATAAGGTTCGTTATCGCCGATGGTCAAATCCGGGTTCTGCGCCCGAAGTGTTTCAAGAAGTGGCACCGGAATGCGATCATCCTGATCCCACAAAACACCTATTTCCCATGGGCGTTCAAAGCCCTGAAACACCGGCGTAAAGCTGTGAATCGCAATCAGCGCCGGGGCGATTTTATGGGCGTGGAAATTGGCAATCTGTTCTTCAATCGCCCAGTGATACGGCAGGAAAATCTCGCGGATGCGCTGCATATGTTCGCTGGGCGAGACGTTCTTGTTGCCCGGCACCACCGTCTGATCGGCGATTTCCGGCATCCCGGTCGGATCCCAAAGCTGACGGTTGCAGTCAATGACAAGGCGCGAAAATCCGCCCAAAACTGCGCGGCAATCGAAACGTTCGACCAGAATTTCGGTCACCTTGCGTGCACCGATATCCCAACCGATATGGCGTTTGCGCTCTTCCTCGGGCAGGCCAAGCGTGCCAAGGCTTTTGGGGATTTCCCGGGACGCGTGGTCACAGACAAAAAGCGAATGACCCTTGCCGTTTTCGTTCAATATCTCAAACGGGGCGGGATCATCATGGCCCAAAAGGGTCCCGGCTTGGTTCGGCACGCGTGTTCTCCTGAAATCTGGTGGTCTTTGGGTATCTGCAAGGTCCGATGGCGGTATCCCTCGGTATCACTGCCGCCGAAACGCCAGTGAAACTGGGACGGATAAGCCGGTCAGCCACTGTTGAACTATCAATTTATCGCTACCGAAACAAGATTGCACTGCAATAAGCGCGAGTGGTGCATATCGACACTTTGCGTCGCCGCCAAACATCCCGTAAACTGGTATGACCACTGCGCGAACCAATATCGATATCGCTGCACTGGCAGAGAAAAACACGATTGGAGACAACCCAACATGCCGTCTGCCAAGACGCTTCAGGCACAAGACGACGCGGAAACCAGGCGCCCCAAAAGGATTGCGGATCAGGTTGCCGATCAAATTCTTGAAAAGATCTCGGATGGCATTTTTCTGCCCGGTGATCGCCTGCCCGGCGAACGCCAGCTTGCCGAAAGCATGTCGGTCAGCCGCGTGTCGGTACGCGCCGCCTTGCAAAAGCTCAAGACCCGCGGGTACTTGCGCGCAGTTCAGGGCGGCGGCACGGAAATCCTGTCATCCACCGGGATCGACATGGATACCGCGATGACCGATCTGGTGCGCGATTCGATCAGTAATCTGCGCGATCTTCAGGAAATTCGCTGCACGCTTGAAACTTGGGCCGCACGGCGGGCCGCGATCAATGCCAGTGACGAGGATATCAAACTTCTGCGCATGGCCTATCGTCAGGCGCATGACCCACGGCGGGCCGCCAAATACCGCGCGGACGATGACCACCGCCTGCACATGATGATCGGGCGGGCGACAGGGTCGATCATTTACTATCACGTGATGAAAATGCTGCATGATGTGTTGCAGGCAGCACTCAATGAAATCCGCTTCAATGGCATGGTTGGCCCGACCTTTGATCGCATGGTGCAGGAACATCACCGCGACATTATAGAAGCCATCGCGGCCCACGACCCGGACGCCGCCGAAAAGGCGATGTCGAACCATCTGCAGGCCGTGATCGATTTCTTCAAGACCGCATCTGACAAGCAGGCGACCTAATAACCCGGACCAAACCGGCCACAATCCAATCAGGGAAACCCGATATGACGACTTCGCGCGAAAAACTTCTGGCTTTGATGGATGCGGCACTAAAGGCAGCCGACCCCGGGGTTCAGATCCCGCGCAACCTGCCCGAACCGCCAAAGGGCAAAACCATCGTCATTGGTGCGGGCAAGGCATCGGCCAATATGGCCCGCGCGTTCGAGAAAGCCTGGAAAGGTGACGTCGAAGGTCTGGTCGTCACCCGCTATGGCCATGCGGTTGAGTGCGATCAGATCGAGATTGTCGAGGCATCCCACCCCGTCCCCGACGCAGCCGGCGAGAAGGCCGCAAAGCGGATCCTTGATATCGTTTCCGATGCCGGCCCGGATGATCTGGTGATTTGCATGATTTCCGGGGGTGGATCGGCCCTTCTTGCCCTGCCCGGTCCGGGTTTGACACTTGAAGACAAACAGGCCATCAGCAAGGCACTTTTGCGCAGTGGTGCGACGATTTCAGAAATGAACTGTGTGCGCAAACACCTGTCGGCCATCAAGGGGGGCCGCTTGGCCAAGGCGTGTGCGCCTGCGCGCATGGTGACATATCTTGTATCCGACGTTCCCGGTGATGATCCGGCGATCATTGCGTCGGGCCCGACGGTATCTGATCCGACGACCGGACAGGATG
>JGI12367J12837_1000319_pt1 | contig 19608 bp, 16 predicted proteins | sample TtaePargueraPR_11_FD_12837 | JGI IMG/M metagenome (IMG submission 12837)
TACCAGCTCGAATATGGCAGCACCCGCATCGAACTCGATCCGGGCGCGATCGACGAGGGGGAGCGCGTTCTGCTGGTGGACGACCTGCTGGCCACCGGCGGCACGGCGCTGGCCGGCGCGCAGCTGCTGCGGCAGGCCGGCGCGGTGGTGGACCACGCGCTGTTCGTGATCGACCTTCCCGAGCTGGGCGGCGGCGAATTGCTGCGCGGCGACGGCATCCATGTCGATGCGCTGATGCATTTCGAAGGCCACTGACCGCGCGTAACTGGGAAGTTTCCGTCCTCGGCGCGATTGCCAAGCGGACGGATTTCGTGCGACCTTCCATTTTCACCGCATGGAACAGCAAGCTCTCGTAATAGCCCTGGTGGGTGTGTTGGGCATTGGCGCCCAATGGATAGCTTGGCGGACGGGCTGGCCGGCCATCGTGCTGATGCTGGCCGCCGGCTTCCTCGCCGGGCCCGTTTTCCACCTGCTCGATCCGCAGGCGGCCTTCGGCGACATGCTGGAGCCGATGATCTCGATCGGCGTCGCGCTGATCCTGTTCGAAGGCGGGCTCAGCCTCGATTTCCGCGAGCTCCGCAAATACGGGTCCGCCGTCGGGCGGCTGGTCCTGCTCGGCGTCCCGCTCGCATGGCTGTTCGGGTCGCTGGCTGCCTATTACGTGGCCGGTATCGTCTGGCCGGTGGCGATCCTGTTCGCCGGCATTCTGGTGGTCACCGGGCCCACCGTCGTGCTGCCGCTGCTGCGCCAGTCCAACGTCAAGCAACGCCCGGCGGCGATCCTCAAATGGGAAGCGATCGTCAACGACCCCTTCGGCGCGCTCTGCGCGGTCATCGCCTATGAATATTTCCGCCTTTCCACAGGCGGGACGACAGTGTTCGAAGTGGTGCCGCCGATGATTATCGCGGCGGCGCTTTCGGGGCTGATGGGCTATGCCGCGGCCTGGGTCGTGGCGTGGTCCTTCCCGCGCGGGCTGGTGCCCGAATTCCTCAAGGTCCCGGTGCTGCTGGTCGCGGTGATCGGCGTCTTCGTGCTGTGCAACATGGTCGAGCATGAGGCTGGGCTGGTCGCCGTCACCGTGATGGGCGTCGCGCTGGCCAATATGAATGTCGCGAGCCTCAGGAGCATCCATCCCTTCAAGCAGAATGTTGCCGTGCTGCTGGTCTCGGGTATTTTCATCCTGCTGTCCGCCAGCCTCGATTTCGAGCAATTGCGCAATTTCGAATGGCGCTTCGGCCTGTTCCTGCTGGCCCTGCTGTTCGTGGTGCGCCCGGCGACGATCCTGCTGAGCCTGATGTTCAGCGACATTCCGTGGAACGAGCGGCTGTTCCTCGCCTGGATCGCGCCGCGCGGTATCGTGCTGGTCGCCATTTCCGGCCTGTTCGCCCTGCGCCTGAACGAGCTTGGCTATGCCGACGGTTCGATCCTGATCGGCCTCAGCTTCGCGGTCGTGGTGGCGACGATCGTCGCGCATGGCTTCACGGTCAATTTCGTCGCCCGGCTGCTCAATGTGACCGGCGTGGAGCGGCCTGGCCTGCTGATCGCGGGCGCCACGCCCTGGGCGATCGCGCTGGCCAAGCAGATGCACGAGCTGGGCACGCCGGTGATGCTGGTCGATTCGAGCTGGGCCCGGCTGCAGCCCGCCCGCGCCGCCGGCATACCCACCTATCACGGCGAGATCCTCAACGAGGCGACCGAGCACAATCTCGATCTCGGCCATTATCAGGTGCTCGTCGCCGCCACCGATAACGAGGCTTACAACGCGCTGGTCTGCTCCGAATTCGCGCATGATATCGGCACCGATTCGGTTTACCAATTGGGCGAAGCGGCGGATGACGACGATCACCGCAAGCTGCCCTCCTCGCTCAAGGGGCGGGCCCTGTTCGCTTCGGGGCTGGGGGTTGCCGATCTGCACAAGCGGCAGATGGAAGGCTGGGTGTTCCGCCGCACCAAATTGTCGGACCAGTTCGACATGGAGGATGCGAAGGGCGTGCTGCCCGAAGCGGCCAATATGCTGCTGCTGCTGAAGCCGGGCGGCAAGATGCGCTTCTTCACCCATGCAAGCGTGCCCGAACCGCAGCCGGGCGACACGATCGTGAGCTATTCACCGCCGCGCCGGAAGACCGCTTCCGAAGCCGCGGCCAGGAAGGCGGCCAAGGCCCCTGTGGAGGCCCGGGCGCCCGGACCATAAGGGAGAGACGATGAAACTTCATCCGCGACGAACGACCTTGCTGGCCGCAATTTCGCTGCTGGCCCTGGCCGGTTGCAAGATAAAGCAGGACGCCGCGCCGGAGCCCGAACCGAGCGCCAGCGAAAGCGCACCGGCCGAACCCGCGGCGACCCCGAGCGCGAGCCCGGCCGCCTCGATCATCCGGCCGGACGTCACGCCGGAGCCGGTGATCGACCTGCCGCCCAAGCCGCTCGAACAGACCGTGCCCTTCCCGCAGGGCGGCTATGAACTGAACGACGATGCGCAGCGCATCCTGGCCGGCGTGCTCAAGTCGGAGCCGCTGGCCGAAGGTTGGCCGATCGTCCTGCGCGGCCATACCGATTCGGAAGGCACCGACAGCGGCAATCTCATCGCCTCGGAAAAGCGCGCCGAAACGGTCGCGGCATGGCTGGTCGATCACGGCGTCGGGCATGAACGGATCGAGATTATCGCCCTTGGCGAACAGCGGCCGATCGCCCCCAATGCCCATCTCGACGGAACGCCGGATCTGGCGGGCCGGGCGAAGAACCGCCGCGTCGATATCTGGATCGGCCCGCCGGACAGCGAACCGGGCGGCGATGAAGGGGATGATGCGCCGGAAGACTCCGCCGAAAAGGCGGATGCGGCCGAGGGCGCTTGACGTGCGCCGCCTAGCGGTGGCATTTGGCGCGGCCCGGGCGGGTATAGCTTAGTGGTAAAGCTCCAGCCTTCCAAGCTGGCTATGCGGGTTCGATTCCCGCTACCCGCTCCATCGCCCCTTCAAAAATCGTCGCTTTCAGCGTATAAAACCCGCAGAAAACAAGGGCTTTCGCGCCTTTGTTTGTCCAGGCTCGGTCGCCCGTTTCCGCTCAAATCCGCCGAGATTTGGGGGTCCCTTACGGCATTGGAGCTTGGGCGATTGAAAAAGACCCCCCGTTATTGGGGGCCGCAAGCGGGAAAAGGTGCTGACATATGCCGCTTACTGACATCGCGATTCGAAACGCAAAGCCTCGTTCCAAGCCCTACAAACTCGGAGATGCGCTCGGCCTGTTTCTCTTGATCAAACCGACGGGCGGCAAGCTCTGGCGGGTCAAATATCGAATATATGGCAAGGAGAAGGCCCTCGCCATCGGCATATATCCAAGCGTCGGACTCGCGGAGGCACGCCGTCGGCGCGACGACGCACGTACGTTGCTCGCCAACGGCAAGGATCCATCCATCGAGAAGCGGCGCGACAAGATCCGCGCCCAAATGCAGGCCGTTAATACCTTCAACGCCGTGGCCGCAGAGTTTTGCGACAAGCGTAAACGTGATGGCACCAAGGGTTGGGCACCGGCCACGGCCACCCGCAGCGAATACCTGCTTTCCCTGCTGAGAGGGTCGATCGGCCATATGCCGATCGCAGACATCCTGCCGATCGATGTGCTCGCCGCCGTTCGTAGAATTGAGAGCAAGGGTCAGCTGGAAAGCGCCCGAAGGACGCTCCAGCTTGCCGGGGCGGTTTTCCGTTACGCCGTAGCGACCGCGCGCATACCGTCCGACCCGACGCGCGACCTTCGCGGTGCTCTGACGACGCCCACGGTCACTCATTATGGCGCGATCATCGAACCTGCGCGGGTGGGCCAGCTACTTCGCGCAATCGAGGGCTATGAGGGTCAGCCGATGACGAAGCTCGCCATGCAGCTGGCCCCCCACGTCTTCGTCCGTCCCGGCGAATTGCGTCATGCAGAATGGAATGAATTCGACTTCGATGGCGCCCTCTGGACGATTCCCGCAGCGAAAACGAAGATGCGCAAGGATCATCTGGTGCCGTTATCGAGCCAAACGATTGCATTGTTGCGAGAAGCCAATGCGCTGACGGGGCCTACCGGCTACGTTTTCCCCTCCATCCGAACTTTTTCGCGCCCGATGAGTGACAATACGATCAATGCAGGCCTTCGTCGCCTCGGTTATTCCAGCAATGAAATGACCGCGCATGGCTTTCGGGCCATGGCGTCAACCCTGCTCAATGAGAGCGGCAAGTGGCATCCCGACGCCATCGAACGGGCCTTGGCTCATGGCGACCATGATCGCGTGCGCGCCGCCTACCACCGGGGCGCGCATTGGAAAGAACGCGTGGAGATGGCTCAGTGGTGGAGTGACTACCTCGACAGACTTCGCGCCAGCGCTGACGGTCGGCTATCGTCCTGCTAGTCTCATTGGGACGTAGGCGAGCGCTGCGTGGGGCGATCAGCGGCGTTGATGATTGCAGGCTGACAACGAGATCCGGCGCGAGATCTACGAAGCGGACGATCACCCACTGGAGAAGCCGAAGCCGTTGACGCTCAAGGAGTCGAGAAAGAACTTCGAGGACTGGTATCGCAGTGTTGGTCCGTTCGTCAGAGGGGCCACTTATGCGGCGCACCTCGGCAATCACCCTGCGCGCTCCTCGAAAGGCGAGCGCATTGTGCCTGGTGCACCCACTATTTCGCGTCGGGTGGGAGGGGGCGAAAGTTCATCGTCCCAATCGTGCCGTCCGGAGCGAGGAAGATTGTGTAGATCACTGCGCCATTGGCAAACTCGGCGCGATAGGAGTCGAAATCCTGAAGCGTGACCCCTTCGAATGTCAGGGCGCGTAGGGGCCCGAGTTGGTCGTATGTCTCCTGCAGCTGGGGCAGCATCGTGCGTGTCATTTGCGCACCCAACGGCGACATCGTCGAGTAATCGGGCGTGCCCGCCACGATATCGGCAATGAACTTGCGCAAGGCGGCTTCGGAGCCAGGGTGCGGCATCGTTCGTGGCGCAGGCGGCACTTCGGACGTCAGCGCGGCGATTATCCGCCGTTCGACGCTGAAGCTCGGCATGGCTTCGCTGTTCGAGATCATTGCGATGCGCAAGCCAATGTCTGGCAGCCAGCTCAACACGCTGTTGAAACCGTTTATTCCGCCTGTATGCTCAATCACGCGTTGTCCGTCCCGGCGCTCGATCCCAATTCCGAACCCGTAGAGCGAGTCGCCACGCCCTGTTTTTACCGGCGAGCCGATCATTTGCTCGAAAGAGGCCGGGCTAATCGCAAGCCCTCCGGTCAAGGCGATCTGCCAGCGCACGAGGTCGCCTGCGCTTGAGGCCAGCGCGCCACCGCCGCCGGGTGCGGTCATGCTGATCGCCGCGTCATTGGCGTGCGATTCAGTGTCCGGGTCGAAGGAATAGCCCTGCGCCCGGTGCGGAATAATCGCGGTTTCCGAGGCGTAGCGGGTCTTGTCCAGGCCGAGCGGGGTAAAGAACTCGTCCTGCATGAACGTGGCATAGGTCTGGCCGCTCGCCTTGGCGATGACCATGCCCAGCAACAGGTAGTTGGTATTCGAATAGCGCCAGCCCGCACCCGGTTCGAAGTCGAACGGCTTTCCCGACACGAACTGGAGAAGATCCGCTTCACTCAGGTCGAGCGGCGCCATTTTCGTGAAGAAGCCGGGCTGGAGCGTGTATTCCGGTATGCCCGAGGTGTGGTTGAGCATTTGGCGGATTGTTACCACGCGGCCGCCGGTATCGAAATCGGGCACATATCGGCTCAACGGATCGTCCAGGGCAAGTTTGCCCTGCTCCGCAAGCTTCATGATCGCCGCGGCAGTGAACTGCTTGGTCAGCGAGCCGATGCGGAAGATCGTGCTCGCATCCGCCGGCGCGTTCCATTCGAGGTCGGCGATGCCGTAGCCGCGATCCACGATCAGTTGGTCGCCACGCGCCACAGCCACCGACAGGCCGACGAACTCCGGGCGGGNCCTGATCTCGTCGATCACCGCTTCGACCCGCGAGGCGATTTCCGTGTCGCTCATCCCCGCAAAGATCGCCGCCGGCTCCGCTTCTGCCGCTTCTGCCGACTGGCCGGTAGAGCGGACCTCCTCTGTCACTTCGAGGATCGCGTCGATGACGGCCTGCGGGTTTTCCTGCGGGAAGTCGTGCCCGCTGCCTTCGATGATGCGATCGACGCCTCGCGTGGAGAGGGCGGCAAGCTCGCGATGCGCCCGTCTCCACTCGGCCGAGCCTGCTGGAAGCTCCGCTTTCACAGCCTCTGGCAGGCCTGGCGGGACGTTCGCCTCGTCATGGGTCAGCACGACCAGCGGCATGCTGGCGTAGTCGCGCCTGGGATTCACCGCCAATCGGGCATTCGCATCGAGCAGTTCGAGCGAGTTGGTCGCGGCCAGCGTGTCGAAAGCGGCGGCAAGGCTATCGGTCGAGGCAGTGGCGAGCCGTTCGCTGAGCGCGGCAGTCAATTCTGACGGGTAGCTTGCCGGCCATTGCGGCTGCAGGCAGCCGTCCGGGTCTGGTCCGTCCTTGCGGAGTGTGCCTGCTCGCAAGGCGGCGGAGCATTTCTTCGCAAGCTCGGCGAGCGGGCTGGGATACTCCTTGGACATACGATCCGAGAATTCGGTCGTTGCCGGTGTGACGCGTGCCATGATTCTGACTTCGTCCGGGTATTGTGGGTCCACGAGGACCATTCCTGCGACTTGCGCCGGGTGACGATCGGCAAACAACAAGCTTTCGTAGCCACCGACCGAGTGCCCGACCAAGATATAAGGCGGCTCGACCTGGCCAGCTGCAAGGGCCGCCTCGAGGTCCGCCGTCGTGGCGTCGACAAGTTGCGGTTTGGCGGGTGGGTCGCTGAGGCCATGACCAGCGCGATCCCAACTGCACACTCGAGTCCCGGCAGCGATAGACGGCTGGATCCGGTTCCACGCGATGCTCCAGTCGGCCACCCCGGCCGTCAGAATGACCGAGGGAGTACCTTCGCCCATGCAAACCAGGTGTATCGTTCGGCCATCCGACAGCTGCACGGAGTTCTCGATGCTCGCGTAGGGAAGCAAGGTCCGGTCGATGTCTGTCGTGGCCGCATCTTGTGAAGCGACTGGCCCGGGGATTGCGAGCGCCGCCGCTACGGTCGCGCAAGAAGTGATCCTCTGCATAGCTTCGCCTCCTCGCGAGTAGACTAACACCGTTAGTTTAATGCACAAGGCCCCTATGGTTGGGCCGCGAACAAATCGAGAGCAGATTGTCGAGGCTGCCCTGGCCATCCTCGCGAGGGATGGGTTCGACGCCGTCAGCTTTCGCAACATCGCGGAGGCGGTTGGAGTGAAGGCGCCTTCGCTTTATTGGCACGTCAGCGATAAGCGCGAATTGCTCGGACAGATGACCGAGCGGATCTTCAGGGAAACGGTGCTGGCAACCTTGCCCCCGGCAGACCGCTGGCAAGACTGGCTGCGCAATCTGGGCATCCAGATATACCGGAGCCAGCAACAGGTCCGCGACGTCAGGCGGATTGTGGTTGAAGGTCGGATGAATCGCGCGGTTCTGGGCGAATTTTCGGCGTTTCTATGCGAGCAACTGTCTGCGCGCGGTTTTCCTTCGGAGTACGCCTTTGACGCACAGCGCTCTGCCATGACGCTTGCCACGGGTTGGACGATGATCCCCACCGACCCGAACTATCCCGAGGACACGCCGGAGCCGAGCTTCCTGCGTAGTCTCGAAGCTTTGGTTCTCGGATGGGAAAGGGCCATCGCTCATGACGCTTCGGACGACACCTCTTAGGATGGGGTCGAAAAACGATTTGTGCCTGGATGACGGAAATTGGGTCGTTAGCTGCCCGTTCGGTTTCGTTCGGCTCGCGGTTGCGGGTGAAGGGCGGATATTGGACTGTATTTTGGCCGGCGGGCTTCACGGGGCGAAAGCAAAGAGCCGATCGTCAATATGCGATTACGAAGCCACATTCTTGGATGGCACGCGTTCAGCGTCATACACCTTACGAACCCATTTCACTGACGGCCGATCCGACCACCTCGCAAGATGGGGAGCAAGCGATTGCGGCCAACGGATTCCTGCTGAAATGCTCCGGGCCGGCTCAGCCTGCAGCAATGCGAGAGGCGCCAGCAGACTTGCTGCGGTCAGATCAGTGCGACCAAACTCCTTGCCGCAAAGGCTATCTCCGCGCTCGGCCAGGATCTGCTCGAACCAGTCGAGCTCATGGTCCACTTGGTCGATCAGGTGCGGCAAGACATCCAACCGCGCATTCATGCCCGATGTCATGATCCGTCGTAGAAAGGGCCAGGCTATCCGACCGACAATCGCTTGGCTCTTGCTCGAGACGCGCAGAAGCACGTCACGAATGCCGGACTGCGGATCGGATAGCAGTCCAGCGTAGAGGCAATGGCGGATGAGCGGTGCGGTGTTCTGCTCCAACCGTCCTTCAATCTCCGGATCGCCGCCAAGCATACCCGTCCAGTCCAGAATGCGGTCGCTTCCCTGACACAACGAACCATCGCCGCGAATTAACAGGGGAAGGGACGTGGCTGATGCACCCAAACGTCTGAGGCGCAGTATGTGCGCGCCGGGCGCCAGCCGCTCCTCGTCATAGCCGATCCCTTGGCGATCGAGTGCCCAGCGTGCGCGCTCACAAAAGTGAGATGGCGGCAGCGTCAAGAGAAGCGGTCGGCGTTGCCGGTTCGCGGCCAAAAGGGCGTCGTTCATCGAGTGATCTGTTCCCCCCATCGGAGGCCGGTGCTCAGATTCGAGCTTACCGGAAACGACGGTCTGTAATGCATATTTCCAGATCGGGCCGTTAGAGGTCCTGATCCCGTGGTCGCCAAAGCCGGCATAGAAAGGTGGCGGACGCCCCTACCCAGAGGACCAGCATCCCTGTGACGAACATTGCTCCTGCCAATACCTCGTAGCCGAAGCGAGCGAGAATCGGGGCCGAAAGGGCCCCGATGCCCATCATGGCTAGCGAGACGTAAGTGAGGCGGTGCTTCATAGTTTGAAAGACCGAAGGCACAGGAGGCGTTGCACAAGACAACGTCTCCCCTCAGGCGGCAGCCAGCTCCTTATTCCGTGCGCTCGCGCCGAGTGTGACGCCAAAAGCGTCCGTCACTTTCACGATGGTCTCAAGCGTCGGATTGCCGCCTTCTTTGAGCGCAGCATACAGCGTGGCGCGATTGAGTCCGGTCTCTTCGGCCAGCTTGGTCATGCCATAAGCGCGCGCAACCGTGCCGAGCGCGGCGGCAATATAGCCAGGGTGGCCCGTGGCGAGGGCATCATTCACCAGGTCCGCGAAGTCTTCGGCGGATTCCAGATATTTTGCGGCATCAAATGGTTTCGTTTTCATCATGACCTCTATGTCATCAATCAACATTGTCAGTGCTGCTCACTCGCTCCCGTCGTCATCATCATCATTCTGTTCGAGCCAACGCTTCGCCAATCCTATGGCAGCCTCGATATCGGCGGCTTGCCTCCTCTTCGTGCCACCTCCGAGCATCAGGTAGATCGTCCGCCCGATCTTCGTGTAATAGAGGCGGTAACCGGGCCCGTAATGGATACGGGCTTCGACGACCTTCTCCTGGAGCGGTTTGTGGTCTCCAAAAAGGCCACCTTGCATTTTCACGATCTCACGGACGATGGCCTTCTGCGCTTTGGCATCCTTCAAACCGTCCAACCAAGCCTCGAACTCCTCCGTCTGCTCGATCGTGTTCATGTCTATTTAAATAGACATCGAGGATGAACTGTCAATTAAAATAGACAGCGGCGCCCCGTTCCCTCATCCATGCCCCTAGACATCTGTCTGCTCGAGCCTGGGTTCATGGAGGTGGTCGAAAACCTGTCCGGAAAGGACGGGATCGAGCTTGTCGGCTTCGGACAGGGCCCATTGGCGCCATGCTTCGATCGCTTCTCCTTCCATATTTGCTCCCGCCTCGATTGCCGTGTCCACTGCCGCGACCAGTGCGCGAATATCCCGCGCCTGGCGCAGGAGTTCGCCGCTCTTGTGCAGGCTGGCCAGTCGCTGCTGGTTCAACTCCTCCAGTCGTCTGCGGCGTCGTTCCTCGTGTTCCTGCCGTTCCCTTTCGCGCCGCTCTTCGGCTTCCCGCAAACCGGTTCTGAATCTGGCCTCGCCGGCCACGATCAGGCTGGCGGCGATCACTGCCAGCTTGTTTTCGAGCCTGTCTGCTTCATCGTCCTGCCAGCTTTCCCCCTGACCATTGCTTGAGCCTGTTCGGATCTGCAGCATCAATGGTGTGCCGACTGGCAGCTTCGGATCGGGCTGCCGATATGCGCCGCGCGCACCTGCTCGGTGTTTGCCCGCGATCTGGAGCGTGAAGTCGACCCGTGTTTGGCCGATGATCGCATATGCTTCGATATCTTCGCGATCTTCCCGAACCGAGCCGCCGTGACCGCGCCTCGCCAGCGCCAGAAGAAGGCCATTGAGTATCCTCAAACGGCGCTGGTCCTGCGGGTTGTCGAACTTCGGGCCATCCCAGCGCCATTGGTTTCCCTCGCTCATGGCGCGCCTCTTCGCTTCGTTTGCGAGGAAGGTCCGCAATCCCGAATGCACGCGATCGAGCGAACGCGGCACGCGCACCTTGCCGATTGCCTGCAACTCGCTGGCCCGCAATTCGTCGAGATTCTCAGGTACGAGGGGGCTCACGAACGGGCCCATGGAACTCATCGACGGTGCTTCGGGAATGAACGGGGCGAGCCGCTTGTCGACCTGGCATCGCCCGGTGTCTCCGGGGCCGCGCGGCGGAGCTTTTGGCGTGTCGGGCACCTTTTTGCCCGCGCGGACCTTGTTCCAATAGCCTTGTGGCGGGGTGACGATGCCATGCGAGTGGAACAGCTTCCTGAGGCCCACGTCGGACAATCCGACTTTGGCGGCGAGATCGCGCATCGGCTCCGACCACGCAAAGCCGATCAGATCGTCGGGCTTCACCTGAATACTGTTCCAGCTCCAATATCGCGGCATGACGACCCCTTATCCGTTGTGTTGCTCGCGCCTAAGCGCAGATTGGGACAGGCAAGAGAAGCGTGTGGCTGCCCCGCGCTGACGCGCCGCCGCGCTCTATTCCGCTGCGCTACACCGAGCCGCCGGCTGCGCCGCCGTCTCGTCCCGTCCGGGTGGCGATCGCTGGCAGGGCCGGACCCTGAGAGGTCCGGCAAAGCGGACATCCCACTGCTCGTGCGATGATCTTTATTGTGGGGCCTACCGGCCAGGCGAGGTGGGCTGAGCTTCTCCTTGGGCCCGCCGCGGCGCGCCGCAAGCCGGGTTTGACCCGGCTCCTCCATTGCCATTGCGGCCCTTTGGGTGCGGCCCGCCTCCCTCGGCGGACCCGTCAGATGCGCTCCTGCCGCCCACCCCGCCATCCGGCGGGCCAATGCGGGCGGAAGAAGATAAGGAGTGAAGCGCGATGGTCACGAAACCCGATCCTGTCATGCTGACCCGGCTCGAAAACGCGGTGGCTTCGCTGCCCGATCTCGAGCGCGAAGTGTTCCTGGCCATGCGGCTCGATGGCCTGTCCTATGCCGCCATTGCGGCACGAACCGGACGCTCGGAAGAGGAGATCGAACGGCGCTTTGCCGCTGCGCTTTTGTCCATCCAGGAGACGCTGGACGAGGGCGGCGGGACATGATTCCGCCGCCTTTTGCTTGCGCCTTGGCGTAACTATGCGTCACAATCGGGCAACGCTCATGAAGACCAGTCTCGACCACCTGCCCGACAAGAAGCGCCGCGATCTCGAGGAGGTCGTGCGGATCCTGTTCGCCGAGTTCGAGGACGCGACCAGCCTTGCGACCCAGAAGTGGAAGAAGCAGGGCCGGATCCTCAAGATCATCCTCTATGGCTCCTATGCCCGCGGCGACTGGGTCGAGGACCCGGTCGGCGGCTACTTCTCCGACTACGATATTCTCGTCGTGGTCAGCGACGAGCGTCTCACCGATGTGCAGGACTACTGGGCCAAGGCCGACGAGCATCTGATGCGCGAGGCGACGATCAGCAAGCGGATCTCGGCGCCAGTCAATTTTATCGTCCACTCGCTGGTCGATGTGAACAGCCAGCTGCAGCGCGGGCGGCCGTTCTTCATCGAAATCGTGCGCGACGGTGTGGTGCTGTACCAGAGTGATGAGCAGGAGTTCGCCAAGCCCCGAGACTTGCCGCTCGAAGAGGCTATAGTCGAAGCCAAGGCTTACTATGCGAAATGGTTTCCCAGCGCCGATGCCTTTCTTGCTTCAGGTCGCTTTCTGATCGAGCGCGGCGACAAGAACGAAGCAGCTTTCAACTTCCATCAGGCCGCCGAACGTCTCTACCATTGCCTGCTGCTGACCCTAAGACTCTACTCGCCGAAGTCCCACAAGCTGAAATTCCTGCGCGGTCAGGCCGAGCCTTTGGAGCTCGATCTGATCGCGGTCTGGCCGCGCGATACCAAGTTTGCGCGGCGCTGTTTCGAGCTGCTGCAGCAGGCTTACGTCAATGCTCGCTACTCGCCACACTACAAGATCACGCCCCAGGAGCTTGAATGGATCGGCGAGCGCATCGCCCTATTGCAGAAGCTCGTAAAGGATGCCTGCGAGCGGCATATCGATGCACTTGAACGGCAGATACCCGGCCCGCCGATCGACTAGAATCAGCCCTGGCAGAGCCTCAAAAGCGGCGCGCGAAGTCGTTTGAGGCTTCCCAAACGAAGCCGCTATCCCTCCAATCCATGCAGACAATCACGCCGTGATCCTGCTGCCGATCGCGGGCCAGAACTGCGCATAAACTGCTTCGCTGGATGTGCCTTATGGGCAGGGTGCATCGCTCCCAAAAGCGACACTGATCCATTCGATATGCGCGGAAAGAACCATCGTTCGGCCACACCGTCCGCGCCCGATCGAGGCCCTTTCTAAGCCTGCTACTGCGATTGCGAAGCTGCACCCGCGCCGCCTCGGATCGAAATGGTCGCGCAGCAATGTGCTGTCCGGAACTGCCACCGCGAACAAGGGACACGGAGAAGGCGGGAAGTGGGGCAGGGCGAGAGAGGGGAGCAGGGCAAGTTAAAGGCAGAGCCTCTTCGATGCTCTTAAGTATCTGTCTGCACGTCGGTTTTTATGAAGACTCAAGGGTGCCTGCGCCGCTGACTTGCCTCCGGCCGCGAGACTCCGACGCCGCAAAGCCCGCAATTCTGTGGGTTATGTGCGAGACTGCCTTGGAGGCCTATGACGCTTTCCCTGTCTAAGGGCTCAGCTGGGCGCTGCCCTGAGGCTGCCAGGTTCACGGCCATGTCGGTAGGAGAACGGCGTCGGGATGTGCATCGAGTTTTCGACGCAAGGTCTCGGTGTTTCAGCGACCGCGAGGGCAGACAACTGGCAGGGCAATCGGACTACGATTTTGCGACATCTGCAGCCTGCCATCACAGTACCGCCGCACGGCTCATGTCTGCGATCAATCAACAGGCTCTGTGGCGACTACTTTGCGTTGGTCAATTTGGTTATTCGGAAGGTTGCCGGCGATCCCGAAAGCCGTCGTTTTCACGCCCGATAGAGAGGGGCTCGAACGTCAGAGTATCAGGACGAACCGGGACGGCGGCTTTCAGGAGCGCAGATTGGGATAGCGGACGTTTCGGACGGCAGACCCACGTGGCAGCTTGCGCCCTGATTTCGGACATAGAGCGCTTTGGGAAATCCTCTCGAAGGTGCCTTTATAAGTTGCGCAGATCGTGCCCAATTTGAAGTTCGCGCTGTCCTGATCGGTCATTCGCCGATAGTTACAGCCCTATGGCCTGCTGCCGGTTTGATGGACACCGAGATAAGTTCATTCAGGCTGCCCCAGCTTCACATTCGAAGTCGGTAGGACTGAGGTAACCCAGGGTCGAGTGACGCCGGGTCGGGTTGTAGAAGCATTCGATATAATCGAACACGCCAGCCTTCGCCTGCGCCCTCGTGCGGTAGATTTTCTTCCCGATTCGCTCGGTCTTGAGCGAGGAGAAGAAGCTCTCCAAGGCGGCATTATTCCATACATTGCCGGACCGGCTCATCGAGCAGGTGCCCCATTATCGGCCCTCAGCCGCTGGAATTGCTCGCTGGTATATTGGCTTGCCTGATCCGAGTGATGCAGCCGGCATGAGGGTCTTGATGGCTTGAGCTTGGTGTTTAAGGGAAACGGCATCGGTGCTTTCTATGGCAGCGGCACTTGCTGAAGAGTTCGCTAATGTCGATGCATTCGTCGTTTCGAAATCTGCCGACGAGAAGCGCGGAGTGAAGCCAGCCTCTTTTTGGGCATCTAACCATAAATCCAAATAACGCCCACGCCACTCAGTATCGAGGATTCCAGTACGGGCAGAAAATTCCGGAAGGCTTGGTACGAGGCCTCCTGCCTCAGCTGCCAACCGCTGTATCTCTGAGACGGTGAAATCTCTTTGTTTCACGATCATTGTTCCGTTTTGAAATCTCAGTCATTCGAACCTTTCATAGCGACGAAGGCCCACTAACAACTTCAGGCCTGACTTGCGAAAACGGCGCTGATAGAGTGCGTGCCAGATCTGTTGACGAAAGACAGCCCCTGTGCGCTAACGTAGACTGGCTATGATTTCGATAAGGCGATATGCAAGATTTACGTTGTACTACACGCTATCTTGCAAGGGAGGCCCGCTGCTCGCCTCCCGTTGCATCGCTCCCGGCCGAATAGCGCTTCCCGATCCCGTTCCCGAGCCGCTTGGCGGGCGTTCGGAACAGGGTCGGATCAGCGCCATCGGGGAGACTTCGCTCTGCCCTTCAAAACCGCTGGCGTGGTTCTTCCCCGATCGATCCAGCATACAAGCGTATGCTGCGGCATAGCCAAGGGGGCGTACCTGTCCCCCTGAACCCCAGCCGCCTCCAGCGCGGCAAGGGAGCGTTTCTGCTCCCCTAGAGCCCATGGCCGAAAGGGGCATTTCTCAACCCCTTTGGAAACCCGTGTGCCGATTCCATTTTGCCGAAGATGGATCACGACCAAGGCGTATGCCGCCCATCCACCCGCGCCGTTGGTCCACCCGTCGAGAAGGCCGATCAGCGTGGCTCCATTGGAGTTCAGTCGTTACTAGTACGGCCCCTCCGGCAGATAAAGCACGCGATGTCGAGAAGGACGGGGAGCAATATAAATTAACCCTTATCTGAATTAATTCTGTAACCAGTCAGTGGCACAAACGATTAACTTTTTTGGGGCTTGACTGGCATGAAGCATCCTGTCAACTATGTAATAATTTCGCCGAATGCTCGGAAGCAACTAATTTATGCGCAGTCTTTTATTGCTTCTTGCCAACTAAGTCACAGAGTGAAATTAAAAATTTCTTATAATGACGATATTTTCCTCGACTTTTATTGTTATGGCATCAGAAGATGTGAGCAGAAGCTGGGCGAGCATTGGGAATGAGGGTGTTCATATATCCTCTTAGTTTGGCGCTTCTTCCAATTACGGCCTGCCAGTCGGCAGACCGGCAGGCCGATTCTGCGAAACATTATCAAAGCGGAGCGAAGACCGGGGTGGCGGCTATAAATGAACGCTCTGAGCGTGCCGATACGGCTCCAGTGATCGTGGCGAGTAACGCCAACATTTCGACGGCCGACCAAGAGGCGCGCTTTCTAAAATTCTTAATTGGCAATCAAATGCAAACTGCAGCTGATGCTAGGGCACCAGCTACAACGGAATTGTTTCGCGCGGATGGCACATGGGAGGCCCTGGTTCGTACAACAGTTCCAAGTGTGTATCGCGGCAGTTGGGCATTACGGCATTCATCACCGAACAACTACGAAGTATGCGTCAAGATGGATTTAGCATATGTTAGAAAATCGATGCCCAAATCCGAAATCTGTCGGAGATTTATTCCTCTCTATAAAGAGCGCCAAATAGAGACATTGCCCATATTGGGCCCCTCTTTTCCGATAAAATTTAACGTACTCGAAATTGATTCCCACTAAAGTGCGAGGTCGTAATGAGCTATACCTATTCCGACATCCAAGATCGCATACAAGTTGTTGGATTTTCAGATCCAAATATTATTCATAATGCGCTAACTGTGGCATATGAAGGATCTGATAGTCTTGCGATGGCTATTAATTCTTGGTTATATGAGCACTCTAGCGACATTGTAATCAATTTTACTTCAGGAGACGCCTACGCGACCGGCTTTGGTAGTGGCGAAATATTCATAGACCCAATTTTTTGCCAGCAGCTAATGTATGTCACGACTTATGGTGCTGCCGTTAGGCACTCTCTCCTATCCGTATTGGTGCATGAACTGGGGCACGCCATTATCGGTTCGGCTGATAATGTTAGTTTTGATAATCTGAAGGGTAACAACGTTATTCAGGCCAATAGCTGGTATAGCGACTTGGGAATTCCTTTACAGGCGGGATATGTGGCGCAATCCAACCCGGAGGTTGATCCTGACCCTGATGTTTTAGCGGAAGGTCTGAACTATACCGGCGGCGTGTTCCTTGAAAACGCAATTGTCGATCGAGGGACGAATTTATTAGGGATTGATATAGATTTTGCGGATTTCGACTTAAAATTAGAGGGCGTGTCCGGGCGGTCATTATTCATTGGATCAAGTCGCGACAACATTGCTGGAGGCACTGATCAAGGAGACTTTCTTTACGGCCAAGGAGGAGACGATACCCTAAGTGGACATGGGGGATTTGATCGCTTGTATGGAGGAGACGGCAACGATACTCTAATTGGCGGCGCCGGAAATGACACCTTCTTCGGCGGAATGGGCGATGACACCCTATGGGGCGGTGAAGAAGACAGTGCTTCAGTCGGCACAGCTGACGGATTTGATATTGCTGATTACTCACGATGGCCAGGGCGGCCCGTTACCATCGATTTTATTGGCACTGCCTTGTCTTATTCTCTTACCGTGTCAGGCTCTTCGCACGGTAGAGATACACTACACTCAATTGAAAAAATTATTGGAACAACAGGATTTGATTATCTCCGGATAACTGGGGGTATTATGTCATCAACAGATTTGCTTATCGATGCAAATGGGGGGCAAACTCCAAGTCCATTAGATTCGATTTTGAACGGAATTTCGGCAACTACTTCGTTGAACATCTCGATTGATGGTGATGGAGATGGCTATGTTCAGTCTGTTGGTGCCGGTAAGATCGATCTCACTGGGTTTCATACCCAAATCATTTCCTCCAGTTTCGATGACCAGATCACGGACAATAGCTCTGGAAAGAAGAGGATAGACGGTGGAGGTGGAGACGATGAGATTTCGACCTCATCTACCACTGGGGATGTAACGATCTATGGCGGTGATGGGAATGACATCATTACTGGGGGGGCAGGAAATGATGTCATATTCGGCGACTCTTCACTTTCCAATAGCTCCTATAGTAACTTCCTTAGCGGCGGCGCTGGCAGCGATTTGATTTATAGCACTTCTGCTTTCGACTGGGTCGATGGCGGTGAAGGTTCGGATTATATTCAGTTCCTGTATGCACCAGAGGACCCTTATGATTTTGTCGAGTTAGGTGTTCGCGGTGGCGAGGGGGACGACGTTATATTTGCCGCGGATCAGATTTCGGACATCCAAGTTGTCTTTGCTGCGGGAGATGGCCGCGATGCTGTGGATGTACCGCAGATGTCAATAGGCGGCGAGGGGGTTTCGGGAACCCGTATTAACGTGTTGTTGGAGGGGTTGGACGAAGAGGACATTAGTTTCGTTGTTGATGCCCAACCCGACCAAGATGGCAATTATACGGGTTTTGCTAATATTGCTTTGGTTATAGATTCAACCGGAGATTCCATTTATTTTGAAAATCAATACATTCAGGCTCGACAAAGCCCGAGTCAGATGGCTGGTATCTCGTTCGAAGCCGCGCAACTCTTGGACATTGATTTTCTTGACGAGGCAACAAACACGATCACCTCGCCAGGTTGGGTGTTTGACTTCAGCTATGGAAGCACATCTTCATACGCCGTTGATCTATCGAGCTTTAATTCGGCGGTCGCACCGTCGGCGGAGGAGACAACCGGTACGTCTGGAGATGACAATCTGAGTGGTGGCTACGGAGACGACAGCCTGTCTGGAGGCACCGGTGATGATACGTTCCAAACATCCGGCGGCAGTGATGCGATAGATGGAGGAGAAGGCTTCGACACCCTCTACGTGTTCGGTGCGCGAGAGAATTTCACCGTAACCCAGAACGGAAGTCAGACCATTCTTTCGGATCAGACGGGATTGGAAGGTGAAATAGCGCTAACCGGTGTCGAGAGCGTCTTTTCCATCACGGATGGCAAAGCCTATCCCATCGAAGGATTGGTTTGGGGTGCCACTGATGGCTCCGACGAGATTTTTGGCACCCAGGGCGACGACACGATTGACGGTCTTGGAGGCGATGATGCGCTGTTTGGCGAAGAAGGCAATGATACGCTCATCGGTGGAGATGGCTGGGATTACCTCGATGGTGGCCCAGGCGGCGATACAATGATCGGCGGAGCAGACGGCGATTTCTTTATAGTAGATAATGTCAATGACTTCGTGGTTGAAGCCGAAGACGAAGGATATGATTTCGTTGAAGCAAGTATTAGCTATACACTCGATGCCAATGTTGAGGGACTTTATCTCTGGGGTGAAGTGCCGATTAATGGAACAGGTAATAGTCTCGACAACGAGATCTACGGCGATTTGTTTGATAACACTTTGCTTGGACTTGACGGCGATGATTTTCTGGAAGGCGGAGACACCGCTCTTGATGGGCATCATGCTGTCGAGGATGATCAAGTCCGGTTTGCGATCCATGGCGAGATTGAGCGCATCCTCGCCATTGCCGGCGACAATAACCTCGTGCCCATCTCCTTCGAGGCGGAATTGAACGAGTTCCGCAAGTATGTCGTCGTCGTCGGCGAGCAGCACCAAGGCCAAATCCTGTCTCCCGTTTTGCGTCCCGGCCGGGCGGTTGCGCCGATTATTTTCTCGACGATCGCCGCGTCGGGCGGAGGCTGTCCCGCTGCCTCTGGACGCGGACCCGCTCCGTACCAAGCCCTTGTGCCGCAATAGAATTAACAAAGATTTTACCTCAAAGAGACGCCTTGGATCGGCTTGGCGTTGCGACGGTTATGAACTTTGTCATGAGCAGCGTGGCTTTGGTGGAACAGGTTCGACCCAATGTTCATAGCCGGTTGATCAGAGCCGAAATCCTGGGTAAGCGGCGGAGAGCGGTTAGCGACCGCATCACAACACCGCCAGGGTTCTCGATATTTGCGAAGTTCCGCCCAGAAACCGCGCACTCCTAGGACATTCGCTGCATTCCAAGGATTTCAAAACGGCTTTTAGTCCCCGAGCTAAATTATTCTCGACAATCTTTTCAGAAATTCCAAGCCGCTTGGCAGTTTCTTTCTGCGAAAGCCCTCGATACGTCTCAATTCGACCACATCCTTATAGTTATTTGGAAGTCCGGCAATTGCCTTGAACACGCGAGATAGCATTATCTTCGCGCCCACTTGCTGTTCCGCTGAAGATGACTCGTCGGGCGCTTCGAGGAACGAACTGTCGGCGACGGTGTGAAGTGGGACGACCCTATCGTGACGGATCCGCTGCAACAGAACGGAACGAGCCGTAGTGAAGAAGTAGGCGGGCGGTGAGCGGATGTGAGAAGTCTCGGCA
>JGI12367J12837_1000332_pt1 | contig 18755 bp, 16 predicted proteins | sample TtaePargueraPR_11_FD_12837 | JGI IMG/M metagenome (IMG submission 12837)
ACAGCGTCTGCCGAGAGGAAGCGGATGGCATTGGCCATGCGGTTGTGTTCTACTTGCGTCGTCATGTGATGCGGTTCCTGGGGGTTTCGCGGTCGGGCGATGAAAACACTTTTCCATTTATTAACGGAATTCGCGCGGAAGATGCCCTTACAGGGGGCATACGTCAACCGCTTCTATCGAAAATCTGCCATGTTATCCGGATTCAGATTAACCTGGCCGCCCTTAGCCATCGCAGATTGGCCGTACTGTTGACCAGTTTAGCGCGCCAGTTCTATGTTTTGAACAAGGGCAGGGGATCGGGCATCGTTGATGCAGTTTGACTTTACCAGGGCAAAACGGTTGTTGATCGGAATCTGTGATGTTAAATCAGCCATGATCATGACATCTTCGACAGGTCAGATCGGTTTTCGATGAGTCGCCGCAGACAATTGACGTCTGGGTTCTTTGGGTAAACAGCAAACATTCGGGTAGGGTTATGTCGCGGTTGCAACAGGCAAGTGATCGGCTGAAAGCAGCATTGGAACGTCTGGAAACGGCTGCGGAGTCGGCAATCGAAGCCAAAAGCCAGACTACTGACGCTGACACGGCAGAGGTCGAAACCTTGCGCGGGCAACTTTCGGAACTCCGCGAAGATTATGACCGGCTTTGCCGCACGACCGAAACGGTTTCAAATCGCCTTGATGGCGCTGTTGATCAGCTCAAACTCGTCCTAGATGAAGAACCCGCAAAGAAACAGGCATAATTCATGGCACAGGTTTCCATTCGTATTAACGGTCGCAGCTACGACATCGCATGTGACGACGGCCAAGAAGATCGCATTCACGCGCTTGCCAGTTATGTCGACGAGCGGGTCAAGGAAATCTCCGATGCGGTGGGCCAGATCGGTGAACAGCGTCTGCTGGTCATGACAAGCCTTCTGATTGCCGACGAACTGAGCATGGCACATGAAAAGCTTGAGAAACCGGCAAGCCCCGCCGCTGAGCCCGGCAGTCTGTCCGCTGCTGAAAGTGATGCATTTGCCGATAATATTGAAAGCATGGCCGAACGGGTTGAGGCGCTAGCAGATCGTCTTGGCAAAGGCTGATGAGGCGACTGTTGTCTGCGGCATTGCTGGTCTGATCTCGGGCCGAATTCATGCAATCTACTTGAAATTCAGCTGGTCGAGGACTAAGTTCCGGTCGCTGACAGTTTGCGATGCGTCGTTCGCGGCGATCAAGAACCCAGCACCAAGGGGGCTGCCCTGTTCGTCAGGTTCGCTAATTCCCGGGGCCGATGCTCATTTCTCTAGGGAGCTGTCCCTGTCGAGGCCGTGGTCTCGTTATACGGCGCCCACCTGCACTCGCAGGTCACGAGGAATTACCAAATGGCCAACGGCAGTGGTGGCTCCCGCTTATTTTGCTTAGGGTCCTGACCCTAAAACTCCCTTTTCCATTTCGTGATGCCGGTCATGCGTCCCGGGGCAGGGTGCATTAAACGAAACATGTCTGCCTGCTGGCTGACGCAATACAGGAAGCACAATGCGTTTACTTCATCTTGGCGACGTTCTGGGGCAGTCCGGTCGCAAGGCAGCGCTTGAAGCGCTCCCGATGCTACGTGATCGGTTGTCAGTTGATATCGCAGTGGTGAATGTCGAAAACGCAGCGCACGGCTTTGGCGTTACGGCCAAAATCTGCAAGGAATTCTATGACGCCGGTGCTGATGTCCTGACCACGGGCAATCATGTCTGGGATCAGCGCGAAATCATCGCCTATATCGACGAAGATGAAAAATTGCTGCGTCCCTGGAACTTCCCCGATGGTACGCCGGGCAACGGCGATTATGTCTTCAAGACCAAGTCGGGCAAGAAGGTCTGCGTGATTAACATGATGGGCCGTCTGTTCATGGATCCGTTGTCCTGCCCGTTCCAAGGCGCTGACAAGCTGTTTAACAAGCATAAGCTTGGCAAGAATGTCGATGCCGTGATCGTCGATTTCCACGCCGAAACCACGTCGGAAAAGATGGCGTTTGGCCATCATTGCGACGGGCGGGCATCGCTTGTGCTGGGAACCCACACCCACGTGCCAACTGCCGATGCGCAGATCCTGCCAAATGGTACCGGCTACCAGACCGACGTTGGCATGTGCGGCGATTTTGATTCCGTCATTGGCATGAAAAAAGAAAACTCGGTCCGCAAATTCATCACCAAGATGCCGTCCGGCCGGTTCGAACCGGCAGAAGGCCCAGCAACGGTCTGTGGCGTTTATGTCGAAACAGATGACAAGACCGGCCTTGCAAAGCGTATCGAAGCCGTCCGCATTGGCGGACGTCTCAAAGGCAGCTGGCCCAGCGCCTGATCGCAAGGTTTGTTGTTTGCCACAAAGAATAAGGCCCGCCAATTGGCGGGCCTTTGTCATTTCAGGTCTGTAGTTTTGATCAGGCGGCACGATCACGCGCCTGCTGACGCAGGTCTTCGAGGATGTTGGAAATGCGGGTGCGCATTTCATCAACTTTCTCGGATGCGGTCTGCGATGTTGTCAGGACTTCACCAGAAAGCTTACCGGTGCGGCCGGTTTCATTGGCAACTTCGGCAATCGATGCGGAAACCGCACGGGTGCGGTCTGCTGCGCCACGCACGTTGCGTGTGATTTCATCGGTTGCAGCCCCTTGTTCCTCAACCGCGGCCGAAATGGTCGTGGCAATTTCATTGAGGCTGTCAATGATCGAACCGATTTCACCAATCGCACTAACCGATTCACCTGTGGCTTTTTGAATGCCAGTGATCTGTGTTGCAATTTCCTCGGTGGCCTTCTCGGTCTGGTTGGCAAGGTTTTTGACCTCGGCCGCGACAACCGCAAAGCCTTTGCCAGCATCTCCGGCACGTGCGGCTTCAATGGTTGCATTCAGGGCCAGAAGGTTGGTTTGTTCGGCAATGTCGGTGATCAGTGCGATCACTTCGCCAATGCGTCCTGCCGACTGTGACAGGCTGTTGACCAATTCGTTGGTATGCTGGGCCCGGTTTGCCGCTTCGTTCGAAATGCGGGTGGTTTCCGCCATCTGACGGTTGATTTCCGCGTTCGAGCTTGAAAGCTGTTCGGTTGCCGAGGCAACCGTTTCAACATTGCCGGTGGCTTCCTGTGCCGACTGGGATACGGTTTCGCTTTGACCCGATACCAGTTCGGCGCTTTCGGTCATCTGACCGGAAACACCCTGAAGCTGCTGGGCGAGGGCGGCGATCTCGTTCACTGCACTTTCAACCTCACCCTGCAGGGTATCGGCAAGTGACAGCAACTCGTCACGCAGCGCCTCGTTACGTTCACGGTTCAGGCGTTCTTCCTCGGCCTGCATGTCGCGGACCTTGATCGCGTTTTCCTTGAACACATCAACAGCCCGACCCATGGCAGATATTTCATCGTTGCCGCCGGACGGAACGCTTGCATCAAGATCGCCATTCGCCAGAGAAATCATCGATTTCTGAAGGCCGGCAAGGCGACGCAACAGGTTACCACGAACATAGAAGACAAACATCAGAAGCGGGATCACGATCGCTGCCCCGCCAACCGCATACATCACATATGTGCTGTCGACGGTCAGTTGGTGCGCTTCTCCGGCAGCTGTATCGACACCCTGTTGCAAAGATTTGACAAAGGTGTTGACGTTGCTTTCCATGTTGGCCGCGGCTTCGGCGGTGCTGGCGATTGCGGCCGACTGTTCCTCTGCCAGGGCCAGTTCGACCATCCGAATGGCTGGGATGCCGTCACTGCCAACGGCGAGCTTTTTGATATTTTCAATCACGCCCTGATAAAACGTCTTGAGCTTCTTGTTGGCCAGACCGGCCACCTGTTCCTCAATCGATTTAATGTAGTTCGCGATTTGCACCTCGACAATTTTCAGGCGCGTTTCATCATCAAGCGATGCTGATGCCAACAGCGTGGTCGCCAGTTGGCTGCTGAGTTTTGAAAGCTCAAGGATCGGTTTCTGCTCTGTGATTTTTTTTTTTTTTTTTTGTTGGTCAACCGTCTGAACAGCACCGGCCTTGCGGATTTCTTCAATCTGTCCATGGATGCCGGTGATCTTGGTTTCTGCCATGCTTGCAACTGGCGAAACCAGCGAGGTAAAGCGTTTTTCAAGCTGTTTGAAATTGTCGATACTTGAAACCAGATTGGCAGCCGCGTCAAACCGCTTGAGGGTAACGGAATGCAGGGTTTCAAGCGTTGTAGACAGCTCGTCGCCGCTGTTGCCGATGCGCGAAAGAAGTTCGGCCGAAATCCCGGAATTCTCAAGGCGATCCAGTTTTTCATGCATGCCGCTAAGCATCATGTCGACTTCGCTTTTAACGGTCTGCTCTTGCTCGGGCGTGCTTGCGGCGACGATCCGCGGTGCGGACGCGACGATCTTGATGCTTTCGTTGGCGAGCTGTTGTGCGGTGAACATCGTTGGCAATTGCTTGTAGGCAATTTCATCAAGTTGTTCACCAAACTTGTTGAAAGACAAAATTGATACAATTGCTGCCAAAACAGCAATCAAACCGACAAAGAAGAAGGCGCCTGCCAGCTTTTCGCGAACGCCAAAGCTGGTCTTGCTTGTTGGTTTTGTTGCTGACGCATTGGTGGCGCGTCGTAAGTTAAGTCTCATTGTTGTATACCCCGTAGGCGAAGTCGTATGTCGACACCCCCTGATATCGACGGATGTATGAAGGGTCTCTCAGATGAAACTTCCCTAGAAGCTGTCGTTTTTATTATTTCCCTGAGGCATCTGTTAGTGGGGCGATGCCGCAGGGCAAATGGTTGAAATGTCTCTGTCAATCGGCCTATAGCACAGCCGTCACAATCTTAAAAAGACATTTAACATTATGATAATCGCAAAGGTTGTTTGTGTGTCGGGGGACAGTCCTGTTTTGTGTTCTAAGGGGAATGCAAAACAGGGGCTCTGAAACAAAAAGGCCCGCCATACGGCGGGCCTTTGTCGTTGTCAGGCGTCTGATTTTGATCAGGCTGCGCGATCACGTGCCTGCTGGCGCAGGTCATCAAGGATGACAGTAATGCGCGTGCGCAGTTCACTGACTTTCTCGGATGCTGAACGCGATGTATTTAGGACTTCACCAGAAAGCTGGCCGGTGCGACCGGTTTCGTTGGCAACCTCGGCAATCGATGCTGACACCGCACGGGTGCGGTCTGCTGCACCACGCACGTTGCGCGTGATTTCATCGGTTGCAGCCCCTTGTTCCTCAACCGCGGCCGAAATGGTCGTGGCAATCTCATTGAGGCTATCAATGATCGAGCCGATCTCGCCGATGGCGGTGACGGATTCACCAGTGGCTTTCTGAATACCGGTGATCTGACCCGCGATTTCCTCTGTTGCCTTTTCAGTCTGGTTGGCAAGGTTTTTGACCTCGGCTGCGACAACTGCAAAGCCTTTGCCCGCATCGCCAGCACGTGCTGCCTCGATGGTGGCGTTAAGGGCCAGAAGGTTGGTCTGTTCGGCGATGTCGGTGATCAGTGCGATCACCTCGCCAATACGGTTTGCCGATTGTGACAGGCTGTTGACCAATTCGTTGGTATGTTGGGCCCGTTGCGCGGCTTCGTTCGAAATGCGGGTGGTTTCCGCCATCTGACGGTTAATCTCCGCGTTCGAGCTTGAAAGCTGCTCGGTGGCCGAGGCAACGGTTTCGACATTTCCGGTGGCTTCATCGGCCGATTTCGATACCTTGTTACTCTGACCTGAAACCAGTTCGGCACTGTCGGTCATCTGACCTGATACGCCTTGAAGCTGTTCGGCAAGGGTGGCGATTTCAGTCACTGCACTTTCGACTTCACCCTGAAGGGTATCAGCAAGTGAAAGTAATTCGTCGCGCAGCGCCTCGTTGCGTTCACGGTTCAGACGCTCTTCCTCGGCCTGCATGTCGCGGACCTTGATCGCGTTTGCCTTGAACACATCAACCGCACGACCCATGGCAGAAATCTCGTCACTGCCACCTGATGGAACGGCCGCGTCAAGATCGCCATCGGCCAGAGAAATCATCGATTTCTGAAGGCCGGCAAGGCGACGCAACAGGTTGCCACGCACATAAACCAGATAGATCAGAAGCGGAATAATGATCGCCGCGGCACCAACGCCGTACATCACCAACGAGCTTTGCTGGGTCAGGGTGCTTGCGGTGTCGGCTGATTTGTCGACACCGGATTGAAGATCGGCGACAAGCGCGTTCACACCATCTTCCATCGCTGCAGCAAATTCGGCGCTGTCTTCAACGATGTCGATCTGGTCGTCGGCAAGTTTAAGTTCTTCGCTGCGCAGGGATGAAATGCTTTTGCGGCCCATCGACAACTTTTTGATATCGCCAAGCAGGCCTTCATAGAATTTCTTGAGCTTCTCGTTCTCAAGTTCGTTGATGGTGTTGGCAACGACACCAACCGCCCCACGGACCTGAACACCCATGATGCGAAGCTGCATGCGATCGCCCGATGACGCGGCAGACAAAACGGTGTTGCTGATTTCAGCACCACTGTTCGCAAGCTGCAGTATCGGGGCTTGGGCTGCCATCAATTCATCAAGTTTGAACAGAAGTCCCTTGGTTGAGGCTTCCTGTTCCTCGGTCATGAAGGCGCCAGCCTGACGCAGGTCATGAACCTGACTGGTGACTTCGGTGATTCTGGTTTGGGATGCCGACAGGATCGGCTGGATCATTGAGTTGTATTTGCCGGTCAGTTGCTGGAACTTTGCAAGGGAATCTGAAAGTTCGCCTGCGACCTCGAAACGTTCAATCGTTGTGTCATGAAGTTCCTGAAGCGATTCAGCAAGGCTTTGGCCATTCGTTTCGATCACCGACAACGTTTCTTCCGGAAGGCCGGACTGGCTCAGCACCGCAAGATTTTCCTGCAAGTTGGCAAGCATCACGTCAAGATCAGCCTTGACCGCCTGTTCTTCTTCAACGGTGGATGCCGCGATAATGCGTGGCGCGGAGGCCACAATTTTCGCACTGGTTGTTGCAAGCTGCTGGGCAGCAAACATCGGTGGAAGTTGCTCGTAGGCAATCGTGTCAAGCTGGTTGCCGAATTTGGTAAAAGAGAAGACCGATACGGCCGCAGCCAAGATTGCAATCAGACCTACAAGAAAGAAGGCACCAGCCAACTTTTCACGTACGCCAAGCCCTGCTTTGTTCGTCTTTGTTGAGTTCTTCTTTTTTGACGATGACGGCTTTGCGTCGCGCTTGAAACTTAAACCCATAATTAAACCTACCCCGTAGACCAAAGAGACAAGCGTCGCCACATCTGGTGCCGACGCATGCATGTACGTCGTCTGAACGTCTGTTCCCTGCCAAGCCACATTGGGGAATACCCGATATCTGACCCTGAACGGATCTCGGGAAAAAATTTGGGGCTCGAATTATTATTATTGTTGTCCAATGTAGCACAGTAATCGCAGGGAGATCATGAATTTTCGGCCAATTCTGCGAGGCCGTATAGATTTCATGCGCAGGCCGACAAGGAGTTTTGCGACGATTGTGCTTTTTCAGCCCGCAAGGCGATGTTTTTCCGTGTTGCCGTCAAACAAAAAGGCCCGCCATTGGCGGGCCTTTTGTCATCAAGTTTTGCCTGTGATCAGGATGATGCGCGATCATGTGCCTGTTTGCGCAGATCATCCAGAATGCCGTTGATCCGCGAACGCAGGTTTTCAACCTTCTGCGATGCATCCTGTGCAGTTGCCAGAACCTGACTGGACAGTTCGCCTGTCTTGCTGGTTTCATTGGCAACCTCGTTGATCGAAGCCGAAACAGAACGCGTGCGATCCGCAGCCCCGCGCACGTTGCGCGTGATCTCGTCGGTGGCAGCACCCTGTTCCTCGACCGCAGCCGAGATGGTGGTCGCGATCTCATTGATGTTTTCAATGATGCGGCCGATATCGCCGATGGCATTGACGGACTCACCGGTTGCTTTCTGAATGCCCGAAATCTGGCCAGAAATTTCCTCGGTGGCTTTTTCCGTCTGGTTGGCAAGGTTTTTGACCTCGGCGGCAACAACCGCAAAGCCCTTGCCGGCATCCCCGGCGCGGGCCGCCTCGATGGTGGCGTTAAGTGCCAGAAGGTTCGTCTGCTCGGCAATATCGGTGATCAGTGCGATCACTTCGCCAATGCGGTCTGCAGACTGCGACAGGCTGACCACGAGTTCGTTGGTTTCCTGTGCACGGTTGGATGCTTCGTTCGAGATACGGGTCGATTCCGCCATCTGACGGTTGATTTCCGCATTCGATGCCGACAGCTGTTCGGTCGCAGCAGCAACCGTTTCAACGTTGCCGGTCGCTTCCTGTGCTGAGCTTGCAACTTCTTCGGTCTGACCCGAAACCAGTTCAGCACTTGACGTCATCTGACCGGAAACGCCCTGAAGTTGATCACCAAGGGCCGCGATTTCGTTCACGGCACTTTCAACTTCGTTCTGCAGGGTGTCGGCCAGTGCCAGCAACTCATCACGAAGTGCTTCGTTGCGTTCATGGTTCAGGCGCTCTTCCTCGGCCTGCATGTCGCGGACCTTGATGGCATTTGACTTGAACACATCAACCGCACGGCCCATGGCGCTGATTTCGTCATTGCCCTTGGACGGCACGACGACATCAAGATTGCCATCAGCAAGTTGAACCATGGTTTTCTGCAAACCGCCAAGGCGGCGCAGAACGTTGCCACGGACATACAGCACATAAATCGCAAGCGAGATAATGATGGCTGCGACGGCGACAACAAACAGGGCGGTCAGGCTCTGTTTCTCGACAACTTTCGCCTGGGCGGCGGCATCGTTGACTTCTGCATTCAGACCGGCAACCAGTTCGGCAACGCTGTTACGCATTGCGTTGGCATATTCGCCACTCTGCACGACAAGCGCCTGGCTTTGTTCGGTTGCCTCAAGTTCACGTTTGCGCAGTTCAGGCAGGCTGCCTTCACCAACCGAAAGCTTCTGCATCTTGTCGATCAGATCGACATAGAACGCCTTGAGGCGATCGTTATCAAGCTCATCAAGCTTGCTCAGCGCATCGGTGTACGTTCCGCGAATGCGCACCGGAATGATCGACAGGCGCACCGCCTGGGTTTCCGTGGTGCTGGAAATGATCATGTTTGATGCGGCGGAACCCAGACGCTCGATATCAAGGATCGGTGTGCGCGTCTCGATCGCTGATGCGAACTTCTGGAAGGACTCAAGAATTTCTTCTTTGTCTGCGCTGTATTTCTTGGAAGGGTCTTCTTCAAAGGACGCGGCGTATTCGCTGCCTTGGGCGATGTCGTTCTGGGTATAGGACAGCACCGGTTTTAAGGTGTCACCATACCGTTTCGCCAGATTCTGGAACTCTTCGAGTTTCGCGGCTTTTTCGTCGCTGATCTGGAAACGTTCCTGGGTCACTTCGTGCAGCTGTTTGAGGTTATCCTCAAGCAGGGCGCGATTGTCGTTGATGCTGGCAATTACCGCGGGCATAAAGCCGGTTGCTTCAATTTCGGCGATGCGGACATTAAGCTCTTCAAGACGAACCGCAAGTTCATCGTTAATCGCGGTTTCTTCTTCCGGATTGGCAGCGGCGACGATACGCGGCGCAATGGCGACAATTTCGGCACTTCCGGTTGCCAGTGACTGAGCCGCGGCAATAGGCGGAAGCTTTTCTTCGGTAATGGTACTAAGCGCATTACCGAACTGATTGAAGGAAATAGCACCGACAATGGCAGAAATCACTGCCATCAATCCGACCACAGCAAACGATATCAAAAGTTTGCTTTGGACCCCGAATTTAGTTCCCATTCTATCTAACCTTTTTTCCTGGCTGTTTCCGTATGGCTTCTTTGTCCATTCCGGTTGTTTCTGGCACCGCAGGATCATATGCAGTCCTGCGTTAGGCGACAGCTTGGCCCTAGAGAGTATTCTGCTTTAGTTTAATATCTACACCAGAGAACATTAATGAAAGAATATCAAGACGTCTGCAACATCTATCCGCGTATAGTGCGCGACTATCCCCGGATAGGTTGATGATGATTTCGGTGCATTACGCCCCAAAAACCTGACCCTTGCCCCCGATATTTGGCGATCTCGCCAAGCATGGCTGGACCTTGCCGGGTAAACAGGATATAGGAGCGGTCGAAATTTTCGTTCGCGTATGTCGCAGATATGAATGTGTCATCCTGCACATGCCCGGACGGGCTGGTCTGTCAGGGAACGCCCGTATGACCGGCGTGGTATCACCCGATACCGTTCCACTTCGAATTCATTGACGACAGGTTACAGGTTATGGCCGGCCATTCCCAATTTAAGAACATCATGCACCGCAAAGGTGCGCAGGATAAAAAGCGCGCCAAGATCTTCACCAAACTCGCGCGTGAAATCACTGTTGCCGCGAAAATCAGCGAAGATATCGACAGCAACCCGCGTCTGCGTGCGGCGATTTCTGCGGCCCGTGCCCAGAACATGCCCAAGGACAACATTGATCGTGCCATCAAGAAGGCGACCGGTGCAGGCGAGGGNGACAACTATGAAGAAGTCCGCTACGAGGGTTATGGCACCGCGGGTGTTGCTGTCATCGTCGAAGCACTGACCGACAACCGTAACCGTACCGCATCCGAAGTGCGTGCTGCCTTTACCAAGCATGGCGGCAACCTTGGCGAAACCGGTTCGGTCGGCTTCATGTTCAACCGTGTGGGCGAAATCGTCTATCCGATCGACAAGGCCGATGCTGATGAAATCTTCGAAGCAGCCCTTGAAGCTGGTGCTGCGAATGCGGAGTCCGATGATCAGAACCACGTCATCGATACCGAGATCGAAGACCTCAACGCTGTGCGCGAAGCCCTGACCGAAAAATTCGGCGATCCGGAAAGCGCAAAGCTGGTCTTCCGTGCCACCACCGAAGCCGACATTTCGGTCGAACAGGCGCAAAGCATAATGAAACTTGTCGATGTGCTTGAAGATAACGACGACGTCCAGAATGTCTGGACCAACGTTAACTGGACCGACGAAATCGTCGCTGGTCTCGATAACTAATTAATATTTGCCAACACCCGCCTTTCGCTTTTGAATGGCGGGTGTTTTGTATCTGGAACCCGCTTTTTTGGGGGATGTAGTGGTCAGAGTGCTCGGGATTGATCCCGGTCTGCAACGAACCGGTTGGGGCGTCATTGACCTCGATAACAATCGTATGCGCCATGTTGCCAATGGCGTGGTGACTTCCACCCAGTCATTGACCCTTGCCGAACGCCTTGATCAACTGCACACCGGCCTGATCGAAGTGATCCGGATCTGGACACCCGACGAGGCCGCGGTTGAAGAAACCTTTGTGAACAAAAACCCGGTTTCGACCCTGAAACTGGGCCAGGCGCGAGGTGTTGCGTTGCTTGCTCCTGCGCGCAGTGGCATTCCGGTAACGGAATATACACCCAATGCCGTCAAAAAGACTGTGGTTGGTGCCGGTCATGCTGCCAAACAGCAGGTCGAAATGATGGTTTCAACCCTGCTGCCGGGATGTGACATTGCCGGGCCGGACGCCGCAGATGCCCTCGCGGTTGCCATATGCCACGCACAACATGCCGGGAACCGGTCGCTGGCCAATTCGATGGCTGCGCACCCAACACGAAACGGGAGAAAATACAGGTGATCGCCAAACTGCGCGGAATTGTGGATTTCATCGGCGAAGACAGCGTCATTATCGATGTGAATGGGGTGGGCTATCTTGTTTTTGCCTCGCGCCGCACGCTTTCGATGTTGCCGCCAAAGGGCGGGGATGCTGGCCTGATGATCGAAACCCACGTTCGCGAAGATCACATTCATCTNTATGGCTTTGCCGATAACGCCGAAAAGCAATGGTTTGCCTTGCTCACCACTGTTCAGGGTGTCGGTGCGAAGGTTGCACTTGCCCTGTTGTCGGTTCTGACGCCCACCGATCTTTTGCGCGCACTGGCCGCCCAGGATACCACGGCCCTTTGCCGCGCACCGGGAATCGGTCCCAAGGTCGCAACCCGCATTGTTGGCGAACTAAAAGACAAGGCCGCGAAACTGAACCTTGGCCCGGTTGCGGCCCCGGAAGCCCCCGCCGTCGAAGACGCAAAGCCAGCCGCAAAATCCAAGAAATCAGCCAAGGCCACCAAAGATGTGAGCGTCGACACAGCGCCAGCCGAACCGGTTGTAGATGATAGCGTCGTTTTGGCAGACGCGGTATCGGCCTTGGTCAATCTTGGTTATGGCCGGTCCGAAGCATTTGGTGCGGTGGGCAAGGCCGCCCAGCAGGCGGGCGACGACAAGTCGATCGATACCCTGATCCGTCTGGGACTAAAGGAGCTTAGCGCGTGAGCGAAGAAGAAGACCGTCTGCTCAGTGGTGAGCGCCGCGAAGAAGATCATCAGGATGGATCGCTGCGTCCCCGTCGGCTTGACGATTTTACCGGCCAGAAAGAAGTCCGTGAAAACCTTGATGTCTTCATCAAGGCCGCCAGTGCGCGCGAAGAAGCCATGGACCATGTCCTGTTCTTTGGCCCGCCGGGACTTGGCAAAACCACGCTTTCGCAAATCGTCGCCAGTGAACTCGGTGTCGGCTTTCGGGCCACATCCGGCCCGGTGATTGCCAAGGCCGGTGATCTTGCCGCTCTTCTGACCAACCTGCAGCCGCGCGATGTTTTGTTCATTGATGAAATCCACCGTCTGAACCCGGCAGTGGAGGAAATCCTTTATCCGGCGATGGAAGACTTCCAGCTTGATCTCATCATTGGCGAAGGTCCTGCTGCGCGCTCTGTGCGGATTGATTTGCCGCCCTTTACGTTGGTGGGGGCCACCACGCGTTCGGGGCTTCTGACCACGCCGCTCCGTGATCGTTTCGGTATCCCGTTGCGTTTGAGGTTCTACGAGCCCGAAGAACTGGTCAGTATCGTTGCCCGTGGTGCGCGGCTTTTGAATTTCGATATGACCGAAGAAGGCGCGATGGAAATCGCCCGCCGGTCACGCGGCACCCCGCGTATCGCCGGTCGTTTGCTCCGCCGTGTGCGTGACTTTGCCGCGGTGGCAGAAAAATCGCCGGTCGATAAATTTATTGCCGATGCGGCCCTGACCCGGCTTGAGGTCGATAACCTTGGCCTTGATAGTCAGGACCGGCGTTACCTGAATTGTATCGCCAGCAACTATGGCGGTGGTCCGGTCGGGGTCGATACCTTGGCCGCAGCCCTGTCCGAAGAACGCGATACCATCGAAGACGTGATCGAGCCTTATCTTCTGCAACAGGGCCTGATCCAGCGTACCCCGCGCGGGCGCATGCTGGGCGTTAAGGGCTTCAAGCATCTTGGCCTGACCCCGCCACGCCAGGCGGGCGGGATGCCGCTTTCCGATCTGTTTGAAGGGCAGGCGGGGGAAGAATCCTGATGGCCCAAAATGATCACGATGCCATTCTTGGCCGCTTCGAAGGTAAGCGGCATATCTATCCGTTGATTGTCTATTACGAGAACACAGATGCCGGTGGCGTCGTCTATCACGCCAACTATTTGGCATTCGCCGAACGGGCACGTTCAGCGATGCTTAACCTGTTGGGCTTTACCAATCGAAATATTGCAGAACGCCACAAAGTTGCCATAGCCGTTCGACACTGTACGCTCGACTTTCGACGTCCGGCACTTTTGGAAGACCGTATTACGGTCGAAAGCCGGGTGATCAAGGTTGGGGGCGCATCGCTTGGTTTTGAACAAAAGATTATGCGGGGCGACGACGAACTGGTGGTGATCGAGATTTATCTCGCCTGCATGTCGTTGGAAGAACTTCGGGCACAACGTCTGCCCGACGAACTAAGAACAGTATTTAATAGTTGTCTTGATGTGACAAAGGACTGACGGGAATATGGAAAATCAAGTGGTCGACGCGGTAACGCTGGGGCAGTCGGTCATGGCACATGATATGTCTCTGTGGGGACTTTTCATGCAGGCTGGACTGGTCGTCAAAACAGTGATGATCGGTCTTTTGCTGGCTTCTGTCTGGGTTTGGGCGATTGTCTTCGAGAAAATCCTGCGACTGCGCAAATTGCGCGCCCAGGCAAACACCTTCGAAGAAGCCTTCTGGTCGGGTGGATCACTTGAAGATCTGTATGACCGTATCGCCGACAAGCCGCGCGATCCGATGTCAGCCATCTTTGTTTCGGCCATGCGTGAATGGCGCCGTTCGAACGCAAAGGGTGTCCATGGCGACACCATGCGTGCCCGCCTTCAGCAGCGCCTTGAAAAATCCATGGAAATTACTCTTGGTCGTGAAATGGACCGGGTGGAACGGTATATGACCTTCCTGGCATCCGTTGGCTCGACCGCACCGTTTGTTGGTCTGTTCGGCACGGTCTGGGGTATCATGGTTTCGTTCCAGTCGATCGCGGCATCCAAGAATACCTCGCTTGCGGTTGTCGCGCCGGGTATTGCCGAGGCCCTTTTCGCAACCGCCATGGGCCTTGTTGCTGCGATCCCGGCTGTGGTTGCCTATAACAAGATTTCCAGCGACCTGAACCGTTACAGCAACCGCCTAGAAGCTTTCGTGGACGAGTTCTCCTCGATCCTTTCGCGCCAACTTGACGACACGAGAGACTGATTATGGGCGCACAGCTTGCCAAATCAGGCGGAGGACGCCGTCGCGGTCGCCGGAGTAACCGGCGGGCAGCGATGAGTGACATCAACGTCACNCCGATGGTNGACGTCATGCTGGTGTTGCTGGTGATCTTCATGGTCGCAGCCCCGCTGATGACNGTCGGGGTNGAGGTTGATCTGCCAGAAACCAGTGCAGCACCGATGACCGGTCAGGACGAACCGCTGGTGGTGTCGGTTTCTGCCGAAGGCACGATCTACATCATGGATAGCGAAATCGCGCAGGACACCCTGACCGAAAAGCTCGCCGCCATTACCGACAACAAGGCCGATACCCGCATCTTTGTCCGCGGCGACAAGACAATTGATTATGGCCGTGTGATGGAAGTCATGGGCCTGATCAAGGATGCCGGTTTCACCAAAGTCGCCCTGATCGCCGAATTGCCGGCAAAGGGTTCGTAAACGAATCATGCTGCGTTACGCTCTCATATCGCTTGGTCTGCACGCTGTCCTGTTTCTGGTGGCGTGGCTTGGGCTGCCCGATCTGTTTGATGAAACACCGTTGGAATTGCAGTCCATTTCGGTTGAAGTCGTGACAGTGGATGAATTTTCCGCGGCCCCGACCAAGGCTTTGCCAAAACCGGAACCCAAAGAGGAACCGAAACCAAAGCCGACACCGGAACCNAAGCCNGAACCCAAGCCAGAGCCGAAGCCNGANCCAAAACCGGAACCAAAGCCNGAACCCAAGCCNGAGCCGAAGCCCGAACCAAAACCGGAGCCCAAGCCAGAGCCGAAGCCTGAGCCAAAACCGACACCAAAGCCGGAACCGGTTCCGACGCCAGACGTTAAAAAAGAGCCGGAGCCAAAACCGGAGCCGACTGAGCTTGCCGCTGTAAAGCCGGAATCCAAGCCGACGCCGCCAAAACCGGAACCGGTCAAAAAGCCGGAGCCGAAAAAGGAAGAGCCGAAGAAACGCGATCTCATGAGCGTTCTTAAGGATGTCAGCAAGCTTAAGGAAACGGCAGAGGCCACACCGGAGCAGCAGCCAGACGAAACGCCGGAAGAAAATGCCAGCGAGGTTGTGGCGACCAGGCTTGATGCCAATCTGACCATGAGCGAGCTTGATGCCGTAAAACGTCAGATCGAAAGATGCTGGAGCCCCCCGGCCGGGGCCAAGGAAGCGGGCAACTTTGCGGTTGAAATTCATGTCAGCGCAAACCCGGACGGAACCGTCCGTTTGGCGCGGATTAGCAACCTGAACGAAATCCAGGGTGACACTTCCCGCCGTACAATTGCGGAAAGTGCACTGCGAGCAGTGCTAAATCCGCAATGCAGTCCTCTAAAACTGCCGCTGGATAAATACGAAATGTGGCGCACATTCACGTTCAATTTTGACATGCGTGAAATGCTGGGCCTTTAACGACCAAGTTCTTGAACACGCGTGGAAAATAGCGAGGCAGGATGACGATCAAGACCAACGCAATAAAACGATTTTGGGCTAAAGGCAGTGTCGCGGCACTGTGCGCCCTTGCCGTTGTCGCTGGCCTGAATGTCGGGTTCATGTCGCCGGCAAAGGCGGAACTCCGGATTGATATTACCCGGGGCGAATTGAAACCGATGCCAATTGCCGTCACCCGCTTCCCGGGCGAAGGCGTTGCCGAAACCGAGATCGGTCAGAACATGACCCAGGTGATTGCCGCAGATCTCGAACGTTCGGGCCTGTTTTCACCGATTGATGAAAAGGCATTCATTCAGAGTGCCGCATCGTTGGCGGTGAACCCGAACTTTGCCGAATGGCGGGCCATCAATGCGCAGGCCTTGGTGAACGGTCGTGTTGTGACCGAACCAAATGGTCTTCTGCGTGTTGAATTCCGCCTGTGGGATGTTTTGGCTGAAACCCAGATGTCTGGCGTTGCGTATCGTACGCAGCCAAACAACTGGCGTCGGATTGCTCACAAGATTGCGGACGAGATTTACAAACGTATCACCGGTGAAACCGGCTATTTCGATACGCGCGTTGTCTACGTCTCGGAATCCGGTCCGGCCGATAACCGGACCAAACGACTGGCCATTATGGATCAGGACGGTGCAAACCACCGGTTCCTGTCTGATGGACGGTTCCTCGTGCTGAACCCGCGCTTCTCGCCGACGGCACAGGAAGTGGTTTATATGTCGTACTTTAACGACAAGCCGCGCGTTTATGTTTTGGATATTGATACCGGCGAGTTGGAATTGCTGGGTGATTTTCCGGGGATGACCTTTGCGCCCCGATTCGCGCCAGACGGGAACTCGGTTGTGATGTCACAAGCGCTTGACGGGAACAGTGAAATTTATGGACTGGACCTGCGCACGCGTGAAAAGCGTCAGCTGACGCGCCATCCGGCCGTGGATACCTCGCCTTCCTATTCTCCGGACGGGTCTCGCATTGCGTTCAACTCCGACCGCAGCGGGGCACAACAACTTTATGTGATGAATGCCGATGGTGGGGGCGTACAGCGCATCAGCTTCGGTGGTGGACGTTATGCCACCCCGGTCTGGTCGCCGCGCGGAGACCTGATCGCATTCACCAAATCCGAAGGAGGTCGTTATTATATCGGCGTCATGCGGCCAGACGGCAGTGGAGAAAGGCTGCTGGCCGAGGGTTACCTCGTTGAGGGACCAACATGGGCACCGAACGGTCGAGTTTTGATGTACTACCGCCAGCACCCGTCCAGGGACGGGACCAAGGATCGCTATCGTTTGTATTCGATTGATCTTACCGGTTATAACGAGCGAGAGATCGTTACACCGGCGGATGGGTCGGATCCTGCATGGTCGCCCTTGATTCCCTGATATCTCAAGAGTATAGTCATCGCGAAGCACTGAATGCGATTCGCTTTAATCGCGGGCATTTTCGGTGTCGCGAGACATGGAAAACACCAAACTCGGGCGAATGCGTCCGGTGTTAAGGGGAAAACTTAAATGAAACTTCGTATTCTGAGCGTTTTTGCTGCTGCCGCTCTTCTGGCTGCTTGTGAAACTGCACCTGATAGCACGGCAACCACTGGTGGCGACGGTGCAAGCACTTCTTCCAGCGCATCGACTTCGACTTCTTTGGCTGAAAGCAGCCCTGAGTGGTTCGCTGTCAACGTTGGTGACCGCGTCTTCTTTGGTTTCGACAAATACGATCTTGCCGGTGAAGCACGTCGCACTCTCGAACTGCAGGCTGCTTGGCTGAAGAAATATCCGCAGTACAAAGTTGTTGTTGAAGGTCATGCCGACGAGCGCGGCACCCGTGAATACAACCTTGCACTCGGCGAACGCCGCGCGAACTCGGTCAAAGATTACCTGATCGCTCTGGGCATCGACCCGTCGCGCATCGAGACCATTTCTTATGGTAAAGAGCGCCCGGTTGCTCTTGGCCATGACGAAGAAAGCTGGGCTAAAAACCGCCGCTCTGTATCGGTTATCCGTTAAGCGCGCGCAGGTGAAAGCCTGACTTGAAGATCAAGGCGCCTGTCCCGTTTGGGGCAGGCGCCTTATTTTTGCCGCCTGAAAATGTTTGAAAGTCACGACAGGTATTTCCATAGTGAACCTTCAAAGACTGAATTGACGAAAAAGGACCCGAAAATGATCCGCGTTCGATCCGCCATTTCGCCAAAGAATCGCAACATCCTGATGGCCCTTGCCGTCGGAGCTGTGTTTGGCATGACATCACTCGGGTCCCAACCGGTTCACGCGCAAGACGCCAACATGTCGCGTCAGGTAGAACAACTGCGCAAGGACCTCGATCTTTTGCAGCGTTATGTTTATCGCGAAGGCACCGGTGACGCCGCACAGGCCGCTGTTTCGTCTGGTGATGGCGGCGGGGCTGCAACCCCGGCTGCCGCACGCCAACAGGTCCAGATCAGCGCACTGGAACGCACGACCACCCAACTGACCGGTCAGCTTGAAGAATTCGACTACCGCATTCGCAAGATGGAAGACCGTCTGGAACGCCTGGTGGCCGATATTGATTTCCGCCTCAATCAGCTTGAAAGCGGCGGCGTTGCAACCAGTGGTGCAAATGCCGATGGGGCAACCGCACCGCTTGCTGCGGGCACGGCCGCACAGGGCGCCAATAACTCTGCCGCCAACAGCGCACCGGCTGCTGCCGGTTCGGGCGAGCCCTTGAATGAACGCGGCACCCAGCTGTTTGGCGTTATCGAAAGCGAAGGCCAGCCGCCGCAAATTCCAAGCGG
>JGI12367J12837_1000337_pt1 | contig 18593 bp, 14 predicted proteins | sample TtaePargueraPR_11_FD_12837 | JGI IMG/M metagenome (IMG submission 12837)
CTTGTCGCTGGTAGCCGAGGCGGTGGACAACGCCTGGATGGAAAAGAAAATCATCGACATTCGCCGCTCCATCGAACGGGGCGACAATTTGTCGCGTGCGGCCAGGCAGTCAAACCTGTTTACACCGCTAGTGATGCAAATGATCGTGGTAGGGGAAGAAACCGGACGCATCGATACGCTATTAAAAGAGGTGGCCGAGTATTATGAGCGTGAAACCGACTACGACCTGAAAACCCTGACGGCCCGCATCGAGCCCGCCATGATAGCGGTGGTCGCTGTCATGGTACTGATTCTGGCGCTGGGTATTTTTACCCCAATGTGGGACATGATGAGTGCTTACCAGGGGGGCTGATGAGCGCCGAAGAAAAGTCACGCTCACGGTTATTGCGCTGGTTGCAGAACCTGGTGGTGATTATGGTGATGGCGCTGCTGGTGATGAAGTTTCTCGAGGTGGGTATATTTAACGACCGCTGGGGCTGGCAGGCTGCTGAACGCGAGGTCGTGCAAAAGCGCTTTAATGAAAACGCGATGCTGGCGCGGACCGAATGGCTGCGGCAGGGAAAGCCTCCGCAAATAACATTGCAAACGCAACGAGAGGACTTTCAGGTACGCATGAATCGGCAGGGATGGCCCGGCATCGACAATGGCTGTCTGCGGTTATGGCAAATGTTAGCCGGCGGACGTTTGCATCCGCGTGTCGAATTGCAGTCGCAGCAATGTTGGTTTTGGGTAGCTACGATAGACGCTGAAGAGACATTACGGCTTGTTTATGACGCCCGCACAGGGCAGTTGAAATGATGACAATTTGACCGTAATGACTATGAAACGTAAACATTACGTTATAGAATATTCTTACATTTTTTAAGGAAATAACTGATGGTTTCGGCAAAGCAACAATCAGGTTTTACCATTATCGAGTTGATCATTGTGGTGGTCATACTAGGGCTGCTTGCTGCCTCGGCCTTGCCGCGCTTTACCGACGTAACCGCCGATGCTGAAGACTCAGCGATCGAAGGGGTAGCCGGTGGCTTTGCCAGTGCGGTTGGTATCGCCCGTGGTGAATGGGAACTGCGAGGCCGCCCGCGCGGTAATGACAGCAATGGTGCCGGTGCACAGGTCGAACTGGACTCGTTGCCGATTTATGTTGATGGCAACACCGGTTACCCAGTTACCGCACGAGGCGATGACAGCATTCACGATGCCAATTTAACCGGCGCCGATTGCGTGAGCCTGATGCAGGGCATACTGCAAGGCTCACCCACCGTCACCGACGACTATAACGGCTTAGGCGAAAATCGCTATTTCACCTACGCCACCCCGAATCCAGAACCCAGTATGGATAATCAGTTGTGTGTTTACTATCTGGCGAACACCATCAAAAACTTGGCCGCAGAACCGGCAGGTGAGGACTATCGCACCACCGGCAATGCCTTTGTGTACAACCCCAGAAATGGTGGCGTCACCGTGTTCAGTAATAACGATAACTGATAGCGTGGCCCGCGTTTAACGACTTATTTTTTAACTTAGTAAAACAAAGAGAGAGTACTATCATGCGCAATCAAAAAGGTTTCACACTGATCGAACTGATCATCGTGATCGTGGTATTAGGGATTTTGGCGGTTACGGCTGCGCCTCAGTTTATTAACTTCTCAGGCGACGCTCGTGAGTCTACTGTAAGAGGACTCAAAGGAGCTCTAAGTGGTAGTGCTCAAACAGTTTACGGAAAGGCTTCAATTGCAGGTCTTTTAGGGGCAGATGAAGAGTTGGATTTAGATGATGATGGAACTTCAGATGTTTCATTAGTAAATGGATACCCTGCTGCTGATGTAGACGGTATAATTGCTGCTTCAAATATGGGAGCTGTATTATTAGAAGATGGGTATGACGAAAGTCAGGATTGGGTATACCGCTTAAGTCCAAATGAAATATCAATTGCACCTTCAGCACTTTTTGCTGGTGATGATCTGAGTGGTGGAGCCAGCTACTCTACTCTCCAAAGTAAGAATTGTTACGCTAAATATGTTGAAGCTAGTTCATCAAATAAAGGCCCTGAAATTTCAGTTGTAGTTTCGGGATGTGGAGATTAAGTCAATAACTTAATATCTCGTATATATTAGCAGTTAATGTATGTAAGAAGGGCAGGATTAATAAGCCCTTCTTTTTTGTTTTATTTAATCTACCACTGCTCCAACCAAAAAATAATCCGGTCATCACCGCGATAGGTGTCAAAGAAAACGCGTGCTGCTGGCGGCTCATCATAGTCATTGTCTTCACCATCCCACTCATAACGTAACCAGTCTTCGGCTTGGTATTCCAGACGGTATGGGTTTTTACTGACTGCATAGCCGGCGGGACGGGGGAGCAGTATGGTACCGCTGGTTAATTCGCCTTCTACGAGCGTTATGCCTGATGTTTCATTGAGAGAGGATGGGGTAACGTTGTTTCCAGCGTTATCGGTTAAGGCAAAGTCTTGTGTTACTTCGTAACAAGAATCGTCCGTGTGAGTGACAAAGGTACCGAGAGAACGGTCATAAACCTCGATACCAAATTCGATAGGGATCTCATCAAAACCACCGCCAGCCAGTTGGGGCAAAACTGCACGGCCGTAGCGTAAATTTAACTCGCCAGTAATAGGCGCCGTTAAGGTGCCATCAATCGACCGTGTTTTGCTTTCAAAGTCGACCCCGTCCGGCTGGGTATCTGCTACCAGCCCGATATGAAAGCCATTATAGGGACCATCGACATAAGGGGCATTGGTTCGCCGGTCAAAACTGATGGCTGCATCCTCAAAGATGAGTTTACCTTCGTCCCACAAGTTCGTCGTAGTCGGGAAATTACTAAAACGTTCGAGTGGGTTAAAGGTGCTGTCAAAATTCGTGAGTGGGCGTATCTTAGCGAGAAGATCAACTGCATAATCGATGCTACCCGTCCCATTATGCGAATAATTCCGTGTTATGCCGCCGTCGGTATTAACCGCCAATACTTCATAGGATAAAACAATGCCGGGTTGTCCCATGTAGCTGTAGGATGAACCTGTCGCTGAACAGCTGACAGCATCTTCTAGGCCAAAGGGTACGGTACTACCAGTAACCGAATCGATTACAAACTTAGCCGGATAAAACCGGCCGGCGCCGCCTGCGGTCTTAAGACTAATGTCGCCGGCACCCAGATAATCGCCATCAGCCAACTCAGGTAAAATACGCACGGTACCCGCTTCTAACCAACGCAAGTTGTCACTGAAAAATTCACCATTTGTGCCGCTGAAGCTGTTTTCACCCTCCAGTTTGGTTTCATTACTCATTGGCGCTGCCGGGAGGGGATACACCATACTCTCAAAGCTAGCCACGACCGACTCAGGGGTTATTTCATTGCCAAAGTTAGCGGTAACCTCTCCCGCTGCATTCAGTGATCGTATGCGGCCCTTAAATGGTTCACCGGCGGCTTTGAACCCGCTCACGGGTTCATCAGTAGAAACGGTGGCTAACGAATTGTCGTCGTTAAGCGTTGTAAACTCGAGGGTATGTGGTTTTACCACGTAATCATTAATGCTGGTACCGGAGAGCGAAAACGCTGGGTTGGCTCCTTGCGCTGGCACGGACACAAAACCAGCCATACGTAACTGCCCAACATCACTGTAGTTATTCGTCAAAGATGCTGTACCGTCACTGTCAAAGGTAACGGCAACCGCAGAGGGTAGCGATGGAAACGCCGGACGATCGCCTAAGTCATAGAGTTGTACTGCAGTGTCATTGACCGTATAGCTGCCGCCGGCAAGGGTAACCGGGTTAATTGCCTCTACGCCGAGGAACAGTGTTTGTGGCCCTTCGATAGCCGCCTGGCAGGCGCCGGTAGTCGTGTTGGTTTCGATAGCACGGACCTTGCTGGTAAAGTTGGTTCCGGCTTCAGCAGGAGGGATATCTGTAATAGTATTTGGATGCGTGATTACAAGCCCGGCAGGTTTAAAGTTAATTTCACAACGACTGTTGATAGCACCATCAGATCGACAAATGAATGATTCCGTCGGGGTGGGTGACGTATTTGTTATTGATAGTGTCGTAATGCCTCCTTCCGTAAAAGCCAGGTTGGTTTGTCCGTCGCCGTTAGCAAGGGAAATAGGCGCAGAATTACCCTCATTATCAAACTCGCTTGATAACGCTGATGATGTGACGGTAACGGATGCAGTGCCTTGAATAGGGTCACACTCAGCATTATTAGGTTGATTCTGGCAGGCTAAAACCTGTACTGGAGCGGCTAAACAGCTTACCGTGGACGATGGGAAAACGAGTCGATAATGATTGACTGTGTTTTCGTCGAGAATATCAGGATCACAACCCTGTGCCTCGAGCGCATCACGTTGATCTTGTTCGGAGTATGTGATTTCCGTATTTGAGCCAAAGGTTACAGTCCCCTGAGTTAATGCACTACCTTTATAATTGGTATTTTGCCCGAACTCGATATCGGCGTTGGCGTAAGGACTATAAATATTGCCATTAAACGTAAACTCCGGGCAGTTTTTGCCGCTATTGCAATAATTCCCTATAGTAAAATCGGCATTCTCGTACAAATAGACGACGAGGTCTTTGGTGCGTCCTGCGTTATTAAATGAAATATCGTTGCTACCCGTTACGCCGTCCCGGATGTATATATTCACAAGGCCCTGAGGCGATATGTTGACACTGGAGTTATTACCTAGGTTGATTGAGCCTATAAAATAGTTACCTGGTGCCAGAGTCGCAGAGTTATTCTGTGTGCTAAAGTTGAGCTCTTTAATATAGTATGTGCCGCCGGCAAAAGTTGTTTGAGCTCTATTGCCGGAAGTATTAATGACATCATAGCTTCCAGGAGCCACGTTTGTGCCATTAGTAATGTTCATGGTGCCGGTTAAAGGAGGAAATGTAGAAGGATTTAAAGGCGGGAAGGGTAAATCAACGGTATCAATTGTGCCGTCTGGTTTTGGCGTGTTACCGTCTTTATCGTCTATTGTGTATTCATTTATTATTGAACCACTTCCAGCCTCAAATTTGTTAAAGCCGACAATACCATATTGAGACAACTCTGCTAATTGTTCACAGGTTAAGCTATAGTTGGGGTCGCTATTTCCATCATCAGGATCGTCTGGATTGGAACCGGGTTGGCATTCAAACGCATCATTGGGATCAACATTACTATTAGAGTCATCGCAATAACGACCACCGGCAACGGCATCGTCGTTACCACTGTCGTTGATAATTGTTGGCGCTGTTGCATCTCCCCCGATTGAACCACCCCAACCAATATCAATAAGCGTGTCGGCAAATGCATTTCCGGAAATATATGCACCTGAATCTTGCATTTCGATATTATTGCCGGATGCTGAACCATAGATACCTGAACCGCTGCCGATAACAATGTCTCCGGCTGCCGTGACATTACCGTCAACCTCGGAATTACTGGCTTTGATTGTAACGTTTACAGCGGTGATGTTACCATTGACCTGACTCCCGCTGGCAAGATCAAAATTGCCAGTTGCATTTACGTTTCCATCAAGTGTGACTGGGCTATCTGTTGAGACATCAGCTCCACTGATATCTCCTACGACGGTATTGTTACTGCCAATAAAAATATCGCCATTTGAGCTAATGTTACCGGAAAAAGACGAGTTACTAGGCTCTAGCTGTACAAAGCCGGCCCCGTTTACCGCTCCTCCAACGGTATTCGCTGAACCAATAGTGACCCCATTGGCAGTCACTGTTCCATCAATACGAACATTGGAGTTAGTTATTACTGAATTGCCAGAAATATTACCACCGACGTTGTTTTGGGAATTCAAGGTTATATTGTTACCGGTTATGCTTCCTGCTATCGCTGTCCGACTTGCGGTAGTAATGTTGCCACCACTTAAATCTCCACCAATCGAGGTGTCATACCCGCCGTTAAAACTACTAGTGACAGAGACATTGCCCAAGTAGTTATGGTTACTGCCCCCGGAAGCAATAAGGTTGGCGGCTGAGATATCTCCTGTGACGGTATTGTTGCCTCCAAAGGAAATGGTATTACTTACTTCGAGTGAACCATCGGTCGAAAAGCCGTATCCCGCAGCAAGGTCGCCGTTATTAACAATAATAGCTACACCGCCAGAGATCGTTGCATTCTGCAAATTGGCGTTTCCCGTAATAATGATCGTGCTTGCTTTAGTGTTTGCTATCGTGTCACCCCAATTTAACGTCAGGCCATTGGGACACTCGACTGGACCATTTCCTTGCTGAGAACAACCCGGGGGAGCATCGTTTTTTCTCGTGCCATAATCGGCAGCAAAAATCACAACTGAATAAAACGAAAAAATGAAGCAAACAAGTTTGGCGCTATAATTAAGGCGTTGCATCGATTTCCTCACTAACTTCTAGCGTCAAAACGCGTGAATATTTGCCATCACCACCACACTCACCTTGGGATACGATTCTATAATGTGTCACAGCGAAGCCCTCTGGAGTTGCTTTATCGCAGTAAATGGTTGCTGTGCAGCCGGCTAAGCCTGGGACACTGAAAGCATATGACTCATCTAGGGGGGACGCAAGATTCATTGATGGAGGCTGTTCTGCTGCTGACTCATCACGATCCAGACAAACGCCATTCGTGTCTATAGCTTCGTCATCAACAAACAGGTGGTCTGTTAAAAAAATCTCAGCCCCACTGCGGGCCGCGAATAAAGCGCGGGCACCCTGAACTTCACTGACGGTCGCTTTGTCTGCGCTGTTCAAAATCTTCACCACTGCTAAGCCAACAAAGCTCAGTATCACGATGATAAAAATCGCCATAGGCAGCAATGCGCCGCGCTGGCGTGCTGTTACTGTCATACGCTGGTTATTAGAGCACATTGGGAATATGTACCTCATACAGAAGACTTAATGGCTCGGCGGCATCCGTGCGACTAAAGCGAAAATCGATAAGCACCAGGTTGCTACGGGCTAGCGTGGGAGCTTCCACCTGAAATAAAGGTTCCGCACTACTGTTCGTTAACTGTGTCGCCATGGTGGTGCCCGTTGTTGGCGGAGTGGATAAATCAGGCCATTGCATTCGCTTGAGCTCACCGGCCTGTAAACACCAACTGACCGGAGCGGTGACATAATAAAAACGAGGAGCCGGGCCGCGTTCAGCAAAGCCTTGTTCGGTTGCAAACAGAAACTCGCTGACAAAGTCATTTGCTGTCGTTGAAAGCGTGGCTTCAACGACAGGGCCAGCATCGGCATAAAGAGCACTGGTATCGGCAACGTGGGCAGCAAAATAGCGCGGTGTTGATGCTGCCAGCGGAATGGGTCGTTGTAATGGAGTAACCACCGAAACAGAGTCAGTTGGCCCGGAGGCTCCAGGTAACGTTAAATATTGTCCGCTGGTAACTATCGGTAAATAGTCGATACAAAGACCGCTATTGCGAGTGCGAATGCTGTTAGGTAGCGCATTACGTAGCTCACGGCTTAGGCGCTCAAGCGCAAAACGAGATTGTGACACAAGTTGCTCACGAGCACTGGCATCACTGTAAACCTGTGCACCCAAGCCAATAAAGCGAAACGAAAAGGTGCCGATAATTGCCAGCAACACGATCACAATAACTAATTCAATCAGGGTAAAGCCACGTAATGAATAGCCTGACATCAGTAGTTACCCCGAATTGCTGAAAACACAAAATCTTGTTGGTTTGGTGCCTTGATGGTTACAGTGATTAACTTAAAGTTGCTCTGTCCTGCAATGGGTTGTCCCTTATTATCGGAATACTGGACACTAATTTCATAGTCAAAACCACGAAAACGGCCCGCTGCGGTCGGTAAAATACTGTCCAATGGTTCGACAAGCTCATGATAATCATCGACATCATTAAAGTTAGCTCGGGTTTCACCGGCGTCCGGGCCTATACTGCTGCAGTTATTACTGCCAGACTCACAGGGGTTCCCCCCGCCTAATAGGTTACTTTGCTGATCAAAAGCCTTGCTCATAATTTCATTAATAAACATTTGCCCAAGCGCCGAGGCTCGGGCTTGAATTAATGGCTCGGCACTACGCGGTGCTTGCGGGAATAACAGGGTTGATAACACCACCAGTGCAATGCCCAGTGTGACAATACCGACAATGACCTCGATAAGCGTAAACCCGCGTTGGCGCATAGTAATCTCTAAGTGGTTATTTATACTCAGTTTAACTGTTTTTTTACTGGCTGTTGATATAATGTTCAACAATACTCAGATTAACATGCAGACGCCTTTAAAATGTACCCTGAAGCAGCCGAGATAGGTTATGAAGATATCTAGCTTATCACCGCGTATACGTGGTTTTACCATTGTGGAGCTCATTATCCTCATTATTGTGGTGGGTATTCTTGCGGTGAGCGCATATCCGCTTATCGGCGGGCGAAGCGGCGTAGATGCTGCAGTTTACCAAGGTCAGGTGATCAGTTTATTACGACTGCAACAGCAACGTGCAATGCAAGACACCGTGGACAACGGCACCTATGGCTTTACTGTTTCAGCAACGGAAGTTAACGCTGAGCCGTTTGATAACGAACTCACCATTACCAGCGACAATAGTGACATATTCACTATAAGCAGCGGCTACGGGACTTATTACTTTGATGCAATGGGCTGTTTGGTGCGTGCAGTGCCGAATAATGAGCGCCTTTGCGGGCGCACCGAAATTATTACGATAACCGCCGATTCCACTCGTACCGTTGTTATTAATGAGCAAGGTTACATCCAAGCCCTTAATTGATCTCACCACTTTGTCGTCATTATCCTACATTGCCTCTTGCGCTTTTATTGACAAGCACATAGCATAAAGCACAGTGATTACAAATGCGCGACGTTGACGAACGTTCAATAAAACTACAATAACAATAGCGCGGACGCAGCAACAGCTTACTGCCGCTGAGTTATTTTCAAGCTTGGAATGGGAACATGATGCGATTGGCTCGACTGGCCGTGATAATGGCCTCTACTTTGACATTCGCCTCGACAGCATTGGCTCAACAGGAGTCAGACGCAACGCAAATGTCTGTCGAAGAAATATCAAACCAAATTGCGACCTTAGAGACAGAATACGAAAATTTTTCTGATACCGTCGCGACCTTGCAGCGAGAAGAGCAACAGCTAAGAGAGCAGCTACAGTCTCTGCGCGAGCGTAACAATGCGCTCGAACAGCAACGGCAGACGGCGTTGGAAGAGATGAATCACCGCTATCAGCAGTTGGTTGATGACCCCAGCATTGATATTGCTGGCGCTCAGGAAGCTTATAAAGAAGCGGTGATGGCGCATCAGCAAAATAAAGAAGACATTAAGACTCAGGTGCAACTGGTCAGTGCGAAAAGCCGTGAGGTGGAAGAAGCGCGGGTTAGCAAACACAGCCTGATTAATGAAATTGAAACGTTGAAAGATCAGCGCAACGTTGCCCGAGTTGAACGTTTACAGGAAGAGTTTAACCGCACGGGTGAGCTGGAAGTCAGCCAGTCCATCGTTTGTGACCGTCAGGAAACGCTCAGCCAGTGCGAAAACCGCGGTAAATTGCTGGCTAAACAGAAAGCGTCAAAGCAATACCTGGATCAGACCTTGTCGAATTTATCCGAGTCTCAGTTGGCGCGTGATAACCTTGACCGTGTTAGTCCAAACGTACAAATTCTCGGCTCAAAGACGGTAAGTGATGGCTTTAGCGGGCAGGGTAATTATGGCGTTAAAATGGGTGTTGAAATACGCGGACAATTGCCGCAGTCGCAGGCTTGTACGCTGCTTGATATCGACGTTCGGTACTGTGCGGTAAAGCGCAGTGAGAGTAACCAACCGGTTGCTGAAGCGCCGGTTGACAGTTCTATTATGCATCCGTTGACGATTCGTTCGAATGTCTACGACGACGAAGTGATCATTGATGGCGTGAGTTATGGTTCAACGCCTATCGAAGTGATGTTGCCGGGTGGTGAACACGAAGTCGAGGTGATTAAGTATGGCTACTCCGCGTTCACACAAACCATCAATTTAAAAGACGCTCAGTCGATTCGTGCTGACTTGGAAAAGTCTGAGTACTCATTTACGCGCGGTGAAAAAATTCAGGATATCTTGTTTCGGGATGTTCGCGGCCCGGAGCTGGTCGTTATGCCATCGGGTAATTTCAAAATGGGCGACTTAACCGGTAATGGTATGTCTAATGAACGCCCTGCGACGACGGAAACCATTGAACGTCCGTTTGGCATTACCGATACTGAAATTACCGTTGCGGATTTCCGTAGGTTTGTGAATGACACCGCCTATGTGACCGAAGCTGAGAAAAATGGCAGCTGTGCGGTGCTGGAAAATGGCATGCCGAAGTTTGATGATAGCCTGAACTGGCGTAATGCCGGTTTTGCCCAATCTGACGCTTCGCCCGTGGTGTGTGTGAGCTTGAACGACGCGCAGGCGTATACACAATGGCTCAGTCAGAAAAGTGGCTTTAGCTACACGATTCCTACCGAAGTGCAGTGGGAATATGCCGCGCGAGCGGGTACCGAAACCGATTTTTGGTGGGGCAACGACGTCGGTTTTGGTAAAGCCAACTGCCGTAATTGTGGCTCGGACTACTCCAATCAGCGTACCGCGCCGGTAGGCAGCTTTCAGCGTAACCCGTGGGGATTATTTGATACCGTGGGTAACGTCTGGGAATGGACGCTGTCTGACCAGAGCTCTGTCGTCCGTGGTGGTGCGTGGAATTTTGCACCCAGTTTAGCGCGAGTTTCGACACGGATGGAACTTCCGGCGGATTTCAGCTCTAATTATATAGGTTTTCGTGTGGTAAGAGCGCAGTAAGTACTGACTTGCGTTATCATTGCAGTTTTTAGCTTTTTAAGTAGGGATCTACCGCTTCATGTTTAAGAAAATTCGCGGCCTTTTTTCTAATGACCTGTCCATCGACTTAGGTACCGCCAACACATTGATCTACGTTAAGGACGAAGGCATCGTCCTGAATGAACCTTCTGTCGTTGCGATTCGTCAAGAGCGCTCGGGCGGTCCAAAGGCGATCGCCGCGGTGGGTGCGGCAGCGAAACAGATGCTGGGTCGTACGCCGGGCAACATTAAAGCCATCCGCCCGATGAAAGACGGTGTTATCGCAGACTTTTACGTGTGCGAGAAAATGCTGCAGTTTTTCATTAAACAAGTACACGACAGTCATTACTTTCGTCCCAGCCCCCGAGTATTAGTCTGTGTTCCTTGTGGCTCAACACAAGTTGAGCGCCGTGCGATTCGGGAATCGGCATTGGGTGCTGGCGCACGCGAAGTGTACCTCATCGATGAACCTATGGCTGCGGCTATTGGTGCCGGTTTGCCGGTGTCTGAAGCGACCGGCTCAATGGTTGTCGATATCGGTGGTGGTACGACCGAAGTCGCCATCATCTCGTTGAATGGCGTTGTTTATTCGTCATCGGTTCGCATTGGTGGTGATAAGTTTGATGAAGCTATCATCAACTACGTACGCCGCAACTTTGGTGCGCTGATTGGTGATGCAACCGCAGAACGCATCAAACACGAAATCGGTTCAGCCTTCCCGGGCGAGGAACTGAAAGAAATCGAAGTGCGCGGTCGTAACCTGGCCGAGGGCGTGCCGCGTTCGTTCACGCTCAACAGCAATGAGATTCTTGAAGCGCTGCAGGAGCCACTGATGGGCATCGTCAGTGCGGTTATGGTCGCGCTGGAACAATCTCCGCCAGAACTGGCTTCGGACATTTCAGAGCGTGGCATGGTGCTGACCGGTGGTGGCGCGTTATTGAAAGATCTGGATCGTCTGTTGATGGAAGAAACGGGGATTCCGGTAATCATTGCGGACGATCCACTGACTTGTGTGGCCCGCGGTGGCGGTAAAGCGCTCGAAATGATTGATATGCACGGTGGTGACCTCTTTAGTTACGAGTAACAGAGCGATTTATGCAACCGATGCGAGGTGACCTAGCGCCAAGATGAAAACATTATTTGTCAGAGGCCCATCACTGTTATCCAGGCTAGTGCTCGCACTAGCCTGTTCGTTTTTATTGATCTTTATTGATCATCGCTTACAAGCGATGCAACCCGTCCGTTTGTTCCTTAATTCACTGGTCACGCCGGTACAATATTTGGCGATTCTGCCCGAGCAAATTTTGAGTGGCTTTTCGGAAAGCATTAAAACTCAGGATCAGCTCAGCGATGAAAACCAACGCCTGAAAAAGCAGTTACTGGAATTACAGGGGCAGTTGCAGCAATTTCAGTTTATTACCAACGAAAATAAGCGTCTGCGCGAGCTGTTGGGTTCCGAACAAAGGGTTCCAAACCGGCGTATGGTTGCCGAGGTAATCGCTGTTGCATCGGAACCATTCAGTCAGCAATTAGTGATCAATAAAGGCACCCTGAGTGGCGTCTACGAAGGTCAGGCGGTGCTCGATAACCGCGGTATCATCGGTCAGGTACAGGACGTCGGCAGCAATACCGCCCGGGTGTTGTTAATTTCTGACCAAAGTCATGCCATTCCGTTGCGCTCGGAGCGCAGTGACATTCGCGTGCTGGCACAGGGCACCGGTGAGATTGGTCGCCTGCAGTTAATGTTTGTGCCCCACAGTACCGGCCTGAAGGAAGGCGATCTGCTGGTGTCTTCCGGGCTGGGCGGTGTCTACCCCGAGGGTTATCCGGTCGCGCGTATTCGTAGCATTGTGCGTGACGAATCGCTGCCGTTTGCACAGGTTCAGGCGGATCCTATTTCGGCGCTTGACCGTGTTCGAAATGTGTTGTTGCTGTGGCGCAGTGACGATCAACAGCAGCCCATCTATGAGGATCAGCCAGATGCTTAAGCACGGAACCTTTACGCTGATATTAACCTATCTGGTGGCGCTGGTATTGATGGTGATGCCGATGCCGGCAGCGTTTGATACCTTTCGTCCAGACTGGGTGACGCTGGTACTACTGTATTGGGTACTGGCGATTCCACACCGTGTGAACATGGGCACCGCGCTGATCCTGGGCGTACTCAGTGATATTTTGCTCGGCTCTGTGCTTGGGGTGCATGCGCTTGGTATGGTGGTGGTTACCTATTTCGTGGCTCGTCATTTCCAGCGTTTCCGCAACTTCTCGTTACCGCAGCAGGCCATTCTGGTGGCGTTTCTGATCTTGTTAAAACGGATGATTGTGTTTCAGGCTAACGTGTTCATTCATGATGCTGAGTTTACCGCCAGTTACTTTTGGCCGGCGTTTACTTCTGCGGTCTTCTGGCTGTGGCTGTTTCCATTGTTACGCAAAATTCGTCGGCACTTTAAGGTGGCCTAATGAGGATTGTCCTGGCATCGGCTTCGCCTAGGCGGGCGCAGTTATTAAAGCAGATTTGCGCCCAGTTTGAGGTGTTGCCGTCACACATCGAAGAACGGCGTCATGCCGATGAGACACCGTCGGCTTACGTACAGAGACTGGCGCTCGATAAGGCGCGCTATGTTGCCGGGCAGTTGGACGACACAGCGCTGGTGATTGGTAGCGATACACTCATCGATTACGCCGGTGAGGTGATGGAAAAACCACTCGACAAGCCGCATTTTAAGCAGATGTTAGGACAGCTTGCCGGGCACGTACATCAGGTGCGTACCGCCGTTGCCGTGGTTGTTACTGATGGTCGGCAGATAAAGCATGAACAGGTCCTGGAAGTGGTCACCGATGTCGAATTAGGTGCCATCAATGACCAGCAGTTAGAGCACTACTGGAATACCGGAGAGCCGCAGGACAAAGCTGGCGGTTACGCCATTCAGGGTGGTGCAGCGCGATTCGTGAAACGCATCAATGGCAGTTATACTGCAGTTGTTGGCTTGCCATTATATGAAACCGACCAATTATTGTCGGCCGTTGCGAACAGTTAAAGGGGAGCGCGATGAGTGTCGAAGTGTTGATGAATGTGACGCCCACAGAAAGTCGCGTTGTGCTCGTCGAAAATGGCATCTTGCAGGAAGTTCATATCGAGCGCCAGGTTAAGCGTGGCTTGGTAGGCAATATTTATATGGGCAAGGTGTCGCGGGTGTTGCCGGGGATGCAAGCCGCGTTCGTTGATATTGGGCTGGATAAGGCCGCGTTCCTGCATGCGTCGGATATCGTCACCAGTATTGATGGTGATGCCATTGAGCGCGCAGAACGCAGCGAACCCAATATTACCTCATTGGTCCATCAGGGGCAGCACATCATGGTGCAGGTGGTAAAGGATCCGCTGGGCACTAAAGGCGCTCGCCTGACCACGGATATCACACTGCCATCCCGTTATCTGGTGTTCATGCCGCAGAGTTCACACGTCGGCGTGTCACAACGTATTGATGACGCTGACGAGCGCGAGCGTTTGCGCAGCCTTGCCGAGTCGCTCAGTAATGAGGATGGTTATTTCATTGTGCGTACCGCCGCTGAAGGTGCCGAAGAGGCCGCGTTAAAGGGCGATGCGGAGTTTCTGACACGATTATGGCAACAAATAAAGAAGCGCAAAAAGGCGCAACGTAAAGTTGGCGTGCTGTATGAAGATTTAAACCTGTGTTGCCGGGTGTTGAGAGACTTTGTCGGCGAGCAGATAGAGCGGATCCGGGTTGACTCCCGAACCACGCTGGAACAGCTCAAGTTGTTCACCAAGGACTTTATTCCCGAACTCAGCCCGGTGCTGGAGTACTACACCGGTGACCGGCCAATTTTTGATTTATTTGATATCGAAAATGAAATTCAGCGTGCGCTGGACAGAAGGGTGGATCTTAAGTCCGGTGGTTCGTTGATCATTGACCAGACTGAGGCCATGACCACGATTGATATCAACACAGGGGCTTTTGTTGGTCATCGTAATCTCGAAGAAACCATTTTTAACACCAACATCGAAGCCACTCAGGCGATCGCACGACAGCTGCGACTACGCAATCTCGGCGGTATCATTATTATCGATTTTATCGATATGCAGAACGATGAACATAAACGCCGTGTGTTGCACAGCCTGGAGCAGGCATTGGCAAAAGATCGGGCAAAAACGTCGATTAATGGCTTTACCACCCTCGGCTTAGTCGAAATGACTCGTAAGCGCACGCGCGAAAGCTTAGAACATGTCTTGTGTGGTGAGTGTCCGGTGTGCCGCGGTCGTGGTTCAATGAAAACCGTCGAAACGGTCTGCTATGAAATCATGCGCGAAATCGTCCGTGTGCATAAGGCCTATGACGCCGATAAATTTGTCGTTTACGCCTCGGCGGCGGTGAGCGAAGCGCTACTTAATGAAGAATCTCACGCACTGGCTGAACTTGAGCTGTTTGTTTCGCGTCAAATAACCATACAAACTGAAACGCTCTATAACCAAGAGCAATTTGATGTGGTGATGATGTAGTGTCCGCGAGTAAAGGTTTATTGTGGTTGTTGAACAAACTGTGGCTTTCACTTGCCATTGTTCTGGTGCTTGCGGCTGTGCTGATGAGTGCATTGCGCTATGCATTACCGCATATACCGGACGTTTCTGAACAATTGGAAGCGCAACTCGAAGCGCGTTTGCAGCAACCGATTGAAATTTCCTCGTTAGCAATATCGTGGCACCGGCAAGGACCGGCGCTCGACGTAACCGGCATTCAATTGGCCGGACAAACCGATTCGCCGGTACAAGTGGATGTGGGTCAGGTATCGGTGGTACTGGATTTCTGGCAGTCACTGCTGCAGCAGCAATTGGTAGCACAGGAATTTATTTTAAATCAGGCGACCATCGACATTGATTTGCGGGGCTTGCAGGCGCAGGACAGTGAAGCGCTAAATTTAGACACGCTGGAAAGTCTATTTCTGCAGCAGCTCGAGCGTTTCTCATTAACCGAGAGTGAGCTCAACGTCATTAATCTTGCCGGAAATCGTCGTTCGATTGTGATTGAGCGGCTGTCCTGGCTCAATCGTGGTCGCCAGCACCAGGGGATTGGCCAATTCCGGGTGCGTGACTTTACCCGCAATAGTCTCGACTTCATCATCAAGCTGGATGGCAATGATCTCAGCACCGTCAACGGTCAGTTTTACGTCGATTCAAGGCAGATTGATATCAGCCCATGGCTGGAACAACAGCTGTCTAATGTGGATATCACCGAGTCTAAAGTGAACTTCACCAGTTGGTTGACGCTGGTCGACGGCAATATTTCCAGTGGTCTGCTGCAGTTGCGCGATAACGTCGTGGCGGCGCGTATTAACGAGCAAGATTTGCAGTTGCACATTGCGCAAGGACAAATTGCGATTCAGCCTCGCCAGCAGGGTTGGTTGTTGAATGTGTTGCCAATGACGCTGGAAATTAATGAACAGCAAATCGAGCTGCCGCTGATTGCCTGGCAAAGCAGCCAGCAACAACATCAACTCTCAGCACGACGTATTCCCATTCATGATCTGGCACCGTTCGTGCCATTACTATTGCCCGACACCCGCGGCGTAATCGAACAGCAAATCAATGCCGGCACCCAGGCTTTTGTTGACGCTAAGGTTATGCGCGACGCCGAAGGACATTGGGACTGGCTGGTACACAGTGACAGTATTCAAAGTGACGGCGATGAGCAACTGCCGTCGTTTTCGCCGATAGTTGTTACCGTCGCAGGGCATAACGATGAGCGCGGATATTGGTCGGCACAGGCCGATGAATTTCAGCTGTCCAGCAGCCGCTTATCGGACGCTGCAATTTGGCAACAGCAGGCGTTCAGCTTAGCGGGCAACTGGAATCACGATGACGCTGGCTGGCAATTTGAATTGGGTGACGGACAGTGGCAGTTGGGGGATTTAGCTCTGCAACTTCAGGGTCGCCTTAAGCAAGTGGGTGATGACACACCCAGCATTGCATTGTTAGCGACGGCTGAACAATCATTCGCGGTGGCTACAGCACGTGATTTATTGCCGCTTGCCATGGGCGAGGGCGTTCGCAACTATCTGAACGAATCATTAGTGGCTGGTGACATTCGTGGTCTGGAGGTGCTCTGGCGTGGCCCTCTGCAACACTTCCCCGATGATGACATGGCCGGCGTATTTAATGCCCGCGTTGACTTCGCGGGGTTGGATTATCAGTTTCAGGCCGATTGGCCGATGCTGCAGGACACGCCTCTACGGCTTGATTTTTACCAGCACGGGCTGTTTATGTTCAGCGACGCCGGTCAGCTTATGGACGTCACGGTGGACGCGGTCAGTGCAAAAATTCCTGATCTGACTGATGGCGGCCGCGGGCTGCAGTTGCAAAGTTCAGTCAGTGCGGCGGCCGGCAGCTTGAAACCGGTCTTTGATGCGTCGCCATTGCAGTCGGTAGCAGAAACCTTAACTCAGGTGCAACCGAGGTCAGCGATTAAAGGTGACTTTCGCCTGGATATTCCTTTCGACGGCTCCCGGGATGTCGATGTGTCGGTGCGAGCCGATCTGGCCGGGCAAGCCTTTTATGTGACCGCGATCGATCAAAGCTTTGCCGTGAAGCGTGGCACATTGATGATTGATAATGCGCAGGTAAGTACCCGTGATCTCATCATGAACTGGTACGGGCGTCCGATTAACACTGAAATTGTCGGTAACAACAAAGATGGTGACTACTTACTAACCGTTTCTACGGCGATTGATTGGCAATTAGAGCCATTACTGGAGAGTTTACCGAGTGACGGTTGGCAGAAATATTTTTATGGTGCCATCAACGGCACCGGTGAGTTGGAATTATTATTGGGTGACCAAGTTAACGTTGACTGGACTTCACAATACGACTTGACCGGGCTGGAATCGAACTTGCCGGCACCGTTAGCGAAAGACTTTGGCGAAAACTGGCAGTTGCAGTTGAACCTGAGCGGAGACCCCGGGCAACTGCAACTGGACGTCAATGTCGACGACCGGTTGGACTGGTCCAGTCGTTGGCAACCGGGTGTTGCTGAATGGCAGCAGGCTAGCCTGGTGCTGGGTGAGCAACCCTCTTCGCAACGGGCAACATTGGCGCAGGGGCGAGGCGCCTTCGTGATCTCAGCGGTTTTACCCCAGGTTAATATTGGTGAATGGTACGATTTGGTTTATTTCATGCAACAGAGCGATGACGGTACCGATGATACCGCTGAAGGCTCGTCGATACCGCCGTTGGCGCCGGACTATATTACGGTTACAACGCCATTGTTGATGTGGGCCGGACAGCAGTTTGCCGACGCGGAATTTGAAATATGGCCTGACAATACGGTTTGGAATGGTCGAGTATTTGCCAATGATTTGGCCTTAGAAATCCGTATCCCGGAAGACTTTATAGAAAGCCCCATTGAAGTGGATGCGGATTTTGTACAGCTTTCCTCTGAGTTAGATGGCGGTACGGATAATCCCGTTCGCGAGTCGGAAGGCGAGTGGCAGTGGGTGACGCGGTTACCGGCCATTAACGTTAACTGTAAAACCTGTAAACTTGACGATAAGAGCTTCGTCGATGTGCGGGCGCAGTTAAAGCCGGTGAAAGGTGGGGTCGAATTATCAAACCTCAGCGCGCGCAGCAATAATTCACAAATCAACAGTTCTGGTTATTGGCTGGTTGATGATGGTAAGCCTCATACCCAAATCAGCGGCCAACTCAGCAGCGAAGATTTTGGTGATCTGTTACGAGAGTATGGGTTGGAAACGGCGATTCGCGACAGCGCTGCG
>JGI12367J12837_1000346_pt1 | contig 18141 bp, 21 predicted proteins | sample TtaePargueraPR_11_FD_12837 | JGI IMG/M metagenome (IMG submission 12837)
CCCCCAAGGGGAGCCTTGGGGGCGCAGGCGGGTCCGGGGTATCGGTTGGGATGGGGGAAGTCCCCGGACCGGGGAAGGTTCGTTTTTGACGGACCGATCAGCTGATCGGGCGACCGGTCACGCTGCTCAGTTCCATTTCACGCACAATGTCACCGGCCTGATTGGTGACGGTGGCGGTATAAGTACCACGCGGGGTTTCGGTGATGTCACCCAGTTTGAGTTCACCATTGCCAAACCGGATCACCATTGCATTGGCCAGAAGCGTCATCTGATCAGCGGTGAATTTGCGGTCAAAACGTGCCGCCTTGTCTTTGTTCGGTTTGCCGATCAGTTTGCGCAGGTCATGACGGGTGCCGCGATCCATGCGGCCGGTCTTTTCATTAAACTTAAGCACTTCAACCAGATCGCCGTTGGCATTGACCAGAAGAACATCGATTTTGCCAGGTTCTTCGGCCTTAAGGGCATCACCGGTTTTAAGTCCAGATGCATCCATTTTCAGCAACATCGCATCAACAAGTGTGCGGGCCTCTTCGACGCGCAGCGGGACAACCCGTTCACGGCCTTCGCCATGGAACATGCCGCCTTTGTGATACTTGCCATGTTCGCCGAAGTCACCGTGTTCACCCCGCATATATTCGCCTTTATGGTCACGTTCGCCAGGCGATGCATAAGTCGCTGCAAACGGGGTTGCGATCATGGTGGTGGCAATCAGGGCGGCAGCAAGTTTAAGAATGGTTTTGCGTTTCATCGGGAACCTCATCAGGTTTGTGGGGGATCAATGTGTTAAGGGCCGTTATCGCCTATGATTGTCGCGAAATGATCCCGGCGACCGGGCAAAATGGTCGCAAGCTTTGCCAAAACGGCGCTTTGCGACAATCTGATACAAATTGCCGTTTCAGCGATACCGGTCGAGGCGGTAGGTTAGGCTTACCAAACGACTTTGATTTCAGGACCGCATATGAGCGACCAGCCCCACATTCTTGTTGTCGATGACCATCGTGATATCCGTGACCTTCTGGGCCGGTATCTGCGCCAGCATGAATATCGCGTCACATTGGCTTCCGACGGGCGCGACTTGCGCAAACTGATGACTGACAACATCGCACCCGACCTGATCGTGCTGGATCTGATGATGCCCGGCGAGGACGGGCTGAGTTTGTGTCGCTGGCTGCGCGAAAACTATGATGTGCCGGTTGTGATGCTGACAGCCCTTGGCGAGGAAACCGATCGCATCATCGGTCTTGAAATGGGCGCAGATGATTATCTGGCCAAGCCGTTTAATCCGCGCGAGTTGCTGGCGCGGATCAAGGCCGTGATGCGGCGTGCGCAAAGTCTTCCGGTCGGGCGCAAGGGGCCGCTTCCGGGCGGGCAGGTGCATTTTGATCGCTGGGTGCTGGATCGTACCCGCCATGAATTGCGTGATGCCAATGATGTGGTTGTACCGCTTAGTGCCGGGGAATATGGCCTTTTATGTGCCTTTGTCGAACACCCCAACATGGTGCTTAACCGTGATCAGTTGCTTGACCTGACAAAGGGGCGCGAAGCCATCCCGTTTGATCGCAGCATCGACAATCAGGTCAGCCGCCTGCGCAAGAAGATTGAGGTGGATGCCAAGAACCCGACCCTGATCAAGACCGTCTGGGGCGGGGGATACATGTTCACCTGCGAGGTGACCGAAAAATGACCAAGCGCCGCCTGATCAAACGTCTTTGGCCGCAAAGTCTGACCGCGCAGCTTGTCTGTTTGCTGTTGGGCGCGATCATCCTGACTCATATCGTTCTTGGTGTGATGCTGGCCGAGGAACGCCGTGATGCGGTGGCGTCTGAACGTCGCGGTTATGCCCTGTCGCGCGTGGCGGCGATTTCGCGCATTCTGACGACAACCCCGCGTGATAACTGGGCCGATGTGTTGCGTGTGGCGCAATCGCCGCAAAACCGCCTGCGGCTGGTGCCGGAAACCGATGTGGTTTCCGGTGACGGATTTACCTCGGACACGCTGACCCAGCGTTTAAACGAGGCACTGGACCTTGAAACCGGGGTCCCGGCGCGGGTTGAAATCCTGTCTGAGGATGAATGCTGGACCGAACGTAAAACACTCCGGCGTGAAAAGGATGCGTTTCTGGAACGTGACCGCATGGATCGATCCGGTCACGACGATGACCATCATGATCGCGATGATGATCGCGTTGATGATCGGCGCGCACCCTGGTCGTTGCGCTACCTTGACCGGTTTGATTGCGATACCTCGCCGGTGATGCGCCTTGTTGTGCCGATCAGGCTCCTTGGTCCGGACGGGGAGCCAATCGGCACAGAGCCCGATGTCTGGCTGGAAGCCATGATCGGCGGGGTGGTCTCGCCGCCTTGGTTTGTGTTCGACAACCTTTTGCGTGTCTTGGCATCCGGGCTTGTCATTGCCGTGATCGCCTTCTTCCTGGCGCGCCGGATTTCGCGGTCGTGGGACGTTTTGACAAAGGCGGCCGATCGTGTCGGGCGGGGGGATTATCCCGAACCGGTGCCTGAATCCGGTCCGATTGAAATCAGACGCGCCACAAGGGCCTTTAACCGGATGACTGCCCGCCTCAAACGCTTTGTCGAGGACCGCACAAGGATGCTGGCCGCCATTTCGCATGATCTGCGCACCCCGATCACATCGCTGCGCCTGCGTGCCGAATTTGTCGATGATCCGGAAAACCGTGCGCGCATCATCGAAACCCTTGATGAAATGGAACAGATGGTCGAAGCGGCAATGACCTTTGCCCGCGAAGAAACCGCGAACGAGGAAACCCGCAAGATCGATCTGACCGCCCTTGTTGAATCCGCGGTCGAGGATCTGGCAGAAACCGGCCGGCCGATCACATATATTGGCGAGGTCGATACACGCGTTTATCCGTGCCGGCCGCTGTCGATCAAGCGCGCCTTTGGCAATCTGGTGTCCAATGCCCTGAACTTCGGCGATACGGTCGAGGTTGCGGTACGCGATGCTGATGATGGGGGGCTGTGGATCGAAATCGCCGATGACGGGCCGGGCATACCGGTCGAACAGCGCGAACAGGTGTTTGAACCGTTCTTCAGGATCGAAGCGTCACGCAATCGTGATACCGGCGGTATTGGTCTTGGGATGGCAATCGCACGCACCGCCGTCCGGGCGCATGGTGGCGAAATATACCTTGAAGAATCCCAGAAAGGCGGGCTTTCGGCGCGCATTTACCTGCCGCCGGCACAGCCGCAATAGCGCCAAATCTGGTCGTTTGCAGATAGCGCAATTCAGTTACGCGAAAAGTGCGACAGTTTTTTGACAGATGGCCCTTGCGTTTTAAGTGACCAATAGTCATTTGTTTGCCGGAAAATAACTGTTTCCAAATCAATAATTGCTAAATTGCATTGCTGTTCTATTTAGGGTCTGGATTTGAGCCAACGGCAGTGCGACAATCAAGCAGACGAACGGACGGAGCGTGCCCATGACCAACAACCAGTCTTCATCCGGCGTGGTAACCCCGCTTCCCGGAACCAATAACGCGCAAGCCGCGCGTGGCTTTGTGCGCTCTGTTAACGACTGGCTGATGGAATGTGCGCTTGATGATACCGACATCAGCGAACTTCTGTCAGGCATGGCCAGCCGTCTGGTCGCATCCGGAATCCCGATTGATCGCGTCATGGTCGCGTTCAAGACCCTGCATCCGCTCTATGAAGGTGTTTCCTATATCTGGACCAAGGAAAACGGCCAGGTTGTGCGCACCACCCATATGGGCGATGACGAAAAGGATCGCGATTGGGCCGAAAGCCCGATGAAATGGATGCTTGATAGCGATGTCAGCTTCATGCGCCGTCATCTTATTGGTCCGAGTGCGGTTGTCGATTTCCCGATCCTTGAAACTTTCCGCCGCCAACGGGGCACGGACTATTACGCCCTGATGACGCCGTTCGTGACCGACAGCGACAGCACGCTCAATAGCAACCGCATCTTCATGACCTATCTGACGCGGCGTCCCAGCGGCTTCTCGGACGAGGATCTGGCGATCCTGTCTGGTATTCAGCGCCGCTTTGCCGTGTCGTGCAAAATGCGTATCAACCACGAAGAAACCCGCACCATTCTGGAAACCTATCTTGGTACCGATGCCGGGCAACGTGTCCGCAATGGTCAAATTAAACTGGGCGACAGCACCAAGACCCGTGCGGTGATCTGGTTTTCGGACATGCGCAACTCGACCTCGGTTGCGACCCATGTCGGTGATGATGCGTTCCTGGGCGAAATGAATGATTTCTTTGGCGCAACGGCCGGTGCCGTGCTTAAGCACGGTGGTCAGGTTCTGCGTTATATCGGGGATGCGACGCTTGCGATTTTCCCGATTGATGAAGACGAAACCAATCTTGAAACCGCCTGTTACGCAGCACTTTATGCCGCGGCTGAGGCCCAGTTGAACATCGATGCGCTGAATGCGCGGCGCGAAGAAGTCGGAAAACTGCCATTTGATTACGGCCTTGGCATGCATGTCGGGGAAGTGATTTACGGCAATGTCGGCGTGTCGGAACGTGTCGATTTTACCGTGGTCGGGCAGGCGGCAAACGAAGCAGCCCGCATCGAGCAGCTTACCAAGCAACTTGGCCGGCGTGTTCTGGTCAGTTCGACCGTGGCCCGGTTCATTTCCTGCCCGACAGAGGAAATGGGCGCGTATGAGCTTCAGGGGACGGGTGTCAGTCTTAAACTGTTTGCCCCGGATTTCTCCGAGGCTTGCCACCGTATCGAGCTGATGCGCAGCGCCTGAGCCTGATCAGGCGAGGCTATCAAAATCCTTAACCACTGAACTGGCTGACGTACCGACCTTGGAAAAGGTTGTCTGGGCGTCGCCGACTGCCTTGGTTGCTGCCTCGATGATTTTCGAATAAGGATCGACTTCCTTTGTGGCCAGCATCTGTTGCATGGCGACACCGGTTGTGGCGGATGCCATCGACATGATATTGCGCAGATAATCCGTGGAATCCTGCACCGCATAGGCGGCGGCCTGGGCAACCTTTTGATAGGCGACACCATTGGCGCCGGGGATCGCACCGTTCAGAACCGCATGGTTGGTCGTGCCGACAGCCTGCACGATCTGCGGGTTCAATGCTGTGCTGAGCGGCGGTGTGCCCGGCGGATTGTCCGGGGCTGCGGGATCAGACGGAGATGCGGGTTTGTTTGCATCATCCTTGTCATCGGCCTTTTTATCGCCGTTCGCAGCGCCACCGTCCTTCGCGTCCTTGGCGTCTGCGGCGTTTTTGTCGCCATCACCGTCCTTGTCGGCGGGGGACGCGGCTTTGTCCGGCTCATTGCCCTGATCTTTGATATCAGCTTTCGGATCTTCGTTCTGTTTTGCGTCGTCGTCTGCCATCGAAAACCTCATATGCAACGGGTCAAAAGACCGGTTTGATTATCTCTGTCGGGACGGGTCAGGAGCCATAAAATCGGCGGGCGCGTTATTCGCCGCTTTTGCCGCCGCCCATGCCACCGCCAGTACTTTCCAGGATCATACGGCAGGCGCTTGATGTGACGGCGTTGCCGATCTGCTGCAGGCCCCCTTGGGTCTGCATGGCGTTTTGCATCGACAGACTGATGGAATGTGCCATCGTCTGATACACAAGCCCCATGGCCTGTGCCGGTGCTTCGCCCAGAACCTTGACGTTGTTCTGGGTCACTGCATCGGTGATTTGTGAGTTTACAGGGGTGTTGTCTGCCATTTCACGCCCTCATGTTTTGACCGTATTTGGTCCGGGCAGGACCAGACGGATCATGTGCCTAGCGGCGGGTTGCTGCCAAAATTACGAGTAGTGTCAAAAGCGCGTCGCTGTTGTCGGACCGGCCGAGTTTGGCTGTTGCCTGCGCACCCGCCATGGTGTTGACGGAATAAAGCTGCATCACGCCCTGATTGGTGGCGGCTTGCGAACACATCGATGCCTGTTGCTGTGCCTGAACAGCGTTCTGGAACAGGATCGATGTCGAATGGGCCGCACTTTGGTAAATCGCACCCATCGCATTCGCAGGCGCGGAACCAAGAACACTGACCGCACTCTGGGTCACAGAGTCTGTAATCTGACCATTCACCGGGGTTGGAATTGCCATGTTATCCTCCGAAAAAGCGATCGGTCTGACCGCACATCTCTAGACGTCGCACGGACGTGATTGTGATCAATTAGAGTTTGTTGCGCCTAGCCCGCCTGGGCGGTGATCAGGGCAACAAGCTTTGACGTTGCTGTATTGGCAACCTGTTGCATGTTGCCTTGTGTCAGGGTTGCGTTTTCCATGGCGAGGCCGGTGGCATGGGAATGCGACTGCATGGCCATGGAAACCGCCTGTGCCGGGCTTTCACCCAGAATTTTGACGTTGGTCTGGGTGACAGCATCGGTAACTTGCGGGTTTACGATATCACTCATGTTACGTCCTTTGTCTGTTCGCCCTGGGTGCTGGCGGCGTAGTCAAACTTTTCCGTATAGTCCGATCCATCCCCCATAAACATTGGGTCTGGCTGGCCGAGCCACGAACTGGTTTCGGTGTTATCTTGACCTTCACCTTTCGGGTCGCCGGATCCTTGTGAATCTGGGTCCTCAAAGGACACGGTATCTGCTCCCCCTGTCGCATCGAGGTCGTAGCAAGATGCTATTTCCCCTTCGTCCCAGCCTGCTGTGCCGTAAAAAAATTTGGCTTGTTGTCCTGAACCGACAGGGTGGCTTTTGCGCATTCCATGGTGGTTGCAAGGCTGGCAACCGCCTGTTGCTGCTGCTCATTGACCATGTTGGCAAACAGGATCCCCTGCGCCTGGGCCTGCGACAGATAGGTCTGCATCGCGCCCATCGCCGGGCCATTGGCAATGACCGATGTGTTGGTCTGGGTCACGCTGTCTGTAATTTGTTCGTCGACTTCTTTCGGATTGCTCATCGGGGTGATCCTTATTAACTACGACGTTTCATCATTTGCAGAATGCTCTGGGTCATGGTCGTCATGCCGATCATGGCATTTTGCTTTTGGGCCGAAACCATGTTCGCCATCAGGATGTTCTGCGATTGCGCCTGACCCATCATGGATTGCAACGCGGCGTAGCCCGGACCGGCCCCCATCGTGGCAACATTGGTCTGGGCAACGCTGTCAGTGATCTGATCTGATACCGAGCACTGATGATCATCTTCATGGTGACTGGCGGGGTGGTGCTGGGATTTCTTGCCGTCTTGCTCAGGTGGTGCCGATGGCATGTCCGTCTCCTTGTCTGGAGGAATGGGCTGGCGGAAGTGCTACGTATCGGTTTGACGCCGAGCGCGGGCATTTGTGAAAGAAAAAGCCCGGCAAGCGCATGCATGCCGGGCGGGGTTGGCGGCGAAACCAGTGGGGATGTTTAGGACACGGCCGTACCGGTCGTGGCCTTAAGAGCCGACAACAGCGAAAGCATATTGTCGGGAACGTCGCTTGCGGCGAGTTTCGAGGTCGCAACGGCCCCCGCCATGGTGTTGACAGAGTAGACCTGGATGACGCCCTGATTGGTGGCCGCCTGAGAGGAAATGCCCACCTGATGCTGGCTGCTGACAGCGTTCTCATAGAGAATGCCATGAGAATGCGCCAGCGACTGGTAAAGCGAGCCCATGGCCATTGCCGGCGCATCACCCATGACCTCGACATTGGCTTGGGTGACGGCGTCGGTAATCATACCATTGACCGGAGTGTTATCAGCCATTGTGTATCTCCTGGTTACCTAAAGAAGTGCCGGAAGGAACGTAAGGCCCCGAACCGACCCTTTCCGCATGTCCTGCGGTCAGACAGATGACGGGGGACTTGGTGTCTTGTGACGATGGGCTGGCAAAAACTTGGATTGCTTGCAGAACCGTCGCCACAATGAAAACGGGCGGTCGCAGATCAATACGACCGCCCGGTGTGATATGGGCTGGACGGGCCGGAACCCTGATCAAAATCAGTTTCTGGTTGCCTGAAGCGTCGTCAGAAGCGTCAGCATATTGTCGGGCACATCGCTTTTGGCGATCTTGGAGGTCGCAACGGCGTCAGCCATGGTGTCGAGGTGATGCCGTTCTGCTGCTGGGCGCTGACGGCGTTCTGATACAGGATGCCCGTCGAATGTGCGAGGGACTGGAAGATCGAACCCATCGCCATTGCCGGGGCGTCGCCCAGAACTTTCACGTTCGCCTGGGTCACGGCATCTGTGATCTGACCATTTAGCGGAGTGTTATCAGCCACTGTTTATCTCCTGTTTGCCTAGGGAAATGCCGGAAGGAAGAGATATTCCAAACCAGCCGTTTTGCGTGTGTTGCGGTCAGACAGATGACGGGGGGCGTGTCGTCTTGTGACGCAGCGCCTTGCAAAAGAACGGATTGTTTTGCAAGGCGCTCGCCAAATGAAATCGGGCGATCGCTGATGATTGCGACCGCCCGATTTGAAACTGGCTTTGGGGCCAAAGATGTTTTGAAAATCAGCCCTTGGTTGCCTGAAGAGCGGTAAGAAGCGACAGCATGTTGTCGGGAACGTCGCTTTTGGCAATTTTGGAGGTCGCAACAGAGTCTGCCATCGTGTCGACCGAATAGATCTGGATGACGCCCTGGTTGGTTGCGGCCTGCGAGGTGATGCCGATCTGCTGCTGTGCGCTGACGGCGTTTTCATAAAGAATGCCGGTGGAATGTGCGAGGGACTGGAAGATCGAGCCCATTGCCATTGCCGGGGCGTCGCCCAGAACTTTCACGTTAGCCTGGGTGACTGCATCAGTGATCTGACCATTTACCGGGGTCGGAATCGCCATTGTAAAGTCTCCTTCGTTACGCTTTGCGGTGTGCTGCTTGCTGTTGTGTTTCTGTCGGGGTTTCGCCGTCCCGTTTTCAGTCTATCGACGCTGGTGGTGTATCGTTGTGACGCGTCTTTTTTGTGCGGTGATCGTTTTTTTTACGCACATGGTCTTATTGAATGCCCGAAGCCCTGAGGTGTTCGCGGGCCAGCTGAACACGCTTGCGCACCGCGCAGTTGCTTAAGCCAAGGGCCGCTGCGATCTCGTCATAGGTGCAGTCCTGAACACAGCGCATCAAAAGCGGCTTGCGCAGTTTTTCTTGCATCTCCAGAAGGGCCGCCTCCAGCTGATCAAGTTTTTCACCAGCCAGATATGATTCCTCGGGGCTTGGGGTGATCGGGGCCGTCATCGGGGATGCCGGTGTGTCGGCCGCCCCGTGGGTTTCTTCGCGATATTCCGCCTTGCGCCGGTTTTGCCGGTGCAAATCAATGCAGGCGTTATGGACAATGCGCGATAACCAGGCGCGATGGTTGCGGATTTCATCCATGGATTCTTCGAATTTGGTCGATGCCTTGACCATCGCCTCGGACAGCGCATCCTGCGCATCATCCATATTGCCCGACATCAGTTTCAGGCATTGCTTCAAAAGTGCGTCTTGCTGATCAATCCACAGCGGCCAGAAGTTCGGCGCCGCCGGTCCCAAATCGGCATCCGGTTGCGGATGGGTTTGCGGCGTGGATTGCGAGGGGGAATATTGCCCGTCATCGGGGGCATTTGGTGCCGTCGGTGTTTGCGGGACCGGCACATGTGGCACCGGTTGGCGCAATGTCGGGCTTTCGGCGCCGGGCACAAGACCACGCAGGATATCAAGCGGGTCGGTCGGTGTGCCACTAGGCGTGCCAAGCGCACCGGCAATGATGTCTTCGGGGCTCGGGCCGCTCCGCGATGGTTCAAGGCCCGGGAAGCCTGCCAGCGGGTTGAAGTCTGCCGGGTAACCGGGCGGTGGACTGTATCGTGGCTGGCCCTGGTTTGTTGCGGTGCCGGGGTTTGCGGTTGCGGCGGGGCGGGTATCTGCCGGTTTTGCCGCTGGCGCCATCGATTGCATGATGGCGTGTGCATCAAGGGCGCTACTTGCCGGGGCTGTCAATCTGCCATGATCGGCTTTTTGATCGGATTCTTGATCACCCGGGTCGTCGGCCGCGGCAAGCTTTGCCAGATAATCTTCGGCAATGCGCGCCCTTTGTTCGGGTTTTAACCGGGACCAGATTGACGTCACCTTGTCATCATCACCCAACGCCAGAGACAGGCTTTGTTCAAGACTTTTGGCAAAGCTGATCTCGGCTTCTGTCAGGATTGCCTCATCCTGCGGACTGTTCTTTTCGTTCTGCACTATGGACCCCTCCGGTTGATATAGTACAACCATAGGATGAATAACTTTTGCGGTAATCATTATGACGTAGCCGCAAAGAAATTGTGAATAAAAGTTTATGCACATCCTATAGTTGTGTTTTCATACATAACGGCACAGCCGTCGCCAGGCGGTCTGAGGGTTCGGTTCGGGACAAATTGTCGCGCGTTGACGCGCTTGTTATTGGCGTTGATGTTCCGGGCCAGGCCCGGTGGTAAACATCGGGCTAGGTCTTTTTGCCGGATGTCTTTTGTGGGGGCGCGGGATTTGAAGGCTGGGGATTTTGGTCCTTTGTCGGATCCCGTGGCGGGAAGGCTTCGGCAAGGGCGGTTTCCACCTTCTCGGACAAGGCCTGCATGCGCAAGTCAATCTCGCGTGCGATGATGTTACGGATTTCATTGGCGATATCGAACATCACCTGCTGGCCGTTTTGCATGTTTGGATCCGATGCCATATGCGGTGCCCCTTGTTGTGCCGCCTGAGGATGCGGGGTGGCTTGCCCTGTTTGCGGGCTGCCGATTGCGGGCTGCGGGGCCTGTGCGCCGGATTTCACGTTTTCGGCATGATTGGAAATGGTCTGTTTTTGATCAAGAACTTGCGCACGCGCCCGTTCGGCAGCCTGCGCCATGGCCTGTTGGGTTGCCAGATATTCCTGATTGAACGCCTTCCTGACCGCATCCTTGCGATCACTTGCCGTGGTCACATCGTTTTGCGCCTGCCCGGACATCAGCTGCCTCCTTTGCTGCTACCAGTGCTGCCAGTGTTGTCAGTTTTGTCACTATTGCCGTTCTTGCCTTTGCTTGAGCCCGATGACGATTTGGCATTGGCGCTGCTGCTGGTTTTGCTGCTGTCGCTGTTGTCGGTGTCACCATCATCGCCCGGATCGGATGTTTTTGCCGCTGCATTGGATTTCGCCGGCGTGGGTGTGGGTTCAGCTTTCGCTGCTGCTTTTGAACTCGGTGCGGATGCCGATGCGCTTGTGTCTGCATCAAGCATAAAGGCCGGTGGGATGAAGCCGTATTTTTCAAGATCGGCTGCATCAGGATCGGTAGGCAGGCCGGTCAGCCCGGTTTCAAGCCGTCCTCTGCTATCAGAGATCATGCTGGCAGCCCGGCAGGCCGATTGATCATGCTGGGCGTTGCAGCTCAGGATCGCGGTCGGGGTGCTGGTTCTGGCCTGGGTCATCAGCTGGGCGGTGACATCAAAGCTGGTCTCGGCTTCATAACGGACCAGAACAACAAGACCGGCCCCCTTGTCGCCTTCGCTGGGCGGGGTGATCTGCACCCAGAACGGAATGCTGGAATTGGGGGGCACCATCACATTTCCCGCAACGATCGGGCTTGGCAGGGTGCCAACATATTCCAGATGGATCGGCACCGGCGCACGGTCGGCAAAGATCAGGCGGATCAACGCCACATCCGGGGTTGCTTCGCTGCCCGTCGCGCCAACGGTTTGTTCAAGATGGATGGCATGCGGTGCGCCGCCATAAATCGGCACTTCGGACATCTGGGGGGCTGCGCCATCGGCATCGATCGCATCAAACAGAAGTGCACGCAATTGTGACGGGGCCGCATTCGGTGCCGTAACAGAAAGTTCGGACTGCGCATCTGTTGATGCGCCGACATGCAAGGACCATTTGCACAAGGATTTTGGCACATCGGGTGCCAGCATCTTCGCAGAAATAGCTGTCTGCGCACTGGTCTTGGTCGGCGACAGGGGATAACCCTGTTCCATGCTGATCGCCCAGTCGGGCGTATCGGCGCTGGTGTCTGCCTTGCCCTGAAGGGTCGGCATGGCGGTGCGGAACATGTCATCGCGGATCACCGGGCCGGTCATGTCGGTTGTGCTGCCGTCCGCATGGATCGTGGTTACACCCCATTGCGCGTCCGCAGTACTGCCCGGGCTATTGGTGGCAGACGAACCGCCATCGGCACCGTACCAAGGGTTCATGTTTTCAAGCGGGCCGGTGTAACCTTCCGTCGGCGCACTTGCGGTTGTTGGGGTTGGTGACGATATCCCGCCATCAAGCAGATAACGTTGAATGATCTGGAAGGCGGTTTCCATTGGTTGTGACTGCTGTGATGACTGAGTCTGACTGCCCGATGCGGCTTGCTCAAAGCCCGGCAGCCCAAAGTCACGGCAAAGGGCTGCCATCATATCCACAGCGGCCTGCTCGGAGCTGATGGCTTCCGGGGCTTCGGTTGGTTCGCGCAGATTGTTTTCGGCGTCTGCCGCACCGGCCTCGGATGACGGTTGCCCGTTATCGGAATTGTCGCTGGATTTGGTCGAAGCCTTGGCTGGTTTGGGCGCGTCACTATCGGTCATGCCTGCACTCCCCAATGGTGTCTTGCAACACTCAAAAGGGCCGCCATCATGCCGCCCCTGATCTGCAAGAAGTTATAACGGTTCCTTGCAAACAGACGGGGTGGGGAGTGGAATGTGAAAAGATCGCGCCGAAATTGCATCGCGCGAAGTCGCAAACCACGGCCTTAAAACACAAAACCCGCCAAAGATGCAGCAGGCTGCGTCTTGGCGGGTCTTTGTTTTACAAAATGGTGCTGGTGATAGGATTTGAACCTACGACCTACGCATTACGAATGCGCCGCTCTACCAGCTGAGCTACACCAGCACGATTCATTTTGTGGCGCGGAAAATACGGACAATAAACCGCCTTGGCAAGAGGTTTGTTGTTCTTTTTGCCAACAAAACCCTGTTTGCTGCCATGCCCTGGAAACAGGGCAGAGACACACAATATCACATTGACCGTGATGTAATTATCCGGCTTAGATGTGCGCGATCAAATTTCATGTGCGGGGGCAAATCATGTGTCGTTGGCTAAGCTATATCGGGGATCCGGTTTATCTGGAAAAGCTGGTCTTTGAGCCGCGCCATTCGCTGGTCGAACAAAGCCTGCATGCCGAACAGGCCAAAACACCGACCAATGGCGATGGCTTCGGCCTTGGCTGGTATGATGAACGTCCGACGCCGGGGCTTTATCGCGAGATCCTGCCGGCCTGGAATGACCCTAATCTGCGATCCCTTGCCCATCATATTCGATCCGGCCTGTTCTTTGCCCATGTCCGCGCATCCACCGGCACCCACACCAGCCGTACCAACTGCCACCCGTTTTCCAACGGACAGTATCTTTTCATGCATAACGGCCAGATTGGTGATTACCCGCTGGTGCGCCGATCCTTGGAAATGATGATCGAAGACGAATTTTACGAAGGTCGGCAGGGCTCCACCGATAGCGAGCTGATCTTTTGCCTGATGCTGACGCTTGGACTGCGCAATGATCCACACCGCGCAATCCGCCGCACGATCGAGGTCGTCGAAAACGAAATGAAGCTGCGCGGTGCCAGTGCCCCGTTCCGCTTCACCGCCTGCCTGTCAAACGGCAAAAGCGTCTGCGCCATCCGCCACGCCAGCGACGACAAGCCGCCATCACTTTACTGGCGCAAACGCGACGATCACGTGATTGTCGTCTCCGAGCCGCTCGATACCGAAAGCGATAGCTGGAAGGCGGTTGCACCCAACCATACCCTGCATGTCGAAGGTGATCTGACGATCAGCGAAGAAGCCACGCTTGTTTGCTGATTAAGACACCACAACAATTTGGCTGCGCGCCTTGACCAGTGCGCGTTGCAGGGCGTCACTTGGCGCGGTGTTGAGCAACACAGTCTGAAAATCGCTGGCATGGCCGTCCCGGCAGAGTGCCTTGCGGCCAACCTTTTTCTCATCGATCATCAGGATGGCGTGATCGCAGCATGACACAAGGGCACGACGGGCCCGGACTTCGTCCATGTTGAAGTCCAGCAAATCCCCGTCGTCACTCATGCCGCCAACGCTGACAATCCCGAAATCGGCGCGCATGCTGCCGAAAAAGTCCGCACTGTCTGCGCCAATGATATCCAGATCACGGGTGCGCACTGTGCCACCCGCAAGGCGGAGCGTGACATTTGGCGCATTTTGCAGCGCCATCACCACATGCAGGTTGTTTGTGAGAACCGTCAAGTTGCGATGCGCTGCCAGATGCTGGGCGGCGAGTTCGGCGGTGGTGCCAGTGCCAATCGCAATCGTGCACCCCTCCGGGATCAAATCGGCGACCTTGGCGGCAATCGCCATTTTACCCGTCCGGTTCCAGACTTCGCGTTTTTCATAGGCCGAGTTATCCGGATCGGGTGCCGGGCCGGCAAGGCCATGGCGGCGAAACACGCGCCCCTGTTCATGCAGGTCGCGCAGGTCAGTACGGATGGTCTGGACTGATACGTTAAACCGGCGGGCCAGTTCCTCCACCGCCATAAAGCCGGTCGATGTGACAAGGGCGACGATACGGTCGCGTCGGCGGTCAAGGGGCACTGGATCAGGGGTATTGGACACGGATGTTCTTTCGTTCGAAAGTTGTTATTTCGCTTGTGATCTGAGTATAGACAGGCCGAAACGCCGCTGCATAGCCCGGTTTTCCTATTGAAACATTTAATTCTTGGTGTTGTCACACAACTGAAATCGAAATCCATATAGCGTCCGGGTCGAAACGTTTTCGAACGAAACCTTATTTTCGATCAAGGGATGCCGATCATGCGTAACGTTCTTCTTGCTGCGGTGGCCTCTGCCGCGATGATGCTGCCGGTTGTGGGTCAGGCTGCTGAGAAACTGGTTCTTTATACCAGCCAGCCGAACAAGGATGCCCAGACCACTGTTGATGCCTTTATGGCTGCCAACCCGGATATTGAAGTTGAGTGGGTCCGTGATGGTACCACCAAGCTGATGGCGAAACTGCGTGCGGAAATTGCCGCAGGCGACCCGCGCCCGGATGTTCTTCTGATTGCCGATACCGTAACGCTTGAAGGTCTCAAGCAGGAAGGTCAGTTGCAGGCCTATAAATCCGGCGAGGCAAGTGCCTATGAAGACGGTCTTTATGACGGTGAAGGCTATTACTATTCGACCAAGCTGATCACCAGCGGTATCGTTTACAATACCGCCGTCAAAGCCCCGAAATCCTGGAAAGACCTTGCTGATCCGGCGGTCAAAAACCAGATCGCCATGCCAAGCCCGCTTTATTCCGGTGCCGCTCTTATTCATCTGTCCACCCTGACCGAGAACAAGGATCTGGGCTGGGATTACTATCAGGCACTGGCCGCCAACGAAGCACGCGCCAAAGGTGGCAATGGCGGGACTTTCAAGGCCGTTGCTTCGGGTGAAAAGCCTTATGGTGTGGTTGTCGACTTCCTCGCGATCCGTGGCAAGGCCGATGGATCGCCGGTTGATTTCGTCTTCCCGGAAGAAGGTGTGACCTACGTGACCGAGCCGGTCGCGATCATGAAAGACGCCAAGAACGTCGATGCCGCCCACAAGTTCGTTGACTTCCTTCTGTCCGAAGAAGGTCAGGAACTGGTCCTTGATATGGGCTACATCCCGGCACGCAACGACATGGCGCTTCCGGCCGGTTTCCCGGCACGCAGCGAGATCAAGCTGATGGACTTCAACCCGGCCATCGCGCTGGAACAGGCCGAAGCCAACAAACAGAAATTCGCAGACATCTTCGGGGCTGAATAATGCAGGCTACAGGTCGCCTTCGCGGCGTTCTGCCTGGCATAATCGCCAAACCAAATGGCAACCGGTCTTCGGACCGGTTGCTGATTTGGTTGGTGGTGCCGGTATTTATTATTTCGATTTTGCCGATCCTGCGCCTTGGTTTTGAAGGTGTGATGGTCGGCGGCGTACCTTCATTAGATTATTTTCGGGATGTGCTGGGCAATTCATCAACCTGGCGGGCGACAGTAAACAGTCTTTATACCGCCGGTCTGGGAACGATTATTTCCCTTTTGATCGGTGGCGCCTTTGCGTTTTTGGTGGCACTGACCGATATCCGCGCCAAGGCCGCACTCGTGTTCTGTTTCATGATCCCGATGATGATCCCGCCACAAATTACGGCCCTTAGTTGGGTGCAATTGACCGGGCCCAGCAGTGCGCTTTTAAATGCCATTGGCATGGCCCCGCCACTGGGATCGCCGCAGCCGCTTTATTCCGCAGAAGGCATCGCCCTTTTGCTCGGTATTCAGCATGCCTCCATCGTGTTTCTGACCTTGCGCGCCAATTTGCGCATGTTGCCCCGCGAACAGATCGAAGCCGCCCGTCTGGCCGGTGCACGTGGCGGGCGTTTGTGGTGGCAGATCATATTGCCGCTGACCAGTCCGGGCCTGATTGCCGGAACCGCCATGGCGTTTGTCACCGCGCTTGGCAATTTTGGCATTCCGGCGATGCTGGGCATTCCGGCAGGCTACCAGACCCTTCCGACTTTGATTTATCAAAAGCTTGCCGGGTTTGGCCCGTCGGTTCTGGGCGAGGTTTCCGTTCTTGCCATGTTGATCGGTGCGATTGCGATTTGTGGGGTGGCGCTGCATCACCGTTTGCTGTCCAAGCGCGACTATCGCCTGATGGGGATGGTGGGACGGCCGTTGGATGTCAAACTCGGCGCACGCCGAGGCTTGGTTGAAATCGCCCTTTGGGCGGTGTTGGTTGCCATTCTGGTCATTCCGCTTTTGGCCCTGTTTACCACGGCACTGGTTCCGGCCTTTGGCGTCAAGCTGACATTTGCCAACGCCACGTTCGAGGCATTCCACGAAGTCATGTTCGTGCAACCCTCAACCATCCGCGCGTTTCAGAACAGCTTTGTTCTGTCCGTCGGCGCAGCGATCACGCTGGTTTTGCTGTGTCTGCCGCTGGCCTATGTCATGGTGCGGCGTTCATCCAACCTGACCAAGCTGATCAACCTTCTGGTCGAAGTGCCCTATGCGCTTCCGGGTGTGGTTCTGGCGATTGCCTGCATTTTGTTATTTATCCGCATTCCGCTGATTGATGTCAGTTTGTATGGCACGCTTGCGATCATTTTTGTCGCCTATTTGGCGCGTTTTCTGGTGATCGCGCTGCGGCCGGTGATGAACAGCTTTACCCAGCTTGACCCGGCGCTTGAAGAAGCCGCCCAGGCCTGTGGTGCAGGGTTGTCGCGCCGCTTGCGTGATATTCTGTTGCCGCTTGCCGCACCCTCGGCCGCGGCCGGTGCACTTTTGGTCTTCCTGACCGCCTTTAACGAACTGACCGTTTCAGCCCTGTTGTGGTCGGCCGGGAACGAGACGTTGGGCGTTCTGATTTTCAATCTTGATGACAGTGGCGACACCGTTCTGGCTTCCGCCGTGGCGGTTCTGGTCGTCCTTGTGGTGATCGCGCTGATGAGCTGTTTTCAGCTTGCCGCGCGTCGTTTGCCCAAAGGAGTTGTACCGTGGCAGACATAAATCTTTCGCGCATTACCAAATGCTTTGGCGATTATCGGGCCGTCAACCAAGTCTCGCTTGATATCGCCGATGGGGAATTCGTGGCCCTGCTGGGCCCGTCGGGCTGTGGCAAGACGACCCTTCTAAGGTTGCTGGCAGGCTTCGAAGAACCCGATCAGGGTCAGATTTCACTGGGTGGTCAGATCATGGCAAGCCCGGAAAACGGCATCATGATCAGTCCCGAGGACCGCAATCTTGGCATCGTGTTTCAGTCCTATGCCCTGTGGCCGCATATGACGGTTGCCCGCAATGTCGGCTATCCGCTTGAAGTGCGCGGGCTAAGCCGTGCCGATCAGGATCGCAAGATTGCCGAGGCGCTCGATATCGTTGCCCTTGGCCCCTATGCGGATCGCAGTCCGTCGGAACTCTCGGGTGGGCAGCGTCAACGCGTGGCACTGGCGCGCTGCCTTGTCATGGAACCGCGGGCGGTGTTGCTGGATGAACCGCTTGCCAACCTTGATGTGCATTTGCGTGAGACCATGCAGCAGGCGTTTCTGGATTTTCATCGCCGCACCGGCGCGACGATGATTTACGTTACCCATGATCAGTCCGAAGCCATGGCAATGGCCGACCGGATTGCCGTGATGGACAAGGGCCATATTCGCCAGATGGCAGCCCCTGAAACGCTTTATCGCGAACCTGCCGATCTGATGGTC
>JGI12367J12837_1000377_pt1 | contig 16827 bp, 16 predicted proteins | sample TtaePargueraPR_11_FD_12837 | JGI IMG/M metagenome (IMG submission 12837)
TACCGACGCATGAAGACTCAGTGATCGAAGCCGGGCGGAAGCTTTTTAGCCGCCCGGTTAACTTCGTTCTTGGCGTCGCACAGCTCGAACAACTGCCGCCGGAAGACAAAACAGAAATCTGTTTTGCCGGGCGTTCAAACGTCGGCAAGTCCAGCCTGATCAACGCGATCACCGGCCGCAAGGACATTGCGCGCACGTCAAACACGCCGGGCCGCACCCAGCAGTTGAACTATTTCGATCTTGATGGTGCGTGCTATATCGTGGATTTGCCGGGCTATGGCTTTGCCCAGGCACCCAAGGATATCGTTGATACGTGGCATGCTCTGATCAAACAGTATCTGCGCGGGCGTGTAACGCTGCGCCGTGTGTTTGTTTTGATTGATTCCAGACATGGGTTCAAGAAGGCTGATCTGGATATGATGAAGCTGCTTGATGAAGCTGCTGTTCCTTATCAGGTTGTGCTGACCAAGGCAGACAAGTTAAAAAAGGGACAGCTTGAAAAACGCATCAAGGAAGTGGTCGACGGGTTGATCAAACACCCGGCCGCCTTGCCGCAGATTTTTGCGACTTCAAGCGAGAAAAATACCGGCCTTGCCGAATTGCGGGCAGAAATATCCACCCTGCTTTGATCCCGGCAGGCACATAAAGCGACAATATGGGGAAGTGACATGAACGACCAAACCCGTTCTGAAGAAGACCAGTCGGAAGCCAGCGCATATCGCATGCTGGCACGTGCCCAGGTGCTTTCCGAGGCTCTTCCCTTTATGCGCCGGTTTAACGGGCAGAAAATAGTCGTCAAGTATGGCGGCCATGCCATGGGTGATCCGGAACTGGCGCGGCTGTTTGCCCAGGACATGGTGCTGCTTAAACAGGTGGGCATGAACCCGATTGTTGTGCATGGCGGCGGACCGCAGATCGGTCAGATGCTCAAGCAGCTTAATATCCAGTCGGAATTTGTCGACGGGTTGCGTGTCACCGATCAGCAGACCATCGATGTTGTCGAAATGGTTCTGGCCGGCAAGATCAACAAGGAAATCGTATCAAACATCAATGCCGCCGGCGGTGTTGGCGTTGGTCTGTGCGGCAAGGATGCCAACCTGATTACCGCGCGTAAACTGACGCGGACCAAACGTGATCCCGAAAGCAATATCGAGAAGGTCCTTGATCTTGGCTTTGTCGGCGAACCGGTGAAGGTTGATCCGCACGTTCTTGATTGCTTTATCGATACGGACATTATTCCGGTGATCTCGCCGATTGGCGTTGGCGAAGACGGTCAGACCTATAATATCAACGCCGATACGGCCGCGGGTGCGATTGCAAAGGCTGTTGGTGCCAGCCGCCTTTACATGCTGACCGACGTAAAAGGGATCCTTGATCAGAACAAGAACCTTGTACGGGACGCCGACACCGCCCACATCAATGCAATGATTGCGGATGGCACCATTCAGGGCGGAATGATTCCCAAAACCGAAACCTGCATGGATGCTGTTGAAAACGGGGTCGAAGCCGCCGTGATCGTTGATGGTCGTGCACCACATGCAGTTTTGCTGGAACTGTTCACCGAACGCGGTGCAGGCACAATGATCAGAGGTAACTAAAGGTCGATATACCACCACCACTTTAGGTTAGTTTATTTCGACCTATATCTGGCTCCGAAGGGCAATTTGGAGTATGTTGAGGCAAATTGGTATGCATTAGGCGCATAACGCATTGTCTTTGCGAATGAAAACAAGCCCGGAGCACCCGTTGTGACCACAGCGGAAAAACAGATTTCCCGTCATTGGGATTTTGCGGATGCGACCCTCAAGGCGTTGCGTGAGCGCGGCCTGCGCCCGACACCCGAACTGTATCATGTTTGGTTTGTCTATTTTGCCGAGGAAAACCCCGAAATCCTGCGCGTCATCGATGCTGTGCAGGCCAGCGGGGAACCCTTGGCGGAGGAAGCGCTTCTTCAGCTGTATTACCGCTATATCTTTGACCGTCAGGCTGCAGACTTCCTACAGCGCGGTATGGAAGATTTTTCCGAGCTTGTTGAAAGCAGCGATGAATGTCTGACAACCGCGCGAAGCGGTTTTCAGGATTATGGTGCGCTGCTGACGCGATCTCTTGAGACGCTCAAGGATCATCAGTATGTCAGCCCGGTTCTAAGCGAGATCATCGAGAAGACCGACGAGATGCAGCACACGGTCGAAGGTCTGCATCAGCGCCTTGATCAGTATCTTGGCAAGGTCGAACGGCTGCAACGCGAACTCGAAGAAACCCGCGAACGATCCTATACCGACGGCCTGACGCGTGTTTCCAACCGGATGTATTTTGAAGAACAGCTCAACCTGCTTGTTGCAGAGCACGACTCGTCAAAACACCCCGAGCCATTCTGTGTGATGATTGTCGACCTTGACCAGTTCAAGGCGATCAATGACCGGTTTGGTCACCGCATTGGTGATGAAATCCTTGTGCTGATTGCAGCGATGCTGAAGGCCAATATCAAGGGCCGAGATATCGTGGCGCGCTATGGCGGGGACGAATTTGCGATTGTCTTGCCGCAAACGCCGCTGGCCGATGCGATGGCGTTGGCAGGAGATATGAGCAAACGCATTGCCGAACGCGAAATCAGGGCAAAGCAAACCGGTGTATCATTTGGTCATATGACCATATCGATTGGTGTTGCAGAATATGTTGCCAAGGAAGGCGGTGCGAAACTGATCGACCGGGCCGACGGCGCGCTTTACCGGGCCAAGAAAGAAGGCCGTAACCGCAATTTCGCGGCCTAAGTAGCCTTTTCCAACCTTTGATATTAGTGACAGACGATGATTTGCGCGCCCGATGCATGCGTGCCATGAGGGCCGCGGACTTGCATTGAAGCGTTCAAAAGCGTATGTAACCAGCGCCCGGCAAGGATCAATGTCCTTGCCGGGCGTTCCGCACTTGCAGCATCCTTTTTGAATTGCGCTGGCGGAATAATTCCCAAAACCGAACTTTGGATCGCAGAAGCCCGAGCATGAAAGAGCCGCGCGTCGTCACATTTGGTTGTCGCCTTAACACCTATGAATCCGAGGTGATGCGCGACCATGCCAAAAATGCCGGACTTGATGATGCAATCATCATCAACACCTGTGCCGTCACGACCGAGGCGGAGCGTCAGGCGCGTCAAAGCATCCGCCGTCTGCGCCGCGAAAACCCGGACGCCAAAATCTTTGTTACCGGCTGCGCGGTTCAGGTCAATCCCGACAAGTTCGCCAATATGGGCGAGATCGACCGCATCTTTGGCAACGACGCCAAGATGAAGGCCGAAACCTTCATGATGCCTGAACACGAACGCGTCGTGGTCAACGACATCATGTCGGTCGAAGAAACCGCAAGCCATCTTGTATCGGGCTTTGAGGGGCGCGCGCGTGCCTTTGTGCAGGTCCAGAATGGCTGTGACCATCGCTGCACGTTCTGCATCATTCCTTATGGCCGTGGTAATTCGCGCAGTGTGCCGATGGGGGAAATCGTCACCCAGGTCCGTGAACTGGTCGCCAATGGTTATGGCGAAGTGGTTCTGACCGGGGTTGATATCACATCCTATGGCCATGATTTGCCGGGCAAGCCGACACTGGGGCAGATGTCGCGCCGGTTGCTGGCACAGGTCCCGGAACTGCCGCGCTTGCGCATTTCATCGATTGACCCGGTCGAGGTGGACGAAGACCTGTTTCGTCTGATCGAAACCGAGCCGCGCCTGATGCCACATATGCATATCAGTTTGCAGGCGGGGGATGACATGGTGCTTAAGCGCATGAAGCGCCGCCATTTGCGTCAGGACGTTGTCGATTTCTGTAAGAAGGTCCGCGATCTGCGCCCGGATGTGACGTTCGGTGCTGATATCATTGCCGGTTTCCCGACCGAGACCGATGAAATGGCCGAAAACACCCTGCGTCTGGTTGATGAATGCGACCTGATTTATCTGCATATCTTCCCGTATTCCTCGCGCCCGGGAACGCCCGCGGCCAAGATGCCGCAAGTGCCCAAGGACCTCCGCAAGGAACGGGCAAGTGCCCTTCGCGAAGCAGGCGAGGTACAACTTAACAAGTTCCTGCAATCGCGCATCGGCATGACCGAGAATGTGTTGGTTGAAAAGGAAAATACCGGCCATACGGAGCATTTTGCTCCCGTTCTGCTGGATCGCGTGATAGAAGCGGGCACGATAGCAAAGGCCAAAGTCACCGGCCTTGAAGATGGAAAACTGATAGCGGAGCTTGCGGGATGAGTGAAGAGGGGAAAAAAAGCTGGTTTAGCCGCCTGAAAGACGGGCTGAAACGGTCCTCCTCAAAACTGACCACCGGCATTTCTGATATCTTCACCAAGCGCCGTCTTGATGATGACGCGCTCGAAGAATTCGAAGACCTTTTGATCACATCCGACCTTGGCGTGACAACCGCTGCGAAACTGAGCGCGGAGCTGTCCAAGACCCGGTTTGACAAAGAAGTCGATTCCGTCGAAATCCAGGAATTCATCGCCGAAGAAGTGGCCAAGATCCTTGAACCGGTTGCACAGCCGCTGGTGATTGATGCCAACAAGAAACCGCATGTGGTGCTGGTGGTTGGTGTAAACGGATCAGGCAAAACCACGACCATCGGCAAACTTGCCAAGACCTATAAGGACCAGGGCCTTAAGGTTATGATGGCCGCGGGCGACACGTTCCGCGCCGCCGCGGTCGAGCAGCTTAAGGTCTGGGGCGAACGCACCGATTGCCCGGTGATTGCGCGTGACACGGGGGCCGATGCCGCAGGACTTGCCTTTGATGCGATCGAACAGGCGCAGCGCGAAGGTTATGACCTGTTGCTGATTGATACGGCCGGTCGTTTGCAAAACAAGGCCCATCTGATGGACGAGCTTAAGAAGATCGTCCGCGTGATTAAAAAACGCGATGAAACGGCACCACATGACACGCTTCTGGTGCTGGATGCCACCACGGGCCAGAACGCGCATTCACAGGTCGAAACCTTTGGTCAGGCAACCGATGTATCAGGCTTGATTGTCACCAAGCTTGATGGCACAGCAAAGGGCGGCGTTGTCGTCGCACTGGCCGAGAAATTCGGCAAGCCGGTGCATGCGATTGGTGTGGGCGAGTCCGCCGAAGATCTGCGACCGTTCGAGGCTAAATCCTTCGCCAGAAGTCTTGCCGGGCTGGAAAATTAAGAAATTTCAGTCGACTTTTCGCATATCAGAAGAAGATTGAAAAGAAAGCAAGGGGTGACTTCGCAAACCGCAAAGTCACCCCTTTGCATTGGTTTTGCGTTAGATCTGGGCGTAACCGCCATCGACGAAGACTTCGCTGCCGGTCATGAAGCTACTATCATCAGATGCAAGGAATGCTGCGACGGCTGCGACTTCTATCGGATCCCCCATGCGTTCCAGTGCGGTTCCGTTGCTCAGCCCTTCAATTATTTCCGGGGTCAGCAGTTCGGCGATTTTGTCAGTTTTGGTCGGTCCGGGGCTTAGCACATTAACGCGAATGGAAGTGCCGCGAAGGTCCTGCGCCCAACTGCGTGCAAGATTGCGGACCGCAGCCTTTGAAGCACTGTAGATGCTCATGGCGGGGGTGCCCATTACCCCCGTGGTCGATCCCGTCAAAATGATCGAACTTCCCGGTTTCAGAAGAGGCAGGGCCTTCTGCACGGTAAAGACTGTCCCTTTGACGTTGATATCAAAGGTGTAGTCAAAATGTTTCGACGTGATTTCACCAAGAGGGACAAGCTCCCCAACCCCGGCATTGGCAAACAGGACATCAAGCGTTTGCCGCTCTGTTCGGATTGTCTCAAACACGCGGTCGAGGTCTTCCGTGTTGGTAATGTCAGCTTGAAGCCCGCGAACAGAGCCGCCGATTTCTTTAACAGCGGACTCAATAACGTCCTTGCGGCGCCCCGAGATGTAAACAAAGGCACCTTCGGCAACGAAACGCTTTGCCGATGCGAGGCCGATGCCGCTTGCGCCACCAGTAATCAGAACTGTCTTTCCTTCGAGTTTTGTCATCTTTCTGGTCTCCAATTTTAAGGTTGACCAAAACGATATGCATGAACATACTTTTTAACAAGTATGCACCTTTTAGTAAGTATCATGTCAGATCAAACGGAAATACAGACGCAGCCTTTCATTTGTGGTCTCGATGCCGCCCTTCGCGTGATTGGAGGCAAGTGGAAGCCATTGATTCTGTTCTTTTTGGCGAAGGAGCCAAGGCGCTACGGCGAGCTGAAGCGTTGTGTACGCGGTGTCAGTGATAAAATGTTGATCCAGCACCTCAAGGAGCTTGAGGTTGATGGTGTCATCGTGCGCACCGACTATCAGGAAATTCCGCCACGCGTTCTTTATGAGCTCTCCCCGTTCGGTTTCAGTTTGGCAGATGCCCTTGTCCCGCTTTGTCAATGGGGGGATGAGAACGCTGAAATTATTGAGGAAAATCTGAGTGCGAGGCTGGGTGGCTGATATTCTGGCCCAAGGCGCGCTTTCAGGGACGTAATGACCCGTTAGCACGGAGTCGGAAAAGGCAGCCTGATGAGGCTGCCTTTCTGATTTTTAGAGATCCTTGGCGATACTATCCAGCGTTTTGGAAAAATCGATCATTTCCGTTGCCAGCCCGTCGAGAGCCTTTGAGACCTCAGTCGGTTGGTTGTCCAACGGGATCGCGTGTATTTCCGTTGTCAGGGTGTCCGCACGTGCTTTCAGGCCATTGACAAGGCGTGTATCGGCATTGCCCAGCAACCAGCCCATGACCTTGTCGCGGAGTTCTTCAAGGTTCTGAAGATCCGGGTCGGGGGAGGCGGCATTGATCCCGAAGGGACGCACGCCCAGTTCAAGCTGTCGGGCATGGCTGCGCAAATGGCCCGCTGCGTCATGGCAAAGTGATTTGAGCGCGCTGTTCTGTGCGACAGGGTAAATCGCCTCCAGACGTACGGCGAAATCAATGGTGTCGCGCATGACGTCATTAATCTCGTTCTGCTGCGGCAAAGTTTTGGTCTTTGCCTCGCCGTCATTGATAACCTCGTCGACGAAACTGTTGGGGGCAAAGACCGGCAGAACGGCCGCACGGATGGCAAATTTGGCCGGAAGTTTGCCGATGATTTCGCCGTCGGCAAGAATGGGCGCACCGTCTTCGCCGTCGACCTTGATCGTGTCGCACTGAATTGACGTCGCATAGCTGCTGTCATCGACAGAGCCAAACAACAGCTCGGCTGCGATATCAAGGCCGCTGAGCGTATCGACACTGTCGCGAATGGCAAACATGTGCAAAAGACCATCTTCCGGGCTTTTGGTTTCGCTCGGGCGCAATCCACCGCCAAAATATCGGCCATTGGTGATGGTTACCTGGCGCAGCTTCATGGCCTGTGGTTCGTCTTCGCCGCACGTGATGGTTAGATCAAGCGGATCCATTTCATGCCAGCTTTGCCAGTTGGCAACCGCATAGCTGATGGCGCCCAAGGTCCGCTTAAGATCGGGATTGATGCGTTTGCGCGCATCGGCCGGCACGCCAATGCTGGCCGCATTGACAAAGCTTTTGTCATTCACGCTGCCGATATCAAGCATTCTGATCTGGCCGTGGATGGACGCGCGCGCCGCATCAATCAGATCGTCCGGCAATGTCAGGGTGCGGGCAAAATCGTTTGCCGTGCCAAGCGGCACCGGGATGAGAACGACCTTTTGCGAAATCACGGTATCAAGGACTGCATTAATGGTGCCATCACCACCGCCGACCGCGACGATATCGCCCGGAGCACAACTGGTGTTGATCTGTTCCTTGATGACGTCAGGGTTATCGCACAGCGTCAACTCGGTCTTGTAACCGGCATCTTCGAACACATTGCGCAGCGGCTGTGCGCCGTTATCGCGCCACTCGTCGGGGAGTTTCGACTTCGTCAGCAGCAAGTGGACCTTGCCAGTCAGATCAGAGCTTTTCATCATGCTGTACCGTTGGTTTGGGGGCACAAAAAAGAACCGGCACCCGAAGGCGCCGGTTCATCATATCATATTGGCATGATTACGAGATCGTTGCACGCAGCATCCATGCTGCTTCTTCGTGAACACCGATCCGCTCGGTCAGCATGTCGGCGGTTTTCACATCATCAACTTCCTCGGCGGCAGCCACCCCGTCCCGGAGCAGACGGGCCATTTTTTCGTGATCTTCGACCAGTTCCTTGACCATATCTTCGGTCGAAAGAAGTTTGGTCTGATCCTTGATGGACGAGTTTTCCATCATCTCGCTGAGACCCGTTGGCGCCGTAAAACCGATGGCGCGGATGCGTTCCGCCATGTCGTCAATCGCGGTGTTGAGGTCCTCGTAATGCTCCTCGGTCATGTTGTGGAGCGAATAGAAAGCCGGACCCACCACATTCCAGTGAACGCCACGAACTTTGGCATACAGTACATGCGACGAGCCAACGATCTTGGTCAGCATTTTCGCCAGTTCGCGGCGATCCTTGCGGTCCACGCCGGTCTCGACGGGAACTTCCTTCGCAACGGTCTGCATACTGCTATGTGCCATAACTAAAACTCCTTTTGTTTACAGCGTGCCCGTGAAATCGGATTGCGCATTCTTTATTGCGCTGTACCCCGTTTCGTTCTGTGGGCGCTTGCAGATGAAACGTGCATTCCGCCAGAAGGTTCCAGAAAATAAAATCAACACAATTGGAACATTCTTTCGCACCATCCGTTGTGAATGGTAAGCAGCGTGCAAGTAATTGTGCTGTGTTTGTTTAATAAGGAGGTTGTGATGTTGAACAAGAATATGCTGATGATCGGTACTGTACTTATGTCTGTTTCTGTAATGGCGCCGGCTTATGCCGGGTCCGACAGCTCGGACACCATGGCGACCGACGATGCAGTGAAGTCCGACGTCAATGAGCTGGGCAACGAAATTTCAGCCCAGTACGAAGAAGCCAAAGACTTTACGTTCGAGCAGAAAGAAGACTTCCTTGCTTGGGTTGATGCCAAATCCAAACAGCTTGGCGAACAGTACGACGAGGTTTCTGCCGAAGTTAAAGATGACAGCGAAGATGCTGTCGAAGAAATGGCTGAGGCCTGGGACAGCGCAAGCGATGAGCTGAGCGATGCCCTGGAAAATGCCAAGGATGCATCTGCGGATACCTGGGAAGATGTAAAGGCCAACACTGTAAATGCGCTTGAAGATGCGCAGAAGGCCATCTCGGATACTCAGACCGCCGAATAAGACGTCACAACCTGAACTCGGCGGATGACGTCCGAGGTTAGCAGCCCGCCCGGTTTCGGGCGGGCTGCTTTTATTTTGGGGCAGGGCCGCCAACAAGGATCAGAATATGTCGGGCGATAATCAAAAAACAGGAATGCGCATAAAAAACGGGTTGGGATATGCCAAGTCCCGCCTCGCCAAACTTGCAGAGGGACGCAAGGGGCTTGGGGGAATATCTGTTGCGTCGTTTCTTGAAACGACGATCATCCCGATTCCGATCGAAGTCATTGTTGCCCCGATCATGGCGGCTTCGCGGACGCGCGGGTTTGTTGTGGCATCCGTTACACTGGCGGGAAGTGTGCTTGGTGCCGTGGCATTATATCTTTTGGCGTGGGTTTTGTTTGATGACCTTGCCCAGCCGCTTATTGATCTGGTCGGTGGGCAGCAGGAATTCGAAGATCTGGAAGACCGGTTTGCCGAAGGCGGGTTCTGGGTGGTCTTTGCGATCAGTATTACACCGGTCCCGATGCAGCTTGCAGCCCTGGCCGCAGGGGCGACATCCTATCCGATCTGGTTGTTTCTGATTGCGATTACGGTATCGCGCGCGATCAGATATTATGGATTGTGGTTGCTGGTTTTGGGGTTCGGTGCAGGAATCGCCCGCATTTTCGAGGGGCGCAAACCGGATTTACGGCAAGATGCGACCTGAAATTGGTGCGAAAACACGCCCAAATCAAAAAGGCCCGGCAGTTCGCCGGGTCTTTTTTTGGAAAAATCGAACTTTTTTATTCCGTCTCGATGCGGAAATCGGTGGTGCTTTTACCCTCGGTATCGGGGTCATCGACGTCTTCTGCGACGAGGCCACGACGAATGAGCTCGCGGATTGCAGCAGCTCGGGTCGGCATCCGATGATCAAAACGCCAGTCATCGATGAATTTCAGTTCTTCATCATCGAGCATGATCTGGAGCTTTTCTGTTCTCTTCGACGTAGGCACGTGGGGTTTCCTGTAAATTTCAGAGGTTCTTAAAACCGTCCGAAGCCGTTGAAAATCAAAGCATTCAAGAATTTTGGAGTAAGTTACGTTACCGCTGTTTTCTCCGTAACACAACCATCTTGCTGAATCAGCGTAACTGAGGACATGGGCGTAAGTAACGTAAAGTAATTATAATGAGTTTATAAGGTATATTGAGGATGTTAATTAATAAGAGTGAAGTAAGTCTGTTGGTGTATATGTGTATATTGGGTGAGATACCTGTATTGCCTAAGTGAAACATACGATTTTACTTTAAATTTTATTTTCATTTGTTAGGGTCAGGTCATCCGAACAAGGAGGTTGTGATGTCTGAACAAGTGATGAACGAAATCGAAAATCATGTGCCTGCACTGCGCCGTCATGCATATCGTCTGACCGGCAGCAACGACATGGCTCAGGATCTGGTCCAGGACACGCTGTTGAAAGCTATCAGCAAAAAGGACCAGTTCGAAGAAGGCACCAGCCTCAAGGCTTGGTTGCACCGTATTCTGTTCAACACGTTCATTTCCGGAAAACGTCGTGAAAAGACGCGTGGCCCACAGGTCGACTGGGATGATCTTGGTGACGTCTATGGCCATGGCAGCAATCAGATGGCGCGTTTGCAGCTTCGTGATGCTGACCGTGTGCTTGAGGGGTTGCCGGCCCAGGAGCGCGAGGCAATTATGCTGACCGCAGTCGATGATGTGTCCTATCAGGACGCCGCCGATCAGATGTCGGTTGAGATCGGCACGGTCAAATCCCGTGTTGGTCGCGCACGCCGCAAACTACGTGCATCGGTTGGTCGAATCGAAGCCCGTGAACACGCATCACGTTATGTCTCGGAGGCCGCATGATATGAGCCTGGTTCTTGCGATATATGGCAAAGATCACATTCTTGGCTATGTACGCGGGACGCTTGAAGACGACGAAGAAAAACAGGACATCGAGAGCCTGGTCGAGAGTGACCCGCGCGCTGCCAGAATCGTCAAAAAGCTTGAAGTTACCGATTGCGGTGACCAGTGGACATCTGAGGATAGTGTGCGCAGACGGCTTAAAAGATTGCAGAACATTGCAGATAATGCGGATGTCCTGAATTGACGTGAAAGTGAAAAACTTTCATCTCATATCGAATAGAATTGACATAAATGACCGTTGGTCATATAAAGACAGTATATCAGGGTTGATCGTCTTTTCCCTCAACGTCTAAGGCCCTTCCCTGAAATTGCCGAAACCGTCCCCCGGTTTCGGCATTTTTTTTTTTTTTTTTTTTTTTTTTTTTTTTTTGCTCCTCAAAACTGTCATTTGGAATTTTTGAAAATAGACCCGACATATATTTCATAAGTTTCTGAAAATGCCGGGAAAGCTTTGACTTGTGAACTTTCAGATTGCCACAAATCAGCGGTTTTGACGTCTGGATTGAAAGTGATGGCAAAGTTTTCGGTTGTCAGAAGGCGGGCGAGCGGTGATAAATCTCTCGCTCCAAGGGCTTTTGTCATTGATCGGGCGGGGTTTTACGCATCCGGATCTGATAAAACAGCCCAAACAACAATAACAAAAAGGAGCATCCAGTATGGTTTCTGAAGTACACGGATCGGTTCGCGATCTGTTTGAATTTACGGACGCTGACAGGGCACTTGCGCGCATCAAGGATATTTATGCGACCGGTGCCAATGCCGTCCAGGAGGCCTTCAACCGTTTCGGTCAAGGTCAACAATCTTCCCCGGTACGCGCCTATTATCCGTATCTCGGCATTGAAGTGCCGCCGGAAAAGCTGCATGTCGAAAGCACCCTGTCATTCGGCGCGCCGCGCGATCCGGGTGTTTATGGCACGACGCTGACGCGCCCGGACCTGTTTGAACAATATTACCGCGAGCAGATTGAACTTCTGCTGAAAAACCATGACGTTCCGGTCGTGGTGGGGGTTTCGGACCGTCCGATCCCGTTGCCGTTCCTTGTCGAAACAGCAACCGACAGCATCGGCCCGAACGACATTCGCCCGATGCAGTTGATCTTTGATATGCCCGATCTGGCGCGTACCGATGATGACATCGCCAATGGTGTTCATTACGGCGCGAACGCAAGCCCGGGGCCAAAGCCATTGTCGCTGTTTTCCGGTGAACGTGTCGATTATTCGCTGGCACGCTTGCGCCACTACACGGCGACCGCCCCGGAACATTTCCAGAAGTTTGTTCTGTTCACCAACTATCAGCGCTACGTCGATGAGTTCATCGAATTCGCCAAGGCACAGCTTGATGACCCCAAAAGTCCCTATGTCGCATTTGTCGAACCTGGGCCGAAAGTCAGTGTACGCAAAAACGCGCCCAAGGGCTGGGTTGAAAGCGGTGAGGCGGTCAAGCAACTGCCACAGATGCCGTCTTATCACTTGGTTCGCGAAGATGGTCTTGGGGTTACGCTGGTCAATATCGGTGTGGGGCCGTCGAACGCCAAAACGGCAACCGATCATATCGCCGTTCTGCGGCCGCATTGCTGGTTGATGCTGGGCCACTGTGCTGGATTGAGGCGTAGCCAGCTGCTTGGTGATTATGTTCTGGCACACGGTTATGTCCGTGACGATCATGTGCTTGATTCCGACCTGCCGCTGTGGATTCCGGTGCCGCCAATTGCCGAAGTGCAGGTCGCCCTGGCAGATTCGGTCACCAAAATCACCGGCCTTAAGGGCCGTGAAATGAAGGCCCGCATGCGCACCGGGACGGTGGCGACCACCGATAACCGGAACTGGGAATTGCGTTACAGCGAGTTGTTTGTGCGCCTGAACCAGTCACGGGCCATTGCGGTCGATATGGAAAGTGCCACCATTGCCGCCAACGGTTTCCGTTTCCGGGTACCGTATGGCACGCTTTTGTGTGTGTCCGATAAACCGGTCCACGGCGAATTGAAGCTGCCTGGCATGGCGAACAATTTCTATCGCCAGCGTATCGGTCAGCATTTGCAGGTGGGGCTTGATACGATTGATACGCTGCGTCAGGACGTCAATCAGCTCCATTCCCGTAAATTGCGGTCCCTGGACGAGCCAGCCTTCCGCTAAGGCGTGAATGATCAAACCAAAACCCCGCCTGAGGCAGATCGCCACAGGCGGGGTTTTGTTATGGAATTGTGACGAATGGCTGTGGCCCCGATTTTGGCTTTGCTGCCTTTGTGCGATTGCGTATGGTCAGGCAAAATCAGGGGTAGGGCAGGACAATCAAATGCCAAACGCAACGCCACAAAACAAAACCATAAAAAGTTCCAAGGATAACCCAGCACCTTCATTGCCTATTGGCAGTGTTGGTATTTGGCAAATCTTCCTGATCTTTCTGCGTCTTGGCTTGACCAGTTTTGGTGGTCCCGTTGCGCATATCGGCTATTTCCGTGAAGAGTTCGTTGCGCGCCGCAAATGGCTGAGTGATGCGCGCTATGCCGATCTGGTGGCACTTTGCCAGTTCGTGCCGGGGCCTGCCAGTTCGCAGGTCGGTATGGGCATTGGCATGGCGCTTGGTGGTTTGCGTGGATCGTTGGCTGCCTGGCTTGGGTTTACCATGCCATCCGCGATTGTGTTGGCCGCCCTTGGCATGGCGTTTGTCGGGTTTGATCTTGGTACGGTCGAGGGGATCATTCGCGGCCTTAAACTGGTCGCGGTCGGGGTTGTCCTTCATGCACTGCTTGGCATGGCGCGTAGCCTGTGTCCGGATGTTCCACGTGCCATTCTTGCCGTCTTGGCCGCGGCTATCATGATTGCCAGTGAAACGGTGATGGCCCAGTTTGGCGTCATCCTTGGCGGGATGCTGGCGGGCTTCTTGCTGCTTCGGGACAAGGTGGGCGCGGATGCTGATCCCGGACATGTGCCACGTTCGGCCAAGGGGGCTGTTGCGGCCCTTTGCGCATTTTTTGCTCTGCTTGTTCTGTTGCCCATTTTGGCAAAGCTCGATCCCACCGGACTTTTTGCCGTGATTGACGGCTTTTATCGCAGTGGTGCGCTTGTGTTTGGTGGCGGGCATGTGGTTTTGCCCCTGTTGCAAAATGCAGTGGTCACACCGGGTTGGGTTGATGCCGAGACGTTCCTTGCGGGATATGGCGCAACCCAGGCCGTGCCCGGTCCGATCTTTACCTTTGCCGCGTACTTGGGGGCGGCCCTGCATACCGGGTCTGGTGGTACGGGGCTTTTGGTCAGTGCCACCACGTCCCTTGTGACATTGATCGCGATTTTCCTGCCGGCATGGTTATTGGTGGTGGGGCTTCTGCCGTTCTGGGATCGTGTGCGGCATATCCCGTCCATGCGGGCCGGACTGATGGGGGTGAATGCCGCCGTGGTCGGCCTTTTGGCGGCGGTGTTGTATGATCCGATCTGGACCGGCTCCAATCTTGATATCTTTGATATTGGGTGCGTGGTTCTGGTTTTCGCAATCCTGCAATGGCGAATTGCCCCGGTCTGGGCCGTGGTCGGGGCGGGTGCTGTGGTTGGTTATCTGGCAGGTCTTTTGTGATTGCACCAGTTCCGGAAGTTCCGGTTATCAGCCGTCATTTGCCCCGGTCGTTGTCGCGTCCGATCCGATCGGCGCATCCGCCGGGGTATCTGAAGTCGCCGGGAAAATGGCACTCAGATCGGCAATGAACTGACGCAGCTTGAAGGCGCCGGAATTGCGGGTGACGCCGAAACGCGCCACCACGAGGTCTCTGGACGGAATGACGGTAAGCGACTGGCCATCATGACCCAGCGCGAAATAGGCGTCTTCGGGGATCTGCGGCACGTCATTACGGGGGGGGGCATCCTCGTTTCGGCTGCCGGGTAGATCAATCCACCAATGTGCGCCATAAAGGCCATACGGATCCTCTGCGGCGGGGCTGGTGGAATATCCGACCCATCCTTCGGGCAGCAGGCGCTCGCCCTCCCACACGCCGTCTTGCAGGAACAACTGACCGATCTTGGCCCAGTCGCGTGCGGATGCATGCATGAAGCTTGAGGCGATAAAATAGCCTTCCGGGTCGGTTTCGATCACCGCGCTGCTCATGCCAAGCGGACGGAACAGAAGCTCTGTCGGTCGGCTGAGATAGGTCGAACGTGACCCGCTCAGGTTACGGATGGCTGCTGACAGGATGTTGCTTGCCCCGGAATTATAGGCGAAATCACTACCCGGCGTATTTTCCAGCGGCATTGATACCGCATAGCCCGCCGCCGCAGGTTCGATAAACAGCATCTGCACCACATCGGATAGCGGATTGGCATAGCTTTCATCGAACTCCAGTCCACTTCGCATGCGAAGCAGATCATCGTAATTGATGGTTGCACGCGGGTCGTTTGGCTCTGCCTGCCATTCGTTGATCAGGACCGGGTCCTGAATGTCGGGCATCATGCCTTCGAACTGCATGCGACCGAGGATGACGTTGAAAACGCTTTTGGTCATCGACCAGCCGGGTAACGGCGTGTCGGCTGTTATGCCTTCGGCATAGCGTTCCGCGACTACCTTGCCGTTATGCAAGATCACGACCGCACGTGTCCGTCGTTCCGGATGCAGGCCCGGCTCATCCATGACGTCAAACAGGAGGTTGTTAAGCGCCCGGCGGTCAACATTCGCGGGTGGCGGTGTCGTCAGAAGCGGCCGCGGTGTGACCGGTCTCATTACCGGGGTCGAATTGCGCAATTGGGCGACATGATCCAGATCATCAGCCAGCGTGCAGCCAAGGTTGGGGCGATAAACGGCAAACCGTTTGCGGAACCCGAAGGCATGCGCACTGACAGTCTGGTTGCGCAGATCCACATTGGTGGTGATCAGGGATAAAAGGGCATTGTTGTCTGCAAGAACATCAACATCGCGCGCCCGTGTGGAGGTCAGGCCATCAACAAAAATGGCGGAGCACATGATCTTGGCGCTGTAGGCAGCCCCCACCGGGGCCAGCCAGATGAAGAAGACTGCAAGAACGGAAATGCCGATCAATACCAGTCCGATAAAGATGGCTTTGATCAACTGCATTCCACTTCCCTGAATCTTTTTGATTTGTGTGGGAGGGAAGGGTCGCCTGCTTCGCCGGATAGGTCAAGCCATCGTATCGTATAGTTCTAAGATGAATTTTGTCTAATATGGGCCGCTATGCCCGGTTTTCGTAGGGTAATCAGGAGGCCTGCGAAGTAAAAACCACCCAGAACCACTGCCGCCCCGGCCCAGCCGTTTTGATCAATCATCGCCCCGGCAAACGGGGGAACGATAACGACAAAAATCTCGGCGAACTGGGCCAGCATGCCCTGCAGGGCGGGCATGGAAAGNCCNTCCTTGGCGATNNTTGGCAAAAGTGCAAAGCAGGTTCCGGCAACAGCGCCCTGNCAGATGTTAAAGATNATCAGTGCGGTAATGCTAAGCGGTACAGAGGTGCTGATATAGAGGGTCGAAATGGCAGCCGCCATCATCGGCAAAAATACAATCAGAATGGTCCGGCCTGCAACATCACGACCCAGAACAGTTCCGGCGGCAACACTGCCAATAACATTTCCGGCAATTGCGGTTGTGCCGATGATCCCGGCCGACAGCGTAATGCCAATATCAAGGTTATCGGCCAGCATGGCAGGCATGAATGCCAACGCGGCCGACGTTGCACCGGCAAAGGCGGCAAAGGTCAGCGCCACCTGAAGGGCCGCGCGCGATTTCA
>JGI12367J12837_1000381_pt1 | contig 16773 bp, 8 predicted proteins | sample TtaePargueraPR_11_FD_12837 | JGI IMG/M metagenome (IMG submission 12837)
GGTCACAACATTAGGCCGACAGACGCTTGCGGCCCTTGGCGCGGCGTGCGGTCAGCACACGGCGGCCACCGACGGTCGCGCTGCGGGAACGGAAGCCGTGGCGGCGTTTCCGTACGAGTTTGCTTGGCTGGTAGGTGCGCTTCACTGCACTTACTCCGTTCTAATAAAGGTAATCCGATAAAATTCGAGGTCCGCTGTATAGGACTTCACACCATGGCTGTCAATCGCGACAGGGTGAATTCCCCCAGAAAACCGGCAATGCCGCCGAGATTGCGTCCCGACGGCATCCAAATCGTCTTTTCGTCACCACTCGATACGTTCGACATTGGAAAATGTCAACTCGGTTCCATCAGAAAACACAATGGTTCCCGACGAATCGGTGGATAGTTCCATATAGTTGTGTTTCGATTTCGTAATGCTTCCTTCATCGAGAACAAGGGTCCAGTCACTCGAATCGATATTACCGCCATCCGCACCATGCAATTCGATGGTATCGGTAGTCCATCCGTTGGCTCCGCCATCCACATGATCAGAACCATCACCCATGTTGAAAATAAACAGATCCGACCCGCCACCGCCGTAAAGCCGGTCATCCCCGGTGCCGCCGATCAGGGTATCGTCATCATCCCCGCCCAGCAGCATATCGTTTCCGGCTCCCCCGAACAGGGTATCGTTCCCGGCACCACCAGTCAGGGTGTCATTTCCATCGTCACCATAGAGACGGTCTCTGTCGCCCCCGCCATCAATCGTGTCGTTACCCGACCCGCCATACAGCGTATCACGCCCCCAGCCGGTGGTTAGCGTATCGTTGCCCGATCCACCGTCAAAATAGTTCGACCCGCCGTCAGCGTTCAGGATGTCGTTACCGTCGCCGCCAAGGAAGGTGTCATCACCGTATCCACCATGAATGGAGTCGTTACCGCCTTCGCCCCAGACAGTGTTGTCCCCGCCGCCAACATCAATACGATCATTCCCGTCACCGGATGCGACCGTATCTTTACCGCTACCGGTTGTGATGCTGTCATCACCACTGCCGCTCAGGATGGTGTTCCGGCCTTCGCCACCCGTGATCGTGTTGTTGCCGTCCCCGGCATCAACATAGTCGTCCTTGCTGCCAACACTGATCGTGTCATTGCCAGTGCCCGTCCAGATGCGGTTATCGCCTTCCCCGGCATTGACGATGTTGTTGCCATCACCGCCGACAATGGTGTCATTGCCGCTGCCGGTATATATGGTGTCGTTACCCGCACCGGTCTGAACGGTATTCGCGCCTTCACCGGCATAGATGATATTGTCACCGCCGCTGGCATGGATCTTGTCATCGCCGCTGCCGCCAGTGACATAGTCATTCCCCTCACCGGCATAGATCGTATTCGTACCTTCGCCGCCATGGATGGTGTCGTTGCCTGCACCGGCATTGATATAATCGTTCCCGCCATCGCCGGTAATGCTGTCATCACCGTCACCGGCATAAATCACGTCATTACCGTTCCCGGCCCAGATCGTATCGTTGCCAGCGTTGGTCCAGATGGTGTCATTCCCGCCCCCCGCACCGATGGTGTCATTGCCGGAACCGGTCTGGAATGTTTCGTTTGCTTCCGTGCCCCAACGGGTTTCATTCGGATCGGCGACTTCTTCCTCGATCGTAACCAGAAGGATCGCGGTCGTTGTGGCCGTATCGCTACCATCACGCGACTGGGCCGATACCGTCAGTTCGAACGTGCCGAAATAGTTACTTGCCGGTGTGAGGGTCAGGCCACTCAACTGTGCCGCACTCAGCGTCCAGGTACCATTCCCGTTATCAGTCCCGGCAGACAGGGTCGCCCCACGCGGCACACCACTGATGATAATCGTCAGGGTCTCGCTGCTGTCGGTCAATGCCGCGTCGATATCAAGCGCAACGGCATTGCCTTCGTCCCCAGCGGCATCAGACAGATCAAGTGTCGGCGCATCCGCAACACCGGTAACATCAACCGTAATCGTATCCGTCGCAGTGGCAACATCGTCACCGTCCGCAGATTTCGCAGTCACCGTCAGATCAAAATATCCACTGAAATCATTCGCTGGCGTGATCGTCAAACCATTCAGATCCGCAGCAGACAGCGTCCAGCTTCCGTCACCGTTATCCGTACCGGCAGACAAAGTCGCACCATCCGGAACGCCACTAATCGTGACAGTCAGGACTTCACTGCTATCGGTCAGACCCGCATCGATATCAAGCGCGATGGCGCTGTCTTCGTTACCGGCTACATCAGAGATGTCCAAAGTCGGTGCGTCGGCAATACCTTCAACATCGACCGTGATCGTACCACCAGTCGTCGCAACATCGTCACCATCTGCAGATTGTGCGATGACCGTCAGATCAAACGATCCGCTGAAATCATTCGCAGGCGTGATCGTCAGACCGTTCAGGTCCGCAGCAGACAGCGTCCAGCTTCCGTCACCGTTATCCGTACCGGCTGACAAGGTTGCTCCGTCAGGAACACCGCTAATCGTGACCGAAAGAACTTCGCTGGAGTCCACCAAGCCCGCGTCAATATCGAGAGCAATCGCACTGTCTTCGGATCCACTGGCATCCGCAACATCAAGTGTCGGATTATCTGCCACACCAGCAACATCAACAGTAATGCTACCCGTTGTGGTCGCGACATCGTCGCCATCCGCAGACTGCGCGGTCACCGTCAAATCAAACGAACCGCTAAAATCATCTGCCGGGGTAAGCGTCAGGCCATTCAGATCCGACGCCTGTAATGTCCAACTGCCATCACCGTTATCCGTTCCAGCCGATAAAGTGGCACCTTCCGGAACACCAGAGATGATGACAGTTAGAATTTCGGAGCCGTCTGTCTGGTCTGCATCAATATCCAGAGCTATGGCACTGTCTTCAGCACCCGAAGCGTTCGAAACTTCAAGGGCCGGGTTATCTGCCACCCCAGTAACATCAACAGTGATGCTGCTCGTTGTGGTGGCAACATCGTCGCCATCCGCAGACTGCGCGATGACCGTCAGATCAAACGATCCGCTATAGTCATCCGCAGGCGTGATCGTCAAACCATCCAGGTCCTCAGCAGACAATGACCAGCTGCCATCGCCATTATTGGTACCAGCCGACAAGGTTGCTCCGTCAGGAACACTGCTAATCGTGACCGAAAGAACTTCGCTAGCGTCCACCAAGCCCGCGTCAATATCGAGAGCAATCGCAATGTCTTCGAATCCACTGGCATCCGCGACATCAAGTGTCGGGTTATCTGCCACACCAGCAACATCAACAGTAATGCTACCCGTTGTAGTCGCGACATCGTCGCCATCTGCGGACTGCGCGGTCACCGTCAAATCAAACGAGCCGCTGAAATCATTCGCTGGCGTAATCGTCAGACCGTCAAGGTCATCCGAAGCCAGCGTCCAAGTGCCATCACCATTGTCAGTACCCGCCGACAAAGTCGCGCCTTCCGGAACACCGGAGATGGTCACCGTCAGGACTTCGCTGGAATCCGTCAGACCCGCGTCGATATCCAGCGCAATGGCACTATCTTCGGAACCAGTGGGGTTCGAAACTCCCAGCGTCGGAGTGTCAGCAACACCTGCAACATCAACAGTAATGCTGCCCGTTGTGGTCGCAACATCGTCGCCATCCGCAGACTGCGCGGTCACCGTCAAATCAAACGAACCGCTAAAATCATCTGCCGGGGTAAGCGTCAGGCCATTCAGATCCGACGCCTGCAATGTCCAGCTACCGTCTCCATTATCGGCACCTGCCGACAAGGTTGCACCATCCGGCACACCGCTAATCGTGATAGTCAGGACTTCACTGCTATCGGTCAGGCCTGCATCAATGTCGAGCGTAATGGCTGAATCTTCATTACCCGATGCATTCGCACTATCAAGCGTTGGAATGTCAGCAACACCAGCAACATCGACCGTGATCGTACTGCTGGTCGTCGCAACGTCTTCACCATCCGCAGACTGCGCAGTAACTGTCAGATCAAACGATCCGCTGAAGTCATTCGCAGGCGTGATCGTCAGACCGTCAAGGTCATCCGAACCCAGCGTCCATGTCCCGTCACCATTGTCGGTACCGGCAGACAGGGTTGCCCCCTCCGGAACACCAGAGATCGTGATGGAGAGAACTTCGGAACCGTCCGTCAGACCGGCGTCGATATCCAGCGCAATAGTCGAATCTTCCGAACCACTGGCGTCAGAAATCTCCAATGTCGGAGCATCGGCTACACCAGCAACATCAACCGTAATGCTGCCTGTTGTGGTCGCAACATCGTCACCATCAGCCGACTGCACCGTCACCGTCAGATCAAACGATCCGCTGAAGTCATCCGCAGGCGTGATCGTCAGACCGTTCAGGTCGACAGATGACAGAGTCCAGCTGCCATCACCGCTATCGGTACCGGCAGACAAAGTTGCACCTTCCGGAACACCGGAGATCGTCACCGTCAGTACTTCGCTGGAATCCGTCAGACCCGCGTCGATATCAAGTGCTATGGCAGAATCTTCCGAACCACTGGCATCAGAAACGTCCAATGTCGGCGCATCGGCGACACCGGCAACATCGACCGTGATCGTACTGCTAGTCGTCGCAACGTCTTCGCCATCGGCAGACGTCGCCATCACGCCAAGCTCGAAACTGCCAGAGAAGTCATTCGCAGGCGTAATCGTCAGACCGTTCAGATCCGCAGCAGACAATGTCCAGCTGCCGTCACCATTGTCTGTACCCGCCGACAGGGTTGCACCATCCGGAACACCACTAATCGTGATGGTCAGGACTTCTGAACCGTCCGTCAGAGCCGTATCGATATCCAGTGCGATAGCACCGTCTTCGTTACCCGAGGCGTTCGAAACTTCCAGCGTCGGAGTGTCAGCAACACCGGCAACATCAACCGTAATCTCTTCGACTACGACTGCGCTATCCGTGCCGTCAGTTGTCGAGACAGATACGGTCAGATCGAAGCTGCCGCTGAAATTTTCACCGGGTGTGATCGTCAGGCCGTCGAGATCGGCGACATCAAGGGTCCAGGTTCCATCTCCATTATCGGTTCCGGCAGACAGGGTTGCACCATCGGGCACGCCTGAGATGGTGATCGAGATGCCCTCGTTCGCGTCAAGCAATTCGGTATCAATCGACAGCGCTATCGCGCTGTCTTCCACGCCAGATGCATCGCTGACATCCAGCGTCGCACCATCTGCAACAGCCGCGACATCAACCGTGAAGGATGTGCTTGTGGAGGATTTGCTGCCGTTTGCCTCGGTGCTGGTTGCGGTCACCGAAAGATCGAAACTGCCATTGTAATTTTCGCCCGGCGTTATCGTGAGGCCCGCGAGCTGCCCTAGCGTCAGCGTCCAGGTACCGTTACCGTTATTCGTGCCCACTGACAAAACCGCGCCATCAGGCACACCCGAGATCGTGATCGAGAGTGTTTCGTTTCCACCATCAAGGTCACGAAGAGCTGCGGACACGTCAAGCGAGATCGCGCTGTCTTCATCGCCGATAACATCTGCTGCCGACAGGCTGGGTGCATCGGCAACTTTTGCTACTTCGACCTGAGGCTCCTCCTCCAGAGCGTCATTTGCGTCGTCAGAGGCAACCGCGCCTGCAGGTACCGCGTTTTCGGAAGCTTCTGGTGTTGCCTGCACAACGAAATCGGGTTCAAAATTTTCTCCCGATCGGCCTCGACCACCTTCACGCGCGCCAGGAATCGTTGTTGTGTCCGGTGTGGAAACCGGTTGCAGGTTCTGCGGATTGCCTGTTTCACCACCACGAAGGGAGATCGGGTCCCGGCCGGAACTGCCATCAGCGGTTTCAGATCCCTCGCCAACCGTGTCTATGTTGTTTTCAAGTTCTGTGCGCTCGGACTCGGCCAGAGTCTGCTTTTCGGTCGCCTCGGCCTGGATTGTTTCCTCTGCCCGCTTGTCACCGGCATTACGTCGGCGAAACTCGCGCTGCTGTTCGCCTTGCGGGTTATTGACCTGATTGCCGTAATGAACATTGCCAAGCTGTTCGTTGGAACCGGCCCCGTCACCATCCTGATCGCCATGCAGTTCGACATGTTCGTCCGCATCATCGTCACCGCGATCATCACGCATAAGATCATCACCGCCGGTACCGGTGTCTGACCGGTTGCCGCCCAGTTCATTGCGAGTGTCTTCTGCGTCGCGAGGATCGTCCGCCATCTAACCCATTCTCCGAGAAATGCGGGAAGGGAATCCCTGATCCGCATTTCTATACAAAAGTATAGAATTCTCTGTTTTACCAGAGAAACTTGCGGCCAGGCAGTAGAAATGAAACAAACATTTCCAGCGGGACCATTTATGAAAACTCAGCGTTCGCTAAATGCCTGATCAAGCGAGACATAAACCGGCTTGAGCAGATATTGCAGCAACGTCCTTTCCCCCGTCTGGATGTCGGCCTGAACCGTCATGCCAGGGATAATCGACTGAGCCTGTGCACCTTCACCGACACGGTCGGAATCAAGCGCCACCCTTCCTTTATAATACGGTCGGCCTTCTTCATCAACAAAAGTAGAGGCCGATATCGATACCAATTCACCACTAATACTACCATATCGTATATAATCAAACGCACTGACTTTAACAGTCACCGGCTGCCCCAAATGGACATGGCCGATATCCTCGGTCGAAATCCGGGTTTCGGCGACCAGCGCCTCGTCAGTCGGCACCAGTTCCATGACCACCTGTGCCGGAGCAATAACCCCACCAATCGTGGTAAATTGCAGCCCCTTGATATAGCCTTTGGATGGCGCGCGAATTTCAAGTCGCGCGACCCTGTCCTTAAGCTTGCGCAGGGCCTCATCAGCCTGGGCAATTTCACCACCAAGCCGCCCGAGTTCACTTAGCGCTTCCTCGCGCTGACTGTGTTCCAATTCATTCTGACGCAAGTTGGCTTCGGCGATGGTTTCGCGTGCACGTGCCATTTCCGCAACCACGCCCGAAAGATTACCCTGCGCCTCGTTCAGTTCACGCTGGATATTCAGGAACAGCACCTTGGAATTCAGGCCCTGCTCATAGAGCGAGCGACGCATCGTTACTTCCTGATTGAGCAGGTCGACAGAACGGCGCAATGTGGCTTCCTGTTGCTGGAGCTGTGCCAGTTCGGCATTGCGCTCCTTGATCTGGACTTCGAGGATTTCGCGCTGGCTGCTATCAAGGTCGGTCTTGATCCGATAGATTTCCTGCTGATTCTTTGCCAGTTCAGGATACCGGTCTATCAGAAGGGTAAAATCGGGTTCACGCGATTCCGCAAGTGCACGATAGCGTTCGGCTTCAAGACGCAGGCTCGCCAGTTTAGTTTCGGCCTGCGACAATTCTGCCTGCGATGCCTCGGGTTTCAGGCGCATCAGAACCTGATCTTTCTCGACCAGATCACCGTCACGTACCATGATTTCGGAAATGATCCCGCCTTCAAGATGCTGGATCTTGTTGACCGCACCGGTCGGCATCACCTGCCCAAAGGTGGTTGCCGTTTCCTTGATCTGAGTGGTTGCCGCCCAAGCGACCAGGGTGATGAAACCGACCGAAAGCATGACCATTGCCGAACGGACAAAGACGGAAATCCCGCCTTCTTCCAGCAATACAGCATGTGACAGATAGCGTGCCATCCGGCGCGACTGGCGGAACCGTTCTATTGCGGTGTTCTGAACTGCTTCGCTCATAGGAAACCTCCGTCAAGCACCTGCTGCTTGATGCGTGCAGGCGGTGCATCAGCGCGTACCTGCCCGGCTTCAAGAACAATTATGCGGTCGGCCAGATCAAGGTGGCTGGGCCGATGGGTAATGAGGAAAATCGTCGATCCACCGCGCAGGCGGTTGATCGCATGCTGGAACGCCCGATCCGCTTTCTGGTCAAGGCCATTGGTCGGCTCGTCAAACAGGATGATCGGAGCTTCGCGAACAAAGGCACGCGCAAGCGCAAGTCGCTGCAGGAAGCTCGCCGAAAAGCGCGACGAATGCTGATCCCCGATCCGGGTTTCAAAACCATCCGGCAATGCCTCGATTTCGGAAAGAATGCCTGCGGACATACAGGCCATCCGCAATTCATCCGGCGATGCAATCGGGTTGGCAAGGCGCAGGTTTTGCGCAATTGATCCGCGGAAAAATTCAACATCCTGCGGCACATAGGAAATCGACTGACGCAGGGTTTGCGGGTCCATCTGGCGAATATCCGCCCCGTCAATCAGGACCGCCCCGGCCTGTGGCTGATACATCCCGGCGATCAATTTGATCAGCGATGACTTGCCGGCCCCGTTCGATCCAACAACCGCAACCACCTGCCCGGCCTTGATATCGAAATTCACGCCAACAAGTGCCGGATCGGAGTCCGGCGTATAACGGAAACTGACACGCGAGAAGGTTACATTGCCTTCGAACCGGCGTTGCCCGACTGTGCGGGGCACCAGGTCGCGTTCAGGTGCAAGGGTCATAAGGCGATTGATCTGGCGAACGGAACCTCGCAACTGGGCAAGACGCGGCATGCCGACAAATGCCTGATTGATCGGGCCAAGAACACGCCACGCCAGCATCATCGATGCCACCAGCGCACCGATTGTCATTGAACCGGCCATCACCTGCGTTGCGCCAAAGGCAAGAATAAGAGCACCGGCAGAAATCATCAAAATCTGGGCAGACGTCTTGATCACATTATTGACCATCGCCACCCGGAATCCGGCATAGGCTGTATCGGCCGAAATATCGCGAAACCGCGACAACCAGCGATGTTCTGCGCCGGTATATTTTAGCGCCTGCATTTTACCGACTGTCTCGACAAGGAATTCCTGCCGGTTCGCACCATTGCGCCCAAGTTCCGAAACCCGTCGCGATACGACCGGGAAGGACACCATGCCGATCAGGACAAAAACAACAATCAGCCCAATCGGAATAAGAGCAAGCCAGCCCCCAAGGATTGCCAGCACGATCAGGAAGATCGGCAGGAACGGCATTTCAAGAATGACAAGCGCCATTGGTCCGCTGAAGAATTCACGCACGCTTTCAAAATCGCGAATGCGCGATATCTGCACCCCGACCGGTGCACGTTCGGTAAAGGCCGGAGGCAGGGACAAAAGACGTTCGAAAATGGCACTGCTGACAAGGGTATCAAGGCGCGCACCAAAATGGCAGACCATCTGACTGCGTAAATTGCGCAAGACCCAGTCAAGGATCAGAACAATTCCCATGCCAATCCCAAACTGGATCAGCATCGGGATGGATCGCGTGCCGATAACCCGGTCATATATCCCCATGACAAACAGCGGGCTGGCCAAGGCCATAAGATTGAGCGTCAGGGTAATCAGCAAAAGCTGTCCACCAAGAGCAGAAAACCTGTCCGTAATTCCGCCGAACCAGCCACGCTTGTCATCTTCAAAGAATCGCTCGTTCCGGCCAGCCTGGGTGAACTGGAACAACCGCCCGGGCAGATTGCCAGGTTGGATCACCTTTTCGCGGCTGGTGCCGCCATCAAAAACACGGATGCCAACATTTTCCGGCTTGATCACCACAAGGGCTGTGCCGTTATCGGGCACAAACAGACAGGGCATCAGGCGATCATCAATCCGGTCAAATGTGGTATCAATCTCGCGCGAGCGGTAATTCAGGTTCGCCAGCACATTGCGAAAATCGGTAAGATCAAGTGCCTCATCCATATGCGGCAATGCTTCGGCAACCTGACGGGGCAGCCCGCGCCAGCCAAGCGCCTGCAATAGCGGCCAAAGACAGGCATCGAAATCCGACTGGGCGTCGTGGCTCGCAAGCCCCATACGGTAGTTCAGCGCGAAATCCATGTTTTCGATATTCATGACCGGGCCTCCGCGCGTTCGACTTCTTCCGCCTCGATCACCGGCTGGGTTCCGCTTCGCCGCAAAACCGGCACCAGACGTTTTTCAATCAGGCGATATTGCCTGTCGGCAAGGGCGATCAACGATGGGCGGTGCGACACCATCACCAGCGTACAATGCTTGCGAAGTTCAATCAGCAGACCAGCCAGAATGTTATCGCCAGCAATATCAAGCGAACTGTTGGCTTCGTCGAACAGCACAATCCGCGGATAGTCGATCAGTGCACGGGCAATTGCGATACGCTGTTTGACACCGCGCGGAAGGGTTTCGGATGCCTGTCCGCCCACCTCGGTGTCATAACCGCTTGGCATACGCATCACGATTTCATCAAGCCCCAGACGTTTGGAAATTTCAACTACGCGATCACTGCCAATTTCCTTGCGGAAAGATGTGATGTTTTCAAGGATCGTTCCCTTGAACATCACACCATGTTGCGGCAGATAGGCAATCTGCTTGCGGATCGATTCCGATGCGTATTTCTGAGGATCCCGGCCATCAAGCCGCACCGTACCGCTATCGGGGCGCAAGGCCCCCATAAGAAGCCACAGCAAAGTGGTTTTGCCGGTTCCATTCTCACCGGTGATCGCCACTGACTCGCCCGGCTGGATCGAAAGTGTCAGATTTTCAAAAATTTTCTCCCCACCAGTATGCGAGAAACTGACACCGTCAAGCTCTATACGTCCGTCAAGCGGCGGCATTTCAGCAGCATCTTCGGCGTCTTCGGGGGGTAATCGGAAAAGTTCGCGACAACGATCACGTGCAACGCGAATATTCTGAAACTGGGTCCAAAGCCCCATGGCACGTTGCAGCGGCTGGATCGAACGCCCGGCCAGCATGGTGCATGCCGCCAGACCGCCGACCGTCAGATCGGCATCAATAACAAGAAGACTGCCAACACCGGCAACCAGGATCATGGTGATCATCGAAAAGCTGGCACTGGAATTGATCGCGGCATGGGCACAGCGCGCCGCGGAAAGGTCATCCTCGGAACACTGGTTCTGCAACTGGTCATGACGACGGATCATCATGTTTTCCATCGCCATTGCCTTGATGGTGTGAATACCGGTCAGGGTTTCGATGATGAAATTGTAACGCCGCTCGTCGGCCTGACTGCGTTCATCAAGAGCCTGGCGCAATCGCCGCCCCAGCACCATCGCCGTCAACATGAAGGCCATCAGAATAACCAGGGGAACAATGACAAGCTTGCCCCCGATAATCGCGATCAGACCAAGGAACAGAGCGATGAATGGCAGATCGATGACGGCCCCGATAGCCTGCCCGGCGTAGAAATCACGCAGGACATTCAGACTGTTCAACCGCTGCAGATGCAAACCCGGCGCTGTTTTCTCGTAGTCTGAAAGACTGGTCGCCAACAGATGGCCAACGGCAGATTGCGAACTTCTATGTTCGAACTTGGCTGCGGACAGCGATGAAATATAGGCACGTCCCAGACGCAGGATGGCCTCAAGCGCCAACGCACCAAACACCCCCAGCACCAGCAGGGTCAAAGTCGGAATGGCATTATGTGGCAGCACACGGTCATAGACCTGCAACAGGGTCACCGGCAAAGCCAGAGACAAAAGGTTGATCACAAGTGCTGCGAGCAGAATGGTAAAACGGCCCGCGCCCAGATGCGACAACGTCCCTATATGCAGGCCAGGCTTGCGTTTCATAACGCCGTTATTCTCCAAGTCCGAGCGAAACCATACTAAAGTGGGTGTATTATACCTTAATATAGGATCAATAACCCAAGCCTAAGCCCGAGGCAAGAAAATCCTGAAGGTTCTACAACCCGATATATTGTTCGCGCCGTACCTGGCGTTAGATCAGATTACTGCGTGTAAAATACTATTCATCGCCACGCAACCGGTCTGTTGCGCGCCTTTCGGCTTTTGTCGGACGACCGCTTCCGGCTTCACGTTCGGCAATCGGGGCGGTTCGGATATCCGATGCAACTTCCTTTTTCGCCACACGCGGCGGCGAATGATCAACATAAAGCAACTGGGCTTCGGGGGCTGGTCCGCGACGCTCCCCCGGTGCTACCACCTCAATCACCCGCAAGTGCGGCCCCTGAAAGAATTGCAGCCTGTCCCCGGCCACAACCGTCACACTGGCCTTGGACACCGATTGCCCGTTCAGCACGATATGGCCCGACTGGCATGCCTTGCTGGCAAGCGAGCGGGTCTTATAGAACCGCGCATACCATAGCCATTTGTCTATACGGACCTTGCCGCCTGTCTGATCAATTGTCATGGATTGTTTTTACCATCCCCAAAGCAGAACGGCGACCCCGCAAAGGGTCGCCGTGGTGCCGAAAACAGTTCGGGGTTACCCCTTTGCCGCCAGCATTTCCTTCAGCTTGGCGAAAGGTGAATCCTCGTTGATCTGGTTGTTTTTGGCCGGGGCGTTATTCGGACGTCCCTGCCTGCCGCCGGAACGGTCGTCACCCTTGTTCGGGCCACCACGATTCGGACGCTGCCCCCCTTTACCTTTGGGGGCACCTTTGCCGCGCGCGTCCTGACGTGGTCCACCACGCTGGCCTTTGCCGCTGGGACCACCGCGCTTGCGGCGATCAACACGGACAAAATATTTCACCTCGACGAATTCCGGCTCAGCCTCGGCCTCTCCGGCTTCCGGTGCAGCTTCGGTTGTCGTTTTACTGACTTCTTCTGCAGTCTCGGCAGGAGCTTCTTCCGCGACTTCCGCCGGAGCTTCGGTCTCAGTCGGGCCATCGGCAGCTACTGCAACAGGTTCAGCAGCCTTTTTAGCAGCTTCCTTGGCATCAAGTTCAGCCTTGCTGACCTTGACCACCTCGGCACGCCAGCCAAGGGCGGTGAACACACCTTCTGCCTGCTCGACCGTGCAGCCAAGAAGCGACAGCAGATCCGGATCCGGTTTGACCTTGCCATCATTTTCGCGTGCCTTCTGGCGCAGCAACGCAGCAAAACGTTCCAGCATGTCTACACGTGCGGCAAGCGGGCCAACAGGCATGTAACCTGCCGCCAGATAGAAGCCCTTGGAATTGCTGCGATCATTTGGAACCGACGTCCGGCCTGCCGGCGGCAGTTCCGGAAGCGCATCCAGTTCGCGCGAAATCGCCCAAAGAATACCCCGCAGCTCGACGGGATCGGGTTTCAGCGCATCCAGCACATGAACCGTTTCAACGCCCAGACGCACGCCAAGCTTGGCCAGCGCCTTGCGATCCTCGTCTGAAAGATCCTTGATCAGGCTTTCAAGATCGGCACGCGGCACACAGCCCAAGCCTTCATTCAACTGGAACAGAAGACCACGAATCGGGCCTGGCAACTGACAATCGCGCAGGCGGGTCAGCATTTTCAGACGCGCTTCGATATGGGCGTTGACGAAATTCTGAAGACGGGTACGCACGCGTTCGCGGGTCGGACCATCAAAGAACTCGCTGTCAATGACCTGGACATCAGGGCTGAGGACGGTGTCGCCCTTTTTCAGTCCACCGACAACCGCCCCGTTCCACAGGACTTCCAGTTGGCCATTCACCGCGAATTTATCGTCTTCATCGGTTTCCAGTTGTTTGACACGCTGGGCAATTTCGCCAGTCAGTGCACGACGTGCAGCACTGGCGATTGCCTTGCCTTCAAACGCAGCATCGGTTTCATCGGCGATGAAACGGAATCCTTCCAGTCGGCCGACGTATTCACCTTCGACCTGGACTTCACCATTCGCAGTGATGGTAGACATGAGTTCAGACTTGTCCTTGAGACTTTTCAATAAAACCGAAGTTCGTCTGTCAACGAACCTTTGGGTCAGGCGTTCATGTAGCACATCAGAGAGCTTATCCTCAATGGCCCGCGTACGTTCCTGCCAATGATTGGCATCTTCGAGCCAGTGATGCTTGTGCGATACATAAGTCCAGACGCGAATACCCGCCAACCGTGATGACAACTGATCGATATCACCATCATAACGGTCCAGGCGCAAGACTTGTTCGCCTAACCAGTCGACCGGCAGTTTGCTATTTGGTTTTGCCAGATAGCGATAGATGGATGTTAGCAGCCTTGGATGGGCATCGGTATGGATATTTCTGAAGTCCGGAATCTGGCAGACTTCCCACAATAACTGCACCCGATCCGGGGCCGATGCGATCCGCGCGACGTCTTCGTTCTGCGATAAATGCGCCAGCATGACTTCATCGACCGGTTCGCGCGCCAGAACAAGCGTCGGATTGTCCGACCGCTTGCGCAGCGATTTCTGCAGGGCATCGGCGGTTCTGAAATCCAGTCGCGCATTGCGCCAGAAGACTTTTGCAAGCGGTTCGAACTCGTGGGCTTCGATCTGTTCGATAATATCGGGGTCAATCCCTGAAAGATTACCCGTAACGCCAAAGGTCCCGTCATTCATATGACGTCCGGCACGCCCGGCAATCTGGGCGGTTTCAGCCGCCGAAAGCCCGCGATTGAACTGACCGTCAAACTTGTGAAGTGCCGCAAAGGCCACATGGTTCAGTTCAAGGTTAAGGCCCATGCCGATGGCATCGGTCGCAATCAGATGTTCGACCTCGCCATTCTGGAACATCTCGACCTGGGCATTGCGCGTACGCGGGCTAAGTGCGCCAAGCACAACAGCCGCCCCGCCCTTTTGGCGGCGGACCAGTTCGGCAACGGCATAAACTTCCTGTGCGGAAAATGTCACGACGGCGGACTGGGATGGCAGGCGCTGGATCTTTTTCGATCCGTTATAGGTCAGAGTCGAAAACCGTGCGCGCGTATCAAATTCGACATTGTCGATCAGCTGGCGGATCACCGGGCGGATGGTTTCCGCCCCCATGAACATGGTTTCGCTCATACCGCGCGCATGCAACAGCCGGTCGGTAAAGACATGCCCGCGTTCGGGATCGGCACACATCTGGATTTCATCGATGGCCAGAAAATCAACCTGCTTGTTGATCGGCATGGCTTCCACGGTGCACAGGAAATAGCGTGCTGATTTCGGAAGAATGCGTTCTTCACCGGTGATCAGCGCCACCGCCCCCTTGCCAACACGAGCGACCGCGCGATCATAGTTTTCCCGTGCCAGAAGCCTAAGCGGAAAACCGATCATACCCGAGGTATGCGCCAACATCCGTTCCATGGCCAGATGGGTCTTGCCGGTGTTGGTGGGGCCCAGTATGGCAAGGATACGGGGACCGGTTCGGGTTGAAATCTGCATTAAACTTTTCCAGCAGGCATCGCGGATGATCTCGCGCGCCTAGTTCAATGCGCTTTTCAACACGCCGCATCGCACAATGTCAAGCATTCTGCCGTATCGGTCTGAGTATCCCAATGCATTCCGTTACGGATCAAGACGTTCCATCTGAGGGTTCGTGATCCTGTATGTCATCAAGTTCAAGCAAACGCGCGCCGGGACCATCCGTTGCCAGTTCATCCGACGGGTTGCGAAGCGGACAATCGTTGATCGAAAGGCAGCCACACCCGATGCATTTACCCAGTTGATCGCGCAGCAGGGTCAATTGTTCGATCCGGCTATCCAGATCATCACGCCACCGCGACGAAAGCTTTTCCCAGTCCTGTGTCGTCGGCGCCCGGTTATTTGGCAGTCCTGATAACGCATTGCCTATTTCCGCCAAAGGAATGCCGGTGCGTTGCGCCACCTTTATGATCGCGACCCGGCGCAGGACACCGCGCGGAAAACGTCGTTGATTGCCATCCGTCCGGATCGAGGAAATCAGTCCCTTGCGCTCGTAAAAATGGATCGCCGATACCGCAAGTCCGCTTCTTTTTGCGACCTCCCCGACACTCAGATAGCGATGCAATACCCCGCTCTTTTCCATTTCCCTGCCCTTTTGTCATTCTTTTGTGATGCATTTCTGCATTCGAAATCTGCTATTGACCTAAACCAATGTTAAGGTTCTATAGAATGACTCCTTGTTGCGAAATAATCAAGGAGCCAAGCCATGAAAGAGTCTTTCAACCTTGCCGTGATCTATGGCAGTGCCCGTGAAAACCGGTTCTGCGATACGGTTGCCGGATGGGCCGTCGAAATCCTGAAAAGTGATCCCGACTTGTCCATTGATGTGATTGATCCCGCCAAACTCGATCTGCCTTCGCGCCATGTTGGCAATACACATCCCGGCGTTGCCGAACTGCAAGCCAGTCTGGCCGAAGCCGACGCCTTTCTGGTTGCAACCCCGGAATACAATCACAGCTTTACCGGCGAACTGAAACTGCTGATCGATTCAGCCAAAGCCGAATGGCGGCGCAAACCTGTGGCTTTTGTGTCCTATGGCGGAATGTCGGGTGGGTTGCGTGCCGTTGAACATCTGCGGCATGTTTTTGCCGAACTGCACGTTGTGACGATGCGCGACGTCGTCAGTTTCGCCAATGTATGGAACCTGTTTGATCCGAATGGCTACCCAATCGACAAGGCAGGAAGCGAAACAGCCCTGAGAAACATGGTCACCGATCTGAAATGGTGGGCCCGCACATTGCGCGATGGCCGTTACCCCAAGTCACAACCGAATTGCTGGAGGACGGAATCGTGAACAATAGAGCCTTCCCTACCGGTATATACCTCTCTGGCGGTCGAGCAATGTGTAGTAACCTCAACCATATCACGTGAACGGAGCGATCAACTGCCCCTCCAGAGAGGTGATAAACTCACTACTTTTTAAGGCAATGAGTATACCATTTCATAAAACACCTTTTAAACCCGATTTGTTCTTGTCCTGATTCTAGAGCATCCCATGAATATTGGGTCGTTTTCGACAACTGGACTTTGTCGGGACTTTTGATTTTGGGTATGCTCAAAAACAAAGAAGTTCATCAGGAAGAGCTTGAGATGGTGACACTTTCATTTCTGGTGCCGCCGGATCATTTGCTGTGCAAGATTGATGTGGTGATTGATTTCGATTTCATCCATGACTGTGTCGCGCATTTATACTGTGC
>JGI12367J12837_1000390_pt1 | contig 16648 bp, 12 predicted proteins | sample TtaePargueraPR_11_FD_12837 | JGI IMG/M metagenome (IMG submission 12837)
GTACCTCAGTTCGACTCCTTGGCGAAGTACCTGGCCGCTTCTCTTAAAAAATCCCGCTCCTCGGTGACCTTCTTCAGCTCCCGCCGGAGCCTCGCCACCTCATTGTCCCGTGCCTTGCCGTGCCCCGGAAACGCGGCTTCCTCACCGTGTTCCTTGACCGCGTCCTTCCAGCGTCGCAACTGTCGCGTACTGACACCCAACTCCTCGCACACCAGCGCATCCGTCATGCCCGGCTCGGCAGCTCTCCTCAGCGCCTGCCGCCTAAACTCGGCGCTAAATCGTTTTCGTCTTGCCATGGTCCACCTCCAAAACGCATTATCGCGCTTTACTAGGTGGTCCGAAATGCTGGGGCCAAACCACATACTCGTCCTGTTCACAATGACCGCCGGCATCGGCGCCACAATCGAGAGAACCGGTGAGAAAATTTAGGACACCGATCATATCCGGGCCGTCGAGCAATGAAACACTCTCGCTCGAGTCGCGCAAGATTCGCACAACTCGTTAGACGAACGCTTTCAAGATTTCTTTCAGTGTACGCACCGTCGCATGATATCAGGCATTTGAAGTCCAACTTAGTTGTCGTGCCGCAAGGCCCACGTTCACCGGCCTAAGTTGCACCTTATTGAACTGAAGTTTTTCACCAGGTAGGCAATTTTGTTGCGAGTCCGTGTGACCGACTTTTGGCAACTTGGTCCCAAGACACGATGCATATTCTGAGTCGTGTGAGGTCTAACTGATGCCGACTGAATCAACGTAGATTCTTCCGGCGAGTTGTTCGAAAGTGGTAGCAAACGTCCACGGGCCAACATTCAGAGACGAGATTCAAGTGAGAAATGAGTCCCAATGTCCATTGTTGGGATAATCTACGAGGACACTGCAATCTAGGTGGTCAATCCGAGGTCAGTCCCAACGTACAGCGCTGTTGCGCCGTGCTGCAAGTTCGCGGCAACCTGGACGTGCAGGTCCGATTGAAGGAGGTCGTCAAATCGGCTGTGAAAAACACAAAGACCTATCTGAAGTTAGTTCCAATTCAAAGTGTTCAATCTACTGGTCGTAGCCGCTACTGTTGACCATTTCGCGTGTTCGCAATAGTTGTTCCAGTACTGTAAGTGCGCGACTGCTGGTGTCTTCTCCGGCGGCGCTGACTGCCATGATAAGCTCATCGAGCATGGCCAGCCACGTCTCTCGCTCCGAGAGCGACAGCGGTCGGTCATTTGATTGCGCCGTGGACATCTCCCGGTGAATTATTGCGATGATGCTCGGGATCGACTCGATTAGTGTTGGCGTATCATTTAGACACTTGGCCGCCCGCGCACGAGTGAAGAGGCCGCCAACCGTTGGATGGACGATCAGTGATTGGTCCACGATGATTAGAGCTTCTCGACAATGCTCGCCGTTCGATGTGTCCAGCGCGACTCGCCACTCGGCGCGCACTTGTGCAATGAACGGTGCCCACAAGTTCGTCAAAGGAAGATCGGCCAACGCTGAATCGAGTGAGTGAAGCCGATTCCAGTCGCTTTGGACATACGATCGCCAGCCATCCTGAGCAATACTTGCAAGTGGGTCGTTTGATGCGAATTCCGTACGGTAGTTGGAATTCTCAATACTCGGAATAGTTGTTGCGACCTCACTGCGCAGCAATGCGATTTCTGAAGGCACCTCACTCACGTCGGCGACGATTTCTGCTTCTGCGATTGCTTCGGCCATTCGTCCTTCATGCCGGAGCAGTATTGCGCGTGCCACGGATCGGACGGCGTCTTGGTCGATCGACTCTATCAATCGACGGACACGTGCGAGCTCACCATTGGTAATAAGTCGCCGAACCAAATACAGGAGCTCACTGGAGCCCAAGTGCTGTCGTAACGGACTGCCTCGTTTCAACAGCGGATCGTGCGCAGCCGTCAGCGCCAGCAAGTCGGTAGATGACAGACCAGTTGCCGACGTATAGGTATCGAAAGCCATTCGATTGTCGTCGTCGGTGAGCGGAAGTGCATCGGTGGCAACCAATCTTGCGCCGCCGTTATCAAGCAACTCCGCCGCGCGAATATCGAGGAAATCGCTGATACCGCTACTGACAAACGCGGCTTGCGCCAACGGTTCCGACCACGGAGTACCAGAATCGGCTGCCAGCCGTAGCGGCGCGTTGGAAGCCACGAAGTGTAAAGCCAGCGGCGTGGGCTGGAATACCCGAATATAGGCGAACTCTGCGTGCAGCGTCGCGAGAAAGCGCCGCAGCAGGCGCTCATCGATGAGATCGGCATTCATCCATTGCACGAACACGCCGTCGGCATTGAGCCGGGTGCGCACCAAAGCGACGTACTCGTGGGTAAATAGGTGAGATGCGCCAGCGGTCCATGGATGCGACGGTTGCGAAACTATTGCGTCATAGCGCCTGTCGGTCAGCTGCAAAGCGTTTCTTGCGTCGTTGAACACCAGGTGCACACGATCGTCGTCGAGGACATCGCCATTCCGATGGCGCGAAATCTTGGCGATCGCACGCGCCACTTCCGGCTCAAGTTCGACGACGTCGATGTCCCGAACGCCGGGTGGCACGTTTTCAAGCGCCACGCCACCACCAAGTCCGACCACCAGAAGGTGGTCGATTTGCGGTTTGAACAGACTCGGCCACAGGGCCAGCCATCGTTGACTGACGATTGCGGGTGGCGCACCGAGAAACTCAATTTGCGCCTCCGGCAGGCCGTTCGTAGCTAGGTCGAAACGTGCGCTGTTTTCGGTGAGCGACACGGTGCTGGAGCGGCCAACCCTATAGTGGACTTCACGCCCGGCCCCAAGGTAACTGCCGCCGAAGTGCGTCGTCGACAGCAGAGCGATCGGGCGTTCCGGTTGAAATAGAAACAACATCGCTGGCAAGAAAAGCACGGCAGCGCCAATCCGAACTATTGCGAAGCGGGGTACGCTCCTGGCGCTGATCGCCATTGCAAGAATAGCAAGCAAGAGATTGCCAACAACTGCCGCTAAGACTGTTCCCGCGAACCCGAGCGCTGGCAGCACGTAGTAGCCGGTGATAGTGGCGCCGAGGATCGCACCCACGGTGTTCCAAGCGTAGACGGTCGCGGTGGCCGTTCCGGCGTCCCGGGCATCCTCCGCAACTGCGCGCACGGCGAGCGGGAACGTGGCACCGATGAAGAGCGTCGCCGGCAGCATGACCGCGAATGACAGCAAGTACGGGTGGTTGTGCGAGGAAATGGGCGCCTGCAGCTTTGAGTACACGATCGCCGAGGCCAGCGCGATCCCGAGCTGGCACCATGCGAATCGTGAGAGCGCTGTGCGCCGATCCTGGACTACAGCACCGGCCCCGGCGGCTCCTAATGCAATACCGGTCAGAAAAGCAGCGAGCATGGCCGAAAACGCGTACACGCTGCTGCCAACGACGAGACTTAGCATGCGTGTCCAAAGGACCTCGTAGGCAAAGGACAAGCATCCCGTCAGACAGACGAGCATCAGCACGTACCTTGATCGACGCGGTAACCCATGCCGTTGTAGCTGCTGTGGCAGCCTGAAGCTTTCGGAATCTTGAGATGCTAGGCCGCAGGCGGCGACGAGAATGAGCGCATTGACAGCAATGCCGACCCACGACGTGCCGCGCAGACCCAGCGTTGGAAGCAGGTAGAAACCAGTCAGCACTGCGCCGGCAATTGCGCCGACCGTATTGGTCGTATACAGGATGGATACGCGGCGGCCGAGATCGCGATCTCGGTTGACAGCATAGCGTGCGAGCAGTGGCAGCGTGGCGCCCATCAAGCCGGTGGGCACCAGCATGATCAGCATAGCTGCCAAACCGAAAAACAGCGGTTGGCCCACATCCGCGGCACTTGGCGGTATGGGTTGATGACCGACCAGCCGGACGAGCAGGTGCCCGGTTGCGCTGATGAGCCATGGCACCGCGAGGGCCGATAGTGCGATCCCGCCTTCGAGCAGACCGTATAAGAGCACTGGGCGCGACACTCGGTCGATGTATCGGGCCGCCACGGCGGCGCCGATCGAAAGGCCGCCCATGTAGCCGGCCAATACGATCGCGACTGCCAGCTCCGACGTCCCAAAGGTTGCGGAGAAGAGCCGCATCCAGACAATCTGATAAAGTAGGCCGGCAAAGCCCGAAAGCAGGAAGCAAGCTGCAACTGCCGCGATTCGTATCACGGGTGCAAATCCATGGCCATTAACCTCATGGCCGGTCGGCCACGAGAAGAGTAAATTTAGCTTGGGTCATCGCGACCGCGTTGATTCAGTGGATTCCATCGATCGATGTCACCCAAGTGCGGCAGCCAGCGTTCAATGAAGTCGACAAACGCGCGGGCGGCCGCAGTGGGATTACGTCGCGGAAAGACCGCGAATACGCCGAAGTCCCGCGTGCAATCGATACCTTGCAAGAGTGTTGTCAATCGCTGGCGGCGCATTTCTGACTCCACTAGAAGCCTAGGGGCACGGATGATGCCGCGACCCAAGCAGGCTGCCAGAATCATGGCCAGCCGATTGTTGACGGCAATGGTTCTCTCGAGGTTCACGTGTATTAACTCGCCTCGTTGCCGAAACTGCCAACTCGACCGACGTCGTCCTAGCGTCAGACAGTGAGCACTACGCAATGCGTGTGGTGATTGTGGCTGGCCGAATCGCTCCAGATATGCGGGCGAGGCAAGGACGACCTCTGGGGTCCGCACCAACTGACGAGCGACCAGCGCCGAATCGTCAAGTGCCGGCGACACTCGAATCGCAACGTCGTACCCGTCGCCGACAATATCAACAATACGGTCGTCTAGGTTGACGTCCAATTTGACATTCGGCCAATTGGCTTGGGCCGTCCGCGTCAACGACGGTAGGAGCAGCGCACCGAGGCAGGTCGGCATAGTCACCGAGAGCGGGCCAGCTGGTTCCTCATGCATGCTGCGTGCCGCCTTGGAGGCCTCCAGTAAGATGTTTGCGAGCTGCGCCGTATGTCGATAGTAACGGTCGCCAGCACCGGTCAGTGCAACGTTGCGTGACGAGCGGTGAAACAAATTGACGCCAAGCTGTTGCTCGAGGCGGGTGATCCGCTTGCTGACCGAAGACCGGCTGATTCCAAGAACCTGGGCGGTGCGCGTGAAGCTCAGAGTCTCGGCGAGCTTGTTGAACACCTCGACATCCGATGACTTCGTCACGACGCACTCCTTTGCTATCGCGAGCCAGAGTTTGCCAGACCGCAAACTCCGCTCGAGCACCAGGGAACGTGCCGATGTTAGCCAATGATTTGCGCGAATTACAATTGATCTCGATTGCCCACCCGTGACAGGTCGGCAACGCTGTGTTCGCTATATGGAAACGATAGCCCAGATCGAAGAAATAATAGGTGCTATACGCGCATGTCAAATCTGGCGAGAGGCAACAGAGAACGATAACACGCGCCTCGCGCTTCGCAAAATATTCCTGTGCGGTTTCCAACGAAAACCGAAGCACTGCCAATGCTTACCGCTGATGTCTATCCAATCAACAGTCAAGCATTGCGATGCTGCGCAACTCCGTAACCTGACGTTCGCATTATGTTGAACGCCATGTTGGGCCCGCGAGGCGTGTTTGACGAACCGACTGCGCTACCGTCAGATCGGGTCTCGATTGTGGCACACCAACTGACTTTGTCGGCACGCGTGGCGTCTACTCGAAGCGCCGCCTGGGAGAACGTTATGACATCTACGCCGTTCGGCGCCGCTGCGCATTCTCGAGCAACTCACTTGACCAACCTGCTGTTGGTGCTGTCCCTATTCGTCGCAACGAGTGTCGACGCAGCGATCGGCACACTTTACGTGACACCGAACCCAAGCAACGGCGATGTCGATATGGGCTGGACCTATGTGGCCCCGACGCAAGGAACGTTCTACGTAGAGCGCCGGGCACAAGGCACGAGTACTTGGACGACGGTGGCAGAACGTCACGTCAACTTTCTCTGGGCATCACTTACAAGCCAACCAACCGGCACGTGGGAATACCGCGTCCGGCACCACTACATGTCATGCGGCTCCGGCGGCATGGGTGGCATGGGTGGTGGCGGATGCACGGGTGTCGATCAGTATACGAATACGGTCGTGGTAAACGTCGTGCCAGCCCAGAACGGCGTCGCGACAACGCCGGTCTTGGCAACCGTGGGCGCAGTCGGGACCACCGCGTATGAAATTGACGTCGATACCAAGGGCAACGCGATTATTGGTGTACCGCTGGACCTGATTCCCGGGGTCGCCGAATTCGCGCCCGCTCTCACGCTTGAGTATGACAGTGGGCGGGGCATCGACCGGCTAGAGCAATCGCTACCCGAAGACACGCTTGGCTACGGATGGCGCCTGACGGGGCTCTCCGAGATTCGTCGTTGCGTTGTCGACCAGGCTGCGACCAATGCTATCGGCCTGACCGATGCTGACAGCCTTTGCCTGGACGGGATGCCGCTGGTGCTTGAGACTGGCACGCACCTGGCACATCTGGCGACTTATCGCACGCTCATGGAAAGCTACGCCAAGGTCAGGCTGTGGCGCGCTGGCGGCACTCTGTACTTCACCGTGACGTTGCCAGACGGCACCGTACGCGAGTATGGCAATGGCCCTGGAAGTCGTGTGGACCAGAATGGTGGTGTTGACTATGCCTGGTCGCTGTCCAAGGAAACCAGCACCGACGGCAACGTAATAAACTATACGTACTATCACGACGTCGCCAAAGGTATTAACTACGTTGTCAATATTGACTACACGGACGCCGCCGTTGAATTCAAGTACCGGACGCGCACGGACGCATCGGCGGTTGCCATTGGGAGCGCGTCGCAAACCCAGTCCGTTTTTCTGCACACCGTGAGAGTGAAGTACGACGGCACGACTGTTCGGGAGTACCGCTTGCTGGACGAAGTTGTAGCTAGTCGGCGGCGACTGCACCAGATTCAACAATGTGGATACGCTGAGGACGGAACCGGTCAGACGTGTCTCGCGCCGCTCGACTTTGACTGGATGACACCGTCCGCAACCATGGCTGGCGTCCCAATCCTGGTGGACGGCATGCTCGATGGCCTGGGCGCAGTTCACCAGATCGAATTCGGTACGATCACCGGCAGCTCCCATCCGTTCTTGTTTACGGAGCGGCCGTACGGCAACGGCACGCCGCCCGCCAATACCCAGGCATTGTCCGGGACCGGGGCGCTTCGACACGTAGCCACGAAGTTGCGGCGCGACAACGGCCTAGGTGGATTCCATGACACGTCGTATGCGTATCAGGAGAAGGGCCTGAAGAGCACCAAACACTGGGGATTCCTCGGCTTTTATGCGCAACGAATCACTGACGCGGCATCCGGTATTGTTACCTATGGTCAGTACAGACTGGACTACCCATACTTCGGCCAGCTAGCAAGGCTCCTGCAGTATGACGACATCTATGGGTCTGCAACGCAAACGATTGCGCGTGTGGAAACGGACTATGCACAACAGTCTATCGCACATTCAATTGGCACTTCGGTGTTGCCGTATGCCAGCGAAAGTATCAGTTTTATCTTCGAGGGCTCAAGTCAGCTCGGTGCTACAAAGGCTACGAGCACACTGACACTGTCGAGCGGATTCATTAGCCAGTTGGTCAACACCGACACAACTGGCACAACCGTTAGCAGCGGTTCTGCAGGCAGCATTTGGGGGGACATTCCGACCTACACTGTTAGCGGACTTCTCAAAACCTCCGAAACGACCACAAATTATACAAACCGCACAACATCGGGCCAGTGGCTGATCGGCTTCGCCAACTCAATTACAAACGAGAGCTGGCCGGGCCCAGTATCTGGTTCCGGGCTGGTTCGCGACGCGACGATGGTGCCAGATAGCAATTCCAACCGGTTGGCAACGACAACGCGCTTTCCTAACGACAGCTATCTCACGTTGTCAACTACACGCAGCTATGACGCTAGCGGTCGACCGACCGGTACAAATGTATCGGGCGACAATGTGACGGCTCGAAGCACGTCGTTCGGCAGCTACACGCACGATCGCTACCCCGGAACCATCACGAACGCGAAAGGGCACGTTACAACCATAAGCGAGTACGACTCGCGATTTGGTTTACCGAAAGAGATCGGTGATCCGAATGGCCAGATTTCATCGTGGGTCCGCGATCAATTCGGGCGTGTGACCAATGCTTATGATAATTACGACAATGAGACGGAAACGGCATTTCTGGATTGTTCGTCCGGTTGCGGCTTCACCGTATACGGAATTGCGCCGACTTTCAGGGTGCAGAGTACCTCACCGATCGCGCCGACGCGAATCCAGTATTTCGATAATCTGGGTCGCCTGATTCGGTCGGAGTTGGAGGCGTTCACGGGCTTGAGCTACAGCAAGCAAGACATCGGCTATGACGGTCTCGGCCGGGTTGAGAAAGTCAGTCTTCCATACTATTCAGGAACGCCTGAAACCGTCGTCACCGCATACGACATTCGGAGTCGTGTTGCCACCGTGACTCGACCGGACGGCAGCAGCACTAGCACCGTATATTCCGTTACCGGCAACACGCTTGTCGAAACCGTCACCGAAAACGTTAAGTATGCGAGTGGAAGCAGCGCCGGATCTCAGGTGAAGCGCAATGAGTACAACGTCCTTGGGCAGCTGACCAAGACCACGGACGGTTACGGTACGAGTATCAACCCCTCGATTACGTACACCTACGACGCTCACGGCAACCCTCTGACGGCTGCGGTGAACGGCGGTGCGGCAGGTACGGTCACTACGACCTTCGAGTACGATCTTACCGGCAATCAACGCAAGCGAATTGACCCAGACTCCGGAACGACGATATTCACATACACCGCGCTTAACGAGCTTCGCTATAGCCTGGACGCTGAGAATCAGGCATTCAACTATACGTACGACACGCTGTCTCGTCTCACGCAATTGGTGACTGTGGACGGGACCAGTACGTGGACATGGGATGACGGCTTATTTGCTAAGGGCAAACTGAAGACATTTGGCGGACCGGGTTTTACCGAGACCTACACCTACAACAGCAAAGGGCAGGTACGTGTGGTCAATACGCAGATCACGGCCATCGGCGAATCGACAGGCATTTCCTACGTAACACAGCGCACCTTCGACGCAAACGGCCGAACGGATGAAATCACTTATCCAAATGGACTTGTCATTTCGCGCGAGTACAACGCGCAGGGGTATCTAGAGCGGCTCAAGAGTGGCAGCACGATTCTGCAGGAGATCGAGAGTCGGGATGCTTTCGGCAATATAGACGATGAGTTCTTCGCAAACGGAGTCTCGACCACTCGGCTCTTCAACGCGGAAACGGGCCTGATCGACAGCATCGCTTCCACCAAGGGCGCCACCGTGCTGCAGGACAATGCCTACGATTGGCGGAGCAATGGTACGCTTGAGAGCAGAACTGGCAGTCCTGTCGCTGGACTGAGCACGACGCGAAGGGAAAGCATTGTCTACGATGTACTGAATCGCGTTGCGATGGCAGAAACGTTTATCAATTCCACGAATACTAGAGATCTTGCGTATACCTATGACCTTCTCGGCAATATCAAGAGCAAGACCAGCACCTTAGTGGGTGACACAGACGTCACCGGATACGCATATGGCGCCGGAGCTGCGGGTGCACACGCCGTAACGTCTGCGACCATCAATGGTGTATCAAACAACCTAACCTATGACGCAAATGGCGCTGTCACCAGGTACGACATCGTGGGGACGACTGACGACAAGTTCATCGCGTACAACGCTTTTAATCAGCCAAGGACGGTCGTGATCGGCAGCAGTCTCACGGATACCACACCGGTGGCGAAGGATGAGTTCGCATATGATCCTATCGGTCGACGTATCGCCAGGAAGACAACTTGGGTGGAAGGCGGTAATACCTATACCGAAAAAGTAAGCTACGCGGGCGCGACCGAGTTCATTACTGATAATTCCAGTGGTAGCACCCAGACCGTGACCAAAGTCGCTGTTAGCCCTAACGTGATGCACGTGACAATTGCAGGAGCCACTACTGAGCAATTCTTTGAGTACGCGCACCACGACCATCTGGGTTCAATCGATGTAGTGACCGATGCCAGCGGTAACGTGCTTGATCGGATGGCCTTCGAGCCGTTTGGATCAAGGAAAGCAAAAGATTGGTCGTCAAATATTTCCACGCCAGAGCTCGCCGAGCTCCTAGACCTTGACGCCGGACATTCACGCAAGGCTAGAGGGTTCACTGCGCATGAGCATCTTGATCGTACCGGCCTAATTCACATGAATGGTCGCGTCTATGATCCAACGCTGGGGCGATTTCTTAGCCCCGATCCCATCGTTCAGCTTTCGACATATAGCCAGAACTGGAATCGCTATAGTTACGTCGACAATTCGCCGACGAGTGTAATTGATCCGACAGGCTTCAAGGGAGTAGGAGGTGGCGGCGATAGGCGGGGAGGTGCCGCGGATCCCGACTATTACACACCGCCGCTGTGTACAAATTTCGGGTGTCCGTATTACCTTGGTGGAACGCTTGGTGGCCCCCGCAAGGGTCCCCGATGGACGGATCCCGGGCCATTTGGTTTCAGTAGAAGTGGACGGAACCTGCCGACCTCGCCAAACAATAGCTCACTGTCCGTTGAGACGCTCGACGAACGCTGGTACGAGACTAATGAGGCGCAACTCGCCGAGGATATTGGCGTAGGAATCGTCGAAGAGTTCACACCGATTGGCGATATAATAAACGTTGGGACAGCTGTTAGTAATGAGCGCTACTGGACAGCAGCAGGCGTCGCCGCTATTGGGATAGGATCATATCTTTGTTTAACTGGCCGCTCCGTCTGTAAGAGGATTGGTAAAAAGGTCCTTCGATTAGATGTCTGCTGCTTTGTCGCCGGGACCCTAGTGGCCACCGAAGATGGACTGACACCAATTGATGAGATCGAGAAAGGTGACCTTGTTCTTTCGCGAAACCCCGATACCGGTGAGACTGAACTAAAACCGGTTGTCGCGCTTATTCGGCAGCACGAGCGTGAGATATGGGAGGTCGAAATTCGACACGCTGATAGTTCTGTTGAAGTTTTTGAAACCACAGATGACCATCCGTGGTGGATTGAGGGAGCGGGCTGGATAGAAACTGTAGACTTGAGGGTGGGCCAAGAGGTTACGACTGTACGTCAAGGGCACTCGGTGGTGAGTCGGGTTGAGCTGACCGATCGACGCGACACGACTTACAACATTTCGGTTGCCGACTTCGAGACGTATTTTGTTGGCAATCAGCAAGTACTAGTTCACAACAAGTGTGGTAGCCTTCGAAATAATCTGGGCGATCCGCCTTCAGGTCTGCAGCGACCGCAGGCGCACCACGACTTGCCCCAGGCGGATAGATTCAAAGAGCACTGGGAGAGAGCAGGCCTTGACAACGACAACGCAGCGTACGGTAGGTGGGTTGAAGGAGGGCCAGTCGGAAACCACCAGAAGTGGAGCGCCGAGTTTAACCGTGAGTGGGATCAGTTTTTTGAGAGAAGCCCAAACGCAACGCGCGAACAGATACTAGAACAGATGGAAGCATTGAGAAGCGATCCAAGATTCCAATGAGCTTTTTTTCTATCGGGCACAACTCTGCCAACGAGGAGGGATGGCCGGAAATTGCGACAATCTTGGACGGAATCGCGAATCTAGGCCCATGCCCAGAGTGTGGTGTATCTAGGCGACGGCCAATTGGTGACTTGCATGTAAGAACTGGGGCGATGCAAGTTGTTCGATGGCCGGACATTATTGCTTGTGGAGATTATCCATGTTTTGTTGTCTCTTTGAAATTCGTTGAGTCGATGCGCAAGTGCGGAATTTCGATTGAGATTGGCGGTGAAGTTATAGTTGAGGAGTATTCGCCGACCGACATAATCGAGCAGTTAAGGCCGAAATACTTCTGGATTGACGGGTGGCGGCATTGTGTAGGCAAGGTAGATTTTGAAGCCAGTGGTTTTGTTGACGTACGGTTTTGTGGAACCTGCGGTAATCGGACAGATAATGTGAAGGCGACGTACTTAAGGCAGCACGCCGATCCCAGGCCAGAACTTGTAATACGGCTTAGCGGCGAATCGACATTCGGACTGTTTACAACAGATATCTCGCCGACGGCGTTCTTTGGAACGCCGCGAGTGATCGAGTGCGCTCAAAAGTCGAAACTAACCAATCTAGCGACTCGTCCAATTGCAGGCGGGCATCCGATCGTTCAATAGCCCAATGGGTCGCGATATGAGCGCCTCGGACACAGCGGATACCGCCAAGCCACATATTGAGGCCTGTTTGTTGGTCTGCATCCAAAGGTGAGCCATCAGAATGAATATTTGCATCAACAAATGACCCTCGTGTAACACTTTTCCTGCCGATTGAGGGTGGCGTGATTGAAGTGTGATAGACGTGGATCTACTGAGCATGATTCGACGGTGGCACGGCCGTGAGCTGCAGTCGATCCGAGAGATTGCCAGACGGACCCGAATGTCGCGACATGCCAATTGGAAGTGTCTGGCGTCGGGCGAGATGCAGCAGAGGTGCTCACGGCGGCAGAACACGAGCACGCTCGACCTGTACGCGGAGATACTCTCGAGCTGGCTTGGGCGCGAATCGAAGCGCAACTGTAAGCGCCGCAGTAACCTCAAGCAAGCGCGCGGTGACCTCGTGGCGCTGGGATTTGACGGGCCCTACGACCGGGTTGCGGCCATTGCCTGCGAGCGGCGGTAGCGCAAGCGGGAGCGGGTCAACACGGTCGGTCGCGGCGTCGTCTTTGTTCCGTTGGCGTTCGCCCCGGACGAGGCCTTCTAGTTCGACTGGAGCGAGGATTTTCTCCGTATCGGTGGCAGGTAGACCAAGCTGCAGTTGGCGCACTTCAAGCTGTGCCGCCGCCGTTCGACGGCTTCATTGAGCGCTCGAAGCGCGTTTCGCCACCCTGCCTGGTAATCCTCGAGCGCAACCGTTTCAGCGTACCGGCCGCCTTGGCCAACTGGGTCGAAAGTCTTCGCGCCGACGCCGAGCGCATCGTGCTGGAGGCCGAGGCCAGCGTCGTTACTAGGCACGCTCGCGTGTCTAACCGCGGCAAGAGCGCCGGCCAGAGGATATACGCGTGGCAACGTTGCCTCGCGGTAGTGTAACGGAAGCCTGGGACGCTGCGGAACGGCGCGCCGTTCGCCGAGATGCCGGCGCGCTTCAGGCGCCTGCGCAAGGCGCTGATCAAGCGCGAACGAGGCGACCGCTGGATGGCCAATATCCTTGCCCTGTTGCTGCATCACGACGAGACGCTCGTCGAGAAGACAGTACGTGATGCTATCGACAGCAACGTCATCTCCAAGACCCACATCCTCAATCAACTTTCCCGCGTTCTCGATGCACCGTGGCCCGAGGCCTTGACGCCGCCGCCGACCCTGACCCTGCGCGAGGAGCTTGAGGCCAACACCACGCGCTACGACAACCGCAGAGATACTAGCCATGTTCGCTGAGGCCGATGTGACACCCCGAAGTCGATTAAGCTGCTCGGCGTTGCCGGCACGGTGGCGGAACTCGCTGGCTTAGACATCGCCCATAGCTCCGTCTCCGCAAGCCGGATCAAGGCGCTGCACCGCTGCGAACTCCTCGAGAAGACCGAGAAGATCGTGATCGTCGGCGGTCCCGGTACCGGCAGGATCCATCTCGCCTGCGCCATGCGTGTGCAGGCGACTATCGAACACCACCTGCGGCTCCGGATTTTGTCCACTGTCGAACTGATTAATGAACTCGAGCTGGAAATGCTCAAGGGAATCCAGGGACGCGCGGGCAACCGCATGACCCATGCCGACCTTGTATTTCTCGACGAGATCGGCTATCTGCCGTTCAGCCAAATCGGCGGCGCCTTGCTGTTCCACTCCCTGTCGAGGCTCTACTATAAGAAAGACCTGATCATCATTACCGACCTTAGCTTCACGGAATGGCCTACCGTTTTCGGCGAACCCGAACTCACCACCGCTTTGCTCGAACGCCTGACGCACCTATGTCTTACCATCGAGATCGGTAATGACAACTTCCGTATGAAAAACTCGATGAGCAGCCAAAAGGAGACCAGAACAAAGTTAAGCACGAAAACGTGAGCAACAATCAGCGCAGCCGGACGGCCAATCTTGTGCAAATACCGACGCAACCTTCCGTGCAAATCAACACTGTATGTGTTGCGACCACTGATTGAATCCACGATCATATTGTGCCACTGCCTCTCTAAGTATGGAGTATACTTGAAGGATTTGTACCACTTACGCGTCACGGCGACCACGTGTTTCCGAGAGTCCGGAGTACCAAATGGGATTGACCAATGAATTACAACGCGATCTCGTCGGCCATGCAAAGTATGGGCATTTCCCAGGAAGAAATGAGCGGGCACGGTTTCCGCGCGATAGCGCGAACTCTGCTTGACAGGAATCTCGGTTTTCGACCCGAGGTCATCAAGCACCAGCTAGCACACCAGGTTCGCGATCCGAACGACCGTGCGTACACTTGAACCGCACAATTAGCGGAACGAATGAAGATGATGCAAGAATGGGCTGATTGTTTGAATCGGCCTGCAGCGAGGGAATCTCAGGTTCTACTGCGCATTAATCCTGCGGAGCCAATCGGGCACAATTCCCATCGCTGTACAAAAAACTTTCCTCCGAAGTGTCAAGAGGCTTTCCGCTTTGCATGGCTTCCCAAAGTGATCCGTCATGTTCGCACCACTTGCTAAAATGCTCATCAAGTAAGTCCAGTGGATACGATCGCAGTCCAAATTCGTTAGCGAAGACCATCAGTTCAGCTTGGATAGAAGCTAGCTTCCCATAAGCGCTATAGAAATCGTGCAATCGACTGAGCACAACTTGATTGTTGCTTGGCATTAGATGCACTCCGTGTAGTTTCTCATAGCTCTCTAGGTATTCGACAAGCATAGATGCTGAAACCATCGACTGATCAATCAGCTCCTTGATTGACTCGTAAGCGCCGTCGGCAGCAAATCCGCCACTCTCATAGGTCTGGAATACATGTTGAATACTTGCCTGACGTCCTTCAAGGGTATAGGCGTCGCCAATATTTTTATACCAACGGTCAAACAAGAGATCTACCACTGCTAGAGCTTGATCTCTCGTATGTCCTTCCACTCCACTTGCGAGTGCTTGCGTCGAAAACCTGCCGAGTGAGCTGTCATACTTGCTGACTTCGATCAGTACATCAAATCCTTCGTTCTGATATGTCGAAAGTTGAGCGACAGCAAATCGCGCGGAATCCTCGCTTTCCGCGTCAAGCCCACTCACGATAGTAGAGATCGCTTCGATTCGGTTACTGCTTGTTTGGGACTCAATAAATGCGTTCTGTTGAGCCAATAATCGATTTTGATTCAACAGAAGCCACACTTGCACGCCTGCTAGCGCGACTGCCGATAGACCTGCGATTGTGACTAACAGTCTTGGCCTCAAGTACGCGAATACAAGTCCCATCAACGCTGCTTTGGGAAACTCTTTGCGCTCTCCCTTTTGGTAGCTTGCCAGATCCACGACAAGCGTCCTCAGAGCTCGAAAAATGCTCGATTCCCCCTCTTTAACGCGCTCCTCAAGTCGTTCTAGCTCTGCTTTAATCTCTTCGATAGACTCACTCATGTCGCTGCTTTCCTCGCAAACTGAAAACGAACTCGCTTGGGAAGACGTCGAATTCATATTGCGGAAGGCCGATACCCAGCTGTGCTGCAGGGGTCAAGATACTCCGCGACGACAGTATAGAACGCAAGCTCCAACATTGCCGGTGGAGCATAGGATCCAGTCCGGAACTGAGTGCTGCTTTTTTGTTAAATAGATTCGGACCCGCGTGAGCAGTCTGTGACTTGGAGCTCCCAGAGTCTTGTGGACACTCAATTCAACATCCTATCACTGTTGTTTCGAACTTCTGGGGACTGACACCGCCAAGGTGCTGATGTCGTCGTTTTCGATTATAGAATTACTCGATGTAGTCTGAAACGTCGGCTACCGCAAGTGCGCGGTTTCTGTATATCCGCTTCTTGATGCGTACTTTTTTTGGGCTGCCGAAGAAGGGCTCAGCAACCGAGTTATCCCAACAGTTTCCTCGTCGGCTCATGCTGCGTTTGAGATTGTTGCTGAGACAGAATCGCTGCCAGTCGTCGCTGCCATACTGGCTACCCTGGTCAGAGTGAATAATTGTTTTTGAGGATGACGCTTCTTGACAGCCTTCAGGACAGCGTCCAAAACAAGATTCCGGTGAATCGTCTGTCGTGTGGCCCATCCGACTATTCTCCGGGAAAGCAGATCCATAACGATCGCCAGGTAAAGCCAGCCTTCCCAACTGCGGATGTAAGTGATATCTGACACCCACACTCGAATTGGTTTCGATTGTCCCTAGTCAAAACTCATCCGCACTGCATCTCCTAATTGAAGTTGATCATTGCTCGGACTTACGGTCGAAACCGGACTCCGACAATTTTCCGACACAAGCTGTGCATTGTTGTGCGATGTACTGAAATCCGGACAACGAGCGCCGTCTATTAGGCCTTATTGTTCAGTAAGTTATCGTTGCCCTTACGGCTACGAACCAGGCGGTCGGGAGTTCGAATCTCTCCGGGCGCGCCAATCAGAACAAGGGCTTGCCGGTTTCGGTGAGCCCTTTTTCTTTTCAGCGTAGCG
>JGI12367J12837_1000422_pt1 | contig 15650 bp, 16 predicted proteins | sample TtaePargueraPR_11_FD_12837 | JGI IMG/M metagenome (IMG submission 12837)
CCTTGGCAACTCGTTGCTGGTCGCCATCGGCTCGGCCACGGTGGCCTGTGTACTTGGTTTCTGCGCAGCTTACGCGTTGGCGCGCTTTGTTCTGCCGGCATCGCGCCTGCAACGCGGCCTTCTGATTGCGCCGATGACGGTCAGTTACCTGATCATTGCACTGGGCTTGCTGACCACCTTTAACTGGCTTGGTGTTTCGCTGTCGCTTTGGACGGTTGGCATCGGTCATGTAGTGATCAATCTGCCGCTGTGCTTTGCGATTATCTATGCATCAATGGGCGATCATCAGAAAAACATCGAACGGGCCGCCCGCGATCTGGGCGCTGCCGAATGGCAGGTGATGACACAGGTATCCGCCCCGATGTTGATGCCATCAATCCTTGCGGCCTTTTTCCTGTCTGTGACGTTTAGCTGGGATGAATTCATCATCGCCTTCCTGCTGTCGCGCTTTGACGTCACCCTGCCGGTCGAAATCTGGAGCATGCTGCGTTCGGGCCTGAACCCGAAAACCAACGCGGTCGGAAGTGTTGTCTTCCTTGTATCGGTTGCGCTGCTGCTTATTCTTGAACTGATTGTCTTTAGAAGGACGGCAAAGAAATGACCGCCCCAGTCTCCATTCGCAATGTCTCCAAAATCTTTGGTGACTTTACCGCCCTTGACGATATCAACCTTGAAATCGCCGCCGGGGAATTCATCGTTCTGCTGGGTCCGTCGGGCTGTGGCAAGACGACGTTGCTATCGCTTCTGGGTGGTTTCCTGTCACCAACCGGCGGCGCGATTGAAATCAATGGCACGGACATGGGCGATGTCGCACCGGCCAAGCGCCCGACCACCACGATGTTTCAGGATTACGCCCTGTTCCCGCATATGACGCTTCGCGACAATGTCGCCTTTGGCCTGAAGATGCGCAAAGTCGGCAAATCCGAACGTCACGCCAAGGCCGAAGAACTGCTTGATATGGTCGGGCTTAAGACATCGGCCAACAAGAAACCGCATGAACTTTCTGGCGGGCAGCGTCAACGCGTTGCCCTTGCCCGTGCGCTTGCGGTTGAACCCGATGTCTTGTTGCTCGATGAACCGCTGGGTGCGCTTGACCTCAAACTCCGTCGTCAGATGCAGGACGAACTTAAAGCCATCCAAAAACGCGTTGGCACCACCTTTGTCCACGTCACCCACGATCAGGAAGAAGCCATGGCGATTGCCGACCGGATTGTGGTGATGAATGCCGGCCGGATCGAAGATGTCGGCAGCCCTGAAACCATCTATATGCGGCCCAAAACGATCTTCACTGCAAGCTTCATGGGGGAAGTCAATTTCATTCCCGGCACATTTGAAAGTGCCACCGACAGCACCATTTCCGTCAAAACATCGCTTGGCAGCGTCGAACTGCCAGAATTCGAATGTCGCGGCTTTACACCCGGCGCATCGGTCACCCTTGCCATTCGCCCGGAACATTTCCGTGCCAGCACCGGAACCGGGCCGCGCATTACGCTGGGCAAGGCCAAGGTCGAAGACGGATCGTTCTTTGGCACCCATCACCGCGCGCATCTAAGCCCGCTTGATTACCCCAACATGACGATCACCGCCCACATGCCGCAATCAGCGATCATCGAACCAGGGGCATGGGTTGAACTGACCCTTGATCCGACCTCGGTTGTGGTGTTGCATGGCCACCCGCCCCGCCCCACACAAGAAAGTGCGCCCCTATGACGATCGACCGCGCCAAACCCGAAGACTGGTACAGCACCAAAACCGTCGGTGATGACGTAACCTATATCGGCGAACCGTTTATCGAAGAATTTTACCGCTGCAACATCTGGCATGTGCGCGGACGTGATGGCGACATGCTGGTTGATAGCGGCATGGGGGTTGTATCGCTGAGCGAATGGGTGCCGCTGGTGACCGAACGCAGCGTTCAGGCGGTTGCCAGCCACACCCACTTTGATCATATCGGCTGCCACCACGAATTTGAAAACCGGGTATGCCATCGGTGCGAAGCCGATCTTCTGGCCGCGCCCACGCGCAAAAACACGCTTGCCGATCCCTATGTGACGGACGAGATTTTCACAAAACTTCCGCCGTTGCCGTATTCTTCGACCACTTACGCCGTCAAGGCCGCACCGGCGACCCGGATTGTCGAGGACGGCGATGTGATTGATCTGGGCGACCGCCATTTCGAGGTCATCCACACACCGGGCCATTCGCCGGGCGGCATTGCGCTTTGGGAAAAGGCCACCGGCATCCTGTTTTCAGGCGACATTGTTTATGATGGACCTTTGATCGAAGACACTTATCATGCAAATGCAACTGACTATGTTCGATCAATGGAACGGCTTTATGATTTGCCGGTCCGGGTCGTGCATGGCGGGCATTTCGCCAGTTACGGGGTCGAACGCCACCGGGAAATCATAAAAAACTGGCTGAGGGAACGAACCTGAAACCGCGCCACTCGTGCCGGGGCTAACGCCTTGGCCCAACACAGAGAAACTCAGGAAGGCTTCCAATGGATAACGCAGGCAAATTTTACATCAACGGCAAATGGGTTGATCCGATTTCCTCGGAAAAGATGGACGTGATCAATCCGACCACCGAAGAAGTCATCACCCAAATCACCCTGGCCAGCGAAGAAGACGTCGACCTTGCCGTCGCCGCGGCCAAGCGCGCCTTTGAAAGCTATAGCCAGACAACCGTTGAACAACGCCTTGGCTGGCTTGAAAACCTGCTTGCGATCTATAAGCGCCGCTACAGCGAAGTCGCCGATACCATCACCAAGGAACTCGGCGCACCGACCACGATGTCGCACGAACAGCAGGCCGCAGCCGGCACGGCCCATCTCGAAGACTTCATCGTTGCGCTGAAAAAGCTCAAGACCGAGGAAATCCTTTATAATGGCGAGCTTCTTTTGCGCGAACCCATCGGGGTTTGCGGCCTGATCACGCCGTGGAACTGGCCGATCAACCAGATCGTGCTTAAGGTCATCCCGGCCCTTGCCACTGGCTGCACCTGTGTGTTGAAGCCATCCGAATTCACCCCGCTTAATGCCATGCTTTACGCCGAAATGATCCATGAGGCGGGCTTCCCGGCCGGGGCCTTTAACATGGTTCAGGGGGCGGGTCCGGTTGCCGGTGCGACCCTTTCGCGCCATCCCGACATCACCATGATGTCCTTTACCGGATCGACCCGTGCGGGCAAGGCAATCACCAAGGATGCTTCGGAAAACATCAAACGCGTTACGCTCGAACTCGGCGGCAAGTCGCCCAACATCGTGTTTGATGATGTTGATATCGAAGACCGCATCGCCTGGAGTGTGAATGCCGTTTTCAACAACTCCGGCCAGACCTGCGATGCACCGACCCGCATGCTGGTGCAACGCTCGATCTATGATGACGCGGTCAAGGTTGCCAAACGCATTGGCGAAAAGGCATCCGTCGGCGATCCGACCAAGGAAGGCAGCCATATCGGCCCGCTGGTCAGCCACATCCAGTTTGACCGGGTTCAGACGCTTATTCAGGCCGGCATTGACGAAGGTGCGACCGTTCTGGTCGGCGGTGTTGGCAAACCCGATGGCACCAATGAGGGCTACTTTGTCAAACCGACCATCTTTGCCGATGTGAACAACGACATGCGCATTGCGCGTGAGGAAATCTTTGGCCCGGTGGTGTCGATGATCCCGTTCGACACCGAAGAAGAGGCGATTGAGATCGCCAATGATACGCCCTATGGCCTTGCGGCCTACGTGCAGACCCCGGATGCCCAAAAGGCCGACCGGGTTGCGCGCAAGCTCAAGGCGGGCATGGTGCTGCTTAATGGCTCCTCCCCACTGGCGGGCAGTCCGTTTGGCGGCTACAAGCAATCAGGTAACGGCCGCGAAGGCGGTCTGTTTGGCCTTGAAGACTTCATGGAAATCAAGATGATCCATAAGCTTTAAGGCACGCATATCATGATCACACAAAGGCCCCGGCACATTCCGGGGTCTTTGCTTTTTGGGGCTCACAACGGCAACAGGTCTGGCGTCATGAATTCGTTATGACATAGGGCTGGTAATGATCGGTTTGGGCATTATAATCCCATCGTTAATCGATAAATCTTGGGTCAGGCCCCATTAATTTGATTTGAATGGCAGACGTTGCATTTGTGAAATCCAAGGAAAAGTCCGCCGGGCGGGCTGGTGCCCCGACCAAGGGTTTTGACGCAGGAGGTTGCAAATACAACGTCTGTCCTTCGGATTCACTGGATTTGCACGGCGACTTTGCTCCGCGTACCCGCACAAATCCGGAGAACCATTCAAGCCAAATTAATGGGTCCTGACCCCAACGATCCGGTCAACGGATTGCGATTGGATTGGGAGACCTCCTATGAATGCAATGTCCTTTTCTGATATGGGGCTTGCCGCCTTGAAGCAGCGNCANTATGACGCCGCAATCAACATGCTGCGCCAGGCACTTGGCGAAGATATGGATAATCTGGATGCCCGTTTCGGGCTGGCACGTGCGCTTCATGAAAAAGGTTCGATCATCGAAGCAATAGGTGAATATCGCACGGTGCTGCAATCTGATGGGGGTCATGAAGACTGCCTGCATCACATTGCACGCGCATTGCTCGAAAACGGTGACGCACGTAGCGCACTCAACCACATTGATATCGTACTGCGCATCAAACCGACCGATCCTGAAATGCTGACCTTGCGCGGGCAGGCATTGATCGCGCTGGAACGCTATGACGCAGCCCTTTCGGCCCTTCAAACCGCCGCCCACCACAGTCCGGGATCAGAGAACATCCACCGGCTGATCGCCACGTGCCACCGCGCCAATGAGGATTTTGAAGGCGAACGGCGTGCAGTTGAACAACTGCTTCGGATCAATCCGTCCTCGCTTGCTGCATCAAATGATTTGGGTGTGATCAATCTGCGTGAAGGCCATCTGATCGCAGCCTTTGAGGCGTTTGAACAAATCCTGTCCCAGGATGCCAACCATCCGCAGGCAACGCTTAATCGCGTCATTGCCCTGACCGTTATGGGCGGGATGGATCATGACGCGATCTGGAACCGGGTGATGGAAGTCTGTGACGAGATCGATGATCTTGACGACATCCGGGCGGCCGCCGATCAACTGGCAAAACTGCCCGACACTGCGCGCAAGGGCACGCCCGAGGCAGAGGCGCTGATCGGCAAATCAGCCATCGAAGAAGTCGATATCTGAGACGGTTGCCCTGCCTTTCGGCGCGCGTTTCTTCATTGCTTGCGCACTTTGAAATCCCCTTTGCCAACGGCAAAACAGATCCGGCGGGAACTGCATGCGCTGATCGGCGTTTAATCATATGATGTCCATGCGTTTTCCCCGGATCCGGGTCACGCGACACTCTTTGACCCGAAAGGGGTTTTTGCATCATGGTTCAACGCCTGATCCGCGTCTGGGAATTTCTGACCTATAGCCTGTGGGTGTCGCCGTTGCTTTTTGCGCTGGGCGGCGCGGCCTTTGCGGTCGGCATAATGGCAGCCCCCCAGGATATTTTGCGCGACATGTTTCCCAGCCTGTTGCCCGGTTTCAATGAAATCCAGGCGGTGCGCGGGTTGCTTGAAACCCTGTTGGCCACGCTGGTCACCCTGACAACCTTTGCCCTGTCGATCACGATGGTGGTTCTCACCCTTGCTGCCGGGTCACTTGGACCGCGCATGATCCGCAACTTCATGGGCGATAACAAAACCCAGAACGCGCTCGGCACTTTTGTTGGCAGCATTCTGTTTTTGATCACCTCGCTGATGCTGATGGGCGAAAAACCGGAAACGGCACCGGTGCCGCATCTGGCAGTGACAGTCGGTATCGCGCTGTTTGTCATNAGCGTTTTTGTCCTGATCCTGTTTGTCCACCACCTTGGCCGGTCGATCGTTGCCGACGAGGTCATTCAGCGTGTTGGCAAAAACCTTGAAGAAACCATTCAATCGGCCAGCAACACCCTGACCGATCCGATCAAGGCCGCCGAAAAGGCCCAGACAACCCTGCCCGACCCGCAGGACATCCCCCGCGATCAGGCCATTTGCGTCGCGTCTTCGGGATATGTGCAGGGCGTCGACTACGAAAAAATTTGTGAAATCGCCAAACAAACAGATACACGTATTTCGCTTGTGATCCGCGCCGGCCAACACGTGCTGATCGGTGATATTGTCGGACGTATCGTCCCCTTTCTCCAAACAGGCACAAGATAATATCGAACAATGCCACGCCGATATTCTTGAGGCGATCATGATCGGATCGCATCGCACGGCCATGCTGGATGTCGAATTTGCCCTGCGCCAACTGGTCGAAGTTGCTCTGCGCGCCCTGTCACCGGGGATCAACGATCCGTTCACGGCCATTGCCGCGATCTATCGTCTGGGCGACGCCCTTCCGCATGCCATGCAGTTTCGCTATCCGGTCGGCATCTGGCGTGATGATAACGATGAAGTCCGCCTGCATGCGCTGATGTCCGATTTTGGCGGCATGCTGGGGGCGGCCTATGACCAGATCCGCCAGTCCGCGACGGCAAAGCCGGATGTGTTGTTGCCGATGGCTGAAATCCTTGAAAGCCTGATGCGACTGGCACATACCGAACATCAACGCGAAGTGCTGCGCACCCACGCCCGCATGATCGCCAATGCCGCGGAACATGACATCCCCGAAGAAAACGACCGCAAAACAGTCCTGCGCGCCGCCAACCGTGTCTTGCATCACCAGGAACCGACCCACCGTTGAGCATGACAGCAAACCGGCCGGGTCACCTATGGAGCCCGACCGGCTGGGGGTACTAAAAGCAGCTTGCATTTAATCTGCGTCAGGCAGGCTGGCGCACCAGGCGTGCGGTAATCTTGCCGACTTTTCCGGCGCTGAGTACCACCAGAGAATAGCCAATCGGCCAGGAAACCATGAAAGCATTGGCCCATCGTAGCGGATAGTCTGCATCCATGCCGGTATTGAGCAGTGTGACAATGCCCGTCATCAAAAAGCAAAGCCAAAGCGACATAAAAAAGGCAAAGACGAAGCGGTGCATGTGAGGGGGAAACATTGGTGTCCTCATGTTTGGTCTGTCATCGGCGGCAAACATCGCTTATTCTTGTTTTTGAGAACAGACGAAATTTATGAAAGACCAATTCTCATAAATGGAACACGTACATCACCTTGATGATCTGGCGATCTTTGCCCGGCTGGTCGAGGCCGGCAGTCTGCGCCGAGGATCAACGGTCCTGCGAATGCCGGTTGCGACACTTAGTCGTCGTTTGCAAAAACTGGAAACGGCCCTGGGATGCAAGCTTCTTCAACGCGGCGGCAATGGCTTTGCCCTTACCGAGGCAGGACGCGAATATTATGATCGGCTCAAACCGATGTTGCTTGAGCTCAGCACGCAGCTTCATGAAATCGATCAGCGCCAAAGTCAGTGCGTTGGTTTGCTGCGGGTCGGAATGCCGGTCAATCTGGCAGTGCAATGGCTTGACCGGTTTTTGTCCGATTTCATGACGCGGTATCCCCGGATCGATTTGCATGTCACACTATCGAACAGAACCCTTGACCAGCAGGAGGCACCATTTGATGTCGCCATCCGGGTCGGCAAGCAAACCCAGAAATCCCTGATGGTCAAACGGCTGACCGGCACCTGGCTGGTGCTGTGTTGCGCACCGGCATATCTGGCGCGCAGGGCTGCACCGACGGCCCCCGATCAACTGATCGATCACGATCTGATCGTTGCCCGACCGCTTACCACCTGGCGTTTTCGCCATCCTCAAAACGGTGCGGTTGAAACCTTTGGCGTTTCCGGACGTTTCAGCGTTGATGAAATGGAACTTGCCACCCGCATGATCGTGAACGGGCATGGCATTGGCCTGATCCCAAACAGCATGATCGCCGGGCATTTAGAGAAGTGCAAGCTTGTGCCCCTTTTGACAGAGTGGGAAACCGATCAGCGTGACTTTTATGCCGTCTGGCATGAAAGCGACTTCATGCCGATGCGCCAGCGCGTCTTCATCGACGAACTCACGCACTTTGCCGCAAACAACCCGCCAGACGTTTAAAATAAACGCTTGAAACCAATCATCAGACAAATAAAAAGGGCCCCGATCGGGCCCTTTCCATTCATAATACTTTTGATCGCGATAATCGCTTAGCTAGCGATATGCGCCTCAATCGCGGCCAGTGCGGCATCAGCCTGCGACGGGTCGGAACCGCCGCCCTGTGCCATGTCCGGACGGCCACCGCCGCCCTTGCCACCAAGCTTTTCAACACCGATGCGCACAAGGTCAACTGCGCTGAACTTTGCGGTCAGGTCTTCGGTCAGGCCGACAACGATGGACGCCTTGCCACCGTCACCCGAAACGAGTGCGACAATGCCCGAACCCATCTGATCGCGGAGCTCGTCAACCATGCCTTTGAGTTCCTTGGCCGGAATGCCATCAAGCGACCGCAGTGCCATTTTGACACCGTTGACTTCCTTGAACGCATCACCACCAGAAGCCGCACCCGAACCAGCCGTTGCCAGCTTTTTGCGCAGATCGGAAACTTCGCGTTCCAGACGACGACGCTCTTCCTGCAGCGCCTTGACGCGGGCCGGGACATCTTCGGGAACGGCCTTAAGGTCTGCGGCAACCGTAGTCAGAACGTTTTCACGCGCCGACATGTATCTGGCGGCATCGGCCCCGGTCAGGGCCTCGATACGGCGGACACCGCTTGAAACAGCGCCCTCGGAAACGATCTTGAACATGCCGATATCGCCAGTGCGCTTCACATGCGTACCGCCGCAAAGTTCAAGCGAATAGGCATGTTCATTGGCGACAGGCAGGCCCATCGACACAACGCGGACCTCATCGCCGTATTTTTCACCAAACAGCGCCATCGCACCCAGCTCAATCGCCTCGTCCGGGGTCATCAGACGGGTAGTGACTTCGCTGTTTTCGCGGATCAGGCTGTTGACATCTGCTTCGATCACTGCGGCTTCCTCGGCCGTGACGGCCTTCGGATGCGAGATGTCGAAACGCAGACGGTCAGCCGCCACCAGGGATCCCTTCTGGGTCACGTGATCGCCAAGATGCTTGCGCAGAACCGCATGCAGCAGGTGGGTGGCCGAGTGGTTGGCACGCAAGCTTGAACGACGGGTATGATCAACGCGGAATTCCGCGGCATCGCCCACCTTGACGTCACCTTCGGTCACTTTGCCGAGATGCACATGCAAGCTTCCCAGCTTTTTCTGGGTGTCGGTGATTTCAATGATCGCACCATGTTCGGTTTTGATCACACCGGCATCGCCCTGCTGACCACCGGACTCACCAAAGAAGGTAGTCTGGTTGGCAAGAACGGCAACTTCGTCGCCCTTCGATGCGGATTTGACTTCAGCACCGTCCTTGATCAGCGCGGTAACGACGCCCTCGGCGGTTTCGGTTTCATAACCCAGGAACTCGGTCGCGCCATCACGGTCATTGATATCAAACCAGACTTCCTCGGTCGCGGCTTCGCCCGAACCGGACCAGGCCGCACGTGCCTTGGCTTTCTGTTCTTCCATGGCGGTGGTGAAGCCGGCTTCATCGATACCGATTTTGCGTTCTTTAAGCGCATCAGCGGTCAGATCAAGCGGGAAGCCATAGGTGTCATAAAGCTTGAACGCGACGTCGCCCGAAAGGGTCGCACCGGCATCCATGCCATCGGTCGCGTCATCAAGCATCTTGAGACCGCGATCCAGCATGGTTTTAAAGCCCTGCTCTTCAAGCTTCAGGGTTTCTTCGATCAATGCCTGTGCACGGACCAGTTCCGGGAAGGCACCGCCCATTTTGCTTACCAGAGCCGGGACCAGCTTATACATCGTCGGATCCTGGGTTCCGACCATATGCAGGTGGCGCATCGCACGGCGCATGATACGGCGCAGAACGTTGCCACGACCGGCATTGGACGGCAGAACACCATCGGCAATCAGGAAGCTGGTCGAACGCAGATGGTCGGCAACCACGCGGTGCGATACATTATGGGAACCATCCGGATCGGTGTTGGTGGCATCGGCCGATGCTTCGACCAGCGCACGCATCAAGTCGATGTCATAGTTGTCATGCTTGCCCTGAAGGACGGCAGCAATACGTTCCAGACCCATGCCGGTATCAATCGACGGCTTGGGCAGATCAACGCGATCACCATTTGCCATCTGTTCATACTGCATGAAGACGAGGTTCCAGATTTCAATGAAACGGTCGCCGTCTTCGTCGGCACTGCCCGGAGGGCCACCCCAGATGTGATCGCCATGGTCAAAGAAGATTTCCGAGCACGGACCACACGGGCCGGTATCGCCCATCGACCAGAAGTTATCCGAGGTCGGAATACGAATGATGCGGTCATCGGAAAGACCGGCAATCTTTTTCCACAAACCATGGGCTTCGTCATCGGTGTGATAGACCGTGACCAGAAGCTTGTCCTTGGGAAGACCATATTCCTTGGTGATCAGGTTCCATGCGAATTCAATCGCGTTTTCCTTGAAATAATCGCCAAACGAAAAGTTGCCGAGCATTTCAAAGAAAGTGTGATGGCGGGCCGTATGACCGACATTTTCAAGGTCGTTATGCTTGCCACCGGCACGCACGCATTTCTGCGAGGTGGTCGCGCGGGTATAATCGCGCTGTTCCTGACCGGTGAAAACGTTCTTGAACTGGACCATCCCGGCATTGGTAAACATCAGGGTGGGGTCATTGCGCGGCACCAGCGGGCTGGAAGAAACGACTTCGTGGCCGTTCTTGCGGAAGAACTCCAGAAACGTGGTGCGGATATCGTTAACGGTCTGCATATCTCTCCAACCCGGAAAACGCGGAACAAATTCATCCGCCGTGTTGGCGGACGGACTGCCCTATTTAGCGGGTCGGCCCTGCCCTGTCCAGTCAGGCGAAAGCGTTCAGCGCCAATTGTATCAAGATTTATGAGATTACGGCTTGGCTCATGCTCGAAACCGCTGGATGCTATGCTGGCTTCAAGACCATTGAAAACCGATCCCTGTTCATTTGCCTCACAAAGCCAAGCTTCTCAAAACCCAGTCGACGCAATAACTTGGCAGATGATCTGTTTCCGGGATGGGCAAAAGCCGTCAACACGGGAATGGCTGTTTGGTGGCGGGCATGATCAATTGCGGTCTTTGCCAGCTCTGTGGCATAGCCCTGCCCCCAGAAATCGGGATTAAAGAAATATCCCAGTTCCGGCCCCCAGTCCGGATCGAACGGATCGATATACAATCCACCCCAGCCGATTATTCTTTGATCCTGACGCAACCGGATGACCCAGGGGGCGAAACCGTCAGATTTGCGGCGCGCCTCAAAGGCACTCAATCGCCTTTCGCAGTCATCAATTGTTTTGTCACAATGGGTAAAGCGCATTGCGACGGGATCTCCCAGGAATGCAAAAAGGTCGCCAATATCGGCGACCTGCAACGACGTATAGAACAACCGTTCGCTTGAGAACTCCACAAAGGAGTTAGTCATTGATGCCTTCCTGAATTTGCTGACCAAGCTTTTCCACGTCGCGGCCGAATCCCTGAGCGGTTTCGCAGGCTGAAAGAGTCATGCCAAAGCCAAGAACCAGTGCAAGTGCCAACAAACGCTTCGTTATCATTACCATCGTACCAGGTTGCTCCGTAGCTGGGCGGATCAGATGCCGCTTATTGATTATGGGGCCATTCTGGCGTGACCGCGCACAGCTTGCAACTGATAACGCAGCCCTTTGCCCCGATCACCCTTACAGACCAAAAGGACGCCATTATGGCGCCCTTCTGACCTTGTGCCGATCCGGGTTCCGGCACGCTCAATCCTGGAATTGCATCATCGGCCTACATCGGCGGACGACGACCGCGCAGCGCATTCACCAGAAGTGAAATGGCAAAAAGCACGATAAAGACAAAGAACAGGACTTTGGCAATCCCGACGAATGTCCCTGCCAGACCGCCAAATCCCAGAACGGCGGCAATAAGGGCGAGGATCAAACAGAATATGGCCCAACCTAACATGGCCTGTCTCCTGTGATGAGCGGGGGATGTTGCACATCTGGCAACGGATCAGACCGTCACATTTTCGGACGGTCACATTTACTGTGCGCTGTCCTGAATGGCTTCACCGGCATCTTCGACGTCTTCGCCAAAACCTTCGGCGGTTTCACAAGCGGCCAGGCCGGCGCCCATACCCGCAATCATCAGAACGGCAAAAATCTTTTTCATCAGGTCCGACATGTTTGTTCTCCTGTTTGCTCGTAAGTGAAATGTTTCACAACACTCAAAACGGGAAGAAACGGGTGATGTTCCCGCAACTCACGCCAATTGCCTGATTTGAAACAATCAAGGCAGCCTCAACCCTTTTATTTCCGGGCCCCTTGACCAATCGTGATCATTTTGAGGCAGGAAAAAAAAGAGGACATATTGGTCCTCCTTTTTCCTTGAAGCTTTCCCGAATTCAGGACCCCGGCAGGTTCAGGAATTCAGCAATCGTTGTAACAATCCTTTGATGAATCTGGCCACGGTCTGTGCCCGGAGGATCAGAGCAAATTGGATCGCTTCCTTCTTCTTTCAGAAGTTCAACCGCCCCCGGCACGCATTCCGCAAGAAACGTCAGGTGATTTGCCGGTGCAAAGATTGCCGAGGATGCGTTTTTGATCCGTGCAACCAGATTGCTGCCCGAAGGGCCAAAGTCGGTAGCCACCCACCTGTCTTCATCACCAAGGCCAACAAACAATATGGCATTGCTTACATTCGACAGGCTGGCCTGCGTGGCTGCAAACCCCATGCCCGGTTCGATTGCGACGATGCGTTTGATCCGGTCGTCCGGCTTCGAACTGGCGAAGTCATTTGGCAAATGATCGACATCGACACCGCCTTTGCGCAAAAAGTCACAATCCTGCGCCGCATCACCAAGTCTTTTACAATATTGAGCATAAAGCGCCTCATCGAACTGCACCCCGGAAAGACTCAGCACCGTCGTCCCCCCTAAAGAAAACCCGATTGCCGCGATATTCTGAGTATCAATGTACGGGGCAAAAGCCGGATTGGAGAGTATCTGATCAAGAGTGGCACTGATATCTTCAGCACGTTCACCTATAAATGGCGTCCGTCGGGGCGAAGAGTCCCCCGATGTTGTACCTGGATGGTTTAGCGCAACAACGATCGCCCCGCGCAAAGCCAATTGTGAAGACAGCCAGCCAAGCCCGTCCATATTTCCTCCTGAACCGTGGGACAGAAGGATCAGGGGATGGCGTCCCGGCGCAATTGCAGCACCAATATAAGCATCCGTACCTTTCCAGATGACGTTCCCGCCAACAGGAGCACGATAAATGAAGGTATCAGCCGGGTACCAGACTGATGCTGCCAATGGCATGGAACGATGGGCTGCCCGCACATCGAACCGATCATATCCGGGGTAATCTGATTGCTGTTTTGCGTGAACAAACGATGGGGACAAACCCGCCACCAGAAGATGGGAAAGCAGGACGACGACATAATTAAGTTTCATGATCAGGTTCCTTGTTGGCAGTTTAAGCTTGTGGGAACCTTCTGGCGCAAACTAGAATTTCCTGCGTCCTCGAACGGGTTTGTGAACGTATCAAAACCGGTTTTGATACCTTTTGTCGGGAACTGACTGTCCGATGCTTGTCCTCCCTGTCCCAATCATTGTTGCCCTGGTTCTGGTTTTTCTTTTTGTCCGCGCGGCCGTGGGGGGAAAAACCCCCAAGATGCTTATGGCGCTCCTGCTTGCGTCTGCAGGGCAAAGTGTTTTGGTTGGGACTGTACAATATTATGGCTTCACCAGCCTAAGATGGATTCAACCCGTTACTGCGTCGGTAATTCCCGCCCTGGCATGGATTGCATTTGTCGAAGCCAGTATCCGTATCCGACTGCATAGCCGGGACTGGTTGCATTTTCTGGTACCGGTCGTTGTTTTACTGTGCGTACTTTTTTTGCCTGCAATCATTGATGTGGTACTTTGCAGTCTTTTTGTAGGGTATGGATGCGCGATCTTGGTCATGCTTCATCGCCAAGCTGGCGATTTTGCACATATGCGACTGGCCTCTGGCCACATACCATCACTGGTTTGGCGTTTCATCGCGTTGGCATTAATCGCTTCCGCCATAAGTGACGTTATGATCATTGCCGCAAAGACAGGCGGAAATGATCAGATTGTCGGTGTCATTTTAAGTGTCACATCTTCGATGGCTCTGCTCACCATCGGCTTTCTGTGTCTTTCCCCGGATATTGCAATTGATATCGACACAAACGATCCGCCGGAAAATCCGGAATCCAGCCACATTCCCCGAAACGTCGACATCACAGAACACAAATCCACAATGATCCAGCTTGAGGATTTATTGGTGGGGCAGCGGCTTTATCTCGACCCGGATTTGACACTTGCGCGCATCTCGCGGCGTATGGGTATACCGCTAAAGCAGATTTCGGCCGCGATCAACGCCACGACCGGTGAAAACGTATCGCGCTATATCAACAAATTCCGGATCGAACATGCCTGTGACGAACTTGGCCGTGGTCAGAATGTGACAACGGCCATGCTTTCGAGTGGCTTTAACACCAAGTCAAACTTCAATCGGGAATTTCTGCGCATTACTGGCAAGACGCCCAGCCAGTGGCAACAACAGTCACAAACTGACTGACCCTGTAGGGTATCCCTTTTTACCGTCGTCAGCCCATCACCGGGCGCATGAAGCTGCGCTCATAGGAAATGATCGAGCGGTTCCGAACTTCCATATTCAGGACTTCCTGACATTCCCCGTCATCAGCCATACGGGTTCGATAATCTTCATATTCGGCAAGGCTCGGAAAGCTGAACAGCGCATAGGCGACATTACTGGCCCCTTCGTGGGGCAGGAAATAGCCATGATGCGTGCCGCCCATGCGGTTGACGATGGGAATCCAGCGTTTGGCATATTCCTCGAACTCGGGGATTTTATGGCTGTCGATGATATATTTCAGATAGCAGGTGATCATGGCGGGGCTCCTGACCGGTGGCAGCTATATTAACGTCCAAAAGCAAAAAGACGGACCGCAATCACGGCCCGTCCTTTGGAAAACTAAGCTGAAAAATCAGCTCGATCAATCGTCATTGACCGGTTCATCTTCGCTCATGTTGGTCATGCTTTCGGCAATCAGACCGGCACTCTCGCGAATGCTCTTTTCGATTTCCTGGGTCATTTCCGGATTCTCGCGCAGGAAGGTCTTGGCATTCTCGCGGCCCTGACCGATCCGGGTCGAGTTATAGGAGAACCATGAACCTGACTTCTCGACAATCCCGGCTTTAACACCAAGATCAAGGATTTCGCCCATCTTGGAGACGCCTTCGCCATACATGATGTCAAATTCGACCTGCTTGAAGGGCGGTGCCATCTTGTTTTTGACGACCTTGACGCGGGTCTGGTTCCCAACGACCTCGTCACGATCCTTGATCTGGCCAATACGGCGGATATCAAGACGAACCGAGGCATAGAATTTAAGCGCGTTACCACCGGTGGTGGTTTCCGGGCTGCCAAACATCACACCGATCTTCATACGGATCTGGTTGATGAAGATCACCATACAGTTCGACCGCGAAACAGAACTGGTCAGTTTACGCAAGGCCTGGCTCATCAGGCGGGCCTGCAGACCAACATGGGTGTCGCCCATCTCGCCTTCAA
>JGI12367J12837_1000445_pt1 | contig 15071 bp, 13 predicted proteins | sample TtaePargueraPR_11_FD_12837 | JGI IMG/M metagenome (IMG submission 12837)
CGACACCACGCACAAGTTCCCGATGGAACGGCGGGACCATTACAAGGTCTTCCTTGGTGGCAAGTGCCTTGGCGTATTCGGCTGCCTCCTGGAAGTCATGACCATGTTCAATCACCTCTGCCCCCCAGGCCCGCATGGCGGCGTTCTTTTCAACGGAATTGCTATGCGGGACAATAATGGTCGCAGGCATACCAAAACGGCTAGCCGCATGGGCAAGGCTTTGACCATGGTTGCCCCGTGTCGCCGAGATAATCCCGCGGTTCACATCAACCGACTTCCCGAGATAACGACAAAAGGTCAGTCCACCCCGGATTTTGAACGCACCAAGTCGGGTGTGGTTTTCGTGTTTGACATACAGGGACAATCCGGTCGCACGATCAAGCAGCGGCCACTGAATTGTCGGCGTTGGTGCAACATATTGATGCACAAAATCCGCAGCCTCGCGCAACTCACCCGTATTAAACATTGTATTGTATCCCTGATAGGTCAAAATCGTGACAATTTGCGTTTACAGCCGCTTCCCGCCGAACGGAGGCACAATGGGAGCAAAGTGCCTCCGTCAAACGCGGCGGTGGCGAGCCGCGCCGGGGGAAACCTTACAGGAACGGCTTTGACAGTTCCTGTTCGATATCTGATCGAGTCAGCCCGACATCCTTAAGCATATGATCATCAAGCTTTTGCAAGGCGTGACGATCGCGCGAATGCGCCTGCAGACGGGCAAGATATTCAGCCGCAGAGATCATCACACCAATGATCGCGGCACGCCAGGTCACAGGCTGCTTGGCCTGTTTAGAGGTGCTTACTGTGCGCTCAGTGACATTGATGCCAGGAAGCTGGATTGTATCGTTACAATTTACCATTTCCATCTCCTTTCGGTGAATTGTCTCGATATTGTTTTGTCATTGACATTATTATTGTGTCAATTTAAACATTGTCACCATGACAATATGGTTCCCGAAACTTGATGAGGCTGGTGGTCCTGTTTATCGACAGATCGCGCAAGCCATCCGCAAAGCAGTCAAAGACGGCTCTCTGAAACCCGGAGACCGACTGCCCACCCACCGCGACCTTGCCTATCAACTTGGCGTCACGGTTGGCACAATTACCCGCTCCTACCGCGAGGCGGAAAGATTGGGGCTGGTGGCTGGTGAAGTTGGCCGCGGAACCTATGTGCTCGACAATATCCAATCGGAACTTGATATGGCGGCCACCGCCCCGATTCCGATGGCATTTACCAACAACCTCACCCAGCTCGCACGATCTACCGGTACTGCGCCATCGACGAATTCCCAGTCAAACGAGACCGAAGATACCGGACCGATCAATTTCAGAATGAACTGTCCCCTCCCGCCAAGGGAAGGCCGAATTCGCGAAACCCTGATTGAGGTTGCGACCACCATGTCGACGGACGATATGGTGTCGTACAAATCGGAATATGGCGTTGCTCATCAGCGTGAAGCGTTGGCTTTTTCCGCCGGAAGACTTGGGCTGGATGACAATCCGGAACGCGTTTTACCAACGGCTGGCGTGCAACATGGCATGACAGTCTCGCTGCTGGCGACAGTACGCCCCGGCGATCTTGTCCTGTGTGAGGAACTCACCTATCCCAATCTGCGCAGCCTTGCCAATTTGTTGCAGTTCCGTCTGCGTGGTGTGGCCATGGACGACGATGGCATCATGCCTGATGCGCTCGAAAACATGTGTCGCACACAAAGCCCGCGTGCCATTTATCTGATGCCGACGCTGCACAACCCGCTGTGCAGCACCATGAGTCAGAAGCGCCGCATCGAAATTGCCGAAATCCTGCGTAAATATGATCTGACATTGATAGAGGACGGTATTTATCATTTCCTTGATCCCGATGCCCCACCCCCGCTGTCTTGCTTTGCACCGGAACGCAGCATTTATCTGGATGGCGTATCAAAAAGCATCGGTGGTGGTTTGCGTGTCGGTTATATCCATGCACCGGGCGAAATGATCGGTAAACTTGCCAGTGCGATCCGGTCCACCTGCTGGATGGTTTCGACCATCAACCTTGAACTTGTCACACGCATGATCATGGATGGCAGCCTTGCCCAGTTCGAGGCATGGCACCGCGAAGAAGCCGCCAAACGCCTGGCGATCGTCCTTGGCACGCTCAAGGGTTATGATATCCGTTTCCACCCGACCAACTATCACATCTGGCTGGAACTTCCCGAACATATCGACACCAGTGAACTGGTGATGGATGCGGCCAACAATGGTGTTCTTTTGACCGCGGCACAGCAATTCGCCGTTGGCCACGTGCCAAGGGGTATGCGCCTGTGCTTCGGCGCAGAACGATCCCCCGAAAGATTGCGCCGCGGCGTGCAAATCGTCGACCGACTGCTTCAGAGCAGTGATTTTGGCAATTCTGTCGTCATGTAACGCAAGGTATTTCTTGTGCATGTTGACCATGGAATTTTGAGGCGAAGTCACGGTTCTTACTGGCATTTCAATTATTTCCGCACGCAACGCTTGACCGCGTGATTGCGTTGCTTCCAAGATATGCTGCGGGGGCAAGAAGCCCCTGCTTGATACCTTGATCTTGGGCAGCAGAAAGTCAGCAGATGCCAGTTTCCCGCCTTGACGCAGATGATTGCGGTTTCCCGCATTTCCGTATTCGCAGCCCACACAAAGACCAACAGCCGAAAATATTCGATTTTTCATCGCATTACCGCGCGGCAGAGGCTCTTAAATTCGGACTTTCGATGTCCGAACCCGGTTTCAACATTTTTGTTCTTGGCCTTGATCGCGCTGGCCGCATGACGGCGACACTCGATTACCTCAACAAGGCCATGGAAGAACGCGACGCCCCCGATGATTGGGTCTATCTGAACAATTTTTCGCGCACCAATCGCCCGCGCCCCTATGCCCTTCCCGCCGGTCAGGGCCAGAAGCTTTTAGCGGCGATGGAAACGCTGATCACGCATCTGCGCGAAGCCTTCGCCTCGGCCTTCAACGCCCCGGCTCACCTTACCGAAACCCAGACCCAGACTGAAGAAGCGCGTGCGCAGCTTCGCGAAAAGTTTGATGCCCTGCGTGAATATGCGCGTGAACGCGGTCTGGATGTTCAGGAAAACGAAAAAGGCGTAATGATCGTCGCGCTGAACGAGGAAGGCGAACCGGTTTCCCTTGATGAGATCCCAAAGGATCGCCGTAACGAGGCCGAAGACGCGTTTGAGGAAGTCGCCGAAGAAGCCCGCAAAACGCTGCTTTCCACCCGCGACCTCGAAGAACAGATCGCCGACACCCTTGATAGTCTGCGGCGCGGGGCAGCAAAGGTTGTTCTGAAACCGCGCATCAAGAAGCTGCGCGACAAATTCACAAGCCCCGGCCTTAAGGCATGGTTCGACGCGCTTGAAAAAGACATTCTCGACAATATCGACGCATTCGAGGAAGCCAGCGACCAACCCGCCATCGAAAGCGGGGATGGCAAGATCCCGGAAACGGTCGATGACCGCTATGCCGTCAACCTGCTGATTGATCATTCACGTGATAACCACCCCGATGTCGTCCTTGAACCGAGTCCAAGCTACGACAACCTGTTTGGGCAAATTCAGTACCGCCCGATGGGGGGCGGCATGCATCCGCATTTCAGCCTGATCAAGCCGGGCGCCCTTCATCGCGCCAATGGCGGCGTACTTGTGTTGCGTGCGGAAAGCCTTCTGGAACACGAAGAATGCTGGGGCTTTTTGAAAGCAGCCCTTCGTGACCGTGAAATCCGTATTGAGGAAACCCACAAGGGCGGACCGCCGACCGCAGGCGCACCGGAACCGCGCCCGATCCCGCTTGACCTCAAGGTCGTTATCGTCGGCGCGCCGAAGTTCTATTACACCTTCTTCTCGCTGGATGTGGATTTCAGAAACCACTTCCGGGTCAAGGCAGATATTGATGCCGACATGCCAGCGGCTGGTCGCAACATTTCGATCTATACCGGGCTTCTGCGGGCATCCGCCCTGTCACGCTCCGGCATCCCGGTTGATAATGGTGCGATCCGACAGTTGCTTGGTCAGGCGGCGCGTTGGGCAGGCGAACGTGACAAGCTGACAGCCCAGATTGAACGGGTCGAAGATGTCGCAATCGAGGCCGGCGCACTCAGCAAGGCCGAAGGTCGCGAAACCATCCGTGCCGCAGATGTCCGGCGTGCGATCGAGGAACGCCGCCATCGCAATTCACGCCTTGAAGACCGATCCCATGAACGGGTTCAAAGGCGCGAAATCCTGATCGACAGCTTTGGCAGCGTGGTTGGTCAGGTCAACGCACTGACGGTCCTCGATTACGGCGATCATGCCTTTGGCCTGCCAGCACGCGTTTCGGCACGGTCCTATGTCGGTAGCCTCGGCGTTCTAAACATCGAACGCATGGTCGATATGTCCGGCCCATTGCAGCAAAAGTCTGTGATGATCATCGAAGGCTTCCTGAAATCACGCTTTGCGCAGGATTTTCCGCTCTCATTCGCCTGTAACGTGACGTTTGAGCAGAACTATGGCGGGATCGAAGGCGATTCTGCGTCGATGGCGGAACTTTGCGCCATCATTTCCGCTGTTTCAAACATCCCGATGCGCCAGAATGTTGGTATCACGGGGTCGATGAACCAGTTTGGTCAGGCACAGCCGGTCGGTGGTATTTCGCACAAGATCGAAGGGTTCTATCGCATTTGCGCTGATCAGGGTTTTACCGGTGATCAGGGCGTGATCATTCCCTCGGCCAATGCGGAAAACGTTGTCCTGCGCGAAGAAGTCGTTCAGGCCATTCGCCAGGGCAAGTTCAACATCTGGACGGTGGAACACATCAATGATGCTATTGAGCTTCTGACCGGGATGGCAACAGGTGACCGGACAGATGGTCAATATGCGCAAGACACAGTCTATGGCAAAGCCATGGAACGCCTGCGCAACAATGATCTGATTTTGCGCGAACGCCATGCATATGGCCCGCGCACGGAGATGTAGGAATGGCGAAACCACCCCACGCATATCCAACCCCTGCGACACAGTTTTCGCAGGCGATTGGCTTTGCCGGAATGTGGGGTGGTTTTTCTTTTTCGGGCACCTTTGCTGCGGCACTGATGGCAGCCATGATCTTTAATATCGGTGCAGTGGCACAATCGCTTGCGCCTGAAACAGGACCAACCGGGATCGATATCATCCCGACAGATTTGCCTGCCCGCGCATCAAGTCTGCGATCAGGCAATCAGCCTCTCAGCCTCCTGCCCGGAACAATTCCAACTGAAACCCGGCTTGAGGAAGAAATCGAAATCCCGTCTTTGGCAGATCAGTATCAACGGACGATCAACGGAAAGCCCCCAATCCGTTCGGTCCAACCAGTCCGTCAAAGGACGCGAAAGCCCACGGAAACTCGGATTACCCCGGCGGCTTCAACAACTTCGCCTCCGACTCAGACCACGCTGCCCGCTGTGACCGTGCAACGAACGACGGCATCTGGTCATGTTGAAACAGCAACGACTGTACCAGTAGGAAACGGTGGTGGTTTCCGGATCCAGCTAGGCGCCTTTCGCGATACATTTACCGCTGAAACCTATTGGGCAAGCTTTAGCATCCGCTATCCGGAACTGGCTAAATCGCACGACAAGAAAATCGTATCCGCCGATCTTGGCAGTCAGGGCATATACCATCGCCTGCAGCTTGCAGGATTTGAAGACTCGGAGTCTGCGCAAAAACAATGCCGCCAGCTCAAAGCTGACGGCACGGATTGTTTTGCAACTGCGCGCTAGACAAAGGCTCAGTCAGCGGGTGCAAGCAGGACAATCTTGTCTACGATCAGGGTTGTTGCCTCGGTACAGGTTGTCATCAGTGCCAGATGGCCGGTGATGCGCACCTTGTCGCCCGGGCGCAGCCTGCTTGCCTTGTTGGCGAGTGCATATAGCGTCCCGTCTTCGGCACGGAACGTAACGCATTCCTGCCCCTGATCGGTGATTTCACCACCAACCGTAAAGTTTTCTTTTTGCAGGAACGAACACCCTGCCAACGCCAGAGCCACACCCGCAACAGCGATTTTTCGCGCCAATCCGGCCCCCAAAAGGTACTTCATCCGTCGTGCTCCTTTGCGTGATCGACAGTGCTTCGTCACAAATACGCTTCATGTGCGTTAATGTTCTTGTAACGCCATGAAAGATAGAATGGTTCCACCCCTTTTAAGGGTTTCGGTATCCAATGTCATTGAGAACAAGACGCCCAATGGAAAAGTCGCAGATAGATTTGTTGATAGAGCTTGCTGCTGATTTTCAGCATCAGACGGCAATCAACAATCGCGCGACCGAAGAAACAGATCAAAGCGAACAACGTAGTGCGCTCTCGACGTTGGTTGATCTTGCCCGTGACATGCAAACCCGCCTTGATCAGCAGCAAAACCGGATCAGACAGCTCGAACTCATGGTCGAAACCGATGAGTTGACCGGGCTTTATAACCGTCGCGGCTTTATGAAGCGCACGCGGGAGGCAATCTCTCGCGCGTCACGAACCGACGAACGCGGCATTCTGGTCATTGCCGATCTTGATGGTTTCAAGCAAATCAATGACATGCACGGGCATGCTGCGGGGGACGCCGTCCTTCGACACTTTGGCCAGAACCTGCGCACGCACACCCGGTCTGATGATTTTGTTGCCCGCTTTGGCGGCGACGAATTTGCCATCCTGATGACCGGCAGCGATCCTGCCGCAGCGGCAAAACGGATTGTGCAGCTTCAGAACGCGACCGAGCGATTCCCGCTGATATGGCAGGGNAAGGCGCTGTCGATCAGGGCAAGCTTCGGTCACGCATCCTTTGGCGCAAAATGCGATATTGCCGATTTGATCCGCGAAGCTGATGAAGCCATGTACGATCAGAAGCACAGCCGCCGCGAGGCAAACGAGCCCCGGAAAGCCGACCATAACGCCGCCTGATATCCGATAAGACAGGCTGTCGGCCTCGCCCCCCTAACCTTGCTTGTCGATTATATACTCTGCTGCGCGCAGACAGGCCATGAACGCCCCATGGGGTTGTACCAGCATAGTCAAACTCCAGCCAAGATCAGTCGACCTGAAATCGGCTCTCCGAGACCGTCAAATCAGACGGCGATCCATCACTTGCATCGTGTGAGAAATCGATCTTTTGAAGCCGGAATGTTTTTTTTGCCATATCAAGTGCAAATCCTTCATATCCTTTGTAAGATCGCTATTTATGAGAGACAGGCAAAGCTGCGGCTTAGAAAAACAAACAGGCGGCTTACGATGACGGGTCGAAAATGACAGACAGCACCGGCCACTCGGCGGAAACGAATGACCAAGACCTTCTGGCAGCCATGGCATTCTGCTGGGCTGACATGCTTCTTGAGGTCGATGAGAACGGCTATATTCTGTTTGTCGCAGGCGCGACCGAGAGCCTTCTGGGATGCACGCCAGACCGTCTGATCGGCGAAGCCTTCGAGAAAATTGTTGTTAAGTCCGAACGTCCTTTGCTGCGCGCCTATCTTCACGGCGGCACTGGGCTGAAACGCCTCGAAGAGCTTGATCTTGATTTCCAGCTTTGCGAGTCCGATGGCAAACCGGTTCAGGAAGCTGTTCCGCTGTCACTCAGCGGCTATATGATCGCCGATCCTTCAAGCCGCTATTACATCGCAGCGCGCCATCGCGCCATTCGTCCCCGCGCCAGATCGGGCATTGATCGCATCATTTTGCAGAACGCAGTCATTCGCCAGAACATGAATGCCGAAACCAGCCAGACCGGTTCGGTTGGTGATCTTTCAAGCATGAACTACCACAACGAAGCCTTGGTCGTGCTCGAAAACCTGGCTGCGTCACGCTCCCAGGCAGAAACGGCCGCAACCAATGAATTGGCCCGACTGATCGGAATTGGTGCAAAGCAGTTCAATGCCAGTGTGGTTAAGGATCAGGAACGGTCACGACGACCACACAAAATTCATCCGGTTGACGAACCGATGATCGAGCTCGAACGCCGTATCGTCGCCTATGCAAGTGCGCTGCGCGCTGACCTCGAGGAAATCGATAAAACAACCTCGACCGAGAATATCAGCGGATTGATGTCGTTGACCAATACCTCCGACGTTAACGGCAAAAACACCCAAAAGTCCAAAACAGCAGACCTGTTTGGCAATGACTATGAAAGTGCTCGGAACATTCATCATTTCGATACCGAGAATGCCGAAAGTGACCGGGATACGAACCTGACACGGGCAGTTGCCTATGCGCTCAACCGGATGCAGCGCAAGGCACAGAATGACGTCACCGCCGCACGCCTTTCGGCAAGCCTGCCGCACCTGATCAACGAAACACTGAAGTCCGTGCGTGCCTTCCGCGAGATTGTGGAAAATGGATCATTTGCCGTTGCATTGCAGCCGATTGTCCATCTAGGCAATCGGGAGATGCATCATTTCGAAGCTTTGGCGCGTTTTAACATCGGTGAAAGTCCGCTCGCTGTTGACCAGATCATTCATTTCGCCGAGGGAACCGGTCTGATTACCGAGTTTGATCTGGCAATGTGCAGCAAGGTTCTTGATCACCTGCGCGACAATCCTGACAGCATCCCCTATCCGGTTGCCGTCAATCTTTCCGGCCATTCGCTTGAACAGGCTGGTTTCATGCCGGCTCTGATCGAACTGCTTGGCAACTATGACATCCCCTCGGAACAAGTCCTTTTCGAAGTTACCGAAACGTCGCGTATCCGCGGATTGACCGATGTGAATAACGGGTTGCAGATGCTCCGCGCCCGCGGCCATGCGATCTGTCTGGATGACTTTGGTGCCGGGGCTGCCAACTTCGAATATCTGAGTGCGCTTGATGTCGACATTATCAAGTTTGATGGCGGAGCGATGAGAACAGCACTTGCCAATCCAAAAGGGCGCGCATTTCTTAAGGCGACCGCCCTGCTTTGTCGCGATCTTGGTATTCATACGATCGCCGAAATGATCCACGATCAGGCCAGTTACGAACTGGTATGTGATCTGGGTATCGACTATGGTCAAGGCTATCATCTAGGGCCGCCAATCACGATTGGCAGCGAAGACGATTATCACAAGACCAATCTCGCCAACTCAAATAGTAGTGCCGACACCGACGATCAGAACGCGTCGACCACAACAGGAGGACGCGCATGACTTCCCGTCATCCGGTGGATCCGCAAAACCAGAACACAGACTTTGCAGACGATCTGACAAACTACGATGCCGACGTGTTTACCCTTGACCCCAAAGTCATGGCCGAGGCCGAGGCCCCCGTCATCGTGATGGACGCAAAGGGCGTGCCGCTATTTGCCAACAAAAATGCTGTTGGTTTTGCCAATGGCATTCGTGACGGCCTGTTCCCTGAAATCTATCAACTGATCCGACGCGCCCTGACCACACCGGGTGGCGTGGTTGAACTGATGACCTTTGAAGTCCAGCGCGGCACCGCAACACTGGAGCTAACTGCCCTGCCGACCACCAAAAACGAGGTCATGATCCTACCGCGTGATGTCAGCATGGACCGGAACTTGCGTGAAGCACTGATCGACTCGCGCCAACGGTATCGCGATATTGTAGAAGTCTCCTCCGCCTTTGCCTGGGAAACGGATGAAACGGGAAAGTTTATCTTTGTCTCCCCGCGCGGGGCACTTGGATACCGTGCCGATGACATCGTCGGACGTTTCCCGGGGAAATTCCTGCTCGATACTGCCGATCAGGACAGCGAACACGTATTTCGCAGTCAGAAGGCCGTGCGCGATGTCCCGGTTTGGTTCCGGCGTTCGAACGGGCGCGATGCGTGCCTGTCTGTTTCATCGACGCCCGTCTATTCGCGCGAAGGGGTCTGGATCGGCACACGTGGCCTTGCCCATGACATTACCGAACAGCGTCGCCGCGAAAGCGAAGTCGCAACAGCCCGAAATCGTGACCGCCTGATGACCTATATCGTGCGCACCATGCGTGATGAAATTGATCCGCTTTTGGTCCTTAAGGGTGCATCCGAGGCCAGCACGCGTGCATTGGCCTGTTCACACTGCGTTATCTTCAAACGAAATGATGAAACCGGCGACCTTGAACTGGCGGCCGGCGATGCAGACAAGACGGCCAACGAGATCGCACATCAGGCGCTTCACCAGATGCAAAAAACGAATGAAACGTTTGATGCCCTTGTCGGGAACTACCGGCTCATTGGCCTTCGCTGCCATTATCATCAGCGCAATAATGGCGCTGTAATCTTTATGTTTGATGCGGATCACCCGGAACCAACCGATGGCGAACGTGCCATCATGACCGAGGTTGCCGATCAGGTCGGGATCGCCATTGAACAGGCTATCCAGCATGAACGCATCCTGACGCTTTCGCGTACTGATAGCATGACCGGGCTTTTGAACCGTCGCGCGTTCTTTGAGGAACTCAAACGTCGCCACAGCCGCCTGCGTCGTGAAAATGCGCCTGCGGCTTTGATGTATGTCGATATGGACAACTTCAAACTGGTCAATGATATCCATGGCCATCAGGCTGGTGACGACGCCATTCTTACGCTAACGCAAGTGTTACTTGATAATGTGCGCCCATCTGATCTTGTAGCTCGCCTTGGTGGCGACGAATTTGTTCTGTGGCTGGAAGGCGCTGATATTCCCGCCGCGTCGGCACGCGCCAAGACCCTGATGAAGGAAAGTGCCGTTCTTGGAAAATATTCCGGGGATGCCGAACATCTACTGGGCATTTCAGTGGGTATTGCGGTTCACGAACCTGATTCAAAAGAAACGCTTGAACAACTTGTGCAACGCGCAGATCAGACCATGTATCAGGTCAAGAAACTTGGCAAAGGTCGTTTTGGTATCGCTGCCGCGCCGGGGTCAAAAGACCCGGCAAAAATCGAAGTTTAGGAGGAATGCCCGATGAAGGGATTTTTGCAGCGGGTATTTACCAAGCGAAGCGAAACGCCAATCACCTATGACGAAGCCAAGGAAATGGCGGCAAGCCCGGATGCAGATGTTCGCGGCAAACTGGCACAACGCCATGATACACGGCCCGAAATCCTTTATTTCCTTGCCACTGACCACGATTCTTCTGTTCGTCGTCACATTGCAGCCAACCAGGCAACGCCGGTTCAGGCCGATGTCCTTCTGACCGATGACAGCGATGACAGTGTCCGTGGCAGTCTGGCGGAAAAAATCGCGCATCTCTCTGCCGGTCTGACCGCCCATGAAACCGATAAACTGCGCCGTATGACCTACGAGGCGCTCGACAAGCTTGTGCGTGACCAAGCTGTTCACGTCCGCCAAGTAATCTCTGAAACCCTCAAAGACATTGCCGACGCCCCGCAGCCAATCATTCAGCAGCTTGCGCGCGACGCCGAAAGTGTCGTTTCCGGCCCGGTCTTGCAGTATTCTCCGGTCCTAACCGAGGAAGATCTGCTTGAAATCATCGAAGGCAGCTCTGGTCGCGGCGCGCTCAGCTTTGTGTCGCGTCGTAGAAACGTTGGTGAAAAGCTTGCCGATGCCATTGCTGCCAGCAGTGACAAGGATGCGATTTCCCATCTGCTTGGCAACAAGTCTGCACAGATCCGCGAAGAAACGCTTGATCAACTGATTGATCGCGCTCCGGATTACCCGGAATGGCATGAACCACTTGTCAAACGCCCAACGCTGACACCGACCGCGGCCGGAAAACTGGCGCGCTTTGTCGCCGAAAACCTGATCAGTGTGCTGGAACGCCGTAAAGACCTGAAAAAAGACCAGCTTGATGCCGTCCGAGAGGTCGTTCAGCGCCGTATCGCATCTGGCGAGTTCGAAAAGCGCGACGACGTTGCGACCGATGCGAAAAAGATCAAGGCTGACAAGGACAAGGCCAAGCCGTCCGACAAGGCAGAACCGAAGTCTGACAAAAAAGGCGTGATCGCAGAAGACGGCGACGAAGTGGAAGGCGAACCCGCCTTTGAAAAGGCACTTGCCATGCATGCCAAGAAAAAGCTGACCGATCAGGAAGTGGCAAAAGCACTGGCCGCAAACGATGTCAAATTCGCCCGCGCATCGCTGGCGGTTCTGGCCGGAATTTCGCCCGACGCCGTATCAAAGGTGCTTAACACCCATTCGGCAAAAGGCGTTGTGTCGCTTGCATGGAAGGCCGGTCTTCCGGCCGATCTTGCTGTGAAAATTCAGGTCAAGCTTGGTCACGTCCCGCCGAGCCAGACACTTAATCCCCGCAGCGGCAATCAATATCCGCTAAGCGAGGATGACATGAATTGGCAGCTTGAATTCTTCACCGGCATGGCGACCAGCGGCGCACGCTAAGGTGCACCGCTATTGGTCGTTCCTCGCGGACCTATTTCATGTTCGCCGGGCGTTCCATGCTGATATGGGCGATACCGTCTTCGTCATATTCATCACCGAATTGCACGAAGCCGAGGCTTTCGTAAAAACCTCGAAGATATAGCTGCCCGTTCAGGTAGATCGGTTTGCCTGCAAACTGCTTTTCACAAACCTCAATCGCACGGCGCATCACTTCGCGGCCAATGCCCCGCCCGCGCAAACGATCGCTGGTGACAACGCGACCAATCGCGGGACGGTCACCTTGTTCTGCATGGTCGGGATCAATACCCGGTGCAACGATACGGGCTGCAGCCAGAACATCGTCACCCTCATAGGCGACAATATGCCTGCATCGCGGATCAAGCCCGTCTATGTCGGGAAATATGCAGGTCTGTTCGATAATAAAAATCTGCTGGCGGAGCTTTAAAAGGCTGTGCACGTGGCGCGCGGACAGATCATCAAAATCACAATCAAGCCAAGTCAGATTAGGTGGGGTTGGCGACATTCAGGGAACTTTCATCGTGTGGGACGCTCTAGAACCCGGTGTCAGGTACCGGATTTTTCAATGTGATAGATAAAGACATCCTCGTCCTGTTCAGACGATATCAACCGATTACCCGTCATCTCGCAAAAGGCTTTCATATCAGCAACAGAACCGGGATCGGTCGCAAGGACTTGCAGAATTCCGCCATCCTTGACGTCACGCAGTGCTTTTTTTGCCTTCAGAACGGGCATCGGGCACATCAGTCCGCGCGCGTCGAGAATTGCATCATGNGGACCACTTGAAGATNTNGACATAAGAAACCTTATAAAAAATACGAAACCNGTCCGATATAGCGGCAATTGGCGATTGTTGCATTTGCACAATATGTTAGACTNAACCACAACAATCAATCAAACGCTGTTAGCCCGCCCGCGATGCAAATCTATCTCCCGATTGCCGAGATATCGGTAAATATATTTCTGATCTTGGGACTGGGCGGCGGGGTCGGCTTCTTGTCGGGTCTTTTTGGCGTTGGTGGCGGCTTTCTGATTACGCCGCTTTTGATTTTCTATGGTATTCCCCCGGCCGTATCCGTGGCAACTGCTGCGAACCAGATTGTGGCATCTTCTGTATCGGGTGTGTTCGCCCACTGGAAGCGCGGTAATGTCGACCTAAAAATGGGTCTGGTTCTTCTGGCAGGCGGTATTGTCGGGTCGACCGTCGGTGTCTGGGTGTTTGCCTGGTTACGTTCGCTTGGTCAGATCGATCTGGTCATTTCCCTCTGTTACGTGATCTTCCTTGGTATCATCGGTGGGATGATGCTGTTTGAAGCCACGCGCGCAATTTTCCGTACCCGGCGTCGCGGCGGCCAAATCCGCCGATCCAAGAAACATCAACACAGCTTTATCCACGGCCTGCCCTTGAAGATGCGGTTTTATCGCTCCGGGCTTTATATCAGCGCCCTGTTGCCGCTTGCTGTTGGTTTCTTTGTCGGCATGCTGACCGCATTGATGGGCGTTGGTGGCGGCTTTGTGATGGTGCCGGCCATGATCTATCTGTTGGGCATGCCGACCGGCGTTGTCATTGGCACATCGCTGTTTCAGATCATCTTTGTCACGGCCAACGTCACCTTCCTGCAATCGGTGCAAACACAGACGGTTGATGTGGCCCTTGCCATCCTGTTGCTGATTGGCGGGGTTATCGGCGCACAGTTTGGCGCGCAGTTTGGCTCCCGCCTCAAGGCGGAACATCTTCGTGCCCTGCTTGGCCTTTTGGTTTTGTCGGTCTGCCTGAAGCTTCTGTTTGATCTGGTGATTACGCCAAGCGACCTTTATTCCGTCATGCCGGGGGATCTGTAATGACAGTACCCTCAGCCATTCGGGTCGCATTTATGATTGCCTTGACGCTACCGTTCTTGACCATCGGGGCTGGCCCCAAAAAGGCATCGGCTGATCCACTGGTTGTCGATTTGTCCAACCATCTTGTCGCCATCACCACCGGCTTTACCGGGACCAACGTGTTGTTGTTTGGCGCGGTCGAGGAAGAAGGTGACGTCGTTGTTACCGTTCGTGGCCCGGATCAGGACATGGTGGTCCGGAAAAAAGAGCGTAAAGTTGGCATTTGGGTCAACAGCGAAAGCGCGCGCTATAAGAACGTGCCCGCCTATTATGCCAGCGCATCAAACCGCCCGATGGACATCATCGCATCCCCTGAGGTCTTGCTGGATTATCGCATTGGCCTTCAAAATCAGCGTTTTATAGGCGAAAGCAAGCTGAGCGATGATGATCAGAAAGTCTATCGCGAGGCGCTGGTGCGCAATATGCAAGGTGCGGGTCTGTTCGGTGAACGCCCGGCCAAGATCAGTTTTTTGTCCAATCAGCTGTTTCGAACGGATATCCATTTTCCGGCCAATACCCCGACGGGAACCTACACCATCAATGTGTATCTGATCCGGGATGGCCGTGTTGCCAGTGTCAAAACCACACCACTGGTTGTTTCAAAAACCGGCATCAGTGCCGAGGTTTATGAATTCGCCCATCGTTACTCGGCCCTTTACGGCATTATTGCCGTGATCATTGCCGTGGTTGCCGGGTGGATTGCCAGTGTCGTATTCCGCAAACGCTAACAGCGTGCGGGCCCACTCACCCTCAAAACGCGCATTCCGGGTCCTTGCGACTTCGCAGTCGCAGCATTACCTCAATCAATAACGCAACGCATAAATCTTTGTCGCTATTACCAAAAATCACTTGGAAACCGGCATTGAGTTGCGGCACAATTTGACTGTCCGCTCGTAACA
>JGI12367J12837_1000473_pt1 | contig 14360 bp, 7 predicted proteins | sample TtaePargueraPR_11_FD_12837 | JGI IMG/M metagenome (IMG submission 12837)
GGGATAGATGCGCAGCGTGTTCTGGATATGGTTGGTAAAGGCATAAAGTTTGGCGCGCATGCGGGCATGGCGCTCGTAAAACTCGGCGCTGACCCTGGCGTCTTTCAGTGATGAATTAGCAACGTAATTTTCCAGAAACTCGACACGTTCGGTGGTCAGCGGGTGACTGCGCATATACGGATCCTGACTTGCCGTGCTCAGCAATTCCTGACCTTCAAGCGTTTCCATGAATTCCATCATGCCACGCGCTGAAATGCCCGCCGCTGTCAAATATTTCACACCGGCCTGATCGGCACTGCTTTCCTGTGTACGGGAATAGGCCAGAAAGTTACGCGTCGCAATATTCTGGCCACCCAGAATCGCTGCTGTCCCGACATCGGATCGGCCTGCGGCAACACCGGCAGCAACACCTGCAATGGTCGACAGGATCGAGATTGCAGATGCATTGCGCAGTTGATCATGCACGCGCGAAAGGTGTCCACCGGTGATGTGACCGGTTTCGTGGGCCATGACGCCGATAACCTGTTCTGGAGTCTCTGCTTTTAACAACAGCCCAGTATTGATAAAAAGCTTTTGTCCACCGGCAACAAATGCGTTCAAGCTGTTGTCAGAAACGATATAAACAGACACACCGTTCGGATCGAGCCCCGCTGCCTTGAAGATAGGTGTGGCATAGAGACGAAGGGTATCCTCGATCTCGGTATCGCGGATAAAAGAACGACCCTGCGCCAAAACCATGCTAGGCAGGGCAACAAGGAAAATGGCAGTGAGAGTTAAAATGCGTCTGAGCAAAATGTGCGTTCCATATTTTCGTTCGACTGATGTCGGTTCCGTGCCGACGCGCAAGCCATCATGGCGGATCGCGTTTGCAATCGCAATGACTGCCGGACTTGCTGCCTGCAGTAGTACTAATACAGAAAATCTTGGTCAAATAGGGGCAGTTACCGGATATTTCGGTGGTGTTGTCGCCGATGAGCCGCGGGCAGTAAGGGTTGCGCGCGACGTCCTGTCTGCTGGCGGTACGGCTGCGGATGCTTCTGTCGCGCTGTATGCGACCATGACAGTAACCAAACCATCTGTTGCCGGAATTGGCGGCGGCGGTGTGTGTGTCGTTCACGAACGCGCAGGCAAAAAGGTCGAGGTTCTTGATTTCTGGCCGCGTCCGGGGACTCGAACCAGTGCAGGTCAAACCGCAACCACGATTCCGGCCGTTCCGCGTGGTCTATATGCACTTAGTGCGCGCTTTGGGCGCCTGCAATGGGCGTCACTTCTAAGTGCGGCTGAACAATATGCCCGCCTTGGTGTGCCGGTATCGCGCTCACTTGTGAACGATATTCAGGCCAACCGTGCGCGCATCGAATCTAGCCCGGCCTTGCGCAAGACATTCATGCCCGACGGCAAGTTGCTTGAAGTTGGTGATCGTATCCGTTCGGTCAATCTTGCAGCACTGCTGACATCGCTGCGTGTCAAGGGACCCGGTGATTTCTATAACGGTGCGCTTGGTGCAGATATTGCCGCAGCCGTCCAGAATGCCGGTGGCACGCTTACGGCTGACGATTTGCGCAATTATCGTCCGGAATGGAAAGCGGCGACCGAAGTCAAACATGGCAATGAAATTGTCTATCTTGCCTATCCGCCGCGTTCAGCAAGCGGACCATCCGTCATTACCGATGGCAGTGATGTTGCCGAAATCCTGAACCGTTATCTTGCCGATATCGCGTCTGGGGATTTGTCCGGGCAGGCACTTTCGGGTCGCAGTGGCTTTGTTGTCGTCGATCGTGCTGCCAATGCTGTTGCCTGTATGACGACCATGAATACACCGTTTGGTGCGGGCCTTGGTGCAGATGCCTTTGGTCTTAACCTTGCCGCTGGTGATGCCGCACAGGCGGCTACGCCGCTGATCGGCCCGGCCCTGATGGTGAACCCGTTTGTCTGGGAATACTACTATGGCATTGCCGGGACGGGCACACCGGCCGGTGCAACCAAACAGATTGCCACCATGGCCGAAGATCTGATTGGTGCCGGGGCGGCATCGGGAATTACCCTTAATTCCCAGGGTGCGTCTTCGGTCAATGTGATCCGCTGCCTTGAAGGCGTGCCCCCCCATCCGGAAAGTTGTCAGTTCGTGGCTGATCCGGCGGGCGGTGGCATGGCCGGTGTTCGCTAACAGGACATTTCAACAGGGCAGGGATCATCCTGCCCTGTTGCACTTGAAATCGTAGTTAAAACGAATTGGGACCCCACACAATGGCTTTGAAACAATCCCTGCGCGGCGCAATTTCGCCCTTTATCGTCATGGATGTGATGCGTGCAGCCAATGCGCGCGAGACCGAGGGAAAAGCTGTTTATCATCTTGAAGTCGGACAGCCGGGGACACCGGCCCCGCGCAAGGTCCGCGAAGCTGCTGCCAAGGCGCTTGAAGCTGACCTGATCGGCTATACCAACGCCATGGGCATTGATCCGCTACGCGAAGCCATTGCCGGACATTACAAAACAAAATTTGGTGTGCCGGTTGATCCGTCGCGCGTTTGCGTTGCCAGTGGATCGTCGTCGATCTTTGTGCTGGCGTTCCTCGCGGCCTTTGATGCGGGCGACCGTGTTGCGATGGCGGCACCGGGATATCCGGCCTACCACAATATTCTAAGCGCGCTTGGTATTGATACGGTCAACCTGCCTGCAGGCCCGGAAACCCATTATCAGCCGACCGTTCAGATGCTCCGTGATCTTGAAGAGCCGGTTGATGGCCTGATCGTTGCCAGCCCGTCCAATCCGGCAGGCAGCATGATCGATGTCGAAATCTATCGTGAGCTGGCAACCTATTGCCGCGAAAACGGCATTCGCCTGATCAGTGACGAGATTTATCAGGGTATCTCGTTCGGGGATGTCAAGGAATGCACCGCCCTTGAATTCGGGGATGACGCCATCATCATCAACAGTTTTTCGAAATATTTCTCGATGACCGGCTGGCGTCTGGGCTGGGCAATTGTGCCGCCTGATCTGATGCGTGCGGTGGAATGCTTGCAGCAAAACCTGTTCATTTCCGCCCCGGCTTTGTCGCAAATCGCAGCCGTCGCGGCCTTTGAGTGCGAAGAAGAACTTCAGGCCAATATCGCGGCCTATGCGCGCAATCGCGAAATCCTGCTTGAAGGTCTGCCCAAGGCAGGCTTTACCAAATTCGCCCCGGCGGATGGTGCATTTTATCTCTATGCCGATGTCCGCGAGCTGACGAATGACAGCGAAGTTTTCTGTCGCCAGATGCTCGAGGAAACCGGTGTGGCCACCACACCGGGCACGGATTTTGACCGGATGCGTGGCAAGGGCTATGTACGTTTCTCTTTCGCGCATAGCGAGGCAACCATGATCGGTGCCGTCAAGGCGTTGCAGAATTGGAAACGCTAGACGACGTTGCATTCCGCTGGTAGCGACCATCTAGTCCTTTTCTGTCGGCGTTTTCGACAACATCCTTGATGAGATACAGTGTGAGAGGTGTCTGTCGAACTTTGTCAGTCATCGAGTGGATGCCACGTCTGGAGAAAAACGCATAGAAGTGACTGTGCAGCACCGAACCCAAACACAAGAAAAGTGATGATAGCGTCGCAAAGACAAGAATTGTGATCGGTATCGAGAAGTTCTTGATGGTTGCTGCCGTCATTGAGAGCAAGCCATAGACAATGAGAGCGGCAGCGATGTCTAGGGCAACGATGATGCCGATAATCTTGCCCCATCGTCTGTAAGTCATCTGAGGATGGAATAGTTTTTTGCTCATTGTGACCGATCTGATCCCTCAACGCTGACAGTTATCATTGCTAAAACCTTTATAGGTTTAAACAAAAAAAGACCGCTGAATTTCAGCGGTCTTTTTCTTTTAGCGACTTTGATCGGGTTAGCGACCAAGGCTCCACCAGCCGCGTTTTTTCGACTTGGGCTTTTCGTCCTTTGCCGGTTCGGCTGCAGGGGCTGCTTCCGGTGCCGGGGCAGGGGCCTCGGTTTTGGCCGGTTCAGCCGGTTTTGGTTCTGCCGGTTTTTCGACAGGTGCCTCAACCTTTGGTGCTTCTGCTTTCGGTGCCGGTGCTGCGACTTCTGCCGGGGCAGTTGCCGGTGCAGCAACGGTGGTTTCCGGTTTGCTTTCAGCAACGGCTTCCGGTGCCGGGCCGCTCTGGATCGGGATGTTTTTCACATCACCACGATCATTGCTGCCTTCAGGGCGATCCGAACGCGGATTGCGGTCACGGCGGTTGCGACGGTTGTCGTTGCGATCCCGACGCGGACGGGCCGGGGCCGGTGCGGTGGTGCTGCGGACACGACCTGCACGAACGCCTTCCTGATCAAAGCTGTCAGCATCCTGACCGTCGCTTTCGGCGTCGATCACGCTGTTTTCTTCTGAACCATCCGGTGCTTCGTGATCACGGTTGCGACGCGCAGACGTCAGCGCCGGATCATCATTGGGCGAACGGGTACGGTTGGCATCGAAATCCTGACGACGCGAACGGCGACGGCCACCACGTTTGCCACGACGGCGACGCTTGCGCTGGCTTTCTTCATCATCGTCATCAAGGTTGCCGTGATCCGAACCATCAGCATCTTCGGCGTCGGTATCTGCCGCTTCTTGCTGGGTATCGTTACGATCATCACGATCATCACGATCATCATTGCGACCGCGACGACGACGGCGACGACGGCGGCGTTTGCCACCCTGATCGTCATCATCACCACGAACAATGTCTTCATCTTCGTCTTCGTCGTCTTCAACCGGGCTTTCAATTGCGGTCAGCGACACGCTGTCGGTATTGAGAACCGGGCTTACCTCTTCCTGCTCGTCACCTTTTTTCGCGCGGGTGCGCTCGATACGGTGATCCGGGGAAATCAGGCTGTCATCGCCAAAGATCATCACGGTGAAGCCGTAACGCTGTTCGATTTCAGCAAGCGAATCACGTTTACGGTTCAGGATGTAAAGGGCGACTTCGCTGGCGACATGAACGGTGAGCGCACCAGAGCGACGGCGCATGCCTTCTTCTTCGATGACACGCAGCAGATGAAGGGCTGCACTTTCGATCGAACGGACAAGGCCGACACCACGGCAATGCGAGCAAACCTCGAACGCGCTTTCAACAAGCGAGGGACGCAGGCGCTGACGCGACATTTCAAGCAGGCCAAACGGGCTGATACGGCCAATCTGCAAACGTGCACGGTCATTGCGCATCGCTTCTTTAAGCTTGCGTTCAACCGATGCCTGATTGCGGTGATCTTCCATGTCGATGAAGTCGACAACGATCAGACCGGCAAGGTCACGCAGGCGCAGCTGGCGTGCCAGTTCCTCGGCCGCTTCAAGGTTGGTCTTGTATGCGGTTTCTTCGATATTGCGTTCGCGGGTCGAGCGGCCGGAGTTCACGTCAATCGCGACCAGTGCTTCGGTCGGGTTGATGACGATATAACCACCGGATTTAAGCTGTACGACCGGGTTGAGCATCGCATCAAGCTGACTTTCCACCTGGAAACGGTGGAACAGTGGCACGCCCTGATCCTTATAGGGCTGCACGCGCTTGGCATGTGATGGCATCAGCATTTTCATGAAGTCTTTGGCGATCCGGTAACCTTCGTCACCTTCGACCAGAACTTCATCAACATCGCGTGCATAAAGGTCACGGATGGAACGCTTGATCAGATCGGCTTCTTCGTAAATCAGGCAAGGTGCCTGGCTCTGAAGGGTGGTTTCGCGAATACGATCCCACAGACGCATCAGATAGTCGAAGTCGCGTTTGATTTCGGCTTTGGTCCGTTCTGCACCGGCGGTGCGAACGATCACGGCCATGCCGTCCGGAATCTCCAGCTCGGCCAGAATGGATTTCAGACGCTTGCGGTCCTGGGCGTTGGTGATTTTGCGCGAAATGCCGCCACCACGCGGGGTGTTTGGCATCAGAACGCAATAACGGCCCGCCAGCGACAGGAAGGTCGAAAGTGCCGCACCCTTGTTGCCGCGTTCTTCCTTGACGACTTGAACCAGAATGATCTGGCGGCGTTTGATCACTTCCTGAATTTTGTAGCGTTTCTGAAGCTGACGGCTGTGTGATTCGACGAATTCGTCGGCATCGTCGCCACCAAGGTCTTCGATTTCTTCTTCTTCGCCACCGGCATCCGCAGACGTCGCCCCGTTGTCATTGTCGTCGTCTTCACCGTCGGCATCAATGTCAACGGTCAATTCTGCGACTTCTGCCGACATTGCGGCATTACCGCCGGTCGGGGTGTCGTCAGAACCGTTGCCGTCACCATCATTGCTTTCTGCGGCCGGGGCTTCATCAGATGACGCTTCGGTTGCTGATGCTTCGACATCATCGGACTTTTTGCGACGATTGCGGGTGCGACGACGACGCGGTTTGGCCTCTTCTTCCTCGGAAGATGCCTGTGCATCGCTTGCGTCAGCAGCATCGGCCGGGGCTTCTGCCTCGGCACCTGCTTCGAGCTCGGCTGCGTCACCTTCGGTCGGTTCAGCCGTTTCGTCCTTGTCCTTTGCGCGCGGTTTGCGACGCGAACGTGAACGGGCAGGTTTCTTTTCTTTTTTCGGGCTGTCTTCGGTTTCGCCGATATTGTCTTCGACAATTTCAGCGTCCTTGACCTGTGCGCCGCCCTGACTCAGGGCTTCGCGGTCGGCAACCGGGATCTGGTAGTAGTCAGAGTGGATTTCGCTGAAGGCAAGAAAACCGTGGCGGTTTCCACCATAATCAACAAAGGCCGCCTGCAAAGAGGGTTCTACACGCGTCACTTTCGCGAGATAGATGTTTCCCTTGATTTGTTTTTTTGTCGAAGTCTCGACGTCGTATTCTTCTAGGCGATTTCCATTAATAACAACGACACGGCTTTCTTCCGCGTGCGTTGCATCGATAAGCATGCGTTTAACCATTCGGAACCTGTTCCTGGAGGCCCCGCCAGTTCAATGCTACGCGCATTACTGCGCTGATATGCAAACAAACCGGCGTGACCGGAGGCGCCGTCCAATAGGGTCGCGATATGTCCTGTTTGTCTCTGGTTCATCGCGTGTCGGCTGCTCTTCCGGTTCGGACCTGGTTTTGATGTTGAAACAAAATAGGTTGTGTATTTTCGAGCGCGCCAAGGCAGCCTTTTTAAGGAGGGCTCTATCGGGAGCGGGAATTGCCGCGTCACCGAGACACCGACCGTAAGAACTGATCTAGTCGCGTCCTCAGCCTGGTGGCGTTTTAGGTACATACCACAAAGCATAGGAATCTCGGGTGCAACATATCCGGTTTATTCGCCTGCGACAAACAGTTTTGTTACATCAGACGATGACTTTCTGACACCGGCCCGTCAAAAGGCGAAGATTTCCGCGCATTTTCGCCTATGGCGATCAATTGCCGTCAAATATATGAAAAAGCAAAGCTTTTGCCCTGCTGGCTGTGTCGCGACCATTAAAGGCAGGTTGATCAGGGGCGTGTCTAACTTCTTGCTTTGGTCAATTGCCCGTTAACCAACGCGTTGTTATAACCTTTGATCTCAGCTCTGGCAGGGTAAACAGGCGCAAGCACGACAGATGAATTCACCGCATGCAACATCACATTCCAATATGCGACCTGCACCGTGGGTTACGGTGTATCGTAAATTGACAAGATTTGCGATCTCGCTGTTTTTGCTGCTTTTTTCTGCCCAGATGGTTACGTCGACGGCCAATGCACAGGCCGCCAAGGTCCTTGGCGCGCGACTTGGCGTCTATCCCGATTATACGCGTTTCGTAATCGATCTCGACCGGGATGTGGACTTTACCTATTTCCTGCTGCCTGATCCGTATCGCATCATTATCGATATGCCGGAAATCGACTGGAGCGCCCCTCCGGGCAAGGTGACCTCGGGCGGGGGGCTGATTTCCGGGCTGCGCTATGGCCTGTTCAAGCCCGGTACATTCCGTGTCGTGCTTGATGTTGCCGAACCATCGCTGGTGTCCAAGATATTTGCATTACCGGCATCCGGCGGGAAGCCCAATCGTCTGGTTGTCGACCTTAAACCGGCACAACGCCAGGCTTTTCTGGATGCATCGCGCGATAGCATGGCAGCCTATTCCGCGCGCAGCCGCAATGATACCAGTGCCACAGAACAAAGTGTTGATGTCGGTGTAAAATCCGGCCGTGGCGGCGAGGAAAAGCCGCTGATCGCCATTGATGCCGGACATGGTGGCGTTGATCCCGGTGCCATCGGGGTTGGCAATGTCTATGAAAAGGACCTGACGCTGGCCGCAGCCCGTCAGCTTGCAGATACCCTGACCGCGTCGGGGCGTTATCGTGTGCTTCTGACACGCGACAAGGATGTATTCCTTAAATTGCGCCAGCGTGTTGAAATTGCGCGTAAAAACGGTGCCGATCTTTTCATCTCGCTGCATGCAGACTCTATTGCCAATCCGAAGCATCGCGGCGGATCGGTCTATACCCTGTCTGAAAACGCATCGGACAAGGAGGCCGCAGCCCTTGCTTCCAAGGAAAACAAGGCCGACGTCATTGCCGGTATTGATCTCTCTGATGAAAACTCGCTGGTACAAAGCATTCTGATCGACTTGGCTCAGCGCGAAACCATGAACCTGTCGGCAACACTGGCTGCCAACATGGTCAGCCAGTTGTCACAAAGCATCGAACTGCAACGCAGAACCCATCGCTTTGCCGGATTTGCGGTTCTCAAGGCGCCTGATATTCCGTCTGCCCTGTTTGAAATGGGGTATCTGTCCAATGCAACAGATACCAAGCTTCTGCAAAGCCCGGCCCATCGTAAAAAGATTGCCGAAGCAGTCTTACGGGCAATTGATATCTATTTCGAGAAACACAAATTCTAAAACGGGAACGCAGCAAAGGCTTTGCCCCCGCATTTCCAATATTTGGGGCAGGGCATTTTGATGCGAATATTCGCACGGAATGAACAAAAAGATACGCGGCGTGCGTGTCGTCACAACCTTGTCACTTTTTTGCCGCTATAGTCGGCATAACTGCGGTAGATCGACCAGACAAGGTCGATAATCTGCTGGGACATTGCATTTCCGGTGATTGTGCATGAATATGCGCCCTCGTCGGATCAGGCCAACAAATCGAAAAAGACCTGCTTACATGCGCATTTTACTAAGTATTTTCGGCTTTCTGTTTTTGATGGGGATCGCAGGCGGTGCCGGTGTTCTGGCCATCTTCTGGCATTTTGGTCAGGACTTGCCCGACTATACCCAGCTTGAAAACTACGAACCCGAAGTCATGACGCGTGTTCATGCATCCGATGGTGCGCTGATTGCTGAATATGCCCGCGAGAAACGTGTATTCGTTCCGATCACTGCCATCCCGCACAAGGTGATTGATGCCTTTGTTGCGGCCGAGGACAAAAACTTCTTCTCCCATCCCGGGATTGATTTTGCGTCGGTTCTCCGTGCAGCGGTGACCAACGTGGTCAATCTTGGCACCGGACGTCGTCCGGTCGGGGCATCGACCATCACCCAGCAGGTCGCCAAGAACTTCCTTCTGACCAACGAAGTTTCCTATGAACGCAAGATCAAGGAAGCGATCCTGTCGTTCCGTATCGAGCGTGCGTTCTCCAAGGAGCATATCCTTGAGCTTTACCTGAACGAGATTTACCTCGGCAGTGGCGCATACGGGGTTGCAGCCGCATCGCTGCGTTATTTCGACAAGTCGCTTGATGAACTTAACGTCGAAGAGGCAGCCTATCTTGCGGCCCTGCCAAAGGCCCCGTCGAACTATCATCCGGTCCGTAATCACGACGAAGCAAAGGCGCGCCGTAACTGGGTGATTGGCCGGATGCTCGAGGAAAAATACGTGACCGAGGCCGAAGCACAGGCCGCTTGGTCAGCACCACTGGTTAGCAAATCGCGTGAGTCGGTTGATACCTATCAGGCCGATTTCTTTGCCGAGGAAGTCCGTCGTCAGCTGGTCGACCGTTACGGCGAAGGCATGCTTTATGATGGTGGTCTTTCGGTACGTTCAACCGTTGATCCGAATATGCAGACGGTTGCGGACAAGGCGCTGTTTGAAGGTCTGGTTGCCTATGACCGTCGCCATGGCTGGCGCGGCCCGATCACACAGATTGACCTGGATGGCAACTGGCAGCAGAAACTGCGCGAAGTTGAAAAGCCCGGTGACATTCCATGGGATCTGGCTGTTGTACTTAAAACAGATGCCAACGAAGCGACCCTTGGATTGCAATCAGGCGAGCAGGGCCGTATTCCGCTGCGGTTCCTGACCTGGGCGCGTCCGTGGCAAAAGGGCCAGACACTGGGTGCTGTGGTGAACCGTCCGTCGGATGTGCTTAATCCGGGCGACGTTGTCTATGTCAAACATTTCGCAGAACTTGATGGCGAGAAACTGCCACCAAACACCTATGGCCTGCGCCAGATTCCCAATGTGAATGGTGGTCTGGTGGCGATGGATCCGCATACGGGCCGTGTTCTTGCGATGTCTGGCGGTTTTTCGCACGATCTGTCGAAATTTAACCGCGCAACCCAGGCCCGCCGTCAACCGGGCTCGGCATTCAAGCCATTTGTCTATCTGGCCGCCCTTGATCAGGGCTTTACCCCTTCAACGCTGGTGCTTGATGCGCCTTTCGTGATTGATCAGGGACCGGGGCTTGGGAAATGGAAGCCGGGCAACTATAGCGGCCAGTTCTATGGCCCATCGACCATGCGCCTCGGGATCGAGAAGTCCCGTAACCTGATGACGGTGCGACTGGCACAGACCATCGGAATGCCTACTGTTGCCGATTATGCCGAGCGCTTTGGCATTGTTGATGAGCTGCCAGAAGTGCTTTCGATGTCGCTTGGCGCTGCGGAAACGACCGTCATGCGCCTGACGGCGGCCTATGCCGAACTGGTCAATGGGGGCAAGAAAATCACACCGACCCTGATTGACCGTATTCAGGACCGTCGCGGTAATGTGATCTATCGTCGGGACGAGCGCGATTGTGCGCAGTGTCAGGATGTGGCGTTCCGCAATCAGATGCCGCCTGATCTTCCCGATACCCGCGAACAGCTGACCGATCCGGCTAGTGCCTTCCAGATGGTTCATATTATGGAAGGTGTGGTGTCACGCGGTACCGGCCGGACCATTGCCGAACTTGGCTACCCGCTGGCAGGCAAGACGGGAACGACCAATGATTCACGTGATGCATGGTTTGTCGGTTTCTCGCCGGATCTGGCGGTCGGGGTTTATGTCGGCTTTGATGATAACAGATCGCTTGGCGACAAGGAGCAGGGTGCCAGTGCTGCGGCTCCGATCTGGAAAGAATTCATGCGTGGTGCCCTTGCAGGAACCAAAGCCATTCCGTTCCGTACTCCACCGGGCATTCGCATGGTCCGTGTCGAGGCCCGCACCGGTATTCCGGCTCGTCCGGGCGATAAGGACGTGATCTGGGAAGCCTTCAAACCCGGCACCATTCCGGCATCAAACGACAATGTTATTGATGGTGGATATAACGAGTTTGGCGGCTCTGACAGCGGAAATGGCGGTGCTGTTTCCGGACCGGGCGGGATTTACTGATCAACCCCGATATACTTGATTGCGATGATCCAAATATTGCAGTCCAAATGTGATAAAAGCCGGATGTAATCAGCATCCGGCTTTTTTTTGACCATGGGGTCTTTCATCTGAAACTTTCTGTTTTCAGATCAGGCCATTTGGAAAGATGATCTGTCATCAAACAGTGACAAAAGAATCAACGCGATGACATTGGTCTGTCATCGGAATTTGTCATGATCTCCAGGGATTTAGTTCATGCATTAAAGAGGTTCCAGAGATGTCATTTCGTCTTTCCCGCCGAAAGTTTCTTGCAACAGGTGCGACCGCCGGTGCCGCAACGGCCATGGGTGGTTTCTTTATGCCGTCAATCTCGCGTGCGGCTGACCGTCCGGTCATCACGCATGGTGTTCAAAGTGGTGATGTGACTGCCAACACCGCCTGCATCTGGGGACGTGCAGATCGGGCTTCGCGTATGGTAACCGAAATCGCAACCACTGAAGGCTTCAGGAATTCGGTCCGTATTCCCCATGTCGATGTTCTGGCCCAGCGCGATTTTGCCGGCAAGCTCGCATTGAATGATCTTCCAGCTGGTCAGGATATTTTCTACAAGATCCATTTCGAGAACCTTGATGATGGTCGCGCGTCTTCCGAACCGGTGATCGGCCATTTCCGTACGGCACCTGCGGCGAAACGCAACATCCGCTTTGGCTGGTCCGGCGATACCGGTGGTCAGGGCTGGGGGATTGACGAAGATCGCGGCGGCATGAAAACCTATGCCACGATCACCAAACACAATCCTGATTTCTTCATTCATTCCGGCGATACGATTTATGCCGATGGACCGTTTGCCGAGACCAAGGAAACGCCCGACGGGCAAATTTGGAAAAACATCACGACCGATGACACCGCCAAGGTGGCCGAGACCATCAACGAGTTTCGCGGCAACTACAAATACAACATGCTTGATCGCAATGTGCGCGAATTCAATCGCCTGATCCCGGTCTATTACCAGTGGGACGACCACGAAGTGACCAATAACTGGTATCCGGGCGAAATGTTGGTCAATGATGATCGCTACACGGAAAAATCGGCGCTTATTCTGGCTGCCCGTGCCAACCGTGCATTCCGGGAAATGTTGCCGATTACCGAACATGCATCCGAACCCGGCCGTGTATATCGCAAGGTGTCCTATGGACCGTCGCTGGAAATCTTCTTCCTTGATATGCGCACCTATCGTGGCACCAATGATGCCAATAACAGCCCGGTGCCAACCGACAATACCGATTTCCTCGGGCGCACGCAGGTCGAGTGGCTCAAACGTGGTCTTTTGAATTCCAAAGCGACCTGGAAGGTCATTGCCGCTGATATGCCGATTGGCATGATCGTGCGTGATGGTGACAACTTTGAGAACGGTGCCAATGGCGATGGTCTGCCGATGGGGCGTGAACTGGAAATGGCGGAACTGCTGCGTTTCATCAAAACCGCCAAAATCCGCAACACGGTCTGGTTGACAGCCGATGTTCATTACACCGCAGCTCATTACTACGATCCGAATAAGGCCCAGTTTCAGGACTTCGACCCGTTCTGGGAATTTGTTTCCGGTCCGCTCCACGCCGGAACGTTCGGTCCCAGCGAGATGGACAACACATTTGGTCCGCAGGTGAAATTCACCAAACACCCGACCAAGGAACAGGGCGTTAATCTGCCGCCATCCTTTGGTTTGCAGTTCTTTGGTCTGGTCGATATTGATGCCGAAACCGAACAGTTCCGGGTCTCATTGCGCGACGTCGCTGACGATGAACTTTATACCGTGACACTCGATCCGGTATTTGAGTGATCTCTGAATTATCCTGCCTTATCTTTGATGCGAAACCCGGTAGCAACCCGCTGCCGGGTTTTTGCATGGTTGCAGGGGTTTCAACTGCGGCAAAAACTGCTATAAGCGGCGCCGAGTTTGCCGCAGTCAAACTGCGGCCACAAATTTCAGATGAATAACGGAGACATCAATGCGCGCCGAAGCACAGGCATTGGTCGATGAAATCAAGCAGTCGATGGTACTGCTGAGGAGGCATCTTTGACTGGGATAACGCTCTTAGACGCCTGGACGAACTGAACGCACTGGCCGAGGACCCGACCCTTTGGGACAACGCCGCCAATGCGCAGAAAGTCATGCGTGAACGTACCCAGCTTGATGATGCCATCAATGGTTATAAAAAGCTCGCCCAGGAGCTTGAAGACAACATTGAACTGATCGAACTTGGCGAAGCCGAGGGCGATGCAGAAACGGTTGCCGAGGCCGAAGAAGGCCTGCGCGCAATCCGCGAGATTGCCGCACAGCGCGAACTCGAAAGCCTGCTTTCGGGCGAAGCCGACGCCAATGATGCCTATCTTGAAATCCATGCTGGTGCCGGTGGTACCGAAGCACAGGACTGGGCATCGATGATGGCACGCATGTATTACCGTTGGGCAGAGTCCAAGGGTTACAAGCTTGAGATGCTCGAAGAAAGTGATGGCGAGGAAGCCGGTATCAAGTCGGTTACCTACAAAATCACCGGGCATAATGCCTATGGCTGGCTCAAGAACGAAGTGGGTGTGCATCGTCTGGTGCGTATTTCGCCCTATGACAGTTCTGCGCGCCGCCATACGAGCTTCTCGTCGGTCTGGGTCTATCCGGTCATTGATGACAATATCGAGATTGAAATCCTTGATAAGGATCTTCGTGTCGATACCTACCGTGCATCAGGTGCCGGTGGTCAGCACGTTAACCGGACGGATTCCGCTGTTCGTATTACCCATATTCCGACCGGCATCGTTGCCCAGTGTCAGAATGACCGTTCGCAGCACAAAAACCGCGATACGGCG
>JGI12367J12837_1000474_pt1 | contig 14358 bp, 17 predicted proteins | sample TtaePargueraPR_11_FD_12837 | JGI IMG/M metagenome (IMG submission 12837)
GCGGCAGACCCGCCGCTCGGACACCGGCATCATTCCCCGGATATGATCGATACAGCGTCTGCGGCGCGCGGACTCAGAAGTTTCCCCGAGCAGCCTCCTGCAGGATCAGCTTGTCTCGCGTCAGGTCTGATACCGCCCGACGCAACTGGGCGTTCTCCTTCTCAAGTTCCTTCATCCGCCGCGCCTGGTCCATCTTCAGACCGCCATATTCCTTGCGCCAGCGGTAGTAGCTCTGCTCGGCAACGCCGATCCGTCGACACGCATCGGCAACCGTTCCGCCCTGCGCCAGCACGATCTCCGCCTCACGCAGCTTGGCAATGATCTCCTCCGGCTTATGCTTCCTTGCCATTCCATTCCTCCTTCGTGGCCAATTCTAAAATAGAAATTGGGCCACTCAGAAGGGGTCAGGTCAGAACGGACTGTCGGATTTGCGAGGTCTGGGCATCGCCCAGTCCTACCCTCCCCGCCTCACTTTTCAATCAGGTGCGTTTGCTTTGACAAGGCCCATCATCGGGTTGTCAGCACCGGTTGCGATGGTGAGAGAACTGCCTCACCCAGCGTTTGCGGATCTGACTGGCGAACATCGCACATACATCACTACAACCAGACGAGTGACCTAGGGTGGTAATTTTACATGCGGAACTGCGCACCGTAATCTGCCAACTTATCCCGCCAAAGCGCATGGAAGTGGGGCACTGTAGGGTCGTAGTGGCCTGACTGAACTGAAACTTCGATCCAGAGCCTAGGCCCATCAATCCTCAGATACCCGCCCGGAACGGTGAGCGAGGGATCCCCCGAGATTCCGATGTAGGTGTCAGCAAGCGCATCAGGGTGCAAATATTCATCGAGAAGCTGGTCGGCCATCTGTCCACCAAGATTGGTAAAAACCCGAATAGCGTCACGAACCTGACCCTGTTCGTCCGGCGATAAATTGCCAAAGCGTATGCCCCTTTCGCCTGCTGGCACCTCATAGGATATCGGATAGTTAAGGTCAGTTCCCGCAATACGCCCATTATCAATAGCCTCACTAATTGAAAACGCTGCGCGCCAGTGGGTATCAGGCGACCCCGCCGAGACACCCGGCCTCAAATTTCCGGGAAGTCGAGAGATACTGCTGACATCGATCTGATCCAGCACCTGCCGAAACGTACGGACGGATTTGACGAGGCCAGTGAAATTACCCGGAAGCTGCGCATCATCGCGCTGCGCAAGACTAGACGCTAGCGCTTTCCAAGTGCTCGATTGAACCCCGAGCGGCTCACGGACTTGCCCCGATTGATCGGTAAAATGCGCAGGATCCGAACCTACAAGCATGGGCGTCGCACCTGGTTCGGCAGCATTGAATGTGAAATTGTATGCAAGGTGATGCCCCCCTGCCATCAACGTCCATGGTGCAGTCTCCGAAGGTTCACCATGAAAGCTAATGTAGTGTTCGCCAGAACCGATATAGTCCATGACTCCTCTCGAAAGTCCATCGGCAACCCGGTTCCCATCGAATGCCTCGAAGCCACAAGATCCGGCGACGGCACGAAGCAACGCATCAGCAGCGACCGTTTGTTCTGGGTCAAGTTCGCGGTAAGAGACACCTGCTCGCGATATGATGGCAGGAGGATAGTTGGACCAGCGGATTGCATTTTCCAATGCGAGATCCTGAACGAGCCGAGCCTTCTGTTCGTCATTCAGACTTCCACGCCATCACGTCATGGTCTAAAAACCGAGAATGCCCACGCCGCATGCGTTCAGCCAAAATGCCTTGCGGGCAAAACTCGACTTCCAGTTCTCCGGAAAGATATTGACGCTCGAACTCCTTGGTCTCTCCGACATATGAGCTGATCGCCTTTTCACCTGCCGCGTGCGCAGCAACATGGCCACACCTTCGTGATCCAAGCCGGCATTGTTGCTGGCATGGATCAGATTCTTCACGCCCGCCGACCTAAGTTACCTTCGGTAGCCACTCAGGAAGGCCGCAGAGGCCAAAAATCGCCCGCGACAATAAGAATGTTATCGCGCAACAGGCTTTCAAGCCCGGAACAACAACGGGCAAGAGCTTACTCACCTGCATTACCCACCGCTCAAGCGAACTCGGGCAACTTCCTCACGATGAATTGCTTTTTGAAATGCCGGATGAGCTTCTACCCTTCGGCGATGCTCGTTAAGAGCATGCAGACCTGAAAGATCGTAGCCCCCTTCTTCTGCGGTCGTGTAACACCAATAGGCATAGGTATCCAGGATCGACCATGCAGATTCATACCACCAGTCTTGCTTGCGCAACTTGGCATCCAACTGCTCAAAGTAGGGCTTAACCAGTTCCCTGCCCTTCTGCCGCACCGGCTCGGGGTCTCCCGTCGTCAGACGGATGGGCATCATGTTTGCCCGAACAGCAGGATGCCAGCCTGATGATATCCAGAATAGATCGGACAACACTTTAGCCCGCTCCCATGGACTTCCCATCTCCGGCAATAGCCCAGCCTCTGGGAACCTTTCGTTGAGCCAGAAAATGATCGCCGCGTTTTCTGACAAGAGCTTGCCGTCAACGACGAGTGCGGGGATCTTTCCTCTCGGATTGATTGCTCTGAATTCGGGCGAATGTTGCTGCCCCGTGCTCAGATCAACGATTTCATCTTCAAATGTCAGACCGACATGCTCCAAAGCCGTTATAGTGACGCGCGAACATGCACCCGGAAGGTGATAAAGCTCAATCTTCTTCATAATGGGCCCCAATCTCGTGTTTTGTGCCTAATACTGGCAGGCTGGAAAGATTTCCGTGGAGCTGTCGGTCTACGGTTCCCCGAACCGTCGCGCTGGAGACCTTCTTACCATTCAGTGATAAATGGACCGTAGGTCGGTTCTCCGTTGGCCGCTTCAGCTACGACGTGGTTCTGTTGGCGTCCTAAATAGGTGATTTCACTTTCGAGCACATCACCGGGTCGCATCCAGCGGCCGCCATGCATTGCACCGTTCCCCGGGGGGGAACCGGTCAGCAGGAAGTCTCCGGGCATTAGGCGAATACGCTCGGAAGCATAAGCAAGTACCTGCTCGGGCTGAAAGATCATGTCGCTGATCGGCCAGTCCTGCATGATTTCGCCGTTCAGCTTCATACGGATTTGCACCTTGGAGCGATCTACAAACTGCTTAGGTACGATGAATGGCCCAGCGGGTTTGAAGTTGGGTTGGTGTTTACTCACCCAGTCATGGCCCCAGCGCACGTCAATGCGTCGGAATTCATCGACAGTGCCGAGATCATTTACCATCAAGTAGCCTGCTATCAGCTGGTCAGCGTCTTCTGGTGAGACGTATCGGCCTGTCCGCGCTACGACTGCCGCGAACTCAAGTTCCCAGTCATGGTGTGCGCCGACTTTCGGAAGCGGGATTTGATCATTTGCCCCACACAAGGAACTATGCAGGCCGGTCCAGAAAAATGGCATCCCTTCGCGGGCGCGGCGATCCACTTCTTCAAGGTTGCGCCGGAAGAATGAATCATCGCTCTCGCCGGGCTTGCGTTTGTCTTGATTGAACTTGTTGTAGGTCATCATTTCCGCAACGTGCTGTCGGTAATTCGATCCGGTGCAGAGCATATTTGGCCGGGAAACAGGGGGCAGACACTCAACCGAAGCAAACGCCAGGTCGGTCCCGCTGTCCTTTGCGGCAATATCAGCAAGAATATCAAGAGCTCGGTCCCAATCTTCAAAGATTGCCAGGGTGTCAAAATAGTGCTGCGAAAGGTCGTAGACACCACCGTCAGGTAACACCAAGCCAGGAAAGGCCCTGCCATTTACCCGATATGTTCCGATGCCAAAACTTCCATCGACCAAGCCGGTGGCATCATTGATGCCTTCAGGCTGCGGAGCCGGCGTCACATTAGGGGCATGCGCGGTAGAATTCGTCATCTTGAACGCTCCAGAAATCCAATTCAAATGCGGATGGCATTCAGTCGAGCGATGCCAAACCTCTCAGCAGGTTGGGGATAGAAGATGCGCGTAAAGGATCACGCGGGGCGCGCTCGCCTCACTCGAACTCCATCTGCGTGACAGGCCGCGCGATGTTGGCCGACAGAGTGAAATTCGCAAATCCTTATGCCGCGCGACCAATAATGGTGGCTATGCGCCGACGATTGCCTTTGGGAACGTCACTGCGTCACCATCTTCTCTCTTTCCTACGAAGGAATTGATGACGGAGGGATTGCCATTCGTCCAATCAAATTCAAATGGCCTAACTATCAGTGCTTTTGATGGGCTTCCCGAACTTCGACTCGCTACGCGCCAAAACAATGTCTTTAAGCCAGCTCAATCCCGAGTCTCTAACTCTGAGCCGATGCCATTGAAGCATCTCTTCGATCGGCGCGATTGGAATGGGCACCGAATGAAGTCTGATGGGATAATGAGGCAGGAAATGTTCGGCGAGTTTGCGGTGCATCGTCGCAATCCGATGAGTTCCTATGACTGATTGAGCCAAGGCTGAAAAGCTTGGCACCAACAGTTCGACGCGCCTTTTTTCTCGAATGTCATCCATCGATATCTCTGAAAGCGCCGGTCGACGATCGCGCCCAAAAGTGGTCGCAACATGGCCGGCATCCAGAAATTCATCGACGGTAATAGCGTCCTCAAAGTGTGATTGATTCCACGTGACGAGTACGTGCTCGTCCCTGAAGAGTGAAATGCTCGGGTGATGCTTGAGCGCGAACGGCTTCACCGTTGCCATCAAATCAACTTCAGACCTTTCAAATCGCTCTTCCGCATCTCCGCTCGGTCGCACCAACTCCAACATCACGTTGGGCGCTTCACGTGCGACGTCGGCAATAACGTCAGCAAGTAGTACCGATTGCAGGTAGTCCGAAGAAATTACTACGAACTTGCGCGTCGAAGTTGACGGCTCGAACTCGCTAGGCTGGGTGATCTCGCTTCGTATCAGCGCAAGCGCCTGCCTGACCGGCTCTGCCAACTGCTCCGCTCGGAATGTGAGACGCATCTGGCGTCCCTCAAGCACTAGCAAGTCATCGTCAAAATAGTCGCGCAATCGGTTGAGTGCCGCCGTCACTGCCGGCTGGCTGAGGAAGAGCACCTTTGACGCCCCCGTGACACTTTGCTCAGTGATGAGGGCGTCGAGCGCGACCAACAGGTTCAAGTCAAGCTTATCGAATCTCATGATGCACCGTACCATAAACATGGTCAATGGCGACCTGTCATCACATAAACTATCCAAATCACGAGCTCCCGACTCATCGCCATCGTGGGCATGGGTCCGAGAATTCTGCATTGATCACCGCCATTGACCACGCGGCGGGCAAATTCACATCTGCTTGACGGTGCACTCGCAAAGTTCACGAAATGCTTCATCGATCGTTTGGACTTGGGTCCAACAATATCCCTGTGCAGAGCATTTCTTTGAGAGGAACGTTACTATTAGCAAGCAAATTCGGAGCGATTTCAGCACTGGCTTCCACAAGCTTTTTCGCCTGGACGTAATCTTTCATCGCGTTCACGCAGTCGAGAGCGATAACCCGGCCCTCCTTGAGATAGACAACCGAGAAGCTACGCTGCTCTGGATCGCCCCGCACCACGGTGGTGTCATAACCGAGATTGAGCCCAACAGTCTGAAGCTTCAGATCGTACTGGTTCGACCAGAACCATGGAGTTGCTGTATATGGCTCCGGCTTGCCGCAGATCGCCTTGGCAGCCGTCGTCGCCATGTCATTGGCATTCTGCACACTTTCGAGGCGGACCATCTCGCCACCGGCATAGTCGTTCGCATGACAGGCACAATCGCCAATCGCATAGACATGCGAAAGGCTTGTCCTGCAATTCTGATCCACCTCCACGCCATTGCTGATGCCTGCTCCTGCTTCCTGCAGCGGCCCTAGGGTCGGGACAATGCCGATGCCGACGATGACTAGATCGCAGGACAGGACCTCGCCATCGCCAAGTCTGACGCCTGTAACCACTCCCGCGTCACCTTCCAGGCAGTCGACCTTGGTATCCAGTCGCAGGTCCACGCCGTGTGCACGGTGTTCGCTTTCCGTGAAGCGAGAGATCTCCTCGCCTGCAACGCGTGCCAGCACTCTTGGCAAGGCCTCGAGCAGGACCACCTCGCAATCGAGCTTTCTGAGAACGGCAGCCGCCTCCAGGCCGATGTAGCCTCCTCCGATAACCACTGCGTGCCGCGCACCGCTATCCAGTTGCGCCATGATCGCATCGACATCCGCCTTGTCGCGGACCGAGTGCACACCGGCAAGCTCGGCTCCGGAACAGGTAAGTCTTCGTGGCGATCCGCCGGCCGACCAGATCAGGTCGCCGTAACCGATCTGCCGTCCGTCCTCGAGGGAAACGGTCCTGGTGTCCGGATCAATGGCAACGACCTCTGCCTGCAGCAAGAGATCAACCTTCTTGTCAGCCCAGAAGCTCTCGGGACGGATCATGATCCTCTCGAAGGTCTTGTCGCGGGCAAGGTATTCCTTCGAAAGTGGCGGACGCTCGTAGGGTGGCTCGTTGTCCTTGCCGATCATGGCAATCGTTCCATCGAAGCCCTGCTGACGCAGCGCAATGGCGGTCTGGGCACCGCCGTGTCCAGTGCCAACGATCAAGGCGTCATAATGGTCCATGGTCGCCTAGTCTTCCTCGGCTATGCGAACGCGCAAACCTGCCAGATCTTCTGTCAGAGGGATCTGGCATGAAAGACGCGAGGTCTCGCCTCGATGGTCCGAACTGTCGAGCAGGTCGTCCTCGTCATCGCTCATCGGCGGCAATCTATCGAAGTATTCAGCATCGACATGCACATGGCAGGTCGCGCACGAACAACAGCCGCCACACAGGGCGAGAAGCTCGTCCACGCCTGCATCCCTGATTACTTCCATCAGCGACACACCCGGCCTTAGGTCCAGTTCGAGATCGTCGCCTTCCCGTGTTGTTACCGTTATCTTGCCCAAATTGGTTCCCTCTCTTCTTTCAGGAGTTGCAAGAGGCGGCGCCCTGCCCCTTTGGGGAGAGGATTCGGAGGCAGGACGGCACCTGGTTCCACACGTAAGTGCGGAACCATCTTCATTAGAACACGACGACCGAGCGGATCGACTTGCCCTCGTGCATCAGGTCGAAGCCGGTATTGATCTCTTCGAGGCCCATGACATGGGTGATCATCGGGTCAATCTCGATCTTGCCGGTCATGTACATATCGACGATCTTGGGCACGTCGGTGCGCCCCTTGGCCCCGCCGAACGCCGTGCCGCGCCAGTTGCGCCCGGTGACGAGCTGGAACGGGCGGGTGGCGATTTCCTTGCCCGCTTCGGCCACGCCAATGATGATGCTGGTGCCCCAGCCGCGGTGGCAGGCCTCAAGTGCGGTGCGCATCACCTCGGTATTTCCGGTGGCATCGAAGGTGTAGTCCGCTCCGCCATCGGTCATCTCGACGATCTTGGCCACGGTATCTTCGCGGCTCATGCCCTTGGAATTGAGGAAGTTGGTCATGCCGAACTTGCGGCCCCACTCTTCCCTGTCCGGGTTGATATCCACGGCGATGATCTTGTTGGCCCCCGCAAGGCGGGCACCCTGGATCACGTTCAGACCGATGCCGCCAAGGCCGAAGACCACCACATTGTCGCCGACCTGCACTTTGGCGGTGTTGGTGACAGCGCCCACGCCCGTGGTCACACCGCAACCGATGTAGCAGCTGGACTGGAAAGGTGCGTCCTTGCGGATCTTGGCGACCGCGATTTCGGGCAGCACGGTGAAGTTCGAGAAGGTCGAGCAACCCATGTAGTGGTAGATCGGCTGACCCTTGTAGGAGAAGCGCGTGGTGCCGTCGGGCATCAGGCCCTTGCCCTGCGTGGCGCGGATCGCGGTGCACAGGTTCGTCTTGCCGCTAAGGCACGATTTACACTGACGACATTCTGGCGTGTAGAGCGGGATCACGTGATCGCCGGGCTTCACCGAGGTGACGCCGGGGCCAACTTCGCGCACGATGCCTGCGCCTTCATGACCCAGGATCGAGGGGAAGATGCCTTCGCTATCGAACCCGTCCAGCGTGTAGGCATCGGTGTGGCAGATGCCGGTGGCCATGATCTCCACCAGCACCTCGCCCTCCTTCGGCCCTTCCAGATCGACTTCGACGATCTCCAAGGCCTTCTTGGCTTCGAATGCTACGGCTGCACGGGTTTTCATGGTAATTCCTTGATTATTAGTCTTAAATGTATCGGGCGCTGGTCTTTGCGGCCACTTCCCCCGCCGTCACGCCCGGCGCCAGCTCAACCAGCCCGAAGGGAGAGTTGTGATCGGGCCGCTGGAATACGCAGAGATCGGTGATGATCATGTCGACCACGTTCTGTCCGGTCAGCGGCAACGTGCATTGGGGGATGAACTTCGGCTCGCCATGCTTGCTGGTGTGTTCCATCACCACGATGATCTTCTTGACCCCCGCGACCAGGTCCATCGCGCCGCCCATGCCCTTCACCATCTTGCCTGGAATCATCCAGTTGGCGATGTCGCCCCTTTCGGAAACCTCCATCGCCCCGAGCACGGTGAGGTCGATATGCCCGCCGCGGATCATGGCAAAGCTCGCCGCGCTGTCGAAATAGGCCGAATGCGGCAGTTCGCTGATCGTCTGCTTGCCAGCATTGATCAGGTCTGCATCGACCTCGTCGGGATAAGGGAAGGGGCCGATGCCGAGCATGCCGTTCTCGCTCTGCAGCGTCACCTGCATGCCTACGGGAATCTGGTTGGCGACCAGCGTGGGAATGCCGATGCCGAGATTGACGTTGAAGCCGTCCTGCAGTTCGCGCGCCGCGCGGGCGGCCATTTCATCGCGGGTCCAGGGCATCACCAGGGCTCTTGACCATCGACTTGACCCTCAAGACGATGAACTCGCTTTTGCAACCTTACGATGGTGTCGCACTTTGAGCTCAGCATGCGCTCTAGATTCTCAATCCTCTGCTCCAACACAGACAGTTGCGGAGCTTCGTTTTCAGCGGGTCCGGAAAAGGTGCACCGGGAGTCCAAAGCCTTCGGGCTTGAAGCGTTCATGCTTCCATCCTTTCACGAACAGTACGGAATTCGATCTTCTTGTCATAGGGCGCACCAATAATCATGCGCTGCACATAGACGCCGGGCAGGTGCATGCAGTCGGGATCGAGCGATCCGGCGGGGACGACTTCTTCGACCTCGACCACGCAGCTACGCCCACAGGTCGCGGCGGGCAGGTTGAAATTGCGTGCGGTCTTGCGGAAGACGAGGTTGCCCGTTGTGTCCGCCTTCCACGCCTTGACGATCGAAAGGTCGGCGAAGATCCCGCGCTCGAGGATGTAATCCTCGTCGCCGAAGCTCTTCACTTCCTTCCCCTCGGCTACCTGCGTGCCGACGCCGGTCCTGGTGTAGAAGCCGGGAATTCCCGCGCCGCCTGCGCGCATGCGTTCGGCCAGAGTGCCTTGCGGGCAGAACTCCACCTCCAATTCGCCGGAAAGGAACTGCCGCTCGAACTCCTTGTTCTCGCCGACATAGGAGGAGATCATCTTCTTCACCTGTTTCGTGCGCAGCAACATGCCGATGCCCTCATTGTCGATCCCGGCATTGTTGGAGGCGAAGGTCAGGCCCTTCACCCCGCTGTCGCGAATGGCGGTCAGCAGACGTTCGGGAATGCCGCACAGGCCGAAACCGCCCGCCGCGATCAGCATGTCATCGCGCAACAATCCGTCCAGTGCAGCTTCGGCTGAGGGGTAGAGCTTTTGCATAGAACTACACCGGCAGCCCGACGTAATTTTCCGCAATCGTTGTCCTCGCGGCTCGACTAGATGAGATATAGGCGAGTTCGGCAATCTGCATGGCTCGCTCGAACGCCCCATCTTCAGGAAATCGATGCATCAACTTGGTGAGCGACCAACTGAAGCGTTCCGCCTTCCAAACACGCGCCAGCGCCGTGTCCGAATAGGCAGACACCGCATCATTGTCAGAACTGTTGAAGAAGCCGGTCAGCGCGGCGGCGGCATAATGCACATCGCTGGCCGCCAGGTTGAGGCCCTTGGCGCCCGTCGGAGGAACGATATGCGCGCTGTCGCCGCACAGCATCAGGCTGCCATACCGCATGGGCGAAAAGACGAAGCTTCTCAGGGGCGCGATGCTTTTCTCGAGAGCCGGGCCGCGGGTGATGTTGGCAGCTGTTTCGGGGCCGAGCCGGATCGCCAATTCGTCCCACAGGCGATAATCGCTCCAGTCCTCCACCTTATCGGTCAGTGGAACGTCAACATAGTAACGGCTGCGCGTCTCGCTACGCATGGAAGCGAGCGCAAAGCCGCGTTCATGATTGGCATAGATCAGCTCGTGGTTGCAGGGCGGCACGTCTGCCAGGATGCCGAGCCAGCCGAAGGGATAGACGCGTTCATACTCCCTGCCGACGCTGAGAGGAATGGCCTTGCGGCTAGGCCCGTGGAAGCCGTCACAACCGACGATGAAGCGGCAGTCCACGCGATGCTCGCTACCGTCCTTCCTGTAGGTCACATGGGGCGCATCTCCCGCAACATCGTGCAGCGCCGCGTCGTCTGCACCATAGACTACCTTGAGCCCGCGCTCGATACTGGCATCCATGAGATCCTTGGTCAGCTCTGTCTGGCCGTAGACCATCACTTGCTGCCCACCGGTCAGCTCGGCAATATCGATGTGGATCAAGCGTTCGCCGTCCGCGAGATTGAAGCCGTCATGCGGCAAGCCTTCAGCCTTCATTCGCCCGTCCAGCCCCAGCCGTTCCATCAGAGACACTGTGATATTTTCCAGCACGCCCGCTCTGATGCGCGAGAGCACGTGGTCGGGACTGCGCCGTTCCAGCACCACGCACTCGATGCCTTCGGCGCGCAACAAATGGCCGAGCAGCAATCCCGCAGGACCCGCGCCGATAATGCAAACTTGCGTCTTCAAGATTTGACTACTTTCTGCATGATTGAACCGAATGGAGTGCGTCCGTCAGCATGCCTTGCCTCCATGGACACGGTATCGCCGAACTCCATGAAGCCCGTTGTGGCCACGCCATTTGCAATTGTCTCGATCGCCCGAACTTCGGCGATGCAACTCGACCCCACCTCGCGGTAGTTAGGGTTGGATACCGTTCCGGATCCGATGACCGTTCCGGCGGGAAGGTCCCGCGTCAGTGCCGCATGAGCCACAAGCTGGTGAAAACCAAACTGCATTGGTTCACCATTCGCGCGACCGAACGGCTTCCCATTCCATTCGATATGCAGGTCCAAGCAGACCCGGCCATCATGCCATGACGCTCCCAGCTCGTCGGGTGTGGCGGCGAACGGCGCCATGGAGCAAGCGGGCTTGGCCTGGATCCAGCCAAACCCGGTTTTCATTTCAACAGGTGCGATGGCGCGCAGCGACCAATCATTGATCTGCACGATCAATTTCACATGGTCGAGCGCCTGGTCAGCCGTGGTGCCCATCGGCACGAAATCGGTTACAATCCCGAATTCACCTTCAAAATCGATCCCGTACTTCGTGTCCGGCAGTCTGACATCGTCACGCGGGCCGTAAAACTTGTCCGACATCCCCTGGTACATCAGCGGACGATCCGTTTCGATGGGATCCAGCCCGAACGCGACCTGCATCAATTCTGCATGAGTCGCATAGACAGACCCGTCCAGCCATTGCCATGCCCGCGGCATGGGTGCGGCGAGTTCTCCCTCAAAGAGCTCTTCGGAGAACTCGTTCGCCGCACAAAATAGCGGGGCCAGTTCATTCCACTGTTCAAGCGCCTGCTGCAATGTCTTGACCGGCGCGGGCGAAAAATGCGCGCGATCGGGTGAAACGATTACCAGCTGCCCGTCAGGTGTGTCGTCACGAATGGTGGCCAGGATCATGTGCGTTTTCCTCAATTTCCATCGGATATCAATGTGCCGCCATCCACAACGATGGTCTGCCCCGTGATGAAGGCACCGGCCTTGCTGGCGAGAAAAAGCGCGGTTGCCGCCACCTCCTCGGCCTGACCGAGCCGTCGCAGCGGCGTCTGCCCGATGCGACGGCTGGCCGCCTCTGGATTGGTCAGGATCGCCTGCGACCACAAGGTATCGATCAGACCCGGTGCGATCGCATTGGCACGCAAGCCGTGCGGGCCCCACTCGACCGCGAGGTTTCGCGCAAGCTGGGAAATCCCGGCCTTGGTGATCCCGTAGTGTCCAATCGACGCATTGCCTCGCAAGCCGGCAATGCTTGATAGAAGGATGATGCTACCTCCACCGCGCTCTGCCATGGTTGGCGCAAGCATGCTTGTGAGCCGGGCCGGATGCGCCAGATTGACCGCGTAGAGCTGGCTGCATTCATCGACGTCCATCTCGTGCATCGGACCTGTAGGGCCTGACACTCCGGCATTACAGACCAACACATCCACAGGGCCGCACTTGTCGGCAAGTTGCTGCAGTTCGGCAGGATTTCCCACGTCCGTCGGCAGGGATAAAGCGGCCAACTCATCGGCCAGCTCGGCGCAGGCCTGTGCATCGTTTCCGGCAAGCACGAGTTCCGCCCCTGCATCTGCAAAGAGCCGCGCGATGGCGAGGCCGATCCCGCTGGTGGGCCCTGTGACGAGTGCCCGCTTGCCTGCAAGGCCGTATAGATCGCTCAGTTCAGACATCGGCGAGGACATTCGCGCCTAAGGTGGCCAGATCACCATCTGATACGAATCCCGATGCCTCGGCGCGACGTGCTTTCAACTGCGGGAAACGACCGAAATCACGTTCAAGCGCCTCGTCTGGCTGATACGAGAAGCTGGCATCGACATTGGCATCGCGCAGCAATGCAACCAGATCCGCTATCCGGACGCGGACGGCGGGCAAGGTCATCGCCTCGGCTTGGGACTGACCGGACAAAGCCGCGTGAACGATATTCCGGGCGCAAGTTCTGACCGACATCAGCCAGGTTGTCGCGGCGGCAGAAACGGGAAGTTCGAAATGCCGACCTGCCCTTGCGGCGTGGAATACCTCGCTCAGGAAGCTTGATCCGAAACCTCCCTCCGCCGCGGGGCGCGCTACGATCCCAGGCAACCGCACCAGCAGACCCGACAGCGCCTGGCGGCGGACATGATCAGCAAACGCAATTTCTACCATCCGCTTGTGGGATGCATAGGGGCCGACAGGATCGGGCCTTGTGTCATCATCTACCAAGACTGGCAGATTGTTGCCCAAGACCGCGATGGAACCAGCGATAATCACCCTCTTGCCTGCCATCTGCTCCATGATCTGGAGCGCAACGTCGAGGTTAACTGCGCGAGAAAGGGACGGGTCAACCTTCGCGGCGGCGCCGGGCAAGGCAGCGAGGTGAATGACCAGATCGGCTTCTTGCAGGACTTCAGCCACCGCCCCCTGGCGGGTGAGGTCCATTTCAATCTTAGTACCAGCTACCTCGCTGCGGAAACTCCGGTCCACCAGCAGCAGCTCGTCGCCCCGCCCCCTACGGTGCAGTTCATCGACGACCGCCCGGCCTATAAAGCCGTCTGCTCCTGTCACCACGATGCGCATTGTCAGGCCTGCAGAGTTTCGTCGAACGAGCCGTCGATCAGGATAAAGGCGATGCGACAATTCTTCCCCGACCGGTTTGCCCAGCCATGGTTCGTGCCCTGCTGGATCACAATGTCCCCCGCCTTCGCCACACGCTCTTCTACATCGAGCACGAGCGTTATTTCTCCTTCTAACACAATGCCATAGTCCACCGTTTCGGTGCGATGCATGAAGGCGTGCCGCGAACCGCTACCACTGTGCGAGGAGGCATCGCCTGCGCCGATCGAGGCAAAGTGTTCGCGCGCTTCCTCAGGCGTCATGTTGGCGATGCGTTCGTCCTCCGGCGGAATATCCAGGACACGGATACGCGTGCCGTTCTTCGGCGGCGCAAGCTTGATGCCTTCTTCTGCCGGTTCAACACCGTCAGGCCGGATATGCGCGGGCGTTTCAGTCGTATTCCAGACTTCGTAGAACCAGGGACCCACTTCCGCACCGATCTTGACCACGCGTGGAGGCGGAGCGTCTTCGAGGAAAATCGCCTCGCCGTTCTCGTTGTGCCCTGTCACGATGCGCCGGAATGGTGCAGTCTTCACTTGATTTCTCCTCAAACTGGAAGTCGTAGAATCAGCCATTGTTCACTCCGGACACGGATTCGCCGCGCGCAGTGAGTTCCGCCTGGGCCCGTGCCTCTCGCTCCAGCGCCCGCTGGACCGCGGGACGAGCGTTGAGACGCGCGTAATTAGCGGCGATCAAAGGAAACGGTTCGGGGTCGAACCCGGCACCTGTCACACGGAACCATACCCATCCAAGATAGGAATCGAGAACAGACCACGCACCGCCTAGCAGCCAGTCTGCAGCGGCTAGATCGGCTTCCTTGGCGGCAAGCAGGAAGCCGAGCTTAT
>JGI12367J12837_1000484_pt1 | contig 14198 bp, 17 predicted proteins | sample TtaePargueraPR_11_FD_12837 | JGI IMG/M metagenome (IMG submission 12837)
CGACTGCCGCCGCCGCGCTCTTCGCCGCCACGTCGTCCGGGCTGGCCACCAGCCCGATCGCGGTCAGCGGACCATCCTTGCCCCATGCGCCGGCCCATTCGGCGATGAAATCGCGCAGGCCCGGAATCGCATCGAGATGCGCATCCTTCACATAGATGAAGAGCGGCCGCGCACCCGGATAGGAGAAGTTCGAGATATTGGCATAGGTCGGTTCGACACCGTTCATGTGCAGCCCCTGCACACGGTCGGAATTTTCTTCAAGGTAGGAGAAGCCGAACACGCCCACTGCCTGTGGATTGCCTTCGATCTTCTGCACGATCAGATTGTCCTGCTCGCCCTGGTCGACATAGCCGCCGTCGGAACGCACTTCGGTGCAGATCTGCTCGAACCGCGCCTCGTCGCTTTCCTTGATCGCCGCCATGTCGGGATTGGCTTCGCAGCCCTTTTCCAGGACCAGTTCCTTCAGCGCGTCGCGCGTGCCCGAAGTGGAGGGCGGGCCGTAAACAAGGATCGGCTGGTTGGGCAGAGAGGGATCGACGTCGCTCCAGGTCTTCGCGGTCTGTTCCTCGCCATAGGGGGTGGCAGCGAGCGCGCGATAGACGATCTCCGGCGTCAGGTTCATCGTGATGCCGTTCTTGGACGAGGCGAAGGCGATGCCGTCCAGCCCGACCTGGATTTCGGTGATCTCCTTCACGCCATTGGCCTGGCAAGTCTCGAACTCGCTCAGCTTCATCCGGCGCGAGGCATCGGCGATATCGGGGGTGTTGGCGCCGAGCCCGGCGCAGAAAAGGTTCATGCCGCCGCCCGTGCCGGTCGATTCGATGATCGGCGATTTGAATTCGGGATGCGAGCGGGCGAACATTTCGGCCACCGCCTTGGCGAAGGGATAGACGGTGGAGGAGCCGACGGCGCGGATCGATTCGCGCGTTCCGCCGCCATCCGTGGAACTGCCGCAGGAAGCCAGGGCCAGCGCACAAAGCGCGGCGGTCGGAATACGGATCTTGTTGGTCATCGGTTGAACCCCTCTCATAGGCCGCAAAGGGCTTGCTAGGAACGCTGTGTTACGGTCTGGCGACAAAGGTTTGACATCTGGCGGTCACGGCTCCCGCCGTGCTGCATGGCCCTTTCGCGATGCTTGGCCATGTTGTCAAAAATCCACCTGTGCGCGGACCGCAAACGAATCGACGCCGTAGCGTGTATCACCGCCGATGGTCGGAATGGCGTCGGCATATTGCAGGCGGCCGTAATCGAGCAGCAGGCGCGTGTAGTTGGTCGGTATCCAGACGAGCGAAGCAAGGTACCCGTTCTGCCGTCCGCCGACGATGCCGGCATCGTTGAGATCGAGATAATCGTAACGCAGATTGATCTCGACCGCCCCCGGGCCGCCTTCGTTCAGCGGGCGCGCGGGCTTCACGCGGCCGAATGTCCCCTCGCCGTAGCTGCGAGTGTCGCCCGGTGTCAGGAGCAGGCCGATTTCCGCATAGCCACCGAAGAAGGTGGGATCGGTGAGCCCGGCGGGCCGGTCGACCTTCTGCCAGAATGCTTCGCCAGCCACGTGGAAGGGCCCGCCGATAACGGCCACTTCAAGCCCCAGCCCCAGTTCTCCATCGGCGGGAAAGCTTCCCGTATCGATGAGGCGCCGGTCCGTGAGATAGACCGCAGGCCGCTGACGGTATCGCCGGGCGGTGCCGCTTTCCAGCCGCGTATAGTGCAGCGAGCCGCCGAAATGGAACTGGATCTCGTTGGCCCGAGGCATCGCTATAATGCGTGCATCGGCGCTCCAGTCGTCGCTCGGCAGATCGTCGATATTCGCGGAGAAGATGCCGCCCTGAACCAGCAGGTCGGCTGTCGAATATTGGGCGGAGATACCGAGACGCCGCTGGAAGCCGAACGCATCGGTGAAGGCTGCGCGCTCGACAAAGGAATTGAAGCGCGAACTGGTCAGCTCTTCCAGCGACTGGAAGCCGTTATGCTGCCCCGCGGTAAGTTTCAGATCGCCGGTTTCGTAAGTGATAAAGGCGTCGGCCACTTCCATGTCGTTGCCGGCGAAATCGGCTTCGAAGCGGAATCCGAAACCGCCAGGCGCCGTGCCATCGATGCCGATCCGGGCGCGGCGAAAGGCGCTATCGTCCTCGTCGGCGAATCCGGTCGAATCGGGATAATGGAGCGCGCCGGCATCGAATTGCAGCCGCCCGCGTGGCTTTACGCTCCAGCCGCTCTCGCTGCCGATGCGCGGAACGCCGTCCCACAGAAACGCCAACGGCGAATCCGCGCCGGCCGCGTCCTCGCCGGACATGGCGGGATCGGCTTCCTGCGCCCTGGATGCACTTGGTACGAAAAGGCCAGCCGCAGCGAGCGAGGCCGCGGCCAGCAACGGATAGCTGGGCATTCGATTACAAATTCGTTGCGGAACTATGTCCAAGTTGTGTCCGCCACTAGTTCTACATCATTACACTTTTGTGACAGTAAGTGGGCGCGCCGGAGTTCGGGGGGAGCGCAGTGCTGCCTGACGGATTAGGCGGCCTGGACCTCTTCCTCGGACAGCGGCATGCGAATGGTCACGATCGTCCCGCGGCCCACCTTGCTGGAGATATCCAGCGTGCCGCGATGGCGCTCCACGATATGCTTGACGATTGCGAGGCCGAGGCCGGTTCCGCCGGCGGCACGGCTGCGGCCGGGATCGGTGCGATAGAAGCGCCGGGTGAGGTGCGGGATATGTTCGGGCGCGATGCCTTCGCCGCGGTCCTCAACGGAGATGATCGCGCGGCGGCGCTCGTCGGCGGCCAGCGTCACGGTCACCGGCTTTTCCTGGTCGCCATATTTCAGGCCGTTATCGACGAGGTTGCGCACCAATTGTTCGAGCTGGCGATGGTCTCCGCGCACCAGCAACGGTTCGTCCGGCAATTCGAGTTCGAGCCGGTCGAGCCGGTCCGGCCCGGCGCCGTCGCGTCCGGCCTGGCCGACGATCGGGCCCAGATCGACCCGCTCGCGCGGTTGGTCGTGCTTTTCCGCCTCCACGCGGGAGAGCGACATCAGATCGTTGACGAGGCTCTGCAGGCGCCGCGCTTCGCGCAGCACCGTGGCATGGAAGCGGTTGGCGCGCTTCTGGTCGATCGCCTCGCCTTCGTCCACCAGCGTTTCCATATAGCCGATGATGGAGGCCAGCGGTGTGCGCAGCTCATGGCTGGCATTGGCGACAAAATCGGTATGTGCCCGGCTGACATCGGCTTCCGCCGTGCGGTTGATCAGCTCGATCAGCGAATAGCGCTTGTCGAGCGGCTGGCGCGACATTTGCCAGTTGCTGCGCGGCCCGGTGAGGCCCTGGATCGTGGCGCTGCCGCCGCCCGGCCGGCTCAGCAGGTCGACCGCGACCGGATGGCGCAACGCCACGCGGGCATCCTGTCCGACCACATGCGCGCCGATGGTCTCGCGCGCGGCGGCATTGGCGACGATGATCCGTTCACCGTCCAGCATCAGCATGGGGAGGCCCGAATGTTCGATCAGGTCGCGCATTCCGGTGCGCGTAAGCTGCACGCCTTCGGGCCGTTCGCGCGGGGGCGGGGCGGGGGGCGCGGTCATGAGCCAGAAGGAGGCGCACCAGACCAGCATGACGCCCAGCACGAGCCAGATATCGACGCCCGCCGCGATCATGACACCGCCGGTGGCCAGTGCGAGGACCATTCCCGGAATTGGAAATATTCGACCCTGCTCCATCAGGACCCGCATTTAGCGGGCGGGGCGGCAGGGGGCCAGCAGAAAGGCATGCGATCGAAAGTAAGACCGGCTGGTGACCCCTACGGGAATCGAACCCGTGTTTCAGCCGTGAGAGAGACGGAAAGTGCTCCATTATGCTACACAGCGCTCTTCTCTACCCCGCAGAAATCCTTGGCTTATTGCGTCTTCGCTCCATCGTGGTCCATGGTGCTCCACACGATTGTTTTGGCCAAATTTTGGACAAATGGACACCGGCGCATGGCAGCGAAGAAGTTGGATACACCCACCGCGAGGGGCAAACTAGACGAACGAGGTAAGCCATACTTTCGGCCGATAGGCGAGGGCCTGCACCTGGGATATCGCAAGGGCCGGACAGACGGAAAATGGGTCGCCCGTGTCTATGTCGGTGACGGCAAATATGCCGTGGAAACCATCGCTACAGCGGATGACAGGGCGGAGGCTGACGGCGAGGAAGTGCTCAACTTCTATCAGGCACAGGAACGCGCTCGGGAGGCACATAAGCGGCTCACCGGGCGTGGCGAGGCGAGGGGGCCTTACACCGTCGCAGATGCTCTCTCGGATTACCTGGAGGCGCTGGAGCATGAAGGAAAACCGCTGGCAGACCCTACCTATCGCATCAATGCACATATCCTGCCGACGCTCGGCAAGATTGAAGTCGCGTCGCTCACCAAGCGACAAATCGAGCGGTGGCTCAAGAAGCTGTCCGAGACACCGCCGCGCATTCGTTCCGCTCGGGATGCGGAAGGTGTCCGCCATCGCGAGCTTTCCGATGACCCGGAGGCTGTTCGTCGCCGCCGCGCCGCTTCAAACCGAACGCTCACGGTGCTTAAGGCGGCACTCAATTGCGCATGGCGTGATGACGAAGCGCCTGTGAACGACGACAAGGCGTGGCGGAGCGTCACCCCATTCCGGAAAGTCGATGCTGCGCGGGTCGAGTATCTCCAGATTGCCGAGGCCAAGCGACTGGTGAACGCATGCCCGGAAGGTTTTCGCGATTTGGTCCAAGCCGCGTTGCACACTGGATGCCGGTATGGGGAGCTTGCGCGGCTCCGTGTGGAGGACTTCCACCGCGATGCGGGAACCGTCCATATCCGGCGTTCGAAATCCGGCAAGGCCCGGCATGTTCATCTCAGTGACGAAGGTGTCGCACTTTTTGACCAGCTATCCGCCGGTAGGGCGGGCAGTATGCTCCTACTCCCGAACCGTGCACGGCTCGCGCGCTCGATTGAGCGGGCCGACTTGGAACGCCAGCGGCGGGTGCAACGGGGCGACCCCACGCCGGTGGAAATGGATGACGAAGGCGAATGGCGAGCCTCCGAACAGGTCCGTGAGATGGTCCGCGCCTGCGAGCACGCCAAGCTGAAACCCATTCCATTTCATTGCCTCAGGCACACGTGGGCTAGTCATGCGGTCATGCGCGGCATGCCGCTTCTTGTCGTTGCACATAACCTTGGCCATGCCGACACACGGATGGTCGAAAAACACTATGGTCACCTCGCTACTTCTTACATCGCAAAAGCGGTCCAGAAGGCCGCACCTCGTTTCGGTGTGGTGAAGCGTTTCAACGTCAGGTCCATCGCATGAAGGCGCAAGCTACCGATGGACCGGGAAGTGGAATGACTCGACGCGCGCGCCGGCTGGCAATCGGAGAAGGTAGCGAGAGCGAGCGGATAGGGGCGCGAAAGGCGCTGCACCATGCGAGTGAGCAAGGCGCGCGGTGGCGACTGCGAGCGCGCAAATGGGTGGACGCCGCCCACCGGGTTCTGGCTACCGGCCCGGGTGATGGCGAAGCCAACTTTTGCGACAAGTTCGCAGGGCGGGGCTGGTATGCGGCGGAGCTTGTCCGCCTTGACAGTATTACCCGGCAGGCAATCGAAATCGGTGATGCGGAAGCGGCGGCCGTGGCAGGGGGAGATTTTGGTGCCATGGTCACAGAAGCTGAATTGAAGTTCGCCCACGAGGCTGCTTGGCAGACAGGCCAGAAGATACTGGACCGCCCGGACAAGGGGGGGCGGCGGTCCGACGATGTCCGCAATCTGAAACTCGCTCGAAGGTTCCTTGAGCGTCGGGCGCGAGAGGGACGCAAATCAAATACGCGCTTGAAGGTGGAGATTGGCGAAGAAGTTGGGCTGTGACGAAGCGCTGCCGTTGAGGCCGTGGACAAAGGCCTTTCGATTTTATCCGGCCAACCGGCGAAACCGGATAACTAGGCGGTATATGTGGAGTGCCAACTATCCCGATGGAGTGTTGGCATGGAGCCCAATCAGACCGTTGAAAGAGCGGAGACGAAGCCCGAGAAGCTCGCGTACACGATAGCGACATTCTGCGATGCGGCCGAAATCAGCCCGTCTTACTTTTTCAAGCTACAGAAAGAAGGACGCGGGCCGCGCACGGTGCGCCTCGGTACCAAGGTACTCATCACCGCCCACGCGGCTCGCGACTGGTTCGCGGAACTTGAACGCGAAACAGACTGAGGCCCGCCATGCCAAAAACCCCCGCCCACTGGGCGAGGGTTCGGACTGTCAACTTGGCGGATGACTTCCCGACCCTACTGAAAATCGGCCAGAATAACAACGCGCACCGTTGTGAGGGAGGCTGCCATGAGTGAGCAGCCAGCCAACATCGAAGCCGAGGCGGCTTTTCTTGGCGCGGTCCTCATCCACAATGACGTGCTTGATGCGCTGCCAGTTTCGATTGCACCGGAACATTTTTTTGAGCCGCTACACGGGCGAATTCTGGAGCGCGTTTTGGCCCTGCGAGGTCGCGGCCAAGTCGTCTCACCAGTCACTCTCAAGCCATATTTTGAAGCGGACGCTAGCATCCTGCAACTGGGTGGCATCAAATACCTCGCCGCGTTGACGGCGGACGGGCAAGGCCTGCTTAACGCGCGGGAACTTGCAACTCAGATTGTCGATTTGGCCCAGCGTCGTTCGCTGCTTGGGCAGTTGGCAGAGGTCAATGCCGCGTTGCTCGACCCGGCAACTCCCATGCCGGACTTTTCAGCATTGGCTACACAGGGGAGTTTCACCAACGAAGGGCTGTGCGCCATCGACCTGGCCGCATGGCATGGCCCGCCTCCGGTCCGCCAATCGCTTTGGGGTGAACTGCTCCCTCTGCTCCAGACGACTTTGCTCACCGGCACCGGCGGCGTCGGAAAGTCGCTGCTGGCTCAGGCGCTTTGCACCCATGTGGCCCTTGGTCGGCCGTTCCTTGGCTACGAAACTTGCCGCAGGAACGCGGTCTATCTTACCTCCGAGGATGACGCTGATGAGCTGTGGAGACGACAACACGCGATTTGCCAAGTTATGAACTTGCCAATCGCGGACCTGATTGACCGGCTGCATGTCATATCCCTCGCAGGCGAGGATGAAACCGCACTGGTCACCATCGACCCGAGCGGCCGAATGGTCGCGACTTCGAAATGGCGCTCCCTCGAAGCCCTTGGCGAGCGATGCGACATTGGGCTTTTCGCAATCGACAATGCAGCCGACGCAATGGCCGGCGACCATAATGACCTCCACGCCGTCGCCGCCTTCGTGAACCGACTGACCGGCTTGGCACTTCGCCGGCGCGGTGCCGCACTGCTCTTGGGCCATCCCAACAAGAGCGGCGACGATTGGCTCGGAAGCGTCGCGTGGCACAACAAAGTGCGGTCCAGGCTCCTCCTTAGGCGCGCCGACAATGGCGACTCGGACGCGCGCGTGTTGGAAGCGCCGAAAGCGAACTACGGCCCGTCCGGTGGTCAGCTCGAATTGCGCTGGCACCGGGGCGCATTCATCCGGGATGATGACCTGCCCGAAGACTACCGGGCCGAGCTGGCTGCAAGCGTCCGGGTCTCCGGCGAAAACGCCGCGTTCCTTGCCTGCCTTCGCGCTTGCGAGCACCAGGGCGATGCGAGGGCTGTTGGACCATCACCTGGGCCGAATTACGCGCCAAGCCAATTCGAGGGGATGCCACAAGCGAAGGGCTTTGACCGCACAGCTCTGAAGCGGGCCATGGAGCGCCTAGCCACCCTTGGGCAAATCGAATTCGTAACGGTGCGGAACCAGGCCAAAGGGCGTGACGTGACGGTCATCAAAGAGATTGGCGGAAGCTCCCCGAACGCTTCCCCGAACGCCTCCCGCACACTGTTCCCGAACCATCCCGAACCCCGCCCCGAACGCCCCCGCATACACTCTCCCCATACTTCGTATGGGAGGGCGGGGCCTAATGGCGCCCCGCCCCCCGAAGATGACCCAGACCAGGATTGGGGCGGAGAATTTGATGAGCCGGAGTTGGGAAAATGACCCACCAGCGCATCATCGAGCTGAGCCGCCGGCTGAGCGAGTGTGAGGAACTTGCGCGCCAGTTGCCGTATCCACGCATGCTGTTGGACGGCCTGGCAACCGCCCAGCACGCGCTCGGCCGGATGCTGGCGAAGGCAGAACGGCGTGAGCGCGATGAGCCTTGACCGCCAAACCATTTCCGCCGGTCTGGAGCGACTGGAACGGGCGCTGCTGGAGATAGTTGAGGAGATGGCAGAGCTTCGTGGCCAGCTCGAAAACCCCCAGCCGGTAATCCGACCCGAGGATTGGCTGACAACGGCCGTGCTGGCCGAGCGCTTCACGCTAAGCCACTCCCAAATTCGAAGATATCTCCAACGCGCTTTGGACCGCGAAGCTCCCGGCATCCGTAAGCTGGCAGACGACACTTGGCTGGCCACAGCAAAGGCCGTCCAGGCCGAGATTGAACGGAAATGACGCGCGCATGAAACATGCGCGACCCCGCGCATCAGGGCCAATAAACGGCGGATTTCAGAGGATTTGACCATGCGCGCCGTTTGTCGAGACTGAGGCGAAACGGAGAAAATTCGGATGAGCTTCTTTGATTTCGACAAGGGTCTGGACGTGACCCGCGCTGCAATTGCCCTTGGTCGCGCAGGGCGCTTCGCAGCCGATGCGACGGAATTTGCCAATGAGCGATTTGGCCGAAACTCGGTGCCGGCCGCGATTGTGCGGGCGGCAATCGGCATGACCACTCCAGGCTCACCTGACTGGGGCGATGATGCAGTCGCGACCGCCGTTGCGGAGTTTATTGAGCTGGTCGAACAGCGGTCCGTGGCAGGTCGCCTCCCGCTACGCCACGTTCCGCTCGAAACCCGCATGGTCATGCAATCTGATGGGGCAGTCGCGGGATGGGTTGGCGAAGGTGAAGCCATCCCGGCTGGTGAATTTGACCTCGGCACTGGGGCAATGCTCGCAATGAAGCTCGCGGTTTTGTGCGTGGTCTCAACTGAGCTGCTCGCGCTATCAAGCGTTGGCGCGGAGCGGATTGTTCGGAACGAGCTGGTGCGGAGCGTGGCTGCGGCGCTCGATGCGGCATTCCTCGACCCGGCAAACACCGGCACACCTGGCGTAAAGCCCGCCTCCATCACCGCAGCGGCCCCCTCGGTCACTGCCGGTGGTGACTTGCAGGCCGGTCTTGCCCAGGCAGCAGAATTGTTCACCGGCGACCTGGAGCGCGCATGGTGGGTTGGCCGACCGGCAACATTCGCTGCTATGGCAGGTGCCGACCATCCCAACATCGGGCTTCGCGGCGGCGAGTTGCTTGGTGCTCCGGCAATCGCAGCTTCCGCCCTTCCGCTGACTGAAACCTCGCCGCCCGTGGGTGACCTGATTTTGCTCGACCCGGACGGCATTGCTTTCGCTGGTGAAGGATTAGAAATCGGTTCCTCTCGCGAGGCCGCCGTATCTCTGGACGGTGTGACGTTGACCGATACCTGGGCCAATAATCTTGCGACTATTCGGGTAATTCGCCCAACAAACTGGCAGGTTGCCCGCGAGGGGGCCGTGGTCCTCATTCGCGGGGTGACGGCATGAGTGGTATCGACCCGGAAGAGTTCGGCCGCGAGCTGAGCCAAATCGTCAAGGACCATGTGCAAGCACAGCTTGAGCCGTTGCTAGAGCGGGTTGCTGCCCTTGAAGCAAGGGCCGGCAAGGCCGCGCCGCCGCGAAAGCGGAAGGGCGGACGAAAATGAGCGAGGACAATCCCGGCCCGGCTTGGCGCAAAGCCACGCCGTTCGAAATCGAGGCGGCGCGGCGCTTCACGCTGCACGTTGAAGGATTGAGCGAGACTGCAATTGCGGACGTGAAGGCAGATTTTTCGCGCTCGCTGTGCAAGGCACTGGCGGCCGTGGTGCGGGAGCTGGGCAGGTTTCCCGACGATGTCGAAGTGACGAAAATCGGCGTGGCGGTTGTGGAATATTACAACAAGTATGTCGTCCCGCCACTTCGCACAGGATTTCAATGAGAGCCGCGCGGAGAGACGCATCCGAGCGGTTGGGGCCGGGATCCAGGGTTGCCCGGCCCCAATCATCGGACAACGTGATTGCCCTGAACATCAAATTGCAAATTCGAAAAAAGTGGGATCGCCGCCGGTGTCCCGAAACGAGACACGTCTCGGAGACCCCCGCCCCCCCTTTTCACTGCGCGTATCTATTCGCCCCATTCCTCGTCTTTGACTTTTCGGCAGAATTTTCGAGCGCCAGGGATTAATACGTCTATATGATCTGCTGGCACATTATCCATTTCCCACATGAACCTGTATTCATGCTGATCTTGATAGCGCATGCGTTTGAGCAATACTAATTCCGGTCCGCCGAGTGAGTGACAAACGTGGCGAAGCAGTTGCTCATCTAGCTTTCCATCCGGCAATCTATACTTTTCAATATCAAACTCGATCTTCCTCTTAATCGCTTTCATCGTTCGATAGATGCAGGCTCCCTCGATGCCGCCTTTAAATCCAAGGAGTTGACGGGCAACCTCTGCCGCAAATTCCATGGTATTTGTAATTTGAAAGACAGCGTCTCTCTGGAAATCATCCGCCAATCTTCGACTCAGCCGCTGGGAGCAACATAAAACAGTCGCATTAATTCCCTGTCTTTGAGTAACAATTACACTCTTTCCGTCTGAAGTCTCACCGTAACAAAATCCCGACCCTTCTTGGTCATCTCCACGAACTTCATCGGGGTATGTTGCAAACTTCGAGAATGTGCTGAGTCGCAACTTCCCAGTCTCAAAGAACTCGTCGATCCATTGAGAGTTTTCGTATCGGTATACCGCTGGCGTAACGATCCCCCATTGCCGGCCAAATTGAGCATTTATCATGTTTGGAGGTGGCCGAAGCTCTACGCGGTCCTGCTCAGGTATCTCCGACATCATTGCGCCTCCGTTTGGCAGTTGCGTAGCTTGCACTGCCGTGACTTTGAAGTCGAATAGCGTCTAGGACGGAATACGGCGTATCCTACCGCCTCACCCACGGGTCCGAAGTCCGCTCAATCGCCACAGCGCCGCCGTAGGGCCGGCTGCAGTTTGGTTGGATCGATCAAGCTTGCTAGTCCAGGTCCTCGCGGTTCTCGCGATAGCCGCGATCACTGATTTCGTTCCGGACAGCGGTGGAAAGATCGGTAGCGGTCATGAACCAGCGCTTTTCGCCCACCTCCCAATCCATGCTGAGTGTCGAATAGGCTAAGGAGGCTGATCCCTTCTCGCCGAAAACGTCCTTCCATTCGGCGTTGATGAAAAGCCATAGCCCAATGGTGGTGTCGGGGTCACAAAACCCGTCGCGCATCTCCGCTGTGGTGCCTTCACGAAAGGCCACCGGGTGGATTTCGACCGGCTCGTTGCCAGCTGCGATGTTCTTGGCCTTGGTCGCGATGGGTGGAAGCTCTACTGGCTCCTCATTCGGCATCGTGATCCGCATGGTTAGCTTGGCAGTGAATTCCAGAGCCGGCGAAGAGCCATAATTGCGAACGCAAAAGCCGACTTTGGGAATGTTCCGCTTGGTGATTTCGACGTAAGGATTAATGAACTCTAGATAGGCGCGCACCTGAGCCTGTCCGATTTCGCGCGCGATCTCGTTGGCGTCACGCATAGCCTGGGTAGCTTCGGCTGTTTCCTTAACTGCATTGCGTGTGAGCTTAACCTGTCGCCAAATCAGTATTGTCCCGATGGTGGTCACGAGGAACGTCAACGCTGCCGCACCCGCCATCCAAACGGACGCATCCGCGATCAGCTCTTGGGCGGTCAATTCCCGGAGTTGGTATTGATCCGGCTGCTCAACCTGGACCTGTGGCACCGCGTCGGCCGGAGCTACGGGGTTGCTCGGTTGCTCTTCGACCGGCGTGTTGGCTGGGGGCGCTGTGGCGCTCATGTGGCCTCCCTTGGTTCACCAATCGCCTATCAGTAGGCTCAGACCCTCCGGCTTGGAAAATGAAAAGCATCCAAGACGGAAACTCACTCTCGTTGCCGAGCTATTCGGATGCCTTGGCATCCTCGCTCGGCCCTATTCGCCCCTGAATTTCCGCTAACAGCTCGGCCTCGCCTGCCATCTGCGCAATCTCCGCAAGCGCCATCTGCGCCATTGTGTCGGCAAAGCGCAGCACCTCCAGAATTTCGTCGGCTCTGTAGTTCGGCTCAATGGTGCCTTCGCTCATCCGTCGCGTGATTTGGTGGGTGCCGCTGTGCGAGTAGCCATTCATGCCCTTCCACGCATTGGCCATGATCCCGGAGAGTATCTTGTCTCCAAAGCCATCCATGGCCTCGACCTCGTCTATCAAAGCGCCGATTTTCGGAATGTCATCGCGGCGGAGAAACTTGTCGATCTGCGCATCCGTGGCGCAATGGTGAAGCCAAAGCCCGCGTACGAATGCCTCGAATTCGCTCCGCACCAACGCATAGGCGCCAGCGTAGAGCCGAGCGTCAATAAGCTGCACGATGGCGGCGTGTTGCTCAATTGCGATGTCGAACAACAGGCCAGGAATTTTGCAACGGTCGGCCCCGCTGATTTTTAGGTCATGGAGCTGGCCATGTATCCAGCCAACTAATTCCTTGGCATCGGCCAGCGCAGGCTCAATCTCAGCGCGATCGGGAGGCGATAGTAAGGTCATGATCCGCTTCCTGTGCTCATCCGGTGCCCAGCCTGGAGCAACGCTTTCCATCTTGGCGCGCATCGGCCAATGAGATCGGCGAGGTAGGTGCCCAAATACGCTCCTACGCTGGGAATTGATCGTAACCAGGCAATCCAGCATCGGCCTTCACGCCATGGGCATCTATTTCCGGAAAATCGAAGTGGCAGAGCGGTTCCTTGAGGCTCACCCACACTTTGAGTTGGTCGATACGACTGACCGGCTCCAGCACTTGGCGGCCGAGAGGGCAGGGCGCTCGCGCTAAACTTTTCCACGATGGATTTAGTCTGAAATTCGGCAAATCGCTTTTGGCCAAATTTTGGACACGCTGTGGGGAGGGGGCGCTAAGCTCTTGTTATTGATGGTGACCCCTACGGGAATCGAACCCGTGTTTCAGCCGTGAGAGGGCCGCGTCCTAACCGCTAGACGAAGGGGCCATTGCCATTGCGGCAATCGCGCCTCCGGTTGGTGACCCCTACGGGAATCGAACCCGTGTTTCAGCCGTGAAAGGGCCGCGTCCTAACCGCTAGACGAAGGGGCCACGCCCGGAGGCGAGCGGCGCACTTAGTGGGGCAGGGGAGCGCGGTCAAGCCCCCGGACTGAACTCACGCTGGATCGGAGCGTCAGCCGGCCCAGGCGGCATCCTCCAGGTGAAGCTCGGCCTTGGGGCGGCTGCCCCAATCGTCGATTTTCGCGCGTCCTGCGAGCCACAGTTTGCGGCCGCCTGCGCCATGCAGCAGCGTTTGCCCCAATTCCGTTTCGGCCATGCGGAAACCGATCGCCTTGAACGATCCGCCATCATTGCCGCCGGCGATCAGCCGCAGGTGATCGCTGCCGACCACATCGGCCTTGATCAGGTGAACCGGGCCCACGGCGACGCGCGGGCCGGGCCAGCCGACGCCGAAGGGCCCAGCGCTGTCGAGCGTTTCCACCAGATCCGGCGTCAGCCCGCCGGGTGCGAGCGCGAGGTCGAACGTGGTCACCTGCTGCGCCGAAGCGCGCGCCACCGGCCCGGCAAGGCGTTCGTCGAGCCATTCGGCGAAGGCGTCCAGCTTGTCCGCCGCCACGGTCAGGCCCGCAGCCATGGCGTGCCCGCCGCCGGCGACCAGCAAGCCGCTGTCGCGCGCGCCGATGATTGCCGCGCCGAGATCGACCCCCGCGATCGAGCGGCCCGAGCCCTTGCCATGGCCGCTCTCCTCGTCGAGTGCGATGACCAGCGATGGCTTGCCGGTCTTTTCCTTGATGCGGCCGGCGACGATGCCGATCACGCCGGGATGCCAGCCGCGCCCGGCCAATATGTGCACGGCGCGGTTGTGCTGCGCGGAAAGCTGCGCCTCGGCCGCTTCCTGCACGGCCGCCTCGATCGCGCGGCGTTCCTCGTTGAGCTGTGAAAGCTGCGCGGAGATCGCACGCGCCTCGTCGGCGTCTTCCGTGGTCAGCAGGCGCACGCCGAGCGTCGCCTCGCCGACGCGGCCGCCAGCATTGATTCGCGGCCCGAGCGCGAAGCCGCAATCGCTGC
>JGI12367J12837_1000489_pt1 | contig 14110 bp, 14 predicted proteins | sample TtaePargueraPR_11_FD_12837 | JGI IMG/M metagenome (IMG submission 12837)
CAAACCGCCGGAAATTAAGGCAAAGCGCCCGTAGCTCAGCTGGATAGAGCATCTGACTACGAATCAGAAGGCCGGAGGTTCGAATCCTTCCGGGCGCGCCAGTGAAAGGCTCGACGTCACCGCGTCGGGCCTTTACCATTTATACAAGCGTAAAAGCGCCCGTAGCTCAGCTGGATAGAGCATCTGACTACGAATCAGAAGGCCGGAGGTTCGAATCCTTCCGGGCGCGCCAGTCAAAGGCCCGACGTTCCTGCGTCGGGCCTTTGTTCTTTCTGCCTGCTTGGCATCCATTACGTCCATTTGTTTCCCTGCATGAAATGTGAACAAGACCACAGCACTGCGGTCATTTAGGCGGGTTATTGCTGTTTGGCGTCTTCCATCCCTTGCGACGAGCGCCCTGCCATTCATATCCAGATACGATAATGACAGGAGAAAAAGATGGATATTGGCAAACTTCTTGGCGACGTTCTGGGATCTGGCAGTTCGGGTGCGTCCGGCGGCGGCAAAGGCATGCTCGGCAAAATCGCCCAAAGTGCAGGTGTTTCGTCACAAGGCGCATCCAACGCCTCCAAGGGCATCGGTAATATGCTGGGCAACGGTGTTGGCGGCGGGTTGGTTGGCGGTGCTATCTCGGGCGGCCTGATGTCTGCCGTGCTTGGCTCCAAGAAGGGGCGCAAAATGGGCGGCAAGGTGCTGGCCTATGGCGGAACCGCACTGGTGGCAGGCCTCGCCTATAAGGCGTGGCGCGATTATCGCAATAACCAACCGCCATCCGATCACAGTCAGGATGCCGATCTTGCGCATGTCCCGGCCGATAGTGGTTTTGCCCCCGATCATGAGCGCGACAGCAATCACATGGATTTCAGATTGTCACTGGTCCGCGCGATGATTTCTGCGGCCAAATCCGACGGGCATATTGATCAAACCGAACACGCCCGGATTTCTGAACAGATTACCGCCCTTCAACTCGGGCCAGAGGAAAAGGCCTTTCTGTTTGATGCTTTCTCGGCCAATGCCGACCCGATCATGATCGCAAAACTGGCCAAGACCGAAGAACAGTCCGCAGAACTTTATCTTGTCTCAAGTCTTGTGATCGATCCCGATGAACCGGCTGAAATGCAATATCTCGAAAAGCTTAGCGACGGCTTGCGCCTGTCAAATGACCTGCGTCAGCATCTTGATTTTCAGGTGCAACAAGCACGTCAGCAAAGCATCACCTGACCGGCCATCACTAGATGGATGCTGTGTGCAATGAAGACTATAAAACAAAAAGCCCGGCGCAAATCTGCGCCGGGCTTTGTCGTTTGTATCGGCTATCGCGGGCTTACATGCCCGGCATGATCACAGTGTCGATCACGTGAATGACGCCGTTGTCGGCCTCGATATCGGCATTGACCACAGTGGCTTCATCGACCATGACACCGTTTGTGGCATTCACATCGATGCTGTCACCCTGCACACTGGCCACCATCATTTCCTTGCCTGCGATGTCACCCGACATCACTTTGCCCGGCACCACATGATAGGTCAGGATGGAAACAAGCTTGTCCTTGTTTTCCGGCTTAAGAAGGTCTTCAACGGTGCCTGCCGGCAGCTTGGCAAAGGCTTCGTCGGTCGGCGCAAAGACCGTAAACGGACCTTCTCCTTTAAGCGTATCGACAAGTCCGGCGGCCTGCACGGCCGCTACAAGCGTGTTGAACGAACCGGCGGCAACGGCGGTATCAACGATGTCAGCTGCTTTGGCAGACATGGCGCCAAAGGTCAGGCTGGCAGCGGTCGCAACGGCAATGAGAGACGATTTGATGGCAGACATGGTCCTATCTCCTGTTAACCAACGTGGAATTTCAACGTCGAATTGTTGCTGTCACAGGAAGGCATACGGCCCATCATCGCGTATCAGTTCAATCATATGATTGTGATAACAAAGGCGCATCCAATCACCTTTGCACAACGTATTATCCCCTTGGCGCGTAGCCATCCGGTCGACAAAATCACTGCATCTTGTATCGCTGCGGTGTTATGGTCAGCTGATCACAAGGGCAAAGCCCGATAAGGGACCTAGGACGGAGCGCACCAATGAATGCCAACACACGGATCACCATTTCCTGCGATGACCGCGTCGGTTTGATCTCCGATATCACCGGGCGACTGTTTGATATCGGCACAAACCTTGGCCCAACGTCCTTTTCGCTCGACGGCGACGTTGCGAAATTTGAAACCAGTTGCGAACTTCCCGACGAATGCCCGATATCCGAATGCGAAGCTGTGCTGCGCGGACTTTCCCTTGGCAATGCGGACATCACGGTCGAGGCCATCGCCACCGCCCCTGAAATGACCACGGCACCGGGTGCAACCCATCTGATCGAATGTTCGGGGATTGACCAGCCGGGCCTGATTGCGCGCCTGTCGGAAATTTTCATCGAATATAATGCCAACATCGTCCGTCTGGCCGCATCGGCAACCGATGAAAAGGACGCCCGGATCTACACCCTGCGCTTTGCCGTCGCCATTCCGCCGGAACGCGCCGCCAACTGTCTGGCAACCCTTGCCAATACGGCAGGCTCCATGCGCCTCGTCTTCAAGTTCGACGAACTTTAGGGCCAGAACAGCTCAGCAGTCCGGCCACCAGAGTAAAAGCCCTGCACAGCAGGCCAGTGCTGCTGTGCAGGCTAAACGCGCTATAATGGTGGCTAAATATCCTCGAATGCCAGCTGCTCTTCTTCTTCGCCTGCAAAAATGACGTTATTGGCGCTTAATTCGCCCAGTGTGACATCGTCGATCTGCACGCCATATTCGTAATGTCGGCCATTTGCAAAATCGACATAGACACCGGTTTCATTTTCTGTCGCGCGATCCAGAAAGTCTTCGAAGCTCTCAATCCCGCTTTTTTCCTGAAACGTCGTTCCGAAATACAGATGATCGGTATAGTCATCACTGTAATCGTCCGCCCCGGTATTGAAATCGACGATCCGGTCACGTTCGGCACCACCTTCAAACACCTGATAAACAAAGATGTCACCGCGCATCAGGTCGTTGCCATCGCCGCCATAGATCCAATTGTCCACACCGCCGCCGCCATCAAGCACATCATGGCCTTCACCGCCAAAAATGCGGTCGTTGCCCATGCCGCCATTGATGTGGTCACGGCCAGCGTCACCGTATAACCGATCATCCGCCACATGCCCCTTGATGACGTCGTCGCCGTTTCCGCCCCGGGCATATGTCGGATCGGGCTCAAAGAAATCATCGTAATAAACGTTGAAGACCGTCAGCGTATCGTTGCCATCGCCGCCGAAAAGCTGGTCTCCACCGTCATTCCCATTCAGCGTATCGTCGCCGTCGCCGCCCACAAGGGTGTCTCTGCCACCCATACCGTGCTGCTGCCCCGACAAAATGTCATCGCCTGCCTCGCCATAGACATATGTGCCCGAAAGGGTGTCATTCCCGTCACCGCCATAGATCGAGTCAAAGCCGTAAAACCCGTCAATAACGTTGTCGCCGCTATTTCCGATCAGCACGTCCGAATGTCGGGACCCGAATATGTTTTCAACATTGGTAATGACGTCGCCCTCGGCATGTCCGCCACTTGCTATGGCGACCCCGTCGGTCAGCTCAACCTCCACACCTTCATTGGAATGAATGAAGGTGACTTCATCCTGTCCGGCGCCACCATTTATGAAATCGGCACCGGACCCACCGTTCAGACTGTCGTCGCCATCGTGGCCAAGCAGGGTATCATTGCCCCACTCGCCCCAAAGGTCGTTGGAGCGTGCACCGCCAACAAGAAAGTCATCACCGCCCGCCCCTTTTAGGATCCCGCCTCGCGCGTCGCCGCCGATCAAAACGTCATCATGGTTCGATCCGCGAATATTTAGGTCAGGCGTTTCGGTGGTTTCATCGAGAATGGAAATTTGATCGCCGGTCGCATCACCGCCAGTACCGCTCATACTGTCCTGATCGAAAATCACAGCTTCCGGTGATCTGACATACGTGACCGTCGGCTCGTATGGATAGAACGGTTTGATATCGCGATAGTCGAAAACAATCGTGTCCGCACCGCCGCCGCCATCGACAGAATAAAGTTCACCTTGAATATGGTCGTCATGATCGGAACCGGTGATGTCGAATTGCTGCTGGCGATAATAAGCGTCGTTATAAAGCTCTAAAGTATCGCCCTCGGCATCACCGCCACTTGCTTTAAGTTCGATGTCCCGAGTTTCGCGATCGTCATTAAAGTTGTTGTAAAACTCGATATGAACTGGCTCGTCCGAACGTTCATAGGAAAGCGTATAGTCGCTGTTATGCAGGGAAATAAACGTATCCGCCCCAGCCCCACCGACAATGGTGTCTCCACCGCCGACATAGATGGTGTCATCGCCCTCTAGCCCATAGACAGTGTCGCTGGTCCGTTCGTTCCGGATCACGTCGTCTTCATTCGTACCGATAATGCGCGACATAATGAGACTCCATAAACTATGAAAGATCTCACAAGGCTACCATCACAACAATGATCGCAAAACGATAATAAAACTAAATATACTGAACTAAAAATTGCGCAAAATAGAAACAAATTTGAATGAATGTATTTCATTCATTAGGTAACCTCGAAACACGGCACGAAATTTACTTATATCGCAATGCGGTTACGCCCGGACTGCTTGGCTTCATACAGTTTCTGGTCTGCGCGTTTAAGTACCGCCCACGGGTCGGTGGTGTCCTCGTCACGTTCGCACACACCAACTGAAATGGTGACCGAAACGGATTTTGATTTTTCCGGCGGGGTGATCTTGTTCTCGGCGATCCGCTTGCGCAGCGCATCAAGTGGCTCTGCCGCACGCTCGGAACTGCGTCCGGCAAACAGCACGGCAAACTCTTCACCACCATAACGGAACGCCTTGCCACCCCCGCCGACGCGCGCAAGCTCCCGCGCCACCTTTTTCAAAACGATGTCGCCAACATCATGGCCATAGGTGTCGTTGAACTTCTTGAAGTGATCAACATCAAGCATGGCAATCGCATATTGATTGCCAAGTTCCGCCATCGCATGGCCCAGCGCACGCCGCCCCGGCAGCCCGGTCAGATCATCAACAAACGCCATCCGCCAGGCTTCCTGTGCCAGCCCGGCCAGAACCACACCGGTTGCCGCCAGATATCCATATTGAATAATGCCGGTGCCGATCACCGTTGCCACATCAATGGCAATGATCGCGGCGGCAAAACTGGTTTCAAGCGGCTTGTGGCGGATCAATAGCAACACCACCGCGATCACTGAGATGATCATCGCCGGATGGGGCATCGCGCCCAGAATGCCGCTACTGACAAAAAAGCGCGTATCGAGCACGCGATGCAGCGCCGATCCAACATCGGGTTGGCCTGCCAGCATCAGCATGACAAAGATTTGCAATCCCAAAACCAGCATCCGGGCAATGCCGCGCGGGTTCAAAACACCGCGTTCCGCCGTAAAGCCCAGCAAAAGCAGATTGATCGGGATCAGATAAAGTGTGGCGATGCGCAGGAACGCCAATCCCTCGGCCGAAATGCCCGCCCCGTTGCCAACCAAAAGCCAATAGCAAACCAGCAACAGCAACATGACGAAAACCGCGCGCCCACGGTTAAACCACCAGCCAATCGCCCCACCCAGAACGGCCAGCAAGAACGGCCCGTATCGCACAAGCCCGGCAAGCTCGGCTGGCACCAGCGTCGGTGAAACGGCCAGCACCAGACACGCGCCCAAAATAAGCGCAGGTGCCAAACCGGCAGAAACAACAATGGAATAAGCGCGACGCATGGGGCGTTCGATACTACCTGCTGATGGGTCTTTGGGACGGATATCGGGCGGCGCACCCGATGCCGCCGGTAATCTAACGGCAGTCCGGTTAAGGGGCTATTGCTTTATCCGGCTTGCATCGAGTTTTTCTAAAATGCTGCTGGTCTGCGTCGAAAGCACTAGATCAGTCGTTGTTTTAAAACTTGCCAGCATTCGCATCCGCACCCTAAATTACCCACAGGATTACTGCGACGCACAATGATCGCGGGCCACATAACTGTCACGGCGGCCACGGTACGATCCCGAAAACGGGACGCAACAATACGCCACATGCCTCGCGCGATGATCGATTGATGATCCATCGCCTGCGACGCACTGATTGAAATGACAGGTTCTGGAGAAACGTTACCATGAGCTTCACCACACCGACCCCGGCCCCGGCACGTCTGAACCGGTCCGAACTTGCCGTTCCCGGCAGCCGGATCGAACTGTTTGAAAAGGCCGCCAAATCCAAGGCCGATGCCATTTTCCTTGATCTGGAAGACGCCGTTGCTCCCAGTGACAAGGAACAGGCGCGCAAAAACATCATCGAGGCCATCAACGATATCGACTGGGGCGACAAGGTCCTATCGGTTCGCATTAACGGCCTTGATACCCATTATATGTATCGCGACGTTGTGGATGTGCTGGAACAGGCAGGCGACCGGCTTGACCTGATCATGATCCCCAAGGTCGGCACAGCGGCCGACGTTTACGCGCTTGATATGATGGCAACCCAGATCGAAACCGCCAAGGGCCGCAAGAAACGCATCGGGTTTGAACTGATCATTGAAACCGCCCTTGGTATGCAGAACATCCACGAAATCGCCGCCGGTTCGCCGCGCAATGAAAGCCTGCATTTCGGTGTTGCCGATTACGCCGCCTCGACCAAGGCGATGACAACCGGAATTGGCGGCCCGAACCCGCATTATGGCGTTCTGACCGACAAGGATGGCGATAATCCGCGTGACTATCATTGGGGCGATATGTGGCACTACGCCATTGCCCGCATGGTGGTCGCTGCACGCGCCAATGGACTGCGTCCGATTGATGGCCCGTTTGGCGATTTCTCTGATCCTGATGGATATCGTGCGCAGGCGGCCCGCGCCATGGTGCTGGGCTGCGAAGGCAAATGGGCCATACATCCAAGCCAGATCGCGCTTTCAAACGAGGTCTATTCGCCCTCTGACGAAGAAGTCACCAAGGCCAAGCGCATCCTTGAAGCCATGGCAAAGGCCCAGTCCGAGGGTGCAGGCGCCGTTGCCCTGGATGGCCGTCTGATTGACATCGCGTCGATCAAACAGGCCGAAGTCATGGTCCGCCAGGCCGAAGCCATCGCCGCACGCGACGCGGGCTAAGCCGCGACAGACAGATTAGGGTCAAAGGGCCGGCGGTTTGATCCCCGGCCCTTTTTTCAAGAGTTTTAGGACGCAATCGGGCGGACGTGTCGAACCTTTCCGCGCAGCACTTCCTCGGGATCGCCTTCACGCACCAGATGCATCTTGATACCATCCGACCCACCACCAAGCCCCGGTTTCAGGCGCTGATTGCCATCATAATGGCCGCCATTCTGCGCGCGATAGGGGATCGGATCATCGCTAAACAGTCTTGCCAGACGTTCCTTGAACGCGGTCTTGATTTCTGCCCAGCCTTCTTCATCCATACGATCACTGCGATAGACCGGAAAGGGCGGCATGACGTCCATACCGGGATAGAAAAGCGCGCCATGCTGGATCGGCCACAAAACATCATCGATGCTGCCATTCACACCCCGGTCACTGTAATGCGGCAAATGTCCGCCAATCGGCACAATCAGCATCGCACGGCGTCCGGCAAGTGTTCCCTCGCCAAACCGATCACCCCAGCGTTCAGCATTATGTTCGCCAACCCCATAAGCAAAGCCAAAGGCAAACACCCGATCAAACCAGCCTTTCAGGATCGCGGGCATGCCGTACCACCACAGCGGAAAGCTGAACAACACCGCATCCGCCCATAAAAGCTTGTCTTGCTCGGCGGCAATATCATTGGACTGTGTGCCTGCGGCATAGGCATTCTTGGATTCCGCGATGTAAATCAGGCGATCCGGATCGCGGCGCTTGGTAAAATCTTGCGCATCGGCAAGCGGCTTCCACTTCATCGCATACAGATCAGAAACCTTCACCTCATGCCCGTCCGCACGCAGTTTCTCAACCGCGATATCCTTTAATGCGCTGGTCAGGGATGCGGGTTCGGGATGGGCATGAACAATCAAGATATTCGACATTGGGCCGTCCTTTTCAAAGGGGATCACGTTCGATGGGTGATCATGGCCTGATGTTCTGATATCTTTGAAATTCAATTATTTTTGATCTGGTATAAATATGACAGATATCAGCAAGCTTGACCTCAACCTGCTGGTCACGCTCGATACCCTGCTGGCCGAACGTAATGTCACCCATGCGGCAAGGCGCCTGAACCTGAGCCAGCCTGCGATCTCGACCCGGCTGACGCGCCTGCGTGATTTGCTGGATGATCCATTATTGCTGCCGGCACAGCGCGGCATGATCCCGACCGAACGCGCATTGGAACTGCAAGAACCACTGCATCAGGCGCTCGAAGGCGTGCGCCGGGTGATTGCGGAAAACAGCCCGTGTGATCCATCAACAATCACCGCCACCATCGCCATTGCCGCCAGCGACTATGTGCAATACGCGGTCCTGATGCCACTGCTTGAAATTCTGCGCCGCGATGCGCCGGGCATCAGAGTTGCCTGGCGCACGATTGATACATCAATGCTTGATACCCAAATGGCACGCGGCGATGTCGGTTTGGCACTTTCGACGCCTGAAACCGCGCCTGAAACACTTCGGATGCGCAAAATCTATCGCGAGGAATATGTCGCCATCGCCAGATGCGATCATCCGGCAATTGGTCGTTCGCTTGACCTCGACAGCTTTTGTGCGCTTGACCATGTAATTGTATCCCCCGAAGGCGGCGGCTTTGAGGGGCCAGCGGACAATGCCCTGGCGGCACTTGGTCGCAAACGCAATGTTGCCCTGTCTGCGCCGGGCTTTCTTGTTGTCCCCGAAATCGTCGCGCGCAGCGATATGATCGCCCTTGTGCCCAGCCGGGTAGCACAGGGCCGCGCCGAATACATCCAGATCTTTGACCCGCCCCTGCCGGTCACCGGGTTTGACATGGCGCTGATCTGGCATGATCGCACCACCACCCATCCACTGCATCGCTGGATCCGCGATCAGATCACAACCCTGATCACCGCCGATTAATCTACCCAGCCAAACGAAAAAGGCCGACCCGCGACATATGCGGATCGGCCCGAAATCAGGATGCCTGTTATCTCAAGGCCCAAGGATCAGTCGGCAATACCGTCAAAGGTGATCTTGCCGATGGCCTTGCCGCTTTCAAGTAGCGCATGGGCTTTCTGCAAGCTTTCCGGCGTCAGCGCGCCAAAGCTTTCATTCGCGGTATTGGTGATGGTTCCGTCATCAACCAACTGGGCCACCGTCGCCAGAAGCTTGTGCTGCTCGATCATATCGGCCGTCTCAAACATCGAACGGGTAAACATGAACTCGTATGAGAAGCTGGCAGACTTGGCTTTCAGAAGATCCACATTGTGATTTTTCTGGGCCTCGGTGATCGTGACGATCCGGCCCTGCGGCGCGATGACGGTGGCCATCACATCAAAATACTGATCGGTTTCCGACGTGCAGAAGATGTAATCAACACTGGCAACATCAATCGCAGCCAGTTCTTCATCCAGCGGATTGCGATGGTTGATCACCTGATCCGCGCCAAGCTTTTTGACCCATGCAATGGTTTCCGGGCGCGATGCGGTCGTGATCACTTTCAGACCGGCAAGCTTAGCCAACTGAATGGCAATTGATCCAACCCCACCGGCACCACCAATGATCAGGATCGTTTTGTTTGCATTGGCGTCAACCGCCTTGCGGTCAATCAGAAGACGATCAAACATCGCCTCCCACGCGGTAATCGTGGTCAGAGGCAAGGCCGCAGCTTCGGCAAATCCAAGTGATTTGGGCTTGGGCGCAACAATGCGTTCATCAACAAGTTGCAGTTGGGCATTGGAACCCGAACGGGTCACATCCCCGGCGTACCAGACCTCGTCGCCCGGACGGAAAAGGGTGACGTCTTCGCCGACGGCTTCGACAACACCGGCCGCATCCCAGCCAAGCACCTTGAACGCGCCGTCATCCTGCTTGCCCTTGCGGACTTTGAAGTCAACCGGATTGACCGCAACGCCCTTGACCCGAACCAGGATATCGCGTCCTTCGGCAACCGGGGCATCGGTTTCGATCTGGGTGAACAGACCGTCGGTTTCGACCGGGGCAGATTTATAAATACCAATGGCTTTCATCTTTGGCATTTCCTTCCATCAAAGGTTTGATTTGTGAATGGCCAAGTTTTAACGCATAATCCCCATTAAAATAAGTACGCACAATTTCAGCATATAGTATAAATCCGTATACTATTGTGGATTTCCGGGGACTACAGGCACATTCCCTGTACCGGTTTTGCTGATTTGGAGATTGAAGATGAATAGCTGCCCACCCAACAGAAGCCCCGGCTGCCCGGTTGAAGGCACCCTTGATATGATTGGCGGCAAGTGGAAGGGCGTTGTGATGTTCCATCTGCTTGATGGCACGAAACGCTTTAACGAGCTGCGTCGTCTGATGCCCGGCGTCACCCAGCGCATGCTGACCCGCCAGCTCCGCGAACTTGAAGCCGACGGCTTGGTGCATCGTGAAGTCTATGCCGAAGTCCCGCCGCGCGTTGAATACAGCCTGACCCAAAAGGGTGAAACGTTGCGTGCGATTATCGTGGCGCTCAAGGACTGGGGTGAAACCCATGTTCCGTATTATGCGATGTCAAAACAGCCGATGCCCAACAGTGAACCCGCATGAACAAGCTGTGAATAAAGACGTCCCGCCATGATCCCCGGGGCTTTTGGCCCGGTGTGATCTGGTTACTGGACGGCACAGGCGTCAATGTGCAAACTGTTGTTATTAAAGATGGCACGCGACGCTAGTTATTTTACGTAAACGGAAAATGTGGGCTGCATATCGGTCGCCCCTTGACGTAGCGGGTCGATATACTATGTTCCGCCCCATTGTTTCCCAGTCGGATATGATGCCCTGATGCATAACTTCCTCGATTTTGAAAAGCCGATCGCCGAACTTGAAGGCAAGATCGAAGAGCTCCGTCATTTGACGGGCAGTGACGAAGTCAACATCGCAGACGAGGTTTCCCGCCTGCAGGAAAAGCTGACCAAGCTTTTGCAAGGCACCTATGGCAAGCTGACCCCCTGGCAGAAAACCCAGGTGGCGCGCCATCCNGATCGTCCGCATTTCACCGACTANATCGCCAACCTGTTTGACGATTTCACCCCGCTTTCCGGTGACCGCCAGTTTGGCGAAGACGCCGCAATCATNGGTGGTTTNGGTCGTTTGCAGGGCCGCACGGTGATGGTCATCGGCCATGAAAAAGGCCGCGANACCGAAACCCGCGTNAAACACAATTTCGGTTCCGCCCGTCCGGAAGGCTATCGCAAGGCAATTCGCCTGATGCGCATGGCTGAGCGTTTCAACATTCCGGTTGTCACCCTTGTTGATACCGCCGGCGCCTTCCCGGGTGCCGATGCAGAGGCGCGCGGCCAGTCCGAAGCCATCGCACGCTCCATCGAAGCCTGCCTTGATATCAAGGTGCCGCTGGTTTCCGTCATCATCGGCGAAGGCGGATCGGGTGGCGCGATTGCGCTTGCGGTCGCCAACAGCGTTCTGATGCTTGAAAACTCGATTTATTCGGTGATCTCGCCAGAAGGCTGCGCATCCATTCTTTGGCGTTCTGGCGACGAAGCCAAAACCGCCGCCGAGGCGCTCCGTCTGACCGCACAGGATCTGTTGCAGCTTGGCGTGATCGACGAAATCGTGCCAGAACCGCTTGGCGGCGCACAGCGTGATGCCAAGGAAGCCTGCAAACGGGTTGGTAAAGCGATCATCAAGCAACTTGAAAGCATGGACGATGTCGAAGGTGGTGTGCTGAAAGCGCGCCGTCGTGACAAGTTCCTTGAAATGGGCCGCAAGGGCCTGAACTGATTTTCCATTCAGGGCGCAGACCATCATCAGTGATGCTGCGCCCTGTTGTTATTTTCCGGCGCAGTCTGTCCGTCGGTTATATCCGGCACATCAAAGCGCCCTTTTCCGACCTGGTCGGGAGGCACCATGAACTTTCTTCGCCGGATTGTTGAATCCACCCGCTTTAAAAATTTCATCACTTCCGTCATTGCGCTCAATGCCATCATCCTCGGGCTTGAAACATCGCCCACCGTGATGAATGCGGCGGGCACGGTGCTACATGCGCTTGATCAGATCGCCGTTGCGATCTTTGTTATCGAACTGGTGATGAAAATTGCCGTCTATAGGCTGGCATTTTTCAAGCGCGCCTGGAATATCTTTGATTTCACCATTGTTGCCATCACCCTGCTGCCCGCGGGCCAAGGCCTCTCGGTCCTGCGTGCGCTGCATCCTGCGTGCCTTCCGCCTGATTTCAACCGTGCCCTCCATGCGCAAGGTGGTCGAAGCATTGATGCGCGCTATTCCCGGCATGGTGTCGGTACTGACTCTTCTGTCGCTGGTCTTTTATGTCTCGGCCGTGATGGCGACCAAGCTGTTTGGCGAAGGCTTCCCCGACTGGTTTGGCAATATTGGCGCGTCCCTTTATTCGCTGTTCCAGATCATGACGCTGGAAAGTTGGTCGATGGGCATCGTCCGTCCGGTGATGGAGTCTTACCCGCTGGCGTGGCTTTTCTTCGTGCCGTTCATTCTGGTGACGACATTTGCCGTCCTGAACCTGTTTATCGCGATTGTGGTTGATGCGATGTCGAGCCATGTCGATGTTGAAGAAACCCAGACACGCGATGTGATCGAACTCGATCATCAGGAAATCATGACCGAACTGCGCGCTCTGCGTAGTGAAATGAGCAAACTTGCCAACGCCCGGAACGACCATCCACAAGACGTCCCATCCGACCAAAACAAGACATCGACACCATCCTGAACAGTCGGTCAAGCCAGGCTTGCCGGGAAAATTGAGCGGTTACTTATAAAAAGGGGGTGGTTAAACGCCCCGAACCTCGTCTAATCTTTCGACAAATATCGGGAGATCGGGGAATGAAGCTAACGTTTGCGGGGACAGGATCGGCCTTTTGTATGGCCGCTGACAATTTTCAGAGCAACATGGTTCTGGAAACGACCCCGTCGGGCAATGACCAGCCACAGCGCCTGCTGATTGACTGCGGTTCAGACGCGCGCCATTCGCTGCGCAACATTGGTTATATGCCAAACGACATTCATGGCGTCTATGTCAGCCATCTGCATTCGGACCATATCGGTGGGCTCGAATGGATGGCGCTTGCCAATTATTTCGTCTTCGAGGGGCACCGGGCGGAACTGTATGCCGTCGATGAACTGCTTGAACCGCTGTGGGAGCACTCTTTGCGCGGCGGCCTTGAAATCAGCGACCACGGCAACAGCAAACTGTCGTCCTATTTCGATGTGGTTCCGCTGTCGACCAAGGACGGATTCGACTGGCATGGCATGCATTTCGATGTCATTCCGGTCGCCCATGTTGTCACACCGGAAAGTACGATGTTTTCCTATGCCCTGTTCGGTCACGGTCAGAACAAGTCTTTCTTCCTGACAACAGATGCGATTTTCAATCCCGAAGACCATATGCCGTTCTACAAAAAGGCGGATATCATCTTTCAGGATTGTGAACTCGGCCCCCGCCATTCCGGGGTCCATGCCCATTACGACCAACTTGTAACCCTGCCTGCCGACGTAAAGGCGAAGATGTGGCTCTATCACTATCAGGCCTATGACAAACCCGACGCGGTGGCGGACGGTTTCTGCGGGTTCATTGAACCGGAACAAAGTTTTGATCTTGGTTGATCAGACATCCGGCGCATAACCTGTAATCTACCCAAACATAAAAACGAGCAAACGGAACAAAAATGTTCCACAACCACAAAACGGGACGTGCGAATGCCCAAATCGGTTTTTGCCTATATATGGCGTCATAGCCGCCTCCAGCAGATCATGCTGACATTGGTCACGCTGGCCTCTTTCCCGTTTCTTTATTACTCGCTTGATCTGCCCAAGCAGATCGTCAACGAGGCCATCGGTGGTGCCGGTGCGCCCTATGACATCCTTGGCGTCGATCTGACCCAGATCGAGTATCTTTTCGCCCTCTCGGGTATTTTTCTCGCCCTCGTCTTCGTTAATGGCG
>JGI12367J12837_1000504_pt1 | contig 13814 bp, 10 predicted proteins | sample TtaePargueraPR_11_FD_12837 | JGI IMG/M metagenome (IMG submission 12837)
GGCCCGCCGCCGCCGCTGCGCTTTTCGGCCAGCGGGAGGAGCTTGTCTTCCAGCGCCAGCCCTGCCTCATAGGCGAGATAGCCGGCCAGCGTGCCTCCGCTCTCGCGCCGGGCGGCGTCGGCTGCGTCGAGCACCGCCTGCACCTCCCCGGGGCGGCGGGCGATGAAGATGCGGACAGGATTTTCGAACAGCTGCGCGTCGCTGGCGCCCTCGCTCCGGGCGTCGTCGAGCAGGATGAAGGGTTGGCGGCGTGTCATTCCCTCCAGCCCATAATGGCTTTGCCGCGCAAGTCGAGCGCTTGACCGCCGTGCTTGCGCTGCGCCAAACCGGAATCCGGACGGAACGAAGGGAAGCGAGGCGCATGGGCGAGATTTTTCTGGGCAAGGCCGAAACCGGCGAGCGGCAGGTCCTCAACCTCGGGCGGGCCAACCGCCACGGGCTGATCGCGGGGGCGACCGGGACCGGCAAGACGGTGACCCTCCAGGGCCTTGCCGAAAGCTTTTCTGCCAACGGCGTGCCGGTCTTCGTCGCCGACGTGAAAGGCGACCTCGCCGGCATCGCCATGCCCGGCTCGCCCGGATTCAAGAATGCCGACAAGCTCGAAGGAAGGGCGAAGGACCTGGGCATGGACGATTATGCCTATTCCGACAATCCGGCGATCTTCTGGGACCTCTATGGCGAGCAGGGCCACCCGATCCGGACAACGGTCTCCGAAATGGGGCCACTGCTGCTCGCCCGCCTGCTCGATCTCAACGATACCCAGGAGGGCGTGCTCAACATCGTCTTCCGCTATGCCGACGAGCAGGGCCTGCTGCTGCTCGACCTCGACGACCTCCAGTCCATGCTCGCCCATACCGCGGAGAACGCTTCGGAGCTGACCGCAAAATACGGCAATGTCTCGAAGCAGAGCGTCGGTGCGATCCAGCGCCAGCTGCTCTCCTTCGACAGCCAGGGCGCGGCCAATTTCTTCGGCGAGCCGGCGCTGGAGATCGACGATTTCATCCGCTGCGACGAACAGGGGCGCGGCTATATCAACGTGCTCGCCGCCGACCGGCTGATGCGCAGCCCCAAGCTCTACGCGACCTTCCTGCTCTGGCTGCTGGCCGAACTGTTCGAATCGCTGCCCGAGGTGGGCGATCCCGAGAAACCCAAACTGGTGTTCTTCTTCGACGAGGCGCACCTGCTGTTCGACGATGCGCCCAGGGCGCTCGAGGACAAGATCGAGCAGGTCGTGCGGCTGATCCGTTCCAAGGGGGTGGGGGTCTTCTTCGTCACCCAGAACCCGGTCGACATTCCCGAGGAGGTCGCCGGCCAGCTCGGCAACAGGGTCCAGCACGCGCTGCGGGCATTCACCCCGCGCGACAAGAAGGCGATCAAGGCCGCCGCCGATACCTTCCGGATCAATCCCGCGCTCGATGTCGAAAGCGCGATCACCGAATTGCGCGTCGGCGAGGCGCTGGTCTCGACCCTGATGGAGGACGGCGCACCCTCGGTGGTCCAGCGCACGCTCATCAAGCCGCCGCGCTCGCGGCTTGGCCCGGTGAGCGTGAAGGAACGCGCGATCATCCGCTCGGTCAGCCCGCACGATGGCAAGTATGACGAGCGGATCGATCGCGAGAGCGCCGAGGAAGTGCTGCTGGCCAAGGCCGCCGATGCGGCCGAGACCGCCAGGGAGGTGGCCGAGAAGGGCGAGGAGGAAGTTCGCAAGCGCGAACGCAAGTCCACGAGCCTCTGGGGTGTCGACATAGGAAAGGCGGGGAAGGCTGCGGCCAAGGCAGCTGCCGGTTCGTTCGCCGCGATTGCGGTCGCGACAGTCCTGGGCAAGAAGTCGAGCGCTGATCCGGTTCGCACCGGTGCGAACGCCTTCGTGCGCAATCTGATCGGCGGGCTGATGCGTTAATCGAGCCGCAGGCGCAGTTCGGCGGTCAGCCCGGCGGTCTTGCCGGACTTGTCCTTGCGATTGGCTAGCACCAGTTGACCGCCGTGCTGTTCGGCGATCGCCCGCGCCAGCGTCAGCCCGAGCCCGGCCCCGCCGGTGCCCTTGCTCCGCGAAGGGTCGCCGCGGGTAAAAGGCTCCTGCATGCGGGCGATCTCGGCCTCGGGAATGCCGGCCCCATCGTCTTCGACCGCGAACACCGCCTGGCCGTTCTCGCGCCGCAGGCTCACCCGCGCCACGCCGCCATAGCGCACCGCATTGGCGACCAGGTTGCGCATGGCCCGCTTGAGCCAGGTCGCACGGGCCTGGGTCACCAGCCGCTGGGTTTCGCCCAGCTCGACCGGATCCTCCATATCCTCGAATTCCTCGACTACCGAGGCGGTCAGCGCGCCGAGTTCGACCGGCTCGAGCGGATCGCTCGGGCGACCGACGCGGGCAAGCGAGAGGATGTCGTCAAGCGTGGCGGTGATGTCCTCGATCGTCTTGGCCATGCGACCGCGTTCGCCCTCGTCCTCGACGCTCTCGATCCGTACGCGGAGCGCAGCGAGCGGGGTCTTGAGGTCGTGACCGATCGCGCCAAGCATGACGTCCTTCTCGTCGAGCAGGGCCGCGATGCGCGCTTCCATCTGGTTGTGCGCCACGATCAGCTGGCGGGTGTCCGCCGGCCCGATGGGCTCGAGCGGCTCCTCCGGCAGGCGCGCGCCGGAAAAGCGCTGGACACGCTTGGTCAGCAGCGCCAGCGGGCGAGTAATCCGCCGCAGCAGCAGTGCCAGTCCGCCGACCAGCACGAAATAGAGGATGAGCGTCTGGCCAATGATCCCGCTCAGCGCTCGCGGCTCGGCATCGGGATAGGGAACGCGGGCGACCACCCAGTCGCCGCCTTCCTCGCGCTGCATGGCGGCGACCAGCATGAGCCGGCCGAAAGTGTCCTTGCGGTTGCGGAAGGCCGGACGCTCGTTGATCCAGGCCACGGCATAGGGATCCTCGCCGATGCGGCGCGCGGTGACGACCAGCCCGGACGGCAGGATGTTCTGGTCGGCGAGCAGGTGCCGCAGCGTTTCCTCGCGCGCGGGCAGGCGGCGTTCGCCGGGCAGGAGGACTTCGCTCACCCCGCGCTCGAGCCAGAAGCTGCGTTCGCCCCTTCCCTTGCGGTGGCGCCGTTCGCGCAGGGTCTCGGCCTCGCTGTCGGGATTGCGGACGTCCACGGCGAGGCTGAAGGCCGCACCGTTGAGCACGCCGAACTCGCGCCTTTGTTCCTGCGCGCGGTAGAGCAGAACGGCCGAAATGGTCTGCGCCACCAGCAGCGCGATCGCCACCGCGAGCAGCATCTGGCCGAGCAGGCTCCTTGGCAGGACGCGGCGCATCAGCCGGCGGCCTGGGCGACGCGGCGGACGTCGGCGGCGAAGCGGTAGCCGCCGCCCCAGACGGTCTGGATCAGTTTCGGATCGCGGCTGTCCTGCTCGACCTTGCGGCGCAGGCGGCTGATCTGGTTGTCGACCGCGCGGTCGAACAGATGCGCCTCGCGGCCCTGGACCATGTCGAGCAGCCGGTCGCGGTCGAGCACCTGGCGGGGATGCGAAAGGAAGGCGACCAGCAGGCGGAACTCGGCCGAGGAGATCGCCACCACGGCCCCTTCGGGATCGACCAGCCGGCGCTTGAGCGGGTCGAGGCTCCAGCCTTCGAATTCGTAGAGCGCATCCTCTTCGGGCGAGGCCGGTGGCCTGGCCGCGCGGCGCATCACCGAGCGGATCCGGGCGACCAGCTCGCGCGGCTCGAAGGGTTTGACGACATAGTCGTCGGCGCCGATTTCCAGCCCGACGATCCGGTCCATCGCCTCGCCCCTGGCAGTCAGCAGGATGACCGGAATGTCCTTCGCCTCGACCAGATGGCGGCAGAGCGAGAGACCGTCCTCGCCCGGCATCATGATGTCGAGCAGGACCAGTTCGGGCTTCTCGCTCACCAGCAGGCTGCGCGCGGCGGCCGCGCTGTCGGCCTGGCTCACGGCGAAACCCTGGCGGGCCAGATAGGCCGCCAGGGGTTCGCGCAGGCCCGGCTCGTCATCGACGAGCATCAGGCGCGTGGGCTGATCGCCCGTTTCCGTCATTCGACGGGGGGTTTCTGGCGCATCTGGCCCTGGCGCTGGCTGCGCATCTGTTCGTGCGCGGCGCGCCGTTCCTCGGCGGTCACCGTGCCGTTCTTGTCGGCATCGGCGCTGTCGAAGCGGGCAAGCGCGCCGGCGGTGAATTCGTCCTGCGTGATCGCGCCGTCGCCATTGCTGTCGGCCATCCGGCCCATCATGCCGCCCCGGCCGTCATGGCCGCCGCGCATGGCATGCCGCATGCCGCCGCGCTCACCGTGGCCGCGCATGGCGTGCTGCCGCCCTTCGCGGCGGGCGTTGAATTCCTCTTCGGACAGGCTGCCGTTGCCGTCGGTGTCGAGTCGGGCGAAGGCTTCGCCCTTGCGGGCCTCGCGGTCGGCGGCGTCGAGCTTGCCGTCCTGATTCGCGTCCATCCGGGCGAAGGCTTCGGCGGCGCGGGTTTCGGCATCGGCGCGGGTCATGTCGGCATCGCGGGCCGACTGGGCCATGGCCACGCCGCCGGCAGCAAGCGCCAGGATGGCGGCGGAAAGGGTGAGGGTCACATTGCGCATGTCAGGTCTCCAAACCTAAGCAAGAGAGGTGAGCTGCAACAAGGGTCATGAGGAGGGGGAGGAGCCCTCGTCGCAGCTCTTGTCCTGTTTTCTAGGCCCCGTTTGTCGCATGGATTTGCCCGATTCGCCCTGATTTGTCGCAAATTGTCACGCCCGCGAAGATCCGTTCATCCGGCGGAAAAGCGCCATTCACCGCCGGGCAAGTTTCGTGCCCGTTGCGGGTGCTCGGGCGTCCCCGCTCCCGCAACGGCAGCGCATGCGGACATCCCGGATAGACCGCGGATCGGCAAGGCCGGGGCGTGGAGGCGTTACAGGGGACGGCATTGCGCTTCGAGCCAGGCCAGTTCCGGGCCTTCGAGCTGGGGTGCCAGCACCTCGCGCACGCGCGCGTGATAGGTGTTCCACCAGTCCCGCTCGCCCGGGTCGAGCAGTTCGGGCGCGAGCAGTTCGCGCCCGATCGGGGCAAGCGTGAGCGTCTCGAAGCCGAACCACTCGCCCTCGCTGCGGGCGATCGCGCGCTCTTCCACCAGCACCAGGTTCTCGATCCTGATGCCGTAGGCACCAGTCTTATAATAGCCGGGCTCGTTGGACAGGATCATGCCGGCCAGCAGCACCTGCTCGGTGCCGGCCTGCCCGCCGCGCGCCTTGGCGATCCGCTGCGGGCCTTCGTGGACCGAGAGGAAGCTGCCGACGCCGTGGCCGGTGCCATGGGCGTAGTCGAGCCCAGCCTGCCACAGGAATTGCCGCGCCAGCGTGTCGAGCTGCGAGCCGGCGGTATCCTTCGGGAAGGTCTGTCGGGCGAGTGCGATATGGCCCTTGAGCACGCGGGTGAAGCGGTCGCGCACCTCGGCCCCGGGCTCGCCCGGGCCGATCCAGACCGTACGGGTGATGTCGGTCGTCCCGTCGGGATATTGCCCGCCCGAATCAACGAGGTAGACGCTGCCCGGCTCGAGCCTGCGGTTGGTCTCCTCGCTCACGCGGTAATGGACCACCGCGCCATTGGGGCCGGCGCCCGAGATCGTGTCGAAGGAGAGGTCGCGCAGGTCGCCGCATTCGCGGCGGAACTGGTGCAGCCGTTCGGCGGCGGAAAGCTCGTCGACCTCGCCTTTCGGCCCTTCGGTGCCGAGCCAGTGGAGGAAGCGGGCCACCGCCGCCCCGTCGCGGGCCTGCGCCGCGCGGTGGCCGGCCTGTTCGACCGGGTTCTTGACCGCCTTGGGCAGGACGCAGGGATCGGTCTTCTCGACGATCGCAGCCTCGTTTTCCGCCAGCGTGCGGAAGATCGCCGCGACCGAGCGTTCGGGATCGACCGCGACGCGCAGGCCGGCCAGTTCGCGCAGGCCGGGGACGAACTGGTCGAGATCGCGGATCTCCACTGCATTGCCGAGATGTGCCCGCAGTTCGGGCGTGACCTTTTCGGGCGCGAGGAAGAGTTCGGCGGTGCCATCGGCTTTGGCGATCACGAAGGACAGTGCCACAGGCGTGCGCTCGACGTCGGTGCCGCGGATATTGAGCAGCCAGGCGACCGAATCGAGCGCCGAGATCACCGCCGCGTCGCATTTCTGCACCTTCAGCCAGTCAGCCACTTCGGCGCGCTTGTCGGCCGAGGACCTGCCGGTGAATTCGTCCGGATGCGGCACGGCCGGGGCGAGCGAGGGTTCGGGCTGGTCGTCCCACACCGAATCGACCGGATTGCCCTCGACCGCGATCAGTTCGCCGCCGTTCTCGGCCAGCGCCTCGGCCACCGCCCCGGCCCAGCCGTTGGAGTGGAGCCAGGCGTCGTAGCCGATCCTCGCCCCCGCGGGTGCTTCGGCGCCGAGCCATCTGGCCGGGCTGGTCTCGGGCACCGACCGGTAGTCCCACAGCCGTCCGTCGACCTGGTCGCGGACCTGCAGCGTGTAGCGCCCGTCGACGAAGATCGCCGCCTTCTCGGCCAGCACCACCGCGGTCCCGGCCGAGCCGCCAAAGCCGGTCAGCCAGGCCAGCCGCTGGGCATAGGCGCCGACATATTCGGACATGTGTTCGTCGGAAATCGGGATCACGAATCCGTCGAGCCCGCGCCGGGCGAGTTCCTCGCGCAGGGCCTTCAGCCGCGCCTCATGGGTTTGCATCAGCATCTTGCAGTCCTTTCGCGGCCAACATAGGGCTCCGGCATGAGCAATGCCACACCCGCGACGCCGCCCGTCGCCGCCAGGAAACCCCACCGCTTCACCCGCCACGGAGTCACGATCGAGGATCCCTATGCCTGGCTGCGCGATCCGGCCTATCCCGAGGTTGCCGACAAGGAAGTGCTCGCGCATCTCGAGGCCGAGAACGCCTGGTTCGCTTCGCGCATGGCCGGCCAGCAGGGCCGGATCGACTCGCTGTTCAGGGAAATGCGCGGGCGGATCAAGGAGGCCGACCGCTCGGTCCCGCAGAAGGACGGCGATTTCCTCTACTGGATCGAGTTCGAGGAAGGCGCCGAATACAAGAAATGGTGGCGCCGCCCGGTCGGGACCGCGGAGGATGGCAGCGCCGACCAGCTGATCCTCGACGAGGTGGCGCTGGCCGAGGGCAAGGAATACTTCCGGCTCGGGGCCTTCTCGGTCAGCGCGGACGGGCGCCTGCTCGCCTATGCCGTCGATGACAACGGCTCTGAACGCTACACCGCGCGGATCAAGGACCTTGAAACGGGTGAACTGCTGCCCGACGAAATTCCCGGCACGCTATCCGCGCTGGTCTGGGTCGCGGGCGACAGGGGGCTCGTCTATTCGCTCGCCAACGAGCAGTGGCGGACTGACAACGCCCGCCTGCACTGGCTCGGCCGGCCGCTGGTCGAGGATGCCGAGCTCTATCACGAGGACGACGAGGGCTTCCGGGTCTCGGCCTCGCTCTCGGCCAACGAGCAATGGCTGATCATCGCCAGCGGCGACCACGAGACCAGCGAGGTCCGGCTGGTCCCCGCCGCCGACCCGCTCGCCGCGCTGCTGCTGGTGAAGGAGCGCGTCGCCGGGGTCGAATACGACGTCGATGAGCGCGAAGGCCTGCTCTACATCCATACCAACGACACGCATGAGAATTTCCGCCTCGCCACCGCGCCGCTCGCACGGCCGGGCGAATGGACCACGCTGATCGCGGGTTCGGACGAATTCTACCTCACCGGGGTCGAGCTGTTCCGCGATTTCTACGTCACCGAGGGCCGGCTCGCCGGGCTCGACCAGGTCCAGCTGCGCTCCTACGAGGATCCCGCGAAGGTCGAGCCGATCGTCTTTCCCGAGGCAAGCTATACCGCCGGGCTCGACGACAATCCCGAATGGGCGGTCGACACTCTGCGGCTTTCCTATGCCAGCATGGTCAGCCCCAACACGGTCTATGACTACCACCTCGCCGAAAGGCGGCTCGAAGTGCTCAAGGTCCAGGAGATCCCCTCGGGCTACGACGTCGCACTCTATACAACCGAGCGGCTCGAGATCGCCGCGCGCGACGGGACCGCGATCCCGGTCAGCCTGCTTTACCGCAAGGATCGCGCGCCGGGCGGGCCGCTGCATCTCTATGGTTACGGCGCATACGGCATTTCGATCGAGCCCGGCTTCTCGACCACCCGGCTGAGTCTGGTCGACCGCGGCTTTGCCTATGCCATCGCGCATATCCGCGGCGGGGACGATCTCGGACGGGCCTGGTACAAGGCCGGCAAGCTCGGGCAACGCGCCAATACCTTCAGCGATTTCGTCGATGTCGCGAAAGCGCTGGTCGCGCGCGGCTATACGCAGGCGGGCCGAATCAGCATTTCCGGCGGCAGCGCCGGCGGCGAACTGATGGGCGCGGTGATCAATTCGGACCCCGGCCTGTTCGGCGCGGTTGCCGCGCATGTGCCTTTCGTCGACGTGCTCAACACCATGCTCGACGCAACGCTCCCGCTGACCCCGGGCGAATGGCCCGAATGGGGCAATCCGATCGAGGATGCCGAGGCCTTCGCCCTGATCCGCAGCTATTCGCCCTATGACCAGGTCTCGGCGCAGGCCTATCCGCCGCTGCTGGTCACCGCTGGGCTCAACGATCCGCGTGTGACCTATTGGGAACCGGCCAAATGGGTCGCCCGCTTGCGCGAATTGAAGACCGACGATAATGAGTTGCTATTAAAAACCAATATGGGGGCGGGGCACGGCGGCAAGTCGGGCAGGTTCGAAAGCCTGAAGGAAACCGCCGAGGAATTCGCCTTCATCCTCTGGCAATTGGGGATCGGAGACTGACCCGGCCTCAAACAACGAAGCGATAGGCCGAACCGCCCGGCCTCAAACAGCGAAGCGATAGGCCGAAAAAAATGCCCCATAGTTTCGACACGGCCTTCACCGCGGGACCCGAGCACATCGACGTGATGGGCCACGTCAACAACGCGGTCTGGGTCCAGTGGATGGAAGCCATCGCCACGGCCCACTGGGAACGCGATGCCCGGCCCGAGGATGTTGCGCGCTACGCCTGGGTGGTGGTGCGGCACGAGATCGACTATCGCGGGAATATTGCCGAAGGCGAGACGGTCGACGCCCACACTTTCATCGCCGAAGCGCCCAGCGGGGCGCGCTTCGACCGCCACATCACCTTCCGCAATGCCGCCGGCAAGCCGATCGTGACCGCCAGGACTACCTGGGCGATGGTGGAGATCGCCACCGGTCGGCTCACCCGGGTGCCGGCAGAGGTCGCGGCGCCGTTCCTCGAAGGACTCTAGGCGACTTCCCGCCCGCGCGCCTGCCGCCGCCGCTCGACCGGGAAGCCCTGCAGGCGCTGGGCCACCGTGCGGTTACGCCCGGCTTCCTTGGCTTCATAGAGCAGCTTGTCGGCACTCGAATAGGCATAGCCGAAATCGGCGCGCTTCATCGCCGAGCGCGGGATTTCGACCAGCCCCATGCTGGCAGTGACCGGGCTGTCGAGACCGGGCACCATGCTCGCGACCCGGCTGGTGATCGCCTGACGGCGCTGCTCCGCCCGTTCCTGCGCTTTCTCGCCGCGCAGCAGGAGGAGGAACTCCTCCCCGCCCATGCGCAGCGCCATGGTGTCCCGGTCGGGCGAAAGCGCCTTCGCCGTCGCACGCAGCACCTGGTCGCCGACTTCGTGGCCGAAACTGTCGTTGATGCGCTTGAAATGGTCGAGGTCGATCAGGGCGAAGCAGTCGAAGCCCGCCTGGTGCAATTCGTCGAAGCGCGAACCGATGGCGCGGCGGTTCATCAGCCCGGTCAGCGCGTCGTGCTCGGCCAGCTTCTCGAGCGACAGGGCTTCGGCCTGGGCCCGGTCGCGTTCGAGCCGCAGGGCCAGGAAGCGGTCGGCCACGCCCATGGTGGTCGCCAGCACTTCCAACACCGTGCCGACGTAGAACAGCATCAACGCATCGGTCGGCGCCATCAGCGGCGTCAGCTGGCCGAGCAGCCGCAGCAATCCGACCAGCAGCAGCGGAATCCAGCCGGCCGCCTGGAACTTCGCCGCGCGGCTACCGCGCCGGAGGGCATCGACCAGAACGGCGACGAACAGCAGCAGGATCGGAATATGCGCGATGTAGAAAAGATAGCTCTGGCTCTCGCGATGGACGGTCGGGAAGAAGGTCTGCGCCAGGTTGATCGCCACCACATAGGCGGCGGCGAGCGGGAGCGTCCGGCGCAGGCGCGGGTCGAGCTTGCCCGGCTCGATATAGGACCAGGCGAACATCGCGGCGCTGGCCACGGCGACGCCGAAGGCGACCCCATAGGCGGCGTTGATCGTCGTCACGCTGAGATCGACGATATGGATCGAGAGGCCCGAGTTGAAGACGATCTGGCCGAGGATCGCGAGCGTCAGCAGCGAATGCCAGAGGACGAAGCTCTGCCGCAGCACGCGGTAGAAGGCGAGATTGAAGAACAGCGGCAGCAGCAGCATCCCGCTCAGCGCCGCCAGCGCCAGCAACAGCTTGCGGCCGGCGGGGTCGTCGCCCGGATCGTCGGGGGCGAGATGCGCCTGGCTGAAGGTGATCGGCTGGGTCACCCCGTCGAATACCGCGAACACCTGTGTGCTGTTCGCGTTCAGCCCGGGCAGGGGGACCTTGAAGAAGCCGCCGATATGCGCGGGATAGGCGGTGTCGAGCGTGAAGCTCGCGCCCCGCGTCGCCCCGTCGCGATCGCGCACGAGGACATGCACGGCGTCGAGCGTGGCGCGGCGGGCAATCAGGAAATTGGGCTGCTGCGTCGCGCCGGAGAGATCGAATCGCAGCGCCATGCGTTCGGGGCCGAGGCTCGGCTCGCGATCCTCGCAATCCCAGCCTCCGGTGGTGGTGGCAAGGGCCTCCAGCGGCGTGTCGAGCGTGGCCGGGAGGCTGCAGAAGGCGTGGATGGCCGGGGAATCCTGCGGCGCCTCCTGTGCCAGCGCGGGCCTGGCCGCCAGACCGGCCAGCAGCAACGCCAAGAATGCAAGAACCCGACCCATGGCTGGGTCCTAGGCGGGCATGGTTTATTTGGGGTTAAGCCGGGCCCTGCGGAAAGCGCCTAGGCGAGAATCTCCTCGACCGGCGCATAGGCCAGGCCCAGTTCCTCGGCCACGGCCCGGTAGGTGACCTTGCCGGCGTGGACGTTGAGCCCCTGGGCGAGATGCGGATCGCGCCGCAGCGCTTCCTTCCAGCCAAGCTCGGCAATCCGCAGCGCATGGGGCAGGGTGACATTGTTGAGCGCGTAGGTGCTGGTTCGCGCCACCGCGCCGGGCATGTTGGCAACGCAGTAATGGACCACCTGGTCGACCACGAAAGTGGGTTCGGCATGGGTCGTCGGGCGGCTGGTCTCGAAGCAGCCGCCCTGGTCGATCGCCACGTCGACCAGCACCGCGCCGGGCTTCATCGTCGCGAGCATGTCGCGCGTCACCAACTTGGGCGCCGCCGCGCCGGGCACCAGCACCGCGCCGATCACGAGGTCCGCGCCGGCGACCGAATCCGCGAGATTGGCCTTGTTCGAGAAGCGCGTCTTGGCGCGGCTCTCGAAATGCACGCCGAGCCGTTCGAGGACTTCGGGATCGCGGTCGAGTATGGTCACGTCGGCGCCGAGCCCGACCGCCATCTGCGCGGCGTTGAAGCCGACCACGCCGCCGCCGATCACCGCCACCTTGCCCGGCATGACACCCGGAACCCCGCCGAGCAGGATCCCGCGCCCGCCATGGGCCTTCTCGAGCGCGGTGGCGCCGGCCTGGATGCTCATCCGCCCGGCCACCTGGCTCATCGGCTTGAGCAGCGGGAGCGAGCCGCCCGGCCCGGTGACCGTCTCATAGGCGATCGCCGTCACGCCGGATTTGAGCAGGTCGGCGGTCTGCTCGGGATCGGGGGCGAGATGGAGATAGGTATAGAGCACCTGGCCCTCGCGCAGCATGGCGCGCTCGGAGGCTTGCGGCTCCTTGACCTTCACGATCATCGCGCAGGAGGCGAACACGCTGGCAGCGTCGGGCTGGATGATCCCGCCGGCGGCCTCATAGGCGGCGTCGCTGGACCCGATGCCCGAACCCGCCCCGCTCTCGATCCAGACCTCGTGCCCATGCGCGACCAGTTCGCGGACGCTTTCGGGGGTCAGGCCGACCCGGTATTCGTGGTTCTTGATCTCCCGGACGGTGCCGATCCGCATGGCCGTTCTCCTTTGCCAAGGCGGTTACGATTGAAACCGCTTTCCCGCAAGGGTTCGTCGCAAGTCCGGCAAGGGTGACAGAGGCCGGCCGCGCTGGCCAGCCCCGGCCGCCTATTCGAACAGGTCGAGCGGAATGCTCTCGCCGACCGCCTTGAGCCCGGCGTCGCTGCCGTGGAGGAAATCGCCCATGTGATAGCCCTCGCGCATGGCCGCCGGATCCTCCGGGTCGGCAAAGGCGAGGTCGAGCCGGACGACCGCGTCGAATGTGCCGGAGGTCAGGATCCAGTGGTTGATTGCCTGGCGCGCCGCCTCGCCCTCCTCGGACCAGTAGCCGGCACCCTTGTAGGGCCCGATCGGCGAACCGATCACCTTGATGCCCCCGGCATGGGCGCGGGCCACGATCTGCTTGTAGCCGGCGATCATCTGTTCGACCGTGATGTCCGGCTGGTCGAGGGCGAGTCCGCCGATTCCTCCCCAGCCCTGCGGGCTGAAGCGGTTGCCGATGTCGTTCACCCCTTCGAAGAGGATGATGTATCTCACGCCGGGCAGGCTCAGCACGTCCTCGTCGAAACGCGCCAGCGCGGCCTCGCCCATGCCCGGGCTGAGCACGCGGTTGCCGCTGATCGCGGCATTGGCGACCGCCCATTCCTGCCCTGCGGCCTGCAGCCGCTCGGCCAGCACGTCGGGCCAGCGGCGGTTGGCGCCGGGTGTCGAGCCGACCCCGTCGGTGATCGAATCCCCATAGGTGACGATCGTGCCCTTCGCATCGGGCGAATCCACTTCCACCGTCTGCAGGAAGGCACGGTATTGCGCGGTCGAAACCGGCTCGAAACTTTTGCCGACATGATTGCCCGGAGGCGAGACGGCGAGTTCGTCGACCCCGGTCAGATGGCAGGTGCAGGGGCCGGTGTCCTGCGGCAGGTAGAGCTCGACCTTGACCCGCGCCAGGTCGGGGAGGTCGAGTTCCACCGTATCGCTGACGAAGGGCGAGCCGCGCGGGATCACCGCCCCGGCCTCGCCGCCGAAGGTGAGCATCCGACCGGTGCCCGCGATCTCCCTGCCGTCATCACCGATCTGCGCGATCCGCGCGGCGCCGATCACGAGCGGGGCCGGGCCGTAGCGGTTGGACAGGCGCAGGCGCAGACTGGTCCCGCCCTCGGTAAGGCGCAGGACCTGCGTGATGGTGACATCGTCGTAGGAAACCGCCGCGAAGGGGCCATCGCTCCCGAGCGGGGCGTGCGGCGAGGCGGTCCAGCTGGCGACCCAGCCGGCCGTTGCCGGCGTGCCGCTCATGGCCAGCGCGGCGGCGGCCAGCAAATATCCCTTTGAAATCCCGATGCGCATTGCGATGTCCTCTCCCCGATGCTGTGGCCCCTGTCCGGGGCGCGCCTGGCGACCTTGTGCCGGGTCCGGCCGCGCGATGCAATCGCCGGCGATTGCAACTTCTCTGCGGGCCAATTACGCAGGCGTATAAATCAAGCGGGAGGATGAGGATGCGCAAATCGACCCTGGGCCTTGCGGCCGGACTTCTGGTGGGCAGCGGGATCGCGGCGGCCCTGCTTGCCCCGGCCACCGCGGCCGATCCCGCCGACGCGGCCGAGCGCTGCGCCGCACTGGCGGGGAGCAGCCTCCCC
>JGI12367J12837_1000506_pt1 | contig 13783 bp, 9 predicted proteins | sample TtaePargueraPR_11_FD_12837 | JGI IMG/M metagenome (IMG submission 12837)
ATGTCTAAAGAAAAATTTGAACGTTCGAAGCCGCACGTAAACGTCGGCACCATTGGTCACGTTGACCACGGTAAAACTACCCTGACCGCTGCTATTACAACTGTTTTGGCAAAAGTATACGGTGGTGCGGCGAAAGACTTCGCAGCCATCGATAACGCGCCAGAAGAGAAAGAGCGTGGTATCACCATCTCAACATCACACGTTGAGTATGACACTCCAGCACGCCACTACGCTCACGTAGACTGCCCAGGACACGCTGACTATGTTAAAAACATGATCACCGGTGCGGCGCAGATGGACGGCGCAATCCTGGTAGTAGCAGCAACAGACGGCCCAATGCCACAGACTCGTGAGCACATCCTGCTGTCACGTCAGGTAGGCGTACCTTACATCGTAGTATTCATGAACAAATGTGACATGGTTGACGATGAAGAGCTGTTAGAGCTGGTAGAAATGGAAGTTCGTGAACTGTTATCAGAATACGAATTCCCGGGCGACGACCTGCCGGTAATCCAGGGTTCAGCCCTGAAAGCACTGGAAGGTGACGAAGAGTGGTCGAAGAAGATCATCGAACTAGCAGACGCCCTGGATAGCTACATCCCAGAGCCAGAGCGTGACATCGATAAGCCATTCATCATGCCAATCGAAGACGTATTCTCGATCTCAGGTCGTGGTACGGTAGTCACCGGTCGTGTCGAGCGCGGGATCATCCGCACTGGCGACGAGTGTGAAATCGTAGGTATGAAAGAAACCACCAAGACAACTGTAACGGGTGTTGAGATGTTCCGTAAGCTGCTTGACGAAGGTCGTGCAGGTGAGAACATCGGTGCGTTGCTGCGTGGTACGAAGCGTGACGAAGTAGAGCGTGGTCAGGTATTGGCGAAGCCAGGTACTATCACTCCGCACACTAAGTTCGAAGCAGAAGTCTACGTACTGAGCAAAGACGAAGGTGGCCGTCACACGCCATTCTTCAAAGGCTATCGTCCACAGTTCTACTTCCGTACAACGGACGTAACTGGTGCGGTAGAGTTGCCAGAAGGCGTAGAAATGGTAATGCCAGGCGACAACCTGAAATTCGTGGTAGAGCTGATTGCTCCAATCGCGATGGACGAAGGTCTGCGTTTCGCCATCCGTGAAGGTGGTCGTACTGTAGGTGCAGGTGTTGTATCTAAGATCATCGACTAAGCAGTATCTTGCGCCAGAGGCGCAAGCTACCGCTTGCTAAAAAACCCGGCTTCGGCCGGGTTTTTTATGTCTGGCGTTCGCGTTGCTCACTTGCCAGGCGCCGCTGACGCGGCTTGCCCGCGCGTGCGCTGCGCGCACTTGCTTTTTTAACAGCAAGCGAGTGCGAAGCACGAGGCGCCAAGCAAGCGGCCGTCGGCCGCGCCAAGCAAACCGGCGAAGCCGGTGCCCGGCAACCGAGCGGAGCGAGGGCCAGGCGCGAACGAAGTGAGTACCAAGGCGCTTGCGCTTCGCGTTGTGTTAGGTATTATGGTTGCGTCCTTGTTAATCAACGTTACGCCGTGAATCGATATATCCTGTCGTTATTAATCGTTTGTTCACTGTTTACCGGAAACGCCTTGTCTCGCGAACCGGTGTATGTGGCGGCCTATGATTTTCCCCCGTTTTTTTCTGGTACGCTCGAAACCGATGTCACCACGGAACTGGTTAATCTGCTTAACGATAATCAAAATGAGTACGAGTTCATCATTCAGGCGATTCCTCCCAATGGCCGTTACCAGGCGCTTTCCGCCGAGGGCTGTTGCGATGTTATTTTTTTCGAGTCATTACTTTGGGGCTGGCAGAACGCTCAAGTGGACGTTGCCACAACATTTCCGTTACTAAGGGGTTCTGAGCGTTTAGTGGCCAAGAAGGTTGCTGGCAGGGATCAGTCGTTCTTTGAAAATCTCGAAGGGCTCAAGCTTGGCGGTGTGCGCGGCTATCATTATCTCTTTGGCGGTACCGTGATGAACTCCGAAGAGGTTGCCAAACGTTATTCCATTTATCTGTCCGACTCCCGCATCACCAACTTACGAATGCTGCTTGGCGGCCGTATTGATGCTGCCGTACTTAATGACGAACTGTTGAGTGCTCTGAAAAATTCTTCGGTTAACTATCTCGAGCAATTACTGATTTCAGATCGTGTCGAGAGTGAGTACGAACTCGGGGTGGTTGTAGCGACGGGCAAAGGCATATCCGTTGAAGAAGTACAGCGATTGGTTCGGTTGTTGTCACGTGATGAGAAGTTTAATCACCTGTTTGCGCGTTTTAACCTGCAGCGGTTTCAACTGTATCGCCGTTAATACACACTCAGGCCCAGGCGGTTGGCCAGTTCACGAACCATAAACATACCGCGGGCACTGTTGCCGTATTCGTTCAGTCGCGGACTCCAGGCGGCAATGACACCAAAATCAGGTACCACAGCGACAATGCCTCCACCGACGCCGCTTTTCGCCGGAACTCCCACGGTAAATGCGAACTCACCGCTTTGGTCATACATGCCGCTGGTTGAGAGCAGCGCGTTAATGCGCTGGGAATCGCGCTTTGACATAATGCTGTTCTTAGAAAAGGGGCATACGCCGTCATTAGCCAAGAACGTAAAGGAGCGAGCCAGGTTTTCACAAGTCATCGTTAAGGCACACTGCCAGAAATAATGATCCAGCAATTCATCAACATCGGATTCGATATTGCCGAAGCTCTTCATCAAGTGAGCTAATGCTGCGTTGCGGTGTCCATGGGCTTTTTCCGATAGGTGTACTTCATGGTCTGCATGCACCGATTCATTGCCGCAGAGCGTGCGTACCAGGCTTAAAACCGCATTTTTACTGGCCGAATAACGACTCACCAGAACGTCACTGACAAGAATGGCGCCCGCGTTAATCATTGGATTACGCGGGATGCCTTTTTCCCACTCTAACTGAACGATGGAATTAAAGGCCTGGCCGGAAGGTTCCATTTTTACCCGCTGCCACAGTTCATCACCGAGTCGTTCCATGGCTAGCATTAAACCAAAGATTTTTGACACCGACTGGATCGAAAAAGGCTGCTGAGTATCGCCAACATTAAAGACTTCGCCATCCAACGTCGCGAGGGTTAGCGCACAATAGTCAGGGTTCACCTCGGCCAAAGCAGGGATATAATCCGCTACTTTGCCCGAGGTGATGGTCATGGCCTCATCGTATATTTCCTGCAACAACCGGTTAAGGTCGTCAGGTGCATGGATGTGTTGGCCACCACTAACTAAATCACGCGTCAAGAGGATGCTCCGGATGAGTCAGTGTTGCTAATCGTGAGCGTAAACCGTCGGTTAAAGCAATCGAGGTCTGCTCGCTGAAATCAAAATAAACTAACACGGTCTTGCCTTTGGCACAGAGTTCGTCTTTTTGCCAAATCTCTGTGCTGATATCAAAGGACGAACCGCCCAAACGGCTGACATAGGTCTTTACCGTTACGTTACTGCCAAAGAAGATCGGCCTAAGGTAGTCGACTTCCAGCCGAGCCACGATCAGGCTTTGAGTGTCCGGTGACATTTCACCGAAAAACTCAAATATCGGCAACCGGCCGGTTTCGATCCACATCGGTACCACCGTATTGTTGACGTGTCCCAGCGCGTCGGTTTCATAAAAACGAACTTTAAACTGTTCTTCTAACATCTTATGGCATCCTTGCTAGTTGCTTAACATGGGTTTCAAAAAACGCGCAGTGTGCGAACGTTCCACTTCACAAATCGCTTCAGGTGTACCCTGCGCAATGATTTCGCCGCCGCCGGATCCGCCCTCTGGTCCGAGATCAATGATCCAGTCGGCCGTTTTGATCACGTCCAGATTGTGTTCAATAACAACCACCGTATTACCATGGTCACGTAAGCGATGAATCACGGCAAGCAACTGTTTAATGTCGTGGAAGTGCAGGCCGGTGGTTGGCTCATCGAGAATATACAGCGTCTTGCCGGTATCCCGCTTCGATAATTCACGCGACAGTTTCACCCGTTGTGCCTCACCACCCGACAGCGTTGTGGCAGACTGGCCAAGTCGTACATAGGACAACCCAACATCCATCAGCGTTTGCAACTTGCGCGCAATCGCCGGGATGGGATCGAAAAACTCGCGGGCCTCTTCGATGGTCATATCCAGCACTTCGTTGATATTCTTACCTTTGTATTGAATATCGAGCGTTTCGCGGTTATAACGCTTTCCTTTACAGATGTCACACGGGACATAAACGTCCGGCAGAAAGTGCATTTCAACTTTTATAACACCGTCACCCTGGCAGGCCTCACAGCGGCCCCCGCGGACGTTAAAGCTAAAGCGTCCGGGTTTATAGCCACGAGCTCGGGACTCAGGTACCCCCGCGAACAATTCACGGATAGGGGTAAAAATACCGGTATAGGTGGCCGGGTTCGACCGCGGTGTGCGACCAATCGGGCTTTGATCGATGTCGACGACTTTGTCCAGATACTGCAGGCCGTCCACCTCGTCGTATGCAGCCGGTTCACCCGTTGTTGCACCGTTTAACTCACGATGCGCAAGGTGGAACAGCGTATCGTTAACCAGCGTTGACTTACCCGAGCCGGAAACCCCGGTCACACAGCTCAGCACGCCCAACGGCAATTCAAAGTCGACACCCTTCAAGTTGTTACCGCGTGCGCCTTTGATCACCAGTCGGCGATCATCCGGTACGTGCCGTTGTGCCGGCACATCGATCACTTTTTTGCCGGAGAGGTAGTCACCGGTGAGTGAATCGCTGCTACCAATTATGTCATCGACCTTGCCCTGAGCGATGATTTCCCCGCCGTGAACCCCGGCACCCGGACCAATATCAATGATGTGGTCGGCCTGACGAATGGCGTCTTCGTCGTGCTCAACCACGATCACCGTGTTACCTAAATCCCGTAAGTGCGTGAGCGTGTTGAGCAAGCGTTCGTTGTCGCGCTGATGCAGGCCAATGCTGGGTTCGTCAAGCACGTACATCACGCCGACCAGACCCGCGCCAATTTGGCTGGCCAGGCGGATGCGCTGTGCTTCACCACCCGACAGCGTTTCGGCACTGCGTGACAGACTCAGGTAATTCAAACCAACGTTCACCAAAAAACGCAGTCGGTCATTAATTTCTTTCAGAATTTTTTCCGCGATTTGTGCGCGCTGGCCTTCTAGTTCGAGTGTCTGGAAAAAGCTCAGGGCGTCGCCAATCGAGCGCTCTGCGACCTGCGGCAGCGTGGTGTCACTAATAAACACATGACGAGCCTCGGTGCGTAACCGCGAGCCATTACAGCTTTTACAGGGTTGTACCGCAATGTACTTGGAAAGCTCTTCCCGCACCGCCTGTGACTCGGTTTCGCGGTAGCGGCGTTGCATGTTCGGGATGATCCCTTCAAACGGGTGTTCACGCACGACTTTATCGCCGCGATCGTTCACATAAGTAAACTTAATCTGCTGCTGACCGCTACCGAACAAAATTTTGTGCCGTACGTCTTCATCCAGCTCGTTGAACGGCGTCGACAACTTAAATTCGTAATGCTTAGCCAGAGACTGCAGCATTTGATAGTAGTAGAAATTACGTTTATCCCAGCCCCGAATGGCGCCGCCGGTTAATGACAGCTCCGCGTTAGTGACCACTTTGGCAGGATCAAAAAATTGTTCAACGCCAAGGCCGTCACAGGTACCGCAGGCACCGGCCGGGTTATTAAAGGAGAACAGTCGAGGTTCTAGCTCTTGCATGCTGAAGCCGCAATGCGGGCAAGCGAAGTTGGCCGAGAACACCATTTCATCGTCATTGCCTTCCATCGGTGCAACCAGGGCCGTGCCGCCGCTCAGCTCGAGCGCAGTCTCGAACGACTCGGCAAGACGCTGTTCTAGCCCCTCACGAACTTTAAACCGGTCGACCACGACTTCGATGGTGTGTTTTTTCTGCAACTCCAGTGTTGGTGGATCGCTCAAGTCACATATTTCGCCATCAATACGGGCACGAATGAAACCTTGCAGGGCAAGATTCTCTAATACTTTTAGATGCTCACCCTTGCGGTTCTGAATAATGGGAGCCAGCATCATCAGCTTCGATCCCTCTGGCGCTGCCAGTACGTTGTCCACCATTTGCGAAACGGTCTGCGCCGCTAACGGCACGTCATGGGTTGGACAGCGAGGTTCGCCGACACGGGCGTACAATAACCGCAAATAGTCGTATATTTCGGTGATGGTACCAACCGTCGAACGGGGGTTGTGCGAGGTCGACTTTTGTTCAATCGATATCGCCGGCGACAAGCCCTCGATAGAGTCCACATCGGGTTTCTCCATCAATGATAAAAACTGCCGCGCGTAAGCCGACAGCGATTCGACGTAGCGTCGCTGGCCTTCCGCATAGAGGGTATCAAAAGCCAACGAAGACTTGCCCGACCCCGATAAACCGGTGATAACCACCAGCTTATTGCGCGGTATCGAGAGATTAAAGTTCTTAAGATTGTGTGTTCTTGCTCCGCGTACTTCTATGGTATCCATTCATTACTTCCTATTGGCTGCTGAACACATTATCGCACACCCAGCCGCATCTGGTACAATGCTGTCATTGAAGAATTCTAAAGCTGTGGTCGATGTCACAACAAACACTAAATCAAACGGAAAAACGAGCCGCTGTTGCGCTGGCATCCGTCTTCGGAATACGGATGCTGGGGCTGTTTTTGATCATGCCCGTGCTGGCAATTTATGCCCGCGACTACCCAGATTATAGTGCCTTCCTTATGGGTGCAACGTTGGGTGCTTACGGTCTTACTCAGGCTCTGCTGCAGATCCCCATGGGCATGTTGTCGGATCGTTGGGGGCGGCGTCCGGTCATTATCCTGGGGTTGTTGGTGTTTATCCTCGGAAGTGTGGTTGCGGCGCAGGCGGACAGTTTGCTTGGGGTAGCAATCGGGCGGGCTATCCAGGGCTTGGGTGCCGTGGCAGCCGCCATTTTAGCGCTGGCTGCTGACGTGTCACGAGAACAGCAACGTACCAAAGTCATGGCGATCATCGGTATGTGTATCGGGCTCGCCTTTGCCGTTGCCATGGTGGCGGGTCCTTTGCTTGGCAGTTGGCTGGGTTTGGCGGGTATCTTTTGGTTTACCGCTGCAACCGGCGTGTTAGGCATCGTGGTATTAGTCGCCAGCGTGCCACAGGTGCAAACACAAACCGCACGACGAGATGCGCTACCCGTTGCATCCGAGTTGCGTAGCCTGTTAAAACATGGTCAGTTATGGCAGCTGAATGCCGGCGTTTTTGTGTTACATGCGGTGCTGACGGCTTGGTTTATCACGTTGCCGACGCAACTACAGCAGGCCGGCTTTGAGCCAGCAACCCACGCCTGGTTTTATCTGCCAACATTGGTGGCATCAATTGCCGTCATGGTGCCCATGATCATTCGCAGCTCGCGAACTGATAATCAAGTGTTCTGGTTCCGATTGGCGCTACTGATGCTGTGCACTGGGGTGGCGCTGGCCGATATGCTGGGAGCTTCGGCGATGGTGCTGGTGGCGGCGCTGGTGATTTTTTTCGCCGGCTTCAACTATCTGGAAGCCTCGCTGCCGTCATTATTAACCCGTATTGCGCCGGCCGGTAGTAAAGGCAGTGCCAGCGGCCTTTATGCGACCAGTCAGTTTTTAGGTGCTTTTATCGGTGGCAGTACCGGCGGTTGGGTCTTACAAACATATCAGTCAACGGGATTAGGCATTTTATCGCTGACTCTATTAGGCTGTTGGTTAGTGTTAACCTTGTGGATGAAAAATCCGAAAGCGGTGACTAATGTCGCGCTGAACCTTGGTCATTTGGCGGAAACTCAGCGGAGTGAATTAAATCAACGGCTGTTACAAGTAACCGGCGTTGAGGAAGTTCGTTACGCACCAGATGACCAAATTAGTTATTTAAAAGTCGATAAAAAGCAGTATGATGAAGAGACCGTGCAAGGTCTCTTGCAAGCCCATGAACCGGCAAAATAACGACAATTTTAATTAATACGATAAGATTTAAAACAGGAGAAAAGCATGGCCAGTCGCGGTGTCAACAAAGTGATTTTAATCGGTAACCTGGGTGCCGATCCAGAAGTGCGTTATACGCAAAACAGCACGGCTATTGCGAATTTATCAATCGCGACCAGCGAAACCTGGAAAGATAAACAAACGGGCGAGCCGCGCGAGCAAACCGAATGGCACCGTTGTGTGGCGTATCGTCGCTTGGCGGAGATTGCCGGTGAATACCTGAAAAAAGGTTCAAAAGTATACGTCGAAGGGCGACTGCAAACCCGTAAATGGCAAGGTCAGGATGGCCAGGATCGTTACACCACAGAAATCGTCATTAACGACATGCAAATGCTGGATTCGCGCGGTGGTGCTGGCATGGGTCAGAACCAAGGTATGAATCAAGGCATGAACCAGGGCATGAATCAGTCTGCTCCGGCACAGCAAGGTGGCTATCAGCAGGGTTATCAACAGCCGGCGCAGCAGCCACAGGGTGGTGGTCAGGCCCCGACGCCGGGTAATGCACCACAACAGCGCCCTCAACAACCATCACAACCTCAGCCGTTCTCGCCAGACTCGGCGGATTTTGACGACGATATTCCGTTCTAATTCGTCAGCGATTATGATGGCATGAAAGCTAGCCTCCGCCACCAACATGCTCGACGGTTACGAGCTTTAGGTCTGGTTATCGGAGGCTTTTTTATTGCCGCTTGCTCTCCTCCTCATCAGAAACTCAACCTCGCAGGTAATAATTGGTTGGGTTATCAACCGTTTTTTGTTGCTCAGGAGCGTTTAACCGGCTCCGACGAGTTTTCTGAATTTAGTATTCACCCACTACCAGCGACATCAAATGTCATCCGGTTGATGGAAGAGGGACAGCTGGATGGTGGCTTTTTAACTGTTGATGAGGCGCTGACCTACCAACAAGGAGCCGTTAATCCGTTATGTGTTGCGATGGTGGTCGATGTATCCATGGGCGGTGATGCTCTGGTCATGAAGCACGCCTGGCGTGAGAGCACAAAGCCGTTAACCATTGCTCACGAAGCCTCAGCGGTGGGTGGCTATTTATTGCAAAGAGCTAAGCAACAAGGAGTGTTCAGCGGATACGATGTAAGTTATGTTACGGCGACACTGAATCGCCACTTGACGTTATTCGAAAGTGACGGTGTGGATGGTGTTGTCACGTTTCATCCGGTTTTGAGTCAGTTAAAGAAACGCAATGCAGAGGTCGTGTTTGACAGTGCAGACATTGCCGGAGAAATCGTCGACGTGCTGGTCGTTAAGCGTTCGGTGTGGCAACAACATCAACCTCATATTGAGCGTAAACTGGTCTCTTTATGGAAACGGGCCGTGACACATTTCCAACCCTTGAGTGAAGAAGTCGCCGATATAGTATCTGCGAACACCGGACTTTCAACTGCGGAAATCGAGGATGCATTAACCGGCATTAAACTAGTTGGGGCGACCAATGAGTTCGAATTTAATTTACAACAGCTGGTAGAAAAAATTGGTCAATACCTACAGGACGTTGGCCGCATTCAACAAAAACAATCATTGGGTTATTGTAGTTCAGGGGAAGCGGTGCAATGAAGCGCTGGAGTTCGGTTAGCTTCTGGCGGACGTTATCTACCCGCATTACGTTGTTGGTTGTGGTAGCCAGCACCCTGTTGTTTGTCTTATTGGCTTGGTATACCTTAACAACGCAACAAGAAGAAAATAGAAATCTTGCAGAGCAAGAACTGCGCACCCTTAATCTGACGACTCAGGCGACATTAAATCGTATTATTCGCTATGGCTTTCCGGAATTGGTGCAAGAAGTTATCGCTGAGCTCGAAGTGCATCGGCGCGTCCGGCGCGCGCTGATTTTTGATCACGAAAGGCAGGTTTTGTTCAGTAACTTTTCCTCAGAAAAAGGCCAGCCGGTAACTAACCTTAACCTGCATGTTCCCGACTTATTTCAGACACCTGCGGAAAAATACTCGACCGTAAAATATTACCCGGAGTTACATCGGTTTTATGCGAAAGTTCCGTTGACCGGAGAAGTGGATGAAGCTCAGGTGGTTCAGCGACTTACATTGATGATCGTGTATGATCACGATGGTGGGTTGACGCACGCGGTGACTCAGCGCAAGTGGACGTTGCTTTGGCAATTGCTGGTGATTCTGACGACAGCATCGTTATTGCGGGTGTATTTGCACTATCGTCTGACGCTACCGATGGCCAGGCTGCGGCAGGGAATAGAGCAACTTCGCGATACACATAACCGCGTCATTGTGCCGCTCGACAGCGCAGATGAACTGGGTGAAATGGCTCGCGCCATTGAAAAAATTGCGACTGATCGTGCGCGGTCAATCAGAGATCTTAAAAACCTCACTACAGCAATCGAACAGAGTAATGAGTGTGTGGTAATTACCAATACCGATGGTTTGATTGAATACGTTAATGAAGCTTTTAGTCACGTCAGTGGATACAGCAAGACCGAGCTTATCGGACAAAACCCAAGGATTCTGCAGTCCGGTTCGACCTCCAGTTACATCTACCGGCAGTTATGGGATACGTTGCTGTCCGGAAAAACCTGGCGCGGGGAGTTATTAAATAAGCGCAAGGACGGGACAACTTACCTAGTCTGGGCAACGATTACGCCGGTACTTAATGAACACAATGAAATTACTCATTTTATTGGGGTTGAGGACGATATCACCGAGCGTAAAGCGGCTGAAGAGAAACTGCATTTTCTTGCTTATTATGAGCCATTAACGGCTCTGCCTAACCGATTCCACTTAAATGAATTGATGCAACAGGTACTGATTGGGCATTCGCACGATCAGTTTGGTGCGCTATTGCTCATCGATATGGACCGTTTACAACACATTAATGATGCCAGAGGATACAAGTTTGGCAGTCAATTGATCAAACTGTTTGCTCAGCGCCTGAAAAATGAATTAAAACAACATGAGCATACTCTAGCACACCTCGGCGCTGATACCTTTGCAGTGCTGTTGCCGGATGATTCCGATACGGTTAATGACGCGAAACGCAGGGCGGCGGAGGTTGGTCAGTTGCTGTTAAATACCGCTAAGGATGCTTTTTATGTCGCCGGCGAAGAAGTTAATATTTCCGCCAGCGGTGGTGCAGTGATTTATCCAGAGGCAGGTGTCGAGGATCTCTCCAGCGAAGTTGCTGAGCGTATCATCCGCGCGGCTGAGACGGCGTTGCATAAAGCTAAACAAAAAGGTGGTAATGGTTTCGCATTCTATAAATCACGCTACAGCCAGCAGGCACAGCAGCAGTTCGAGATTGCCAAGCGGTTACGTAGAGCATTGGCAGAGAATGAATTGAAACTGTATGTACAGCCGCAGGTAAATCGTGACGGGCAGACAGTCAGTGCTGAGGCATTAATCCGCTGGCAAGACCCGGAACATGGCATGATTTCGCCTGGCGCATTTATTCCTGTTGCCGAACAGTCTGAATTGATTGTTGCCATTGACCGTTGGGTGTTGACTCAAGTTTGTAATCTACTCAGTAGCCTCAAACAACGAAGCAGCACGTTAACGATTGCGGTAAATATCAGTGCTCGACATTTTCGGCAGAGCGATTTTGAAGATTGGATCGATGCGCTGCTTTCAGAGCACCAGGTTGCTCCAGATAAACTGGTGTTAGAGGTAACAGAAAGTTTATTACTTGACGATCTGTCTGATGTAATCAGTAAAATCGAAAACTTAACAAAGCTAGGCGTTCAGTTCTCTATTGATGATTTTGGTACCGGTTATTCATCGTTATCCTATATTAGCCGGCTTCCGGTGCATGAATTAAAAATTGATCAGAGTTTTGTGCAGGCAATTGGTGATCGAAAAGCCGGTGATGCGGTCGTGGAAACCATTGTTTCAGTAGCCAATCACATGGGTATGAGAATCGTAGCAGAAGGTGTTGAAACCGAACAACAGGCGGCATTTTTGCGCCAATTGGATCCAACCATTGTGATGCAGGGCTACTTATACGCTCGCCCGGTAGCCGTGACTGCCTGGCGAGCCTCGTTAAACTGACGTTTATTCCTCGGTTAATCCAAACTTCGCGACCATCTTGTCAAAGTACGCCAGATTCTGCTTCGTGTATTCACGCTTTTCGGTGTAAGCACCGGGGTAGAAGTTCTTCTTGAAGCTGTAAGCAACCAAATCCTTCAGTCGGTGCAACGGAATATCAAAGTTATCAACCGCCAACTGATATTCGTTACTGACGGTGGTGCGCGAAACCAGCCGATTATCGGTACAGATGACGGTGGCCAAACGATGATCCAGCATATGGCGGAAGTTGTGATTCTTAATGTCGCCAATGGCAGGATTGGTCTGCAGGTTTGACGTTAAGCAGACTTCGATAGCGATGCGTTGGTCAGCAATGTAGGACGCCAGCTTTTCACCATAAGCTTTAGGATCGTTAATGCTCGGATCAGAGGTCATTTCCGGTGAAAATAACGAATAGCCATGACCCAGGCGATCGGCATGACACTGAGTCAGTGCTTCAAAGATGCTTTCAGCGCCATAGGCTTCACCAGCGTGCACGGTTTTCAGTAAAAAGTTTTCATGGGCGTATTCGTAAACGTCTTTGAATTTACCCGCGGGATAACCAATTTCTTGTCCAGCGATGTCCAGCCCGACAATCGGTAGCCCCTCTTCGTCGCGCATACGGACACTGGCGCGCACCAGCTCCATCGCAGCGGTGCGAATAACTTGCATGGGTTCAAAGTCACGCAGGTGCTGGAACAGTTGGGTGTAGTAAGGGGAGAACCCTTTTTTGCCAAACATCCGCATGGCACAGTTAATGATGCCGTAACTAAAGGCCGGCTTGTCACCGTTTTTTACGTCCGGCTGTTGGTTATATTCGTCTTTGGCACGCTTTAAACCGTCATTGACGACATGCATGATGGTATCAAAGGTGACGCCTTTAGAGGGATCCATCAATAACTGGGGGGCAAACCTTACCTCAATATAAGTGACGCCCTCGTTTTGGTTGTCAATGGCCAGCTCGTACGAGGCTTGCTCCAGGTTTTCCAGATCCCGCAGTACCGCACAGGTGTACTGAAACCCGTTTAAATACTCACCGAGGTTATTGTAATGCGACTTAAATACCTGTTCGAACAGGCCTTCTTCCGTGTAACTGGGCAGTTCGACGCCGGAGCGTTTCGCCATATCCACAAGGCTGCTGGCACGTAAACTACCATCCAGGTGTAAGTGCAGATCGGCTTTGGGAATGGCACGGATAAATTCGGCTGGGTATTGCATATCACAGGCTCCTCGGTAAGATTTGCTTTTTATCATGATGACATAAAAACAATAATATGGCTTCCTTGTATTTTACCTACTCGGCGATGAATGCCGGTAAAAGCACCTCGTTATTACAGGTTGCGCACAATTACGAAGAGCGCAATCAGCAGGTGTTGTTAATGACCCCGGCGATCGATGATCGCGCCGGTAGCGGCAAAATTGCGTCGCGACTTGGGATAAAACGTCAGGCAATGAGTTTTGGCAGTGATTGTAACCTGGTCGATAAAGTGCTGGCTGAGCATCGGCGCACACCCATTGACTGTTTGTTGATTGACGAAGCACAGTTTTTAACCGAGCAGCAGGTTTGGCAGTTGAGCACACTGGTCGATCGTCATGACATTCCGGTCATGTGTTATGGCATCCGCACCGATGCGTTTGGTAATGCCTTCCCCGGCAGTGCCGTTTTGCTGGCCATCGCCGACAAACTGGTGGAGATGAAAACCATTTGTCATTGTGGCCGCAAAGCGACGATGTCGCTGCGGGT
>JGI12367J12837_1000520_pt1 | contig 13504 bp, 9 predicted proteins | sample TtaePargueraPR_11_FD_12837 | JGI IMG/M metagenome (IMG submission 12837)
GCAACTGGCTTGGCAGGCTGAACTGAGGGCTGGCACCGAAGAGTGTCGGGTTGGCAATACTGGTGTTGTTGTTCTTGTTGACCGTGGTTTCGGTCTCTTTCTCAGCATCGGTCTGTTCTTCCAGCCTGACTGTCAAAATATCGCCGACGCGGCGGGCACGGTAATCCTCGAACAAGGCGATATTATTGCGTGCGTCAAAAATCGCACCGTCATAACTTTCCTGCTGTTCAACCGGCACCGGCCGCACGGCCGCATAAGCGGGGTCGCGCTTTACCGTATTACTGTTACAGCCACTGAGCAGACCTAACAGCACGACCAAACCTGGGATCAGAGATTTCATTATTGCTCTCCGCAAATCATCTTTACAGAGAGTGCTTGCAGACTTTGTGCCAACGGCAAAGCAGGTAAATACGGCAGAAAAAAAGAAAGGCCGGCAAAAACTGCCGGCCCGGGGGTGGGGGATTAGAGATTCTGACTTGCGTACTGAAGCATTTGATCCGCAGTTGAAATGGCTTTCGAGTTCATTTCATACGCACGTTGGGTTTCGATCATGTTTATCAGCTCGGTCACCACGTTCACATTCGAGGTTTCCAAAGCGCCACCAATCGTGGTGCCAAAACCATCCAGACCGGGCGTACCGATAATCGGGGCACCACTGGAAGCACTCTCTTTAAACAGGTTTTCGCCGATAGGCTGCAAGCCCGTCGGATTCACGAAATCCGCCAGATCAAGCTCGCCAACAATGGTGGGTGACGCATCACCGGCAGAAAGCACACTGACCGTGCCATCAGAACCAATGGTAATGCTCTGAGCATCTTCCGGAATGGTAATGCCGGGTTCAAGCAGATAGCCGTTGGACATGACTACCTGACCAGTGGAGTCCAGTTGGAAAGTACCGTCACGGGTATAGGAAATCGTGCCATCCGGCATCAGGATCTGAAAAAATCCACGCCCTTGAATCGCGATATCCAGCGCATTCTGCGTTTGTTGAATATTGCCCTGCGTGTGCAGCTTTTCAGTCGCCACGGTACGTACACCGGTACCGACCATCAGACCAGACGGCAACTGGGTACTACTGGAAGACTGTGCGCCGGGCTGACGCATAGTCTGATAGAGCAAATCTTCGAAAACCGCCCTGTCCTGTTTAAAGCCGGTGGTATTGACGTTAGCGAGGTTATTGGAAATCACCGACATCCGCGTTTGCTGGGCATCAAGGCCGGTTTTTGCTATCCACAAAGCCTGATTCATGGTCTTACTCCTAAATTCACGCTGGGCTTCTTTCTAGTTACCAAGCTGCATTAATCGTGCCGAGGCCGCACTGTTTTCCTGCGTGGTTTTCATCATCTTCACCTGCATCTCGTACTGACGTTGCAGTTCGATCATTTTGACCAGCGCACCTACCGCATTGACATTACTGCTTTCCAGCGTGCCGGAAGCAACGGTTACCGTGGCGTCCAGAGGTGCGTCACTGCCATCCTGCATACGCATCAGTCCGTCACTGTCTTTAAACACCTGCTGCAAATCAGGTTTAACGAGCTTGATACGGTCTAACACGGCAAGAGCATTTGCCGCTTCCCCAATAGGACGGATTGAAATCGTGCCATCACTGCCGATTTCCACCTCTTGAGCAGGTGGAATCGCGATCGGGCCACCTTCGCCCATGACCGCCAATCCAGTGCCGGTCACCAGCTGACCGGTTTCCGTGATATGCAAATCACCGGCACGGGTGTAGCCCTCACGGCCATCTTTGCCCTGCACGGCCATAAAGCCTTCACCCTGAATAGAAATATCCAGATCGCGACCGGTTGATTGCACCGAACCCTGCTGATAATCGGTAGCCGGACGCTCCGTCATGGAGTACACCCGCGTCGGCAAGCCCTCGCCGAATACCGGCATGCTACGGAATTGTTCGAAATCGGCACGAAAACCCGTGGTGTTGATATTGGCGAGATTATTGGCGTTAGTTGCCTGCGCCAGCATGGTTTGCTGGGCGGCATTCATGGCAATGAATAGGCTGCGATCCATAGTGGTTGCCTCTAGTAACGTGTTACGTCAAAAAATAGTCTGTTAATTAAGAAGCAGTTTTTGTTCCACTTTGTATTAAGCCCCACTCAAAAACTGAGTGGGGCTTAATCAGTAGCCTAACGAAGGTTGATGATGGTCTGTGTAATGGCGTTGTTGGTTTCGATCGCTTTCGAGTTAGCCTGGAAGTTACGCTGGGCGGTAATCAGGCCAACCAGTTCTTTGGTCAGATCGACGTTAGAGTTTTCCAAAGCGCCGGCCTGAATTTGACCAAAACTACCTGTTGAGGCCTCACCGGCAATAACAGGACCCGAGTCGGTGGTTTCTTTCCACGCGGTATTGCCGATCTTGTTCAAGGCTTGCGGGTTAGCAAAATCACCCATGGCGATCTTACCGATAGGTACTGCCTGGCCGTTACTGTAAGTGGCTCGAATCAAACCGTCCTCACTGACATCTACCCCTGTCAAACGGCCAGTCGGGAAACCATTGACCGTCAAGGCACCAACATTGAATGCGCCGGAGTTCTGTGTTGACCCCGTTAAAGACAAATTCACCACCTGAGTCTCGGCACCACTGGCCCACTCACTGGCACCGCCATCGGTAAAAGACAAGGTAATGGGATCTGGATTAACCGTACTCAGCGTACCATCAGCATTGAAGCTGACACGGGCATCGGTTTCCAGCGCAAATGGTGTGCCGGCTGTACCACCTTTGACATCGCCGCCATCCACATACACCGCCATCTGCCATTGATTATCGCCGGCCGGAGTACCACCGTCATCAGCCGCAGCATCAATGTGCTGATAGTAGGTGGTCACGATATGCTCGTTACCGAGGGAATCATAAATGGTGGCTGATGTGGTAAAGCTGTATGAAGCCGGATCAGTCGGGTCGATTGCAAGAATGCCACCGGCACCATCATCAATACCTGGCGAGGTAGATGGCAGATTGGTGGCGATACCCAATGAAGTCGTCGCCTCAGGCGCGCCGACAGATGGCGGCAACTGGATAGGCCCGGTTGCATTCATGCTGGTAGCCGAAATCTGACCACTGCTATCGACCGGGAAAGCGCGCAGGAACCAGCCTTCGTTGGAGACGATGTAGCCGTCTTTATTCACGCCAAACTCACCGGCACGGGTGTAAATCACCTCACCGCTGTCGACATCCGGCGCCAATGCAAAGAACCCTTCACCACTGATAGCGAGATCCAAGGCATTGTCAGTAAATTCCAGATTACCCTGGCTGAACTGCTGAGCCACGTTCTGCAACACCGTACCGTTACCGATGGCAGTGCGACTGGTGGTACCGAAGGCCGACACGGCAAACACATCACCAAACTCGGCACGGGACTCTTTAAAGCCCGTCGTATTCACATTGGCAATGTTATTGGATTTAACATTCAAGTCCGCTGTGGCTGCATTAAGACCGCTGAGTGCTGTACTAAAAGACATGGTGATGCCCTCCTTAGATAATTTCTTGTACTTCGCTAAACGGCACTGAACCAATGCCCGCGAGGTTGACTGTTAAACCCTGGCTGCCTGAGCCGACCAGAACACTGGAAACTTTGGCAATGGTGGCAGTGGCAAAGGCTGTATTTTCACCATTGACCGTACCGGTTGCCTTGAATTGATACACCCCTTCCGGGCTGGCAGTGCCGTTGTTATCAAAGCCATCCCAGCTGAAGTTGGTGTAACCTGACGCCGACCCCATCTCGATGGTTCTGACCGCTACACCAGCTTCGTTATAAATCGTCACTTTCAAATCGGTGACGGGTTCGGCGACGTTGATCTGTCCGGTCAAACCGCTATCCGCGGTCATATAACCGATTGAAGACGGAACCAGCACCGAACGCCCCACCAGTGAAGAACCTTGCAGCGCCTGATCGGACTGCATCGATTTCGCAAAACTGGAGAAAGACTCCTGCAAATCGGCAATACCACTGACTGTACCGAACGACGCAATTTGCCCGAGGAAGTCACCGCTTTCCATAGGTTTAAGCGGATCCTGATTTTTCAGCTGGGTCGTCATCAGAGACATAAAATCCTCCAGCGCCAACTGGCCGGTATCTTTGGTTTCGCTCGTCGCCGCCTGCTGACTATTGAGGAAACTGTATGGGTTATCACCTACACCATTGATTGCCATGCTCTCGCCCCCTTATGCTGCTTAGCGGCCCAGCTGCAAAGTGCGCAGCAGGAGTTGTTTCGAGGTATTGGCGATCTCGACATTGTTCTGATACGAACGTGAGGCCGACATCATATTGGCCATTTCGGTAATCGGATCGACATTGGAATGAAAGATATAGCCGTCCTCATTCGCCAGTGGATGGGTCGGGTTATATTCACTGCGCACCGGAGCCTGACTTTCCGTCACCCCCTGCACCTGCACTGAACCCTGTTTGTAGCCTTCCTGAGCTTGATCCAGAACGGCAGAAAATACCGGCTGACGGGCACGGTAGACCTCATTGACACTGCTGCTGACGCTGTCCGCATTGGCAAGGTTACTGGCTGTGGTGTTGAGGCGCAGCGACTGTGCGCTCATCCCCGTACCGGCGATATCAAAAATATTAAATAAGGACATCTACTTACTCCCCTTTCAGTGCTTTGGTCAGGTTGCTGAACTTGCCGCCCAAAAATTCCAGGCTGACCTGATACTGCACCGCATTCTGCATAAACTGTGACTGTTCGACCTGCTCATCCACCGTGTTGCCATCTAAGGAATCCTGCATCGCAATGCGGTACTGAACCGGCGCCATCAGGCCACTGTTGCCGGCACCACCGGTAAACGGAATATGGTTCTGGTGTGTGGTTTGCATCTGCTGCGCCGATGAACTGTCTTTAATCGCGCTGTTTAAGGCCTGGCGAAAATCAATATCCTGCGCTTTGTAATTTGGCGTATCGGCATTGGCCAGATTGGCTGCCAACAACTCAGCACGCTGTGAACGCACTTTCAAAGCGTCAGCGTGAACTCCAAGCGCAGAATCAAAATTGATGGGCATTTCGCACTCCACAAAAAACTCTCTTCAAGCATGAGGTAGCAGTTTGCGTGCCAGAGTCTGAAGTGCCTGATTTTATAAGGTTACAAAGGGGTGGCGGCAACGCCAGATAAGAGATAGCGGCAAGGCTTTGCCACCTCTATGCCGCCTAGTATTCCCGTATGAGCGGCAAAAAAAAGGCCGGCAGATGCCGGCCCCTTTTCCAGATCGACTGAGACTACTCTGTCAGGTTATTCACTGTGATCACACTATCAATGATAGCTGTAGCAGTAATGTCGCCACCGGCATAGGTGTATGTCGCTGTTGTTCCATCATCACCAACTAGCTGCCATGCGCCAGCACCACCTGCATCCACATCTGCAAGGTTTACAACATCTCCGGCATCACCATGAATCTCGATGACATCATCATCCCCGAGATCGAGGATATCTTTTCCAGAGATCGTGATGGTGTTGTCTTCCTGAGCACCTGAGCCGGATATATCAATGGCTTCAACGTTGCCGAACAGATTACCGCCCGCATCTTCTATATCCAGCTGACTGAAGTCGAGTGAGACATCATGCTGTCCACTGAGCGGGTTTTCGATATAAAGGATATCGCTGCTACCCTCGCCTTCCTTGTCATAACCCACGGCTGGTTGCAGCACATAGCTATCCAGTGATGCCCCAAAATCAATGGTATAGATGATGCCGTCGTAGCTTGAATCATCATCTTCGGTTAAGGTCGTGTTGTCACTCCCCCCATTTGCATTGAGCACTACCTCGTTGCCGGATTTATCTACCAGCGTAAAGTCAGTAATGTTGGTGTGAGCAGAACCGCCTGTATGATCAATCACCACCGTGAACGTTGAGTTGACCTCAAACTCAATGGGGTTATCAAATTCAAGCGAAATATTCTGCTGACCCTCTTCCGATTGAATAGTCACTGAAGAGCTGTGCAAGCTTCCATCAGCACTAGTCACCGTCACATCAAACGACTGGTTACCGGTTGAACCACCGCCACCCGTATTACTGGTATTCACTTTCAGGAAAGCACCTGTCTGATCTTCTACAGGTGGTTCCACTGGCGGCTCTACAGGTGGTTCCACTGGCGGCTCTACTGGTGGTTCTACTGGTGGTTCTACTGGTGGTTCTACTGGTGGTTCTACTGGTGGTTCTACTGGTGGTTCTACTGGTGGTTCTACTGGTGGCACGGCGGGAGGGACATCAGGCGCCGAGAATAAGGGCTCATCCTCTTCCAGCACAATAAGATCTGACTCTGGCAAATCATAAGTATTGTTCACACCGACAGTCTCAAAACCTGCACCGGGGGTCACTTCGGGTTGCAGGTAATCCACAAAAACCGGCTCATGACCTTCATTGCCAGCCTCTATACCTGCGCCTGCCGCAGTTGCCTCACCGATTTGAGTCGGGTCCTCCCCATCCAGCAAGGCTTGCTGGATAGCAGCAATATCGTCTGGTACAACCTCTTCCACAGACTCAGCCATCATGGGCGTGTTTGGATCAAACATTTCACTATCAAGAAGTGCCTGAGAATTTCTACCGAGATCCGTCACACTGCCATCAGCAAATTCAATTTCAACAGCGGCAGATTGACCTGTTGCGATCAGGTCATTGGCATAGACCTTATCACCAACTTGCAAAACTCTGGACAAACCACTAGCTGAAACCGCAGTGACCTCACCCAACACAATTTTTACAACACCCACTTCAATAGCCATTTTTTTCCTCGTTACCGTGACACAAGATTATTTTGTACAGCCATATAATCGTCACTTACGAGGGATAGCCACACTGTACTTTGGTACTAATTTGGGCACTATTTTCACAATTTTGCGAAGCGCATCACAAAAAAGAGGCCGACTAAAAAGCCGGCCTCAACGAAGTCCCGATTAAATTAATCAGATTCCGTCATCGACCCCACCAGAAAGCAGTAGATTATCCAATGCGGTCTGTGCGGCAACGTCATTGGCAACAACAATCGTTGTGACATCAATAGTCTGAATGACACCTTCGCTATTGCTGACCTGAATCTGCAGATGACCGTTGCTCTCAACGCCAGTAATCTGGTTATCGGCGTTACTCAGCACATCTGCCAGATCAATGACATCACCTTCACCTTCGTTAAAGTCAATAATTTCATCGTGATAAGGCGAATCGGCTGTACCCATATCGGCTTCATTGAAGTCGAAGATATCGGCACCGGCGCCGCCGAACAGATCATCATCGCCACGGCCACCTATCAGCACGTTATCACCGGCATCGCCCATGAGATTGTCATCTCCTGAAGTACCGGCAATTGCTTCTACATTCAGTTCAGCGCCGGCGTCACCATCCAGATAAACATTAAAGGTCTGACTGGTTGTATCTCCATCACCATCTTCAAACTCAACCGTAATACCTTCATAGGCCAAATCTGCCGGTGGTGTGCTTGATGTTGTCGTTACAGACACATCATTCAGACGGAAACCATCATTTGAGTCCTGAACTGCAGCGTCACTCTCAACAGTAACTGACAAAATGTCTGTGACGTCACCGTTACCAAACCCCGGTAACTCATCAACGTGAATCAAATCAGTGCCATCTGTTGATAGATAGAATGATTCTGAAGATGCATCAGCATAAACAACCGTCACAATCAGGCCAACACTCGCCGCTCCGCCTGTAAAGCCATTAGCACGGAAACTAAAGTTGGAAACCGCTGAGTCGAAAGCGAACGTAATCGACTCACCCTCTTCGATAATGTTGTTATCAACGGCCCAACCTTGTTGACTTGGATTGACCTGGTCATCAGAATTTGGCTCAGGAATAGCATCACCGTCATCCGCCGTAATGGTCACTTGCAGATCAGGTGTGTTAATAAAGTAGATTCCGGGACCACCTGCAGTTGCGTCACTGGTCAACAAAGGAATTGTTTCGGTTTCAAACTCACGGAAATAGGTCTGCAGTGAGTCCGTTCCATCCGAATTCAAGGTCATGGTGGCAACCAGGACTTGGTCTTCACCCTCTCCCTCGTAGAAATTAAGGACGATAGCCTCTTCACTTTGGGAGGCGATTTCAGCGTTTACCCCCTCGGGGATGGTGATCGTGGCATTTGCCAGTCCATCTGCACCATAAACCCAATCAGCAAATTGTTCGCCATCATGCAGGGTTGTGGAGTTAAACGCTGTCAGCGAGACGATATCATCCACGTCCGGCCCATCATTGACGATAGTGAACGCCGGTTCGTCATCCACAATCGTGATGGTAATGTTGTCAGGTGTTGAATAACTGACACCACCATCATCCGACACACTCAAACTGAATACATCCAGTTCATCACCTACGCCATCAAACACATTATCAGTAAGGGTGTAGGTGAATGTCGCCACACCGGTTACAGCGTTATAGCCGGTGATCTCCAGCGTGCTGTGTCCTGTGTCGATGATCGTACCGACCAGGTTACCAATCGCTACTTCTGTGGTGCCAATTTTGACGTGGGTAATATCATCCAGCCCATCCGGGTCGGCAATCGTGAAGTCGCCATCGACCGTGATATTGGTGAGGCCAATCATTGATCCATCCAGCAAACCAGCCTCGTAGACCATACCCGTATCACCATTGGTGACGGTTAAATTGGGCGCATCATTAGTGCCCACAATGGTGATCGTCAATGTGGCTGTTTGCGGCTGGTTATAGGTATCCGTGACGATGTATGTGAACACATCGGTCAGCGTTTCACCTTCTGCCAAGCCCTGAATCACGGGGTCGTCATTCGAAGTCAACGTGTAGATGTAATTACCGTTGATATCCATGGTAAGGGTGCCGTAGTCACCGGTCACCATGCCGTCAGGAGCAGCCGTTTCGTCAGCATCACTGAAGGACACAATCTGTAAGATATCGCCATCTTCATCCGTGTCTTCCTGAACCAACGGGTTATTGCCGGCATCATTGGCACCGCTAATCACATTACCTTCGGTGACCGGTGTGCCGTCATCCTCGTCTTCGGCAACGCTATTAAAGTCATCCTGAGCCACCGGCGTGGTGTCATCATCGTAAATGGTGACAATCGCGGTATCTGCATCGGGGTTAATAGTGGCATTAGTGGCGCTGAGCAGAACGATATCGAACTGTTCATTACCTTCATCCAGGTGGTCCTGAACGATCATCACTGTGACAGGCACAATCTGGGTTCCGGCAGGAATGGTCACGGTCTGAATCAGCGCACCATTGAACCAGTCATCCGGGTTGTCTGCACTCAGAGGCCGTAATTGGTAAGTGACCTCAACATCCTGATCAGAAATAGCACTTAATTTCAGCAGGAAGGTGACTTCCCGAGGTTCGCCACCGTTGGTGCCTTCCAGCACGATCGCGCCATTGCCATCTACCAGTAATGGATAGTCTTCGTTGGGGATGCCATTATCCGGCGGTGGGTTTTGTGGGTCGATTTCAATTTCAACCTCAACCGAAACGACCACAGTCGGAAGCGGCTCATCTTCCTCAAGGATAATGATGTCTTCTTCCGGCAAGTCGTACTCGTTAATCACACCCACCGTGTCAAAACCGGCATCCGGAATAATCGCGGGGTTCAGGTAATCAACAAAGACCGGTTCGTGGCCTTCATTGCCACCTTCTACACCAGCGCCTGCAGCTGTGGCTTCACCGATTTGAGTGGGGTCTTCACCTTCGAGTAACGCTTGCTGGATAGCAGCAATATCGTCAGGTACAACATCATCGGCAGTTTCAGCCACCACAGGTGCATTCGGATCAAACATTTCACTATCAAGCAGCGCCTGGGAGTTTCTGCCCAGATCCATCACGCTGCCATCAGCAAATTCGATTTCGACTGCGCCGCCGGGGCCTGTTGTAATGAGTTCGTTGGCATAAACTCTATCGCCAACCTGTAAAGTCCGGCTTGAGCCATCAGCCGCCATGGCCGTGACTTCGCCGATAATCGCTTTTACAAAACCAATTTGAGTAGCCATGTCATGTCCCTCCTTTATAGAAACAACATGTCAACATGACCGTTAAGTGTCTGTTGTAATTTTAGATTGCGCCTTTTTTCAGACCGTAGATATTGTACTTTGGTACTACCCTAAGCCATTTATAAAGTATGTTTAAGCTACCTTTCACAACGGCCTAGTCACCCAATTAGCACAATATCCAAGGTCGGGTTATTCTTCATCAGTAAATGGATGATCAGGCTTCCAGGGTCAAGCAAATGAATACTAAAGAAAACTTGTCTAAAGCACTCAAGTTTCACACTCAAGGTAAAAAAGCTGAAGCAGCAGGTATCTATCAGGAAATATTAAAAAAACAGCCTTCCAATCCCCATGCACTTCATTACCTCGGCCTTATTGCTTCTGAGAATCAACAACTGGATGTGGCAAGGTCTTACCTTGAAAAGTCGATAAAACTGCAGCCCAATCACCCTGCATTTCATCACAATATCGCCGGATTCTATTCCCGGATGGGAGATATTGACCTTGCCATCAGTCATTTCTCCAAAGCCATAGAATTAAAACCGGACTATGCAGAGGCATACCAAGGACTTACTGAGTGCACAAAAATATCCTGTGATTCCGATATCTATGAACGTTTGTCCAAACAACTGGAAAGAAACGATTTATCAGCTGTTGAGAAAAATTATCTGCATTTTGCAGCAGGCAAGATTCATGCTGATTCTGGCAATTATGATGAAGCTTTTTATCACTACTCCTCGGGTAATGAACATAAAAACGCCACATTTGATGTTCATGCCTATCAAGCTCAGATAGACCAACTAAAAAAGGTTTTCAGTAAGCAGTTCTGCAGGAACCGAAAAGAATGGGGCTTATACACTCATACACCAGTATTTATTTTAGGTATGCCACGTTCAGGTACCACCTTGCTGGAACAGATACTTGCCAGTCACTCTCGGGTATTTGGTGCCGGCGAGCTTAACGATATTTCTCAGATTGTCCGAATGCTTGAGACAAAATTGAACAAGCCATACCCACTCTTCATGCCTGATATGACTTATTCGGATGCGATTGGGTTTGGTACAGAGTATGTACAAAGACTAGCTCAACTTTCAGATAAGTCAGCATATGTAATTAACAAGCATCCGTTGAACTTCAAATACATTGGACTGATTCTTCAGATGTTCCCCAATGCCAAAATTATTCACTCACAACGAGACCCTGTTGATACCTGTCTGTCCTGCTTTTTTCAGAACTTTTCCAAAGGTCAGGAATACTCATTCAACCTGGAAAATTTAGGCCATTTTTACAATGGATATCAGGAGCTAATGACGCACTGGCAAACTTGTTTCAAAGACAAAATAGTCAATCTCCAATACGAAACACTGGTTGCAGACCCAGAGCCAAGCATTCGGCAGTTGCTTGAATTCTGCGGGTTGGACTGGGAGCCATCCTGCCTAGCCCATCATGACACGCCAAGACCCGTCGCCACGGCAAGTAAGTACCAAGTCAGACAGCCTGTATACGCTTCTTCGGTCCAGCGCTGGAAGCGATATGAAAATCATCTGCAAACACTATTAGCAGTCTTGAATCAGAGTTAAGCCTATCCTCAAACTGCTTAAGTCAATCTCTCAATTTCCACGAATAAAAAAGGCCGGCTAAAAAGCCGGCCTAGTTTTTTTCCTAATGCTGATACTTCCTAGCTAGGGTTTACATCCACTGTGTAACCGGCAGTGACAATATCGGCAATACTATTGTACTCACCGATACCAGTAAGAGTTAGCGTATCACCAGTATCAGTGAAAGTGATGACGGTATTGTTTGAACCATCTCCAGCCACTGTAGTGACAGCATCCAAAGCTGCGACATCAGTAATACCATCAATAGTATCGTCGAATACCAATACATCTCCTACACTCAGGTCTTCGATAATGTCATCCCCAGTACTAGAGAGAGAGCCACCATCATTTGAGTTAAATTGATAGATAAATGTATCAGCCCCTTCCCCACCGTTGAGGATGTCATCACCGTCACCACCAGTGAGGATATCATCACCCGCACCACCATAGAGGATGTCATCACCTGCTGTAGCAGAGACAATCATGTCATTATCACCCGCATCGCCGACGATTGCAGCCCCAGGAGCGAAGGTCACATCGATAGTACCTGTTGATGTATCACCGTCAGAATCGGTCAGGATAGTATCGAAGCTGTCATAGATTGGGTCACCAGCATTGGTTTGTTCTACCTGAAGGTTGCTCAGTGAGAATTTACCATCGGATCCACCAGCATTGGCGTTATCTATTGAAATACCTGTGTATCCAGACTCAGTGTAGGTAACAACCGAATAATCAGCTTCTAATCCACCCACACTGACTGTTCCATTCGCCAGAAAGTCTACTATGACGCCATCAACAGTATCATCCCCCGTAAACTCGGCAATGAGTACACCACCGGCATCATAAACACTGACTTTAGTGATATCGACAGGGAAATCATCAGTCACATTATTGACTGCACCGGCTGACGCATAAGCGGTTAGCAATATTGTTGCCGTAGTACCACCGGAGATTTGATCAAAGCTGAATCTAAAGCCATTGATTGTCTCTGCGTCGTCAACAACGTATGTGTCGTCACTGCCGTTACCAGTACCCTTGTCATCATTCGAGAAGGCGCCAAAGTCTACTCGTAAACCATCGCCAGTATCAATAAACTGAGAACCAACAGCAACGTCATCCGAGTCACTGTTCACCGATGTTGCTGTGCCACGAGGCGTGAAGAGAATCTCCAGAGCATCATCGGTTGTTGATTCAACAATCTTGAAGCCTGGATTACCTGCTTCACCGGTGCCCGACAAATTACCGAAGGATGAACCGGAGTTATTATCAATAGTGCCCACCATCGTTACAGTGTATTGATCAGTTGTGTCATCAATACCAACCGTGAATACAGTGTTAGCGCCGTCTACACCTCCCTCAGTAGTTGAGGTTGAAGCAGTCAGGGTCTTACCATCAGCTGACACATAATAGTAGATATCGCTTCCACCTGATGTCAGGCTCGTAGGGTTGCCACCCTCAATAGCTGCAGCATTGAACACTACGTCAGTAATATCAGCACCACCGTAGTTGTCATCTGCACCAGTAGCACTGATCGTATTAAGTGACTCAGTCACACTCGCCAAAGCAGCATTGTTCAACAAGCCAGCGTCTGGGGTGTAGTCAACAGGACTGTCGTCTTCAATGTTGATAGACAATGTCGTGCTGTCTGTCAGACTGCCATCACTTACGGTCACACCAAAGGTCAGTGATTCCGCATCTTCAATCGTGTCATCACCATGTTCAATCGGCTGATACAGCGTGAACGTGTAATCACCGTCATTATCTATGGTCAGTGTAGCAACGGTGACACCATTCGCTGTCGCCGTCAGGCTGTTAGTACCATCTCCACTCCAAACCAATGTGTATCCATTCGATGACAGGATTTCACTTGGCTCACCCAGCGTGAATGTGAGGCTATCACCATCTACGTCACTCGCAGCAACAGTACCTGTC
>JGI12367J12837_1000526_pt1 | contig 13462 bp, 9 predicted proteins | sample TtaePargueraPR_11_FD_12837 | JGI IMG/M metagenome (IMG submission 12837)
GGGAACCCCGTGAGGACAAGCCGGACGATATTAGCGAAATGCCGCCGATGGTGCGGCTGGTCAGCGAGTTTTTTGTGCTGTTTGTGGTATTGGGTTTTGCCGGCTATTTACTGGAACCTTCCGCCTCTGTGATCGCCGCCGAAACCGGGCTGACCCATACTGTGGTGGGTGTAATGCTAACCGCCATTAGTACCTCCACACCGGAGTTGGTCACATCAGTCGCTGCCGTTCGCCGTGGCGCCTTAACGCTCGCAGTCGGCGGCATCATTGGTGGCAATGCATTTGATACGTTATTTACCGCCGCGTCGGATATCGCCTACCGTAACGGCTCAATTTATCACTCGATGACCGACGACATCTTATTCTGGCTTTGTCTTACCCTGTTAATGTCCGCCGTTTTGCTCATGGGGTTGATTCGGCGAGAGCGCCAGGGTCCGGGTCGTATTGGCCTCGAAAGCCTGCTGATAACGCTACTTTATATGGGTGGTGTGTGGCTAATGTTCAGCCAGGTTTAACGTTTAAAGTCCCGTTATCCCCCGCTTAACCTTTTATACAATATGTGTAAATTTTGTGACAGGTCTGCACGGGTCATAGCGTTTACCACTCGCATTATCGAAAGCCAATATTCCCACCCAGTAGAACTGTGTAATTTGTTAACAATACGTGATGTATCCGTAGGCAGTATCCAGCACTTAAAACACCTAAGTAGGTATCGCAAGTACCCGACAATCAAAGGAAAGTGGGAAAGAATAATGGAACGACTTAATGGTATCACCCTCGGCATATTGCTCGCCTGTTCAATGCCAATGCTCGCACAGGCACAACAAGCAGAAGCTCAAAACTCTGACGCTCAAGAACAAAGTGACAATAACGAAAAAGTAGCAACAGAGAGAGGTTTAGAAGTTATTTCGGTGACCGCAACGAAACGAAAAACCAAGTTAATGGAAACCCCGGTTGCAATCTCAGCGCTAAGCGAAGAGGTACTTAAGCAAAATGGCGTAAATAATATTAGAGACATCGCAGACTTAGTTCCTGGTCTGGATATTTCAACCGCAACCGATCAATCAGCCCCTGTTATTTCCATGCGTGGTGTTCGCTCAACAAACATTACTGAGCTGGGTGACCCGGCAGTAGGCGTCCATCTCGACGGTATATACTCACCCCGGATGCAAGGTGCGCTGGCACTGATGTACGACGTTGACCGAATCGAAGCGCTTCGCGGGCCACAAGGAACCTTGTTCGGCCGTAACTCAACCGTCGGCAGCATTAATGTTATCTCTGCAAAACCTGAATTTGGTGAACTATTTGGTAGCGTGAGCGGCGAACTGGGACGATTCAATGCACGTAGCATTGAAGGTTTTATCAACATTCCAGTGAACAGCGAGTTTGCAATCCGCGTTTCTGGTAAAGGACTCAAACGTGATTCGTATCTTGAAGGCTACTGGGATCCGAATCAGTATGACCTACGCCGTTTATCCGATGAGGTTATCAATGCAGAAGTTATCGCCGAAGACTCGTATTCCGGTGTCGGCTCAACACTCACTCAGCGAGAGAACTGGTGGATTGATGGTGCCGGTACCGATCCCGAAAGGCAACGCATTAGAGCCCTGACTCGTGCCGGAGCAGATGATTTCTACAACAATGCGAACGAGTATTCTTACCGGGTCAGTGCGCTTTGGGAACCGCTCGATAGCAACTTCTCCAATCACACCGTTTTCCAACAATACATAAATGATAGCGGCAACAACGTTGATCTCGTTAATTGTGAAAAATTATCAGGACGTTCCACCGAGTACGGCGGTGACTGCTCAACGTTTTTACCCAGCGACAATACCTACCAAGCGGTCGTCAACGTACCGGGTGAGCTCAACCTAGACATAACTTACCTTCGAAACACCTTTAACTATACGTTTGACAACGACATGAGTGTCGTGTGGTTGCTCGGCTATGAGGACATGGAACGCGCTTCAGCCCAAGACAGTGAAGTGGCGTTGGATCCATGGGATGGAGCAACCTACTTCCTTGATGGCACTGGCGCAGAATCTTATTCTACCGAGGTGCAGTTGCAGTCGAATGATTACGGTGACTTAGTTTGGATAGCGGGACTGAATTACTTCCATGAACAAACAACCACCTACGGTTATTACGACAACCCCATGGACGACAAGTCATTTTGGGATCAGCCTGATCGCTCTACCGATGCCTACGCGTTGTTTGGCCAAGCCACTTACAATCTAACGCAGAAACTGCACTTAACCTTAGGTTATCGGTTCAGCGACGAAACTAAGGAAGACAAAGGTGGGCGAACCTACCGTTGTTCCAATGCCGACGGTTGCGCACCGGGCTGGCTTAACCGCACGGCACTGAATGATTTACCCGTGGACTACTTCGAAGACCCATCGATTTACGCGTCTTACTTTGCCAATGACAATAAGGGAAGCTGGACACGTAATGACTTTCGCGTCGGGCTTGATTACGACCTAACTGATGCGACCATGATTTACAGTTATGTCGCCTCAGGGTTTAAAGCCGGCGGTATTGGCGATGTGTATGAGGTGGTCAATGACCGAACCGGCGAAACCACCCGCTTTGAGACCCAGTTCGATCCCGAAGAGGTTCTCACCTGGGAGGTGGGAGCTAAGTCAAGCTTGCTGGATAACTCATTAAACCTTCAGGCGGTGTTCTTCTATACGGATTACACCGATATGCAATACGCATCGGTTGGCTCTATTGGCAACGTCGAGCGTTTGTCACCGGTTGAAGGTGAAGATGGTACGCCGATCCTCGATGACGACGGCAACCCGATTCTCGACTACCAAAACCAACCGGTTATTGCCTACTACACACAAAATGTGCCGGGCTCAACCATCAAAGGTATTGAGCTTGAATTTGACTGGAAACCCTACGAAAACGGCCGCGTGAATGGTTATGTTACCTGGACAGATGCCACCATCACGGAAGACTGGATTACCAAATGGGATTACGATCCAGAGTACTTGTTTAACTTATCCTACGAGGAGTCCATCGATCCGACTAATACGTTGCTTACCACCAATTTAAAAGGCAACAACCTGGCGATGACACCAGAGTACACCGCCAATTTAAGTTACACCCACACCGTTAATTTGGGCGATTATGGATACATCCATGGTTGGTTTAACGTGAGTTGGAAGGATGATTCTTATTCAACCATCTGGAACGTCGACAAACATTTGGATGATATGGCGTTTGCAGTGCCGGATGATGCGGTAGCCTACATGGATGACTCACGTGACGCTTTTGCCGTAGTGAATGCCTCACTGAAGTATGAGCCACAAAATCAAAACTGGTTTGCTGAGATCTTTGTCAATAACGCAACCGATGAAGTCATTCAATACTGGAACAATACAACCAAAGGCTTTGCTAAAGGTAGTTTCGGTATGCCGAGATACTACGGCATCCGCGCAGGTATTAAGTTCTAAAAACTCACCCCACCTACCTGCAGTCACTTGAGAAAAGTGATTGCAGGTCACTCGTTAACACCAAATTTAGTCGTTATATCAGCCGAATACCCACGAGGAGAACCTAAATGCTAAAGCGCAAATTCACTAGAAGATCGATACCCCTATTGGTGTCGATGGGTTTAATGAGTTTTAGCAACCTAGCGTCAGCCCAAACAATAGACTGGTCCTTAGAAAAGCAACCCCAAACCCATAGCACCCGCGTTGAGCAGAAAGTTCAGGAACTCCTGGCAAACATGACGGTTGAACAAAAAGTTGCGCAGATGATTCAACCGGAGATTGGTTACTTGACCGTGGAACAAATGCGCACCTACGGCTTTGGCTCCTATTTGAATGGCGGTAATACCGCCCCCTACGGCAATAAGCAGGCGGATCGAAATACCTGGTTACGATACGCCGATGAAATGCACCAAGCGTCCATCGATGATTCTATCGATGGCAGTTCAATACCCACCATGTGGGGAACCGATGCCATGCATGGTCACAGTAACGTATTTGGTGCAACGCTGTTTCCGCACAATATTGGTTTAGGGGCTACTCGTAATCCCGAGCTGATCAAAATGATAGGCGAGGCAACAGCGAAGGAAGTTGCAGCAACCGGTATTGAATGGAGTTTCTCGCCCACCGTCGCCGTTGCCAGGGATGACCGTTGGGGGAGAGCCTATGAGAGTTACTCGGAAGACCCGGAAGTCGTAAAACAATACGCTAAAGCCGTGGTTGAAGGTATTCAAGGCACCGTCGGCAAAGACTTTTTGAAAGGCTATCATCGGATTGCCACGGCCAAACACTTTATCGGTGATGGCGGAACCACCGCTGGTATCGATCGCGGCGATACTCGCGTTGATGAGGCCGAGCTTCGTGATATTCATGGAGCCGGATACTTTTCGGCGCTTGAGGCGGGTGTGCAGTCGGTAATGGCGTCTTTTAATAGTTGGAATGGCACCCGAGTTCATGGTCACAAGTATTTATTAACCGATGTGCTGAAAAATCAAATGGGGTTTGACGGGTTTGTCATCAGTGACTGGAACGCACATAAGTTTGTTGACGGATGCGACCTGGAACAATGTGCCGCCGCTATCAATGCCGGTATCGACGTATTAATGGCACCGGAACATTTTGAGGCACTCTATAAAAATACCGTTGCACAAGTAAAATCAGGCGTCATCCCACAAGCACGTATCGACGATGCTGTAACTCGTATTCTCCGGGTTAAAGTACGCTGGGGACTGTTCGAGCGCAACAAGCCATCCTTACGCCCCGAAACCCAGCACGCAGAGTGGTTTAATGCAAAACAGCACCGGGAGCTTGGCGCTCAAGCAGTGCGTGAATCGCTGGTGTTGTTAAAAAATAACAAGCAAGTCCTGCCGATATCTCCTAAAGCCAATATTCTCGTTGCTGGCAAAGGCGCACATAACATCGCTATGCAGGCCGGTGGATGGAGCGTTTCCTGGCAGGGTACTGACAACACCAACGCAGATTTTCCAAATGCGACCTCAATCTACGAGGGTATCGAGCAGCAAGTTGTTGCTGCGGGTGGCTCGGTCACGCTCAGTGAGGACGGCAGCTTTGATGAAAAGCCCGATGTCGCTATCGTCGTCTTTGGCGAGCAGCCTTATGCTGAGTGGTTTGGTGATGTTCAATCATTAGATTTCGGCCAGGTGGATAGCGAGAGCTATGCGCTACTTAAACAACTCAACGATCAGGGCATTCCAACGGTTTCCGTGTTTCTGAGTGGACGTCCTTTATGGGTCAATAAAGAACTGAATGTATCCGATGCTTTTGTCGCCGCATGGCTACCTGGTTCGGAAGGGCAAGGCGTAGCCGATGTCATTTTGCGAGATGCCAATGGCGCAATCCAACATGACTTTAAAGGTAAGCTGAGTTTTTCCTGGCCCAAGTATGACGACCAATTCACCTTAAATCGTTATGATGACAATTACGATCCACTGTTTCCGTACGGTTATGGGCTCACCTATGAAAGTGAGCAACACATTGGCTTACTGAACGAAGAAAAGCGGCTCGTTGACAACCCTTCGGAATCGAACAGCGTTCCGTTGTTTGTACGGAACTTAGCAAAAGGCTGGTACTGGGGTTTTGCAGAGGTTAATAACGCGTTGACACCCATCTCAGGTCCTTCAGGAACCAGTGCTGACAAACAGTCAGTGACAATGCAGTCGGTCAACCTGGCTTATCAGGAAGACGGGCGACGCTTTGTCTGGCATAAAGCCAACACGTCTGTTGCCGCGATCTTAGCCCGAGAAGAGCCGCTTGAATCGCTTACGAATGGCGAAGCTCGTTTTCTGCAGGCAAAAGTCCGTTTCAGCGATAACCTCAGTGAGCCGGTTCGACTGGGTGTGCTATGTCACCAACAACAGTGTACTAACACAGTGCAGTTAAGGGAGTCGACGCCACAATTGAAACTGGGAGACTGGAATACGCTGGCGATTGAAACAGGATGCGATAATTCGAACCTTAATCAGAAGGCATCGATAATGCTACGCCTGGATAGCTCCGCGCAAGCGAGCTTATCGATTGCTGACGTCGCTTTGGTGAGCAAACCGAGCGAACAAGCCTTGACGGTGCCGTGTAACTAACGCAATCATGATGTGGGCAGCCGAGTTACTGCCCACAGTCGTATGTGATAAGTGAGCCGGTGATGTCAAAATTAGTTGAGCGATTGCGGTTGTTTTGGTTCTGTCAGTTCTGCGGATGGTCTATTTATGCGCTATTGACCGAACTCTTGATCAAACTGCCAAGTGATGAACCGTGGCAGATCCACGTTCCCCATCTGTTGCTTGATGTCAGCTCCGGCTTTCTTATTACAATGGGCCTGCATACGTTTTACAAGCGGGCAAAGCGCTTTGATCAATATACCGTTGCTGCACACGTTATATTGATCATCGTCGCAGCGCTGGTCTGGACACAATTTCAATGGTATGCGTTGCAAGCGCTGTATGGTGGAACATGGGATCCAATGTCATGGTTTGACTTTGGCACCTGGACCAGCGCTTCACTAACCATGCTGTCCGCCTGGACCGCAGTGTATTACAGCATCAAAAACTATCTCGACAACGTAGAGCAACGCGAAAGAGCCGAGCGCGCGACACACCTGGCCAAAGAAGCTCAGCTAAAAATGCTCCGCTATCAATTAAACCCTCACTTCATGTTTAACAGCATCAACGCGATCTGCACGCTTATTCTCAAACATGAAAATGACCGTGCGGTTGATATGTTAGAGCAATTGTGTGATTTCTTACGCTACAGCTTATATACCGATCCGCTAAAAAAGATTCCGGTATCAGAGGAGGCAGCACTGCTTAAGACCTATCTGGAAATTGAGAAAAATCGATTTCAGACGGCGCTGGATGTCTCGATAACAACCGATCCCGATTGCGAAGCAGCCTTGATTCCGCCTTTATTAATACAACCATTGGTCGAAAATGTACTGAAACATGGCATGCTCGCCAATCAAACCATGTCAATTGCCGTTGACTTTAGCGCCAGCCAAGAAGGTATTCACATCCAGGTCACGGATAATGGTAAAGGCTTTGAGGAGCAGTACCATTGCCAACGCGGCATCGGCTTAGACAACTGCCAACAGCGCCTACGACTGACTTATGAGGACGACGCTCAGTTATCTATGGGAAACCGACCCGAAGGGGGTGCTTGGGTGAACATTTTAATACCTCGCGAACTACAAAGTAGCGCCTTATGAAAACATTAAATACGTTATTAGTTGACGATGAACTGAGTGCTATTGAAGGCCTGGAGCTAAGACTCGAACGAGTGGATGGTATTCATATTATTGATATGGTGACCAGTGTCGATGAAGCCATTGAGTGCGTTAAAAATGATCTACCGGATTTAATTTTTCTCGACATTCAAATGCCGGGAAAAAGCGGCTTTGACCTACTCAAGCAATTTCAACCCGAGCAACATCCAGCCATTGTTTTTGTGACCGCATTTCATCAATACGCGGTTCGGGCATTCGAGGTTGAAGCGGTTGATTACTTGCTAAAGCCCGTACGCCAAGCCCGTCTGAATGAGGCCATTGAACGGGTTAGAGCAAGACGCCCAGATCCGCTGTATAAGCAACAACTACTGACCGCTTCCGATGCCCTGGATGGCAGCCCTGGAGCTGGCTCATCGTCCTCATCCAGCTATCGGGTAGAAAGTGAAAAACTGATCATTACGGATGGACGTAACTCAGGCCAATTCGTGCCCTTTAATGAGATTGTTTGGGTTGATGCCGCCGGTGATTATATGTGTATTCACACGCATAACGAAACCTATGTTATGAGAGCCCGACTTAAGCATTTAGTCGAAAATATATTACCCCCCGAGTTTGTTCGCATTCATAAATCGACAGCCGTCAATATTCGCTACATCAAGCACATCGAGGCGCTCAGAAACTCCGAGTACAGCATTGAACTGACCAATGAGAAGGCACTTAAGGTGAGCCGAACCTATAGCGCCTCCCTGAAAAGTCATTTGTTCTCAGCGGTCGAAAAATAGCTGTTTTCAGCACTCCTTGTTCCATTAGCCTGGATTCGCAATACAGCCTCAAACTTAAAGATATTTACGTTTTACATAAATATTTTATTGCAAAAGATTAATTTTTAGACTAGATTTTGACCATCGTCCAATATCCGAAGCTAGTTATGACAACCACTCATTCATACCGATTAATCAATTTCGCTCTCGTTATTACGGTGATCGCTACCCTAAGTTTAGCCGTTGTCGCCATCATCCTGCCGGCGTTTGGCGAGCATATGCTAACGACTTGGCACATTGAGTTTGCCAGCTCAGCAGGGTCTTATCATGACGTTCTTCCCGCAGGAAAGTGGGGAATAGAGAGCAATCAAGGCACCCTATATATTCAGACATCTGGGTTTGGATTCGCGATCAGCCGTGCACTGACCATTTTATTGATTGGTGGACTGATTAGTTACGCTTTATGCGGTCTACGACAATTCATGAATGACTTGCAAACGGACAGGCCCTTTAAAATCTCCACTCCCACGTTGTTGAAGAAAGTGGCTACCTCGTTTATCGCGCTCGCCGTATTGCTCTACGTCGAAGTCATTATTCGCTTTTATCTGTTTATGCCCGACGCCTTTGAGATTGCTTCCTTCTATGTCACGCATATCAAAGTATCGCCTGCGCATGGCGAGAGCTTTTATATTTTTGGCTCGTTTTATTGGGGCTTGCTTGCTGCCGGGCTATTTCTTTTGGCCATCTCACGAGCATTTACTTTGGGACTGTCACTACAAACCGAAAACGACGAGATTATCTAATGCCAATTATTGTAAACCTAGATGTGATGATGGCTCGTCGGAAAATAAAGATGAAAGATCTTGCCGACGCCATTGGCATCTCACAAACCAACTTGTCGCTGTTAAAAAACAGTCACGTGCGTGGTATCCGTTTTAATACCTTAGAGAAGTTGTGCGAGGTGCTGGATTGCCAACCGGGTGATTTACTTGAATACATTGAGGATAAATCATGAAACGGCTCTCTTTCCTATGGCTGTGCCTGTTCATTTCAGGCTGCCAAAACTACGATGTCGCGACGCTCACCGATATCCCGCCAGACGTTAAGCAAAGCATTCATTCGGCCGTCGACAATCAGCACCGACCCGGTGTTGTCATCGGCTTGGTTAATCCTAAAGGCACCCATTTTTACAGTTATGGCGTGTCGCAAGCGGGAGGATCGCAAAAGCTAACCGATCAGTCACAGTTTGCGGTTGGTTCATTAGCGAAACTCTTTACCGCAGAGCTTTTCGAGACACTCGAAAGGAAAGGCATCGTAACCCGCCAAACGTTGCTTACTGATATTTGGCCAGATGTTAAAGACAACGCCAATACCCGCCTCGCGTACTTACTTAATCACACCGCAGCATTGCCTCGGGATCTATCACACGAAACATTATCCAAAAACAGTACCGAGCATTTGCTCGCAACCCTATCACGTGAAGCAAACCTACCTGCCGATGACTCATACTCCAGTGTTGGCATGGCCATACTTGGGCTGTCGTTGGGTCAAATAACCGACTCAGATTTTAACACGCAACTGAACACAGAAATCCTGACGCCACTTAAACTAAACGACACGAGCTTTAAACCTCATCCGGACCTTCTCGCCACTCGCCATCAAACCACAATTCCTATCAGCGCCCCTGCCGAGATACCGGATGTTGCCTACGGAGCCGGCGGCCTTTACTCCACCGCACAGGATTTGATGAGCTTTTTAAAACATGAAATGCAACAACCCGAGCATTTAGGCTGGAAGCACTATCAAAACGACACTTTTGAGGCGTTTTATCATGGTGGAGACGGCAATGGTCACCAGGCATTTATTGCGTTCCGTCCAGACAATCACGTCGGTGTCGTGTTACTGAGTAATTCAACCTCTGACGATGCACTACAGGATATTGCCCTTCATTTCATCGACCCCAGAATGGACTTACCAAACTTTGATCACCGCCCACGTCAACAGTTGCCGGAAGAAACACTGACACTGTATGAGGGAAGCTATCAACTGCAAGATGATGACAGTGGAAACCAAATACAGCTGAGTATTTCGGCTAACCGCCTCGTTTATCATGAGCTCGCCCCTGACGGTAGTACCGTTCGACAAACACCACTACACGCAATTGACGAGCAAACCTTTGAATTAGCCGACCTGCCCGTAGTCATTTCATTTAAAGGCGCTACCAATAAGGCTGACGCGACATTACGGTTTGGAGACCAGGCATTTACGATGGTGCGCTTAAATTAGGAGCCGTGACAATGAAAAAGCAGATGCTAATTGCGCTGTTACTGTTAACGATTATCGGAAGTTCCGTTTCAGCCGAACCGATAGAGCACATTCAATCGATTGAACAACAGTTGCTGCCAAATCAATTTTTAGAAGGCCATTTGAAAACCACGTCAATCGCCGAAGTCATGCTGAGTGACAACATTGCGGGTGTCAGTATGGCCTTTATCGATAACGGGAAAATTGCCTGGCGGCGAACCTACGGCTATGCAGAACTCAGTAAGCTTTCGCCAGTGACACCTCAGACTGTATTCGCCGGCGCCTCACTCAGTAAACCGCTAACAGCAGTCACTGCAATGCAGTTGGTTGACGCTGGCAAGGTCTCTTTGGATGAAGATATAAACAACTATCTAACCTCGTGGCAGTTGCCCGACAATAAGTTCATCAATACCCAGCCAGTAACGCTTCGGCAGCTTATTGGTCACCGTGCAGGGATTAGTAACCACGTATCGGCTCCTTACGCAGTCGGTGAAAAAGTGCCCACCGTGACTCAAATGCTAAAAGGCGAATCACCCTATAACGGCCCCGGGATCACACTTTTTTCCAAGCCCGGTGAGCAGTATCACTATTCGAACCCTGGCTATACGATAATTCAACAGCTTATCGAAGATGTCACAAAAACAAGCTTTGAAGCTACGGTGCAAAACCGGGTATTTGAGCCACTTAATATGGAAAGCAGTTCATTCAGGCAGCCCATACCGGAAAGCCTCAAGGTTCGCCGCGCGACAGGTTATACCGAAGACGTGGCTCCATACCCCTACCAACTTTTCCCTTTTAAAGGCGCTGGCGGCGTTTGGACAACGCCGACCGACTTGGCCACGTTTACGATGGCTCTCATCGACGATTATCATTCCGATCAAGGTCAATTGGTTTCGCAACAAATTGCCAGGGAGATGTTTACTCGAGACCCGATCCGGCTGGGTTTCAAAAAGCACTACGTTGACGGCTCAGACGATATTATTTTTGACCACTGGGGCAGTATTCCGGGTTTTACCAGCTATATGGTTGGCTCCGTTCAAAACAAACAGGCGTTAGTCATCATGACCAATAGTGATAGTGGTTTTAACTTAATGGCCGCTATTGCCAGAACGGTTGCACAGCAGTATGGCTGGGAGCCCATTCAACCCAAAGTTTACCAACGATATGATATTGATTCTAAGTTGCTTCCCAAGTTAGCCGGGACATTTGGTAAACCAGCGGGTAATGAGGCGCAGCACACTTTTGCAGTGAATAACGACCAGTTGCATTTAACCTTGAATGTTGAAAGTGGCACCACCCCACTCGTTGCTGTCGGTGACTACAAGTTTATCGACCCGGCCTCAAATACCACATTTGAATTTCTGCCCAGCAAAACGGGTGAAGTGAACTGGGTACGTGTAACCTTAGAAAGCGGTTACAACTACGACCAACCAAGACAGCAGACACTGACAAGTTTTATTCATAAACGTCGGGTTGACGCTGACGTAGAAGGACTCGCGGTCGCTGTGATTCAGGACGGCGAGGTCGTATTTAATCAAGGTGTTGGTTTAGCTAATAAAGATACTGGCGATAACATCTCATCGCAAACCCTATTTGAAGCGGCGTCTTTATCCAAACCCGTTTTTGCGTATTTTACGTTACTGCAGGCTGAAAAAGGCCTTATCGAACTCGACCAACCGCTTTATAGCTACTTACCCCACCCTGATCTTGCGGAAAATGAATGGCATCAATTAATCACCGCGCGGATGCTTTTAACGCACACCTCAGGTTTACCCAACTGGCGCTCTAGCGCGAATGGTAAGCTCTCACTGTTGTTCAAGCCCGGTACACAGTTTCAATACTCAAGTGAAGGTTATGAGTATTTAAGACGCGTTCTGCAGAAACGACTAAACGTTGATAACAGTGGGCTGCAGGCTCTAATCGACGAGCAAATAACACATGAAATTGGCGCAGACTTCATTAAATATATCTGGGATAAAGAGATAACCGAACGTAAAGCCTTTGGTCACCGCGAGGGCAAGCCCACCGATAATCACAAGCATGATCACAACTTTGGTGCCTCATACAGTCTAATAACCACTGCTGGCGACTACGCTAAATTTATCGCCGATATTTTAGTACCTGACACAGCGGAAAAGCAGAAGGTCGTTGAAGAATTACTTGAGCTCCAAACGAATGTTCCGCATGAAAATGGAAAGCTTCATCTAGCCTTAGGCTTCGCTGCCAAGCAAGTCGATAAACGACTGAAATATTATCACTCAGGCAATAACGGGGATTTCCTTTCATACGTAGAGTTCGACCCCACTACTCGAAACGGTGTCGTTATCTTTAGCAATTCTGACAAGCTCTTTTCGTCAAATTTGGCGAAAGACATTGTCGATTACGTGAACCGCAACAGAGCATCGCTATGAGTGATTTAAGAGCTCGGATGGTGCGTTTTTATCCGCTAATGCATTGTGTGTTCGTAGCGCGCCTCAATCTGACGTGCAGGCAACTCACCACCCATGATGGGCTTCAATGCGCGCTGTACCTCTGGCACTAACGCGGCCAAAGCCGACAACATCGCTGGCTCACTGACATACTCATCAAACACCAAGGTCACCACCAAGCTCTGTGGAAAGCGTTGATAATTCACCTCGTGCGTGAGCCACACGAAGCCCTCATGCTCAACCTTCGCATCTTCGCAGACCTCGGTCAGCGCACGAATAATGTCACGTTCGGTGTGTTTGTGTTTTGGGGGCATGGTTAAAAAGCCTTAAGGTGATTTATGATACTTTCTGCCTTATCGACATCCCCTTTCGCTAGATAGAGATGCCAATTCTCGGAATGCCTTAGGCTCAAGCGGTGGAATAAACAGCTAAACCCGAAAAGCAAAGACAAGTTACTTTTTACTATACGGACTTGATTGGATTCATCAATGCCTGGCTACGACAACCAAAAACCATTATTCATCGGACACTACTGGATGAAAGGAGAGCCTTGCCTTCAATCCAGCCGTATCGCCTGCGTCGACTGGTCTGTCGCGGCTGGAGGTAAAATGGTCGCCTACCGACTCAATTCGTCGTAAGCGTCGCATAAACCACACAACCGGCCAAGATAATTGTCGCTGAGATGATTTCGGTGCCACCCGATCACTGATTTCGGTCTATCCGAACAGTCTTTGG
>JGI12367J12837_1000527_pt1 | contig 13447 bp, 14 predicted proteins | sample TtaePargueraPR_11_FD_12837 | JGI IMG/M metagenome (IMG submission 12837)
GGGGGGGGGGGGGGGGCAGGCAACGCATACAGCTCATCCGCCCATTCCATCATACGCCAGGCAGGGATGCGCAATGCACCTGCAATCTTTTGTTTCACTTCGAATAATTTCTGTTGATCTGGCGTAGTATACACACTGGGCTGTGGCATTAAGTTCTGTGGATGCAGAGTTACTGTTCTGGGGGGGAGGGGCTGTTCATCAGAAATACTTCGCAAGATACTAGAGATATTTGCAAAAAATTGCATCTGATTTAAGTAGTTTCGGCGGGCGTCTGTCAGAGCAGGTATTCTTCGTTCATAATCACCTGAGTCTGAAAGCAGGGCCTTGAGTTTATTGGCCACCGCGTTAGCATCTAAGCTGGATATGTTGATCCAGCTCTCGCTCGGGATGTAGTCCGAGATATTTGGACAGCCAAGATAAAGGGGAACACACCATGCCAGTTGAGCATCCGGAAGCTTTTCTGTCAACCAGTCGCGTGAAACGAGGTTTTCAATAACTACCGCATATCGATATCGCGATAACACATCCCAGCTTGACTCAAAACTTCTTAAGCCTCGACCCCATAGATCCAGGCCAGAGCCCAGCCGTGTTTTAAGATCAAGAGCGAATTGCAAGCGCTCTTGGTGGCCCTGTGTGAAGACTTTATCAGAAGTGATCAGGCACACATCCGATTGTTTCGGCATAGGTGACATGTCGATTAGTTCGTCATAACTCTTTTCAACGAACCACGGGTGACCCTGCTGACGCTTGATGAGCCGCGGATGTTCTATATCGTCTCTGCCACTAACGACGTGAGAAAATTGTCCGATAAAGGCAGAGGAATACGAACCTACCGAGCTGGGTTCTCCTGTGATGAAGATGGTTCGATTTGGGGGACAATTCGTAGTTTGTTTGCTTAGAAGAGACTCAAAAACTACCCAAGCATCACAATCTTCGACCTCAGTATCCACGTGAAACCGGATATCTTCCCACACAAAAGAACTGGAGGGGGTTTGGCGCGCCCATGGCCATTCTGGAGCGCAGGTCGTTACTTTAACATTTAGCATATATCAATCAGACAGGCGTTCTAAACGCCAGTGAGGGTCCAGATAGACGTGACCAAAGGTCTGTTCGCGATGGTGCTGCACATTGAACGACGATGGACGGTTTACACGAAATCTGCGTAGGGCTTTCGTCTCAAAAAAGGCTTTTATACCAAATTGGCTCGCGTGAATTTCCAGTGCATAATCGCCTGCTACCAGAAATTCAGCAGGAAGCTGTCCATTAAGTCTATATGTGCCTGGCTGCACGTTTTCCAACTCTGGGGCACGATCCGCCAACAGAGAGCGGCATAGCAATTGACCGAACATAGTATTTATACCAAACCCGATGCGAAAGTTTTGTAGACTTTCCTTTACTTGATAAATTAATTCTACGTCAATCGGTTGATCGCCCTCAAAATAGTAGTTCGGGTTTTTAATGCCACCTTGCGTGACATGCAGCGCTAGTAGATCAAGCTGATCACTCTCCTGAGGCATATCAGCACCATCTACATGCATAGCGTGACGCATGTAATCGCCTATGGCATCGTCGACTTTCGTCTTCTCTTTAGCTTGTCCATTCTCGATAAGAATGGCTGTTTCACAAAGATCCTTGACTGCGCTCATGCTATGACTGACGAAAAGCACAGTACGTCCATGGGAGGCCAGCTCGCGCATTTTTGCATATGATTTCTGCTGAAAACGCGCATCACCTACCGACAGGACTTCGTCAAGTACGATGATATCGGGCTCTAGAAAAGCTGAAACGGCGAAGGCCAGACGAACATACATGCCGCTTGAATAGCGTTTGACCGGGGTATCAAGAAACCGTTCGACTTCTGCAAAGTCAACAATGGCATCGAACTTCTTGCGCACTTCCTGCCGAGACATACCGAGCAGCGCGCCATTTAGATAAATGTTTTCCCTACCGGTCAGTTCGGGGTGAAAACCAGTTCCAACTTCGAGCAAGCTACTGAGGCTCCCTCGGATCTGAATCTTTCCTGACGTTGGACTCATCACACGTGAAAGAATTTTCAGCAAGGTCGACTTGCCGGCGCCGTTGCGGCCGACGATGGCCATTCGCTCGCCTTGTTTTACCTCGAAGCTGATATTACGCAGCGCCCAGAAATCTTCATCCGATGCACCGTTTTTACCCAAATTTGAGCGATTAAGCAGTTTGCTCAGCACGCCTCCGTTTTGGAGAGGACGTTCTTTTTCGTGATGAATCCTGAATTTTTTCGAGATTCCTTCGACGATAATACTTGTGCTCATGATTAAATCGTATCCGAAAAGCGGTGCTCACTGCGGCGGAAAAACCGTTGGCCAAATACAAGGAGTACTAACGTGATCGCCAAGGATATGCCGACCTCATTCATACGCAAAGGTTGGCTATCACCCAGTAAGCCCCAGCGAAACCCATCAATAATACCGACCATCGGATTAAGTGCGTAGACTAGTCTCCACTTTTCAGGAATCACTGTGCTCGCAAATCCGACGGGAGATAAATACACCCCTAACTGCAAAGCTACTGGTAGCAAGTGTCTAAAGTCGCGATACCACACACTAATTGCGGCTAGCCAAAGGCTGCAGCCAAGAATAAGGAGGCACAACTGCAGCAATAATAATGGTATCACGAAAACGTTCAATCCGGGAGGCTGGCCATAGAAAAATGACATGACCACATAAACCGCCATTGCGAGAGCAAAGTCCAAAAGTCCGACTATGACGGATGCTAACGGAATGATTATACGTGGAAAATAAACCTTGGATACGAGATTGGAATTGCTGACCACGCTATTGCTTGCATCGGATAGTGCGGATGCAAAGAAAAGCCAAGGTAGTAGTCCTGCAAATACCATCATTGCATAAGGAGCGCCGTTAGAAGGCAGGTTGGCAATCTTTCCGAAGACTAGGGAGAATACCAACATGGTCGCAAGAGGGCGTACAATTGCCCAACTGATGCCCATGGCAGTCTGTTTATAGCGTACAGCGATATCGCGCCAGACCATCATCCCGAGAAGTTCACGACTATCCCACAGTTCCTGCCAATAGCGTTGATCGCTCGGGTTGGCCGTAATGACTGTTATAGGCAATGAGTCATACTTATCTAGATTTTTTTTATTTTGGATTTCGATGTTCATTCGTGTACCGATTTCATCAATTCGTTCAGAGCTGCGCGCAAGGTTTGAAATTGCTTATCTAATCCATAATGATGGTTTCCAATGAACAGTCCGTTTGCGTCCAGTTCATCAGCATTCTTTAAGTCGCCGTGGATTTCGTAGTCGAACCAGCGTAAAACTTCATTTTTGGCAAAATTGCCAGCCACGATCGGACGTACGTCAATTTGATGCGCGCTAAGGACGCGGACGACATCCTCGCGGGTGAATGACGCGTCGGGTTCGACAATCATGCTGAAGCCGAACCAACTACTTTCGCCCATTTCTGCTTGTGGACGCAAATGAGGAAAATCGGCTATTAACTCTAGGAACTTGGTCGCGTTGCGACGACGTTCGCTGACCATCCCAGGCAGTTTGTTAATCTGCTCAATCCCGATGGCTCCGCTCATTTCCAACGGGCGCAAGTTATAGCCAGGTAAGATAAACTTGAATGATTCCACAAATGGGTCGTCGCTTTTGGTGCCGGTCAGTTTGTTGTATTTGGGAAGGTTCCGCGTCCAGCCATGAGCGCGTACGGATAGCATGATATGATATAGTTCTTCATCGTCGGTAACAACCATGCCGCCTTCCATTGTTGATATATGGTGACTGAAGAACGAGCTAAAACTCCCAAGTATCCCGAAAGTACCAGCTTTGCGGTCACCAAATTGTGCTCCCATTGATTCGCAATTGTCTTCTATAACGATAATATTGCGATTATCGATTATTCTGTTTATGGCATCAAAATCATTGGGGTTTCCCAACAGATTTACCACCATGATCGCACGGGTTTTGTTACTGACTGCCTCACTTAAAGCTGTCATGTCATAGTTGAGGGTATCCCGGTCGACGTCAACGAACTTGAGCTTCAAGCCGTATTGCTGCAGTGGGCAGTAAGTCGTGCTCCAAGAGACGGCTGGCACAATGATCTCTTCGCCAGCAAGCAATGGATTTTCAGATCGAAATCGTAGGGCCGCAATCATTAGTAGATTGGCGGACGAACCAGAGTTCACCATGACACAATATCGGCTACCTGTGTAAGCGGCGAACCGCTTTTCAAACTCCTGAACACATTTCCCCATGGTAAACATGCCGGATTCCACCACAGATTGGATCGCCTTATATTCTGCGGCATCCCAAGTGGTGGAGGCGAGAGGATAACTGAGAGAGTTCATACTTGTAGACCTTCTAAATAGAACTGGTACGTCTGGGCGAGGCCCTCTTCAAGAGAAGTTTTAGCGTGCCATCCCCATGCTTCAAGTTTGTCGGTACTCACGAGCTTCTGAGCCATACCTTCCGGCTTGGTCAAATCGTGCGCGAAGGTACCAGTGTAACCCACGATATTGGCTACAGCCTGATAATAGTTGAGGACAGACAAATCATAACCCAGCCCCACGTTCAATGATGAAGGTAACGTGTCGAAATGTTCCAAGGCATGCCACATGCAATCTGCCAGATCTCCTGCATACATGAATTCACGCCTCACTTTGCCCGTACCCCAGACATCTACTTCGCTCGCGCCGTTGATTTTTGCCTGATGAATCTTGTGAATTACCGCAGGTACAAGGTGGGAATGGGCGGGATCGAACTTGTCATGCCGTCCATAGAGATTGCAGGGAATCAGCGTCTTATACTGATAGGGCCGGTCTTCACGACCAATGTAGTCGCATAGTCGTGCCACCATGATTTTGGCGAGCGCATAACCCTCGTTAGTGGGTTCAAGCTCTCCGGTTGCTACAGCCTCTTCACGTAACGGATTTGGCGCATTGCGGGGGTACATACACGAACTGCCGAGGTTCAGTAGCCGTTTGACTCCTGCCTGTCGCGCGGCCAAGACAACGTTTCGACCCATGTCCATATTCTCTAGTAGAAAGGCGACAGGTTCGCGCATGTTTGCCTGAATGCCTCCCACACGTCCGGCAGCATGGACCACAGCGTCCGGCATGTGATCTTTGATGCATCGACTGACGGCATCAAAGTCGCGGAGATCCAGTGCGCCTCTGTTTGGTGCCAGGATTTCATGCTTAACTGCGGTAGCATGCTCGATAAAGTTTTGACCCACCATACCGCGGCCACCGGTAAGAAATATTCTCATTATACTAATAGTTTCGAGCTATAAAGAAAGACACATTATTCATGATAATCGAAAGCGTTAAAGCCGTGTCGCTTGACCAGCTCATCACGTTGCGCAGAGCTTAAGTCTTCTCGGACCATCTCTGCCACCAATTCAGAAAATGGTGTCCGAGGCGTCCAACCGAGCTTCGATTTTGCTTTCGAAGGATCCCCAAGTAGGGTTTCCACCTCAGTTGGACGAAAATAGCGTGGATCTACCGCTACAATAGGGGGATTTGCATCGCCAGTTTCTTGATTTATCCAATATCCCTTCTCATCAACTCCATTTCCTTCCCAGCGAATATTCATACCAAGTTCATGGGCAGCTGCATTTACGAAGTCCCGGACGCTAAATTGAACACCAGTAGCAATTACAAAATCTTCTGGTTTTTCTTGTTGCAACATCAGCCATTGCATTTCGACATAGTCCCGAGCATGTCCCCAGTCGCGTTTGGCATCTAAATTACCTAAGTAAAGGCTATCTTGGAGCCCAAGTTTTATGCGTGCCAACGCGCGGGTAATCTTTCTTGTGACAAAAGTTTCGCCCCGGATCGGGCTCTCGTGATTGAACAAGATCCCATTGCACGCATAAATTCCATATGCCTCACGATAGTTAACGGTGATCCAATAAGCATAAAGTTTTGCAACGGCGTAAGGGCTGCGTGGATAAAACGGAGTAGTTTCTTTTTGGGGTGTTTCCTGTACCAGGCCATACAGTTCAGATGTACTTGCTTGATAAAATCTTGTTTTCTTCGTCAAGCCGAGAATTCTGATAGCCTCAAGAATTCTTAGAGCTCCGAGAGCATCCGAATTGGCAGTATATTCTGGTTCCTCAAAGCTGACAGCAACATGGCTTTGTGCCGCCAGATTATAAATCTCATCAGGCTGTACCTTCTGAATAATATGGGTCAGACTCGAGGAGTCTGTCATGTCTCCGTGGTGGAGGACAAAACGTCCATCAGAAACATGCGGGTCTTGAAAAAGATGATCAATACGATCGGTATTAAATAGCGACGTTCGCCGCTTGATCCCGTGTACCTGATAACCTTTTTCAAGCAGGAGCTCAGCTAGGTAGGCACCGTCTTGGCCGGTAACTCCAGTGATAAGTGCTGTCTTGTTCATTAGTTGCGTCCGTATGTATCTTCAAATCTAACGATGTTATCTTCACCTAAATAACTACCGGACTGTACCTCAATTATCTCCAGTGGTATGTTGCCTGGATTGGTAAGCTGGTGTGTCTCGCCCAGAGGGATATAGGTGCTTTGGTTTTCAGTGCAGTATGGTCTTGTTGCCGTTAGTAACCTCGTCGGTTCCTTGAACCACTACCCAGTGTTCGGTGCGATGATGGTGTTTTGCAGGCTCAGGCTGGCTTCTGGGTTGACTTGAATGCGTTTGACTTTGAAGCGTTCTCCTTCGTCAACGCTGTCGTACCAGCCCCACGGGCGATGAACCTTGCGGTGTAAGGTGCGCTCTTCACGCTGTTGCTGTTTGAGCATGTTCACAATGTGTGTGACATCTTGACTGCCGGATTTGTCTGCCACAAGTACAGCATCAGGTGTTTCAATTACTACTAAATTTTCGACCCCAACCAATGCAACGAGGCGGCTGGTCACATGTATCAAGGTGTTGTGGCTGTCGGCGGTTAGCACGTCGCCAAGATGTGCATTGTCGTGATTATCTTTGGGCAATACGTTAAGTGGGGCCATTTTGATTGAAAAGTCGCACTCGGGACAGCGCTCCATTACCGCATAGTGTCTGGAGACGCTCAGAATTTTAAAGAATTCTTCTTTGTCGGGGCGGATAAAGGCAGCGTCGGTAATGCGATTGATTCTGGCGCGTCGAGTAGGCCCTGCAATGTCTGGCCTAAATGAGTCTATTGTTTCGAGCCATAGTGACGCCTTAAGCACAAACATTCCTGCGTTCCAGAAGTAGCCTCCTGCTTCAAGATAGCGCCGTGCCGTCGCTGAATCTGGCTTTTCGACAAAGCTTGCAACGTCAAAAGTTGGCGCTGTAGAAGCATTAGTCTTGATGTGGCCGTAGCCGGTTTCTGGGCGTTCAGCGGGTACACCCAACGATACGATATCTCCTTGCGCCGCCTGGTGAATTGCATGATGCATGGATCTGGTAAATTCTAGCGTTTCCGAAATAGTTTGATCTGCGGGTATTACAACCAAAATTGGATCATCGCCATATTTGATTTGACTGCCGCTAGGCTGGCCAAAGTTAAGACCGGGGCAGTATTGCGCCCAGCAGATTCAAGAAGCGTGGCTCCCAAGTCAAGACCAGATTCACGCGATTGCTCACTTGCTAGGAAACGATGCTCGTCGTTAGTTACTACATAAGGGGCGGTAACTGTAATTTTCTCGTTCTCTAAATCTTTCAATCGTCTTGCCGCTTGTTGGAACAGATTATCTTCGCCAGTAAGATATAAGATAAAGGAACTGTTTAGGAAATCCCGCACGAGGCAAGGGCCATAAACGACTGCCTGATCCACCACACAAAATAACAGATTGTATCTTTACTTTATTATCCATCAGTGCTTACCTAATTCAATCGACTTTTGAAATCGCCATGCGCTTGCGCACATATCATCCAATGTGCGTTTGGCAGTCCACTTCAGTAAATGCGCTGCTTTTTCTGCATTGGCATAGCACTCGGCTACATCCCCGATGCGGCGTGAAGTAATTTGATACGGCAATTTCTGGCCTGATACGCGTTCAAAAGCTTGGATCATCTCCAACACGCTGTAGCCTTGTCCTGTTCCGAGATTTAGGGCATGCCATCCGGAGTTTTGGACAAGAAAATTTAGTGTTGCAGCATGCCCCTCCGCCAAATCCATTACATGGATGTAATCTCTTATGCCCGTCCCATCAGGGGTTGGGTAGTCATTGCCAAAGATGTTTAGCGGTGATCTTTGGCCCGCTGCGGCTTGAGCCATATAGGGCATGAGGTTATTAGGGACTCCACGGGGATTTTCTCCAATAAGACCGCTTTCATGTGCCCCTGCTGGATTAAAATAGCGTAGGCAGGCAATTCGCCACTCAGAGTCTGAGGCCGCCACATCTCTCAGCATCTCCTCAATATGCAGCTTACTCCGACCATAGGGGTTAATGGCGCTTGTCGGATGAGCCTCATCTAAAGGAAGATATTTCGGTTGACCATAAACAGTTGCGCTACTGCTGAATACAAGTGTTTTCACTGATTCATCCTGTGCAGCGTTTAGCAGGCTGATGGTGCCTTGAACATTGTTGGCGTAATAATTGATTGGCTGATTAACGGAGACGCCAACAGATTTTAATCCTGCGAAATGCACTATGGCATCAATTCTGTGTATTCTGAGAGCTTCTTTAACTGTATTTGTATCTCGGATATCGCATTTTATAAAGGGCATGTTTTCTTTTGTAATTTGGAAAATTTTTTCTATTACTGTGCAGGGGCTGTTTGACAGGTTATCAAGCAACACTACTTTGTGACCCAAGTGTGATAGAACAAGGGCAGTATGGCTTCCGATGTATCCGGTGCCTCCCGTTAAAAGAATGTTCATAAAATTCAAATCTCCAGAAAAATCCCATGTTCTTCTTGGGTGTAGTAGTTGATAACGTTATTTACATTTTATGCCCTTACTGGTGGCATGTTTTAGAAAACCTTCATGTAGTCTTCAGCCGTTCCAAGTTTCGGTCATATTTGGTGAACAAGTGTATCTACATTTTTTTTTAAGGCTTGTAACGAGAGATGTAGCCTATTCAAGACTGATTTACGACTCTCGCTCAACGTAGATATCCTCCTTGACCCGAGCACCGCGATCTCCTCCAAAGTTTGGTAGAGCCCGTCAACCGATTGAAGTGCTCCCCGATTTTGGACCACCCGGCTGGGTAATTTTCCGGGGTTATGACTCATGCGGGCAATTGCCCGCATGAGTCGGACAGCATTGCGATCAGCGGTTTGTTACCGATAGCGCTGTAAGGCCGAACTTCGAAGGTATGCAGAATAACCGTGTCTGATGGCGCAACGGTATAGGATTCCTGAAGTTTTTCGTTAGGCATGATCAGGCTCTCTCCAAGTATGGGATTTGCTGTTTGATACCGGCGCATCAGGCGAAATTTATAGTTCGCATGGTGGTCTCGATTTACTTTTTCACGGCCAAAGCTCTCGATAGAGATCAAGCAACATGCCGTCATACGAAGCATCGTTAGCAACAACCCACGTCGACTGATCACCGATGAGATAGGTCGGATAGAACTTGCCGTTCCATTCGACTAAATCGACATCAGAAGCATTGATACCATCCATATTTCCATCAGGCGCCAGCAATTGCTGATACGCCGTATATTGCGAGTTACCGCCAAATGCCTGAATATTGATGAAATCATTGATGCGCGCCATAGCGGTAATAAACGGTCCAGTCCCATTGCCGCTGAGATCGAATATGTAATAGCCATTTTCGGCATAGCGCACGGTCGGGCATGCAGCATAAGTCGTCGATTTGCACCGGCCCCGATGAGGTAGATCCGTGATCTCTTTTTGATTTTTGATCCGGGTTTCAAGCTCATCGAGCATATTGAAGGCCTCTTGCAAATTGAAATTCACAAGACCAGCTTTAGCGACCGTCTGTGCGCGGTTGCAAGTTGTAAGCGTCTGCCAATATTCGGATTTTTTAAAGATCGCCTGAAAGCGTGGCGGGATTTGGCGGCGAAAGTGATAGGTTCCTGCTTGTCGCAGGACAGCCATTTGCACACTCCGTGGAGTAGATTTGTGTAGTAATTACTACACAAAATCAGTGATGCGGCTAAAAAAATCATTAAAATCAATAGGCTGGCTGGGGAACCTGGATTCGAACCAGGACTGACGGAGTCAGAGTCCGTAGGTCTACCGTTAACCTATTCCCCAACATAGCCTTGAACGCCGTGTGGCGTGGGCCGCTATTTATAAAACCGGTGGCACTTTGGCAAGACCTTTTTTCCCCGCCATGTGGTCAGACGCACACGCCTATGTGTTAAATGCATACGGGATTTGCCTTGTGCTACATTGTCGGTAAACTCATATGGATGATTCGCAAGACCGTCATATAAATGTCGTCTTGATGTGATCATTGGATTGGCATGTAACAGGCAAGGCAGGTTTACAAAGGTGAAACAGGTATCTCCCCATAGCGACACGCACAGGGCCATCCGCCCTGATGGCGGTGCTGCCATGGTCGGAAGTGCCGTAATGGATGCGCCGTCAGCGGCGGCATCTTCAGGCCTGTCTGGTGACAGTCTGGTTGCAGAACGCCCTGTAACTACCGCGACCAGCCATCCCCCGCTTTATGCCGCCATTGATCTGGGTAGTTCGAACTGCCGTTTGCTGGTGGCGCGCCCGTGCAATGACGGTTTCAAGGTGATTGATGCCTTTTCACGCGTTGTACGCCTTGGCGAAGGTGTCCGCGAAAAGGGATATCTTTGTCAGGCGGCGATGGATCGTGCGATTGACGCGTTAAAGGTCTGCTCAAAGAAACTGCGCAAACATCCCGGTGCAAAGCTGCGGGCGGTGGCGACCGAAGCCTGCCGTACCGCTGAAAACCGTGCCGAATTTGTTCAGAAGGTTTTTGAAGAAACCGGTATCGAACTTAAAATCATCAATCCGGATGAAGAAAGCCGTCTCGCTCTTCAGGCCTGCTCGGCCTTGCTTGATGAACGCCCCTATGCGGTGGTGTTTGACATTGGTGGTGGCAGTACGGAAATCTGCTGGATCAAGGTCGATAATATGGGCCAGACCCAGTGTATCGAAACGCTTTCGATGCCGTGCGGGGTTCTGTGTCTGACCGAACGTTATGCCGGCATCGAACAGCGCCGCGAACGGTTCGAGGCGATGCGCACCGAAATCCGTGACCGGCTTCGTGATTTCGCCAGCCGCAATTGCTGCTCGGACATTCTTGACGACGGCAAGGTACAGATGGTTGGTACATCGGGCACCGTGACCACATTCTGCGGTATCGCGCTTGGTCTTGAACGGTATGAACGTCACAAGGTCGACGGGTCAGATCTGCGGTTCGATGATGCGGAGCGCGTCACCGAATTGCTGCTGCGCATGGAAGCTGACAAGCGCAAAGGCCATCCCTGTATTGGCAATCAGCGGGCTGAACTGATGGATGCGGGGGCGGCGATCTTTGCCGCGATTCGCGATATCTGGCCTTTGGCGACGCTGAAAGTGGCTGATCGCGGCCTGCGCGAGGGGATATTGGTCGATTTGATGCGCGCGGATGGTCATGCTATTGACCCGTGCGACGCGCGACGTCATACAGTGTCCCATATTTCGGCCAATCCATGATCGGCATCATGCCATCGGATCGTACTGGCCTTTAACACGTTTCAGTTCAGGTAAAGAACATGACCGACAATAGCAGCGGAAAAGGCGGGACGCGCCGCCGCAAAGGTTCAGCCATTGCCGCGATCGATACCGGCGCGCGGCGCGGGCTTCGGACTCGTGTCAAAAGTGCGAAGGGGCGCAAGATTTCCTCGACCCGCTGGCTCGACCGGCAGTTGAATGATCCTTACGTGCAGGAAGCCAAGCGCCTTGGCTATCGTTCGCGCGCGGCCTTCAAGCTGATTGAGATCAACAACCAGTTTGACCTGCTACGTCCGGGCATGCGCATTGTCGACCTTGGGGCGGCACCGGGCGGCTGGACGCAGGTTGCGGTTGATATGGTCGGGTCGAAACAGGGCCGTGGCCAGGTCGTCGGTCTTGATATCCTTGAATGGGAAGGGCTTCCCGGCGCGACCTGTCTGCAGGCGGATTTCCTTGATCCAGCGGCCCCGGACATGATCAAGCAGGCCCTTGACGGGCCGGTTGATGCGGTGATTTCCGATATGTCGCCCGAAACCACCGGCCATCGCCAGACCGACCATATCCGTATCATCGATCTGGTCGAACATGCCCTGCTGTTTGCCGAGGAAGTCCTTGCACCGGGCGGCATTTTCATCGCCAAGGTGTTTAAGGGCGGCACGGAAAATGACCTTTTGAACCGGGTTAAAAAGAATTTCCGCGTTTCCAAGCATGCCAAGCCGCCGGCATCGCGCCCGGAAAGCCCGGAAGCCTATCTGATCGCTACCGGATTCCGCGGGCAGAACAATGCCGCTGATGACATTGCCAATGCAGAGTTGCGAAAAGATGATGGCTGGTCACCGGTCGAATAAAATACCCGAACGGTAAAATGCAAAGCGCGCCAGAAGATCGGCGCGCTTTTTTTATTTGCAAAAATTCATATCCGTACCGTCGGGGTTGTGTCGGCTGCGAAATATTCATGAACCCAATTGCGCTAAGTCAAGAAGTACCCCGCAGGCATAATCTATACATTGGTCTAGCAAATAGTCTCCGCACCGGATGAAACTGACGCAAAACTGCGCGCCCCGGGCGGGGTTTCGCTATGTCAGGATCGGTTGTGGGACCATTGATCCTTAAACGGGGTGCAATTCATGAAACAGGATCAGCTTTTTCTGACCGGTGTTGAGCGTCATTTTGGTGATAATGAAATTATCGTCAGCAAGACCGACACCAAGGGGCGTATCACCTATGCAAATGACGTCTTTCTGCGGGTCGCGGGATATCGTGAAAAGGATATTCTGGGGCAACCGCACAGCATTATCCGTCATCCGGATATGCCGCGCTGCGTGTTCGCCTTGCTGTGGGACACGATTTCCAAGGGGCGCGAGATTTTCGCCTATGTGATCAACCGTTCGGCAAATGGTGATCATTACTGGGTTCTGGCCAATGTCACGCCGACTTTCGGGCCAAACGGTAACATCATTGGCTATCATTCAAACCGTCGGGTGCCGCGCCGCGAAGCAGTCGAACAGGTTATTCCGCTTTATGCCGATCTTCGTGCCGAAGAAGAACGCGAACGCAATCGCAAGGACGGTATGGCACGCAGTGCACAAAAACTTGGCAACCTCCTGGGGCAGGCAGGCATCGACTATGATCAGTTTGTTTTCACTCTCTAATCTGCGACGGATTTTGATTTCTGGCCTAGTTCTGGCCTTTGGGCTGATCGGCACCCTTCTGTTGGCACCAACCCATGCACCGCTTGTTTCCACGATTGCGATTGCCGGTCTTCTGGTTCTGGCTTTGATTGGCACGATTGCCATTTCCCGCCACAAGCGGATCATTGATGAACTGCACGATATC